>Ga0116231_10001063_pt1 | contig 54375 bp, 43 predicted proteins | sample S1TSphgellanicum_2_FD_89695 | JGI IMG/M metagenome (GOLD analysis project Ga0116231, IMG submission 89695) | Host-associated microbial communities from peat moss isolated from Minnesota, USA - S1T2_Fd - Sphagnum magellanicum MG | ecosystem: Host-associated > Plants > Peat moss > Unclassified...
GCTTGTATTTTTATATAAAACAAAAGAAAATTGAAAAGAGTTAATAAAAAAAGAAGGAGATGAAAGGGGGAGGAATGGTGCCGTCCGCGCGGTGGGGGGGGGGGGGGGGGGGGGGGGCAAGGCCCAACAAACAAACAAACACCTGATGAACATTCTTCCAAAATGTGGGACCAAATGTGGTCCAAGGCTGATTTTTGGCTGGTATGTTGCAAGTATATATATGTCTGGTATTGAGACCCATATATCCTTGGTATTACCTCAAGTCCCTACCAAGCAGGTATTGATACAAAGCTGGTGTTGCCTCGGGTCATACCAGTCTGGGTCGGTTCTTTATACCATGTGACCAGTCTATATACCAGTGTTCCAGTTGGTACCCACGCAACATGGGCTCATCATACTTCATACCAACAACAATTAAAATAAGGAATTATGTTCCATGAAGTTATTAGTTCTCCCAAAAAAAGAGAAAAACTCACATTTATGGTTTTAGAGTCTAAACCCTAAATTTGTTGATACAGGTTAAAGGTAGAGGTAAATATAATATGATTTATCATTGTATTTTGCCCTGTGGTATATAACTTATAAGTGGGTAAACTAAAGGCAAATTCAAATATGTAGAATGTGTAGGATGATGGCACATTGGTGAGTGCAGATAATTAGTTTTGCAACGGGCCATTGCAAACATGAACACATGATATTAAAAAGGTCATACGAGGAAAATAAAAAAGTCAATAGAATGAAACAAATTAGGACCTAAGTAATTTATTCAGGGCATTCTTAGAATGATGAATAGTACTAAAATCTAAAAGGGGTTCCAAGGTCACGTTTTATGATCAAAATCTTTTTCAAGTAAATTTTAGCATAATGAGTAAAAATAATAGGCTAAAAGAAAGCACATTCAATAATTAATCCTCATAAATTAAAAAAACTCCATCATTGCAACTTACCACATGCATTGCAAAACATGGGAACACAAATATGTCATATAATGATTTTATCATCATACACATGTAGTTTACTCACCTTGAAACAATTTGAGCTCTGTGTTGCTACGCACTAGCAGTGACGATCAATTATTTAAAATTTTTCTTATGTTTTCATATATTTATGTCAATGTCAAATTTAATTTAAATTGATATACATTTCATGAACATGAAAAGACGCATGTTAATTTGTTTTTTTATATCCATGTTGGTGGAAAGGAAAAAAGAATGAGGTAGTTATAAAATGGAGGTCATTATTAGGAAAGGTGGAAAATAGTTATTATGAAAATTAATAAGAAAAAAAAGTAATTATGAAATAGTTAGGCTTGAAAATGAGATAGTTATTTTTGAATTGTCTTTGGAATGGTCCATGGATGACCATGCGACTGTAATGGTCTTGTAGAAGCGACATACAAAACTTTTTGCAAAGAACCCCATATAAACTAGTTCCTACATCGTTGGAATTACTCTCGCCAAGTCAAGGTAAACCTCAATTACTACAAATTAATGCGTGGAAATTAGAAATTACATACACCAAAGTGCATGGTTATTATTGGATGATGCACATCATCTTGTTGCATCTTCATTTCTCTTCCATGATGTAGCAATAACCAAAGGATTACTCAATTAAAAAAAATGAATTACCATGCACTTTGGTGTAGTATCAAGTCATCTTTTCATTTGTATCATGTATATTTCTTTGTTGGTGATGACCCCAAGGTAGGTGTTCCATTGTTTCCTCTACTTCTGATGCAAAATCTAGTACTTCCAATGCTCATACCAAAAAGATGATTAGAGCATGATGGTTTACGAACGATTTTTATAAGAGAAAAAGGAAACAAAATGTACATATCAATTAAATTCCTCATTTGCCCATTCCTAAACTTTTCAAATCTTTGATCGATGGAAACATGTTTAAAAATGCACCTAATCTCTGACCTTTTTTTATAAAATTAAATGGGGCAAGAAAAAAAGTGGTTGCTAATGCACACATGAAGTGGGTTATGGTTGGCATTTTCTGGAATTTGCCATTGATTTTGTGAAGATACACAAATGTGATAAAAGATTGTTGCATTTTCCTTCAGAAATGGCATTTTAATTTTGTTGGAGATTATTATGTGCATCATCTCGTCTTTTCATGCATGAGATCATGTAGAGCATTGCTTGGTGAGTGAGTTTTTTGGCATTTTGCTATGATATTTGCTCTTTGATTTGGTTGCTTGGAATGCCATACTGGATTTGAAATATGGGGAAGGCCATTGAATTTTGTTGGGAGATTATGCCCGTGATTTTTGTTGCATTCATGCATCAAATCACTTAGAGCATTGCTTCGTAGTGAGTGTGATGGTGCAACGATGATATCCGCCATTGTGATGATTTGGTTGTGCTTGGAATGCCATGCTGGATTTGAATTGTGTGGAAGACCATTGGTTTTGTTGGGAGATTATTATACTTTTGTTGCGTTCATGCATCAGATCATTTAGAGCATTGCTTTGGGTTATTCTTTTTGCAACAATGATATCTGCCATTGTGATGATTTGGTTGTGCTTGCAAGGCCATCATGGGATCAGAATTATGGGGAAGGGCATCTAAATTTTGTTGCATTCATTTGAAGCATTGCTTGATGTGGGTGTTTTTGCAGCAATTGTGAAGATTTGATGGCTCAGAATACCATAATGGATTTGAATTCATATTCAACGGAATATGAGTTGCTTCACAAATGCAATGGGAAAGATGCATGGAGCCAGAAGATCCTATAAAAAAAATTTCAAGTTTTTAAAGGGGACTTGAATGTGTGTTCTCTAGTGTTGCCAGCACTCAAAGAGAGGGGAGGAATTCATGGTGGGTTCTGTCATGAATGATCATGAAGCAGTTGCAAATTGAATTGATTTTCTGAGGAAAAAAATATAGCCCTATTGAGATTGATGTTGACATTGTTCTGATTTGATTGTGAATATTTGCATTCTACATTCTGAATTGTAGCGAACAATTAACTTCCCATTTGCATTCTAACTTTGAACATTATTGCATAATTCTACATGATTCTGAATGGGTAGCCAAAAAAATTTCCCATTTGCATCCAGACTTTGAAGATTGCATTCCTAAGTAGGTTGTTCTGAATGGTAGTGAAGAAAATTTTCCATTTTGCTTGCACTCAGCCTTTGTGTTGCAGCAGCAGCAGTCTTTAAGGATTTCTCATTCTCAAATTGAGTTGAAAGCTTATTTTTCAGCGCATTGCATTGTTCTGAGTGATTGCTGGATTGCATTGCCTGATTGAATTGCTGCATTGCTGCATTGTCTGATTGATTGCTGAAGAATTTGCCAGCCAAAAGAAGTTTGTTTGGCATATTCAATGAGTGAGTGAGTGAGTGAGTGAGTGTTGTCAAATTTTTTGTTTTGGTGGTCGGCCCTCTTCTCCCTCCCTTTTAATTCCGCGCAATGCAATTTGGACACTGTGCAAAAAGAAAGGGACGCACCAAAACCAAAGCTCAAGAGTTTTGTTGCCACCTCAAGAGTTGGAGGAGATTGTTGTTTGTGCCAGAAAAGATTGTCGTCTTTGTCGCGTCCGCATCAGCTCTGGCCCTCTCCTTCCTTATCCTGTCGATTTCGCCGTCCGATTCCGCATCGTAGCTCTCTTTGCCATCCGATGTGCCTCCGACACTGCCCACCACAAACGAGGATATGGTGCATACAATCTCTCTCTCTCTCACGCTTCACTAGTCTTGTCGCCATCTCTCTCTCTCTAGAGCTCTTTGTTGTTGCAGCGTCTTTGCTTCTTCTGTGCGCTCTCTTTGCTTGCTCGCCCTCTCTCTCGCATTTCCCTCGCTCGTATTCAGCGGCTGTAGCCACTATCAGTAGTAAAGCGTCATGGCAGCTGTTGCGATGTCCGCGGGTGTGGCATTCTCCCAAGGAATGAGCCTAGGGAAGTCAGAATTTGCAGGGAAGCTGATGAAGCAGTCTGCTGCAACAATTGCTCCTGCTAAGTTTCACAACGCGGCCGTCTCCGTGCGTGCTGCTGGCTACGATGAGGAGCTCGTCAAGACCGCGGTACGAGTTCTTTTTTGTTTTTTGTTTTTTGGTGTGTCTCTCTCTTGGCGTCGTGTTTGTTTCTTTTGACGCTCAATTCTGCGGTTTTCTTGGTGCCGAGAGAATGGCATGCAGTTCTTCCTGTTGACTACTCCTGACCCGTCAGGACTGGATTCTTGATGACATGATGTGATGCAACTACTTACTATGTGTGTGATGATGTATCATGTGAGAGTGCAGAAAGCAATTGCATCTCCAGGACGTGGTATTCTGGCTATGGATGAATCAAATGCAACTTGTGGTTTGCGTCTGGCATCCATCGGACTTGAGAACACAGAAGTCAATCGTCAAGCTTACAGACAGCTGCTAGTCGGCACCCCGGGTCTTGGAGAGTATGTGTCTGGAGCTATCCTTTTTGAGGAGACATTGTACCAGTCCACAACTGATGGCAACAAGATGGTGGACGTTTTGACACAGGCTGGCATCGTCCCTGGCATCAAGGTGGACAAGGTATGGAGCCATTACACAGACACTCATAATTCTTCGTCATCTTTTGAAACACTGCACTACTACTACCCCTCCTCTGGACTCTGTGTGGGTGTGTGGGTGTGTGCGTGTGTGCATTGCTTGAGCTGAACATTGTTCTGCTGCTTGTGTGGAATTTTGACTTTTTTCCCAGGGTCTTGTTCCTTTGGCTGGATCTAACAACGAGTCATGGTGCCAAGGCCTTGATGGTCTTGCATCAAGGACAGCTGCTTACTACAAGCAGGGAGCTAGGTTTGCAAAGTGGTAAGCCTGCAAATCCCCTTATATCTCTGCTGATTGCATTCTTCAGACACAGATCCAAGGAAGTTTTTCTTCTGTGGTGGTGGTGATTAGACCAAGTACATACCTTTGATTACCTGCTGCACTGGGTCATGGTGCCATTGGTGTTTGTGCAGGCGCACAGTGATCAGCATTCCAAATGGTCCTTCAGAGTTGGCTGTGACTGAAGCTGCATGGGGTCTTGCTCGATATGCTGCTATTTCTCAGGTACTGTCTGTCACCCATGTTTGGTTGTTGGTGTTGCCTACTCTTCTATGGTTGTTGTTCAGTGGGACTCACAGAAGCTCTCAAACTATTTTCAGAATTTTTCTGCTATCATCTTTGACCTTGACTACTACTGTAGTTTGTGAAGAAAAAGTGTGCTAGAGCATTGTTTTCAACAATCTCAGCTTCTGTGTTCTCATGACAGATACTAATCTGTGCCCTGCATTCCTCCTGCAAATTTGTTTTTTTTAACATGCAGGATAATGGATTGGTGCCCATTGTGGAACCCGAGATTCTCCTTGATGGGAGCCATGGGATTGACAGAACTTTGGAGGTTGCCCAGAAGGTTTGGTCAAAAGTCTTCTTCTTCTTGGCAGAGAACAATGTCCTGTTTGAGGGTATTCTGTTGAAGCCCAGCATGGTTACCCCTGGAGCAGAGTGTCCTGAGAGGGCAGCACCTGAGAAAGTGGCAGAGTATACTCTCACATTGTTGAAGAGACGAGTGCCACCATCTGTCCCAGGGATTATGGTAAGTTATTCACCTGTAAATAAATGTCAAGGGGTCTATGCTCTACAAACGAGATAACTTTGTTGCATCTGTTGTATCCAGTGACAGATACACTGGTTTGAACAAGCTGATTGTGCAGGACATGATTGCATCCCTTAAATGGGGGAGGGGTTTCTGATTTGTGATGAATCTGGGATGTACAGTTCTTATCTGGAGGCCAATCCGAGGTGGAAGCAACATTGAACTTGAATGCAATGAACCAGAGCCCCAACCCATGGCATGTGTCCTTCTCTTATGCTCGTGCTCTTCAGAACTCAGTATTGAAGACCTGGAAAGGCCAACCTGAGAATGTTGAAGCTGCACAGAAAGCTCTTCTGGTTCGTGCAAAGGCCAACTCTTTGGCTCAGCTTGGAAAGTACTCTGCTGAAGGTGAAGCTGAGGAAGCAAAGAAGGGAATGTTTGTGAAAGGCTATACTTACTAAGTGACAAAATTAATTACTGATGCTAAAACTTGTAGTAGACCTTGAGATAAAAGGGACTTGAGAATTGTAGGTAGGGAATTTACAGTTGTGACAACCATGGTGTGGTGTGAGAATTCATTTGAGGAAAGTAAAGAAAAAAAAACTCCATCTTCTGTCTTAAAAGTGTGAGACCAATTATGGGCATGCACAAATTTTCTGGGATCATGGCTTTGCTTTGGGAGGGTGATCAGTTTTGCCTTTACTCACTTGAAAGGAAAAGATGAGTACCAAGTAATTTGTAAGTGTGGAGCTCTGAACCTTTTTCAAACTGATCTCGAACTGTAGAGATGCAAATTTGTTGTCATTAACTGAACTTTCTTGTCAATGATAAATGGCTTGTAATGTGCTTCCTCAATTGTTGAGGTAGAAATATATTGAAATTCTGTGGGTTGTGTATTGCAACTTTGTTGCTGTTTTACCACTAGATATTCTGGAAAATCATATTGCACTATTGTTTACTGCAAAAACTGTGCTCTGGGCATATCCTTTACTCAAAGCCAACAACAGAAATGAAAGCTTCAGGATACATTCTGAATCCATTCAGGAAACAGAACTGTAGGTAGAGAAATGCAAAGTTTCCTGCCTCAAAACACAGAGACAAAAGCAAATGTGAAAGAAGCTTATATTCAGTTACAGTGATAAAGCACTGGCACAGCATCCTTCTCACTGATCATTTACCTCCACAACAATCATGTGCATGGAATGGTGTAAATGGTCTTCTATGAATCTTTCACAAATAGACCTCATGTTTCCAGATATTGTCCATAGCAGCTGGAGTATGGCACCAACCAGCATCCCTTTCCCTTACGGAAACTCACCATACTTAGTACCTGCACAAATTGAACAAGAGCCATGAGGTTTTCACCACCAATCCTTACTGCAAGTCTTCTCAAGGTCTAATTCCGCAACAAAGTGCCAGTTCAACAATCTATGATAAAATCTAGTGTGGTGGGTCTTGAAGACAATTGTTAAGAGAGGGAAAAAAAACAAATGCTCACTCTGTGTTTCCATAAGCTTGTAACGTTTCTCTTGCACTCCTGTCACCCCCATTTGAATCTCAATAATAGTGTGTAACGGCATCTGCATCCCGACAACCGTTGCTAAGGATACTCTAGCTATTTGGAGGGAACTTCAAAAGCGTACTTCTGAATCTTGATGTGTAAATGGGTCACCAGATGATTGAAGTTCTTATCCAGCAAGAAGACAAACTGTTTGCAAGCAAACTCTGATGATGCAGCAGTCAGTGGGACCAGTAAAAACAATAAGGAGCTGAAAAGACGGAAAGACAAAAAAGAGACCTCAACATGTGGAGCTTCTTTCAATGGCTTGTCTGCAAAATATGCGTACAGAGACCGTAAAATTGCCTGATGGTAAATAATCAATCACCGAAAAGAAAGTCAGGTTCAGAGATTGCTCTGTTGGAAGTCATAAACTTTCATTGTGTCACAAAATGAAGATTAACAGGTTTAGGGTTTAGGGTTTAGAAGTCCTATTCTTTCCTTGCACATGTCACAAAATAAGAGAGTTTTCACAAAATGTCTTTCATCTCATAGACAACACCTGATATGGAGACTTAATGTGTTTGTGAGCACTTACTTGATGAGCGATCACTACCACCGGTGAGCGCTGCCTTTCAAGCTCAATAATAACAGGCTCTAACCTGCAGCAAAGAGACAGTTCCGTTGTTCTTATCCTTAGTGACAAGCAGCTTAAAAACAAAATGAATTCTGAGATGCTAACAACACAATGGAATTACATATCAGCTCTAACAGTATCCACCTGTAGACAGACCAACAACATTCATTACCGTTGAATGACATCAAGGTATGATTCTCCTCGTGGGTATCTATATCGCAGTTTGTCTTGCTTCCGAGCCCTGTCATAAGGGAACCCTCATGAGCCAAAAGTATCATTAAGACAGTCAAAGAAAGCAGACATCACTTGGTTCATTTCTGCACTCTCCTGCCCTAATGGCTACATATGAGTCAGTCTGCTTTATGGATAGATTTTGAGAATGTTGAGACACTGTCTTCAAATCTATCTACTGGAGACTCTTCTGGGAAGTGGGTAATGGATGCACAGAAACAAATCAAGGCACGGTAACTTCTTCTGCACAAAGGTGAGTGGAACTTTGAAAATCCCGAGTTTGTTTTGTGACTGAAACTGTTTTCTCAACTGTGAATTGTACATAAGAAACAACACTGGGGAATTTATGAAACAATGGCAAATTGTGTGTGTATGCTGATTGATCTCGAGGATTTTTGCATACTGGTAGTCTTCAGGCATGGTCTCTTTGATCTCAAGGTATGTCATGCCATCACAAACACCAGCATTTATTTCGTCCAGTGCCCGCCATTGCACCTTCATCATCACACACCCATCACTGTCAAGACTGTTGGATGATTGATTTCTCTCCACAAATACCTGACCCTTGACCCTCCCATCAGGAATTTGAATTCGACTCCACAAGGCTGAATTGAAAAATTGGGTATGCTAACAAAATTGTATGTTATGCTTATATAACCCAAAATTACACAGCTTAGCAGCAAACAACCCACCAATGATGACAAGCTTGCCAGGTTCATGAACACTTCTATACTGATGAAAATAGAATCTACCTCACACCTTTGGAAAACCAACAATGTGGCGTGCTGTGAGTAAGGTCCTCTGCAAAGTACTTGTCCATATCTGCAACCATGTCAACTATGATAAGTAAATGCTTAGAGAGGATCAGCATAATCAGAATATAAAGAGCAAGATATACCTTATGGACACAAAAGTCTGATGGTCCAGTTGTCACAGATCAGGTGCACAAACTATCTGGCTATGATAATGCAGATTTGAAAAGAAGAGGGATACAAAACTCCAGTGATGATCGGTGCCTAAGCATTGATGTGTTTTGTGTCATTGTAGACGAAAAAGAGAAAGAGAAAAACAGCTTACTGATGCAGTGGCCTCAGTTTTGAGCCGCTTGTGCACAAAATCAGCGAGCCTGAGTGCATACTTCTCTCCTTGGTCACTGTAAAAAAAATACCCAACTCCAGACTGACTTACTCCACTCCCACAATCAATCCATGTGCATACATACTGGCATCCTAAGCAACGATTGTGCCTGTCCTTAGTGAAGGTGCAAAAGACCCTGTTAATGAATGAAGAGCACACCATAGTCGTGCTAAGATTTGACACGTCTGAAGGAAAAGTAAATACCATGTGATACAGAACTCAAAAAAGCTGAAGTACCTCAGAGGTGGATCACCACCAATCCGACCTCTTATGTTGTCTTGACTTTCACCATGACGGGTCAACAAAATTGGCCGTGGTGTGATGTGTGTATTCACCTGTAAACCCAAAGAAAAATAATCTGTTTTTAAAACTTCCAAAAATCAATCTACAGCAGCATGCAGTTAACCTGGATTCTTCACAGTCAGTATAACCACACAACAACCACAAATCTTCCATCTTTGAGCTGGGTGATTATCCTTTGTTGCCAACCTAACCGAACTTCCACCATATTCACAGAACTGCTTGATTGAGCAGCTTGCAAAATGAAAGGAAAAAACCATGGCAAAACTAAACAGCAAAATGTTACATGGGACACAAAACTTGGAACTGTTTCAACCAAACAAAGCAGGAAGCATCTAACCCACCACAGTCTGTGACATACCAAGAAGAAGACAATGCGGCCAGGTAAATATCCACTGATACTGTTCACCTGCATTGTTTACAGTATAAAGCTCATGAGACAGGTGAAGACTATGTATGTCTAAGATGTGACACCCAAGACGTGATTACACCATACATACACCTCTTGCGTATTTTGAGATTATAAGCAAAGTATGATGAAATTCTCTTGGGCAAGAAAACAAAAGCTAGCTGAAAAATAAACCCCTCTTACAGCAAAAGCATCAAGAGGGTGTTTGGAACATGCACAAGTTGTACTAACCTGAATTTGACCTCCCTGGCCACTGACCATGTCAATCATCTTTATATAAGAGCCCTCTGTCACTGGCTCATACATCTGCAATTCACACAAATTCATGTATTTGTAACTTGCAAGATTTGCAAAAAGCTACATGCATGTTCATTAGTTTCAAATTTCATTTCCACTACAACAATTGAATAACAAGCAGGTACAAAGAAAGAGAAGCAATCAAAGTTCCAATTATGTTAATCAGCACAGAAAAAACATTATAAGATGCACTCTACAAAGATTTTGCATGATTTTTTTACCTTTTCATAGTTCAAAAGCCGTGCTTTAAAGTCTTCAAGTGCAACTTCATAATCCTGTCTGTTGGGCAGTAGATAGAAAACAGACCCACCTCTCAGTTTCAGGTTTATGTGCTCTGGCCACAAGAGAGAGCTTATCAGCAGCAGTGTGTCAAGAGGAATAAGGTTTGAATGTTATGCCCCTGGACACTTGACACAGGTGTCGTTCAAGCAGGTAGATGAACCACCCCTCTCTATGCATAAGGGTGGGTCCTGATACTTTCTTGTCCAGTTCTTGAAAAAAAGATGTCCTCAAAAACTCTTGGTGGATCCTATAGCAGATCTGCATTAAACACACCATTTAGAAGAGGAAGATCCAGTGGGAACTTACATATCGGCATAGTCAGGACTCTGCTGGATCTTCAACCGAATATTAGTATCAATCACTGATCGATCATTGCAAATGGTCTCCAGGAAAATCACCTGCAAAAAATTGCACAAGAGAGAATGCAGGAAAAGGGGGGTTTGTCATGATCTGAAGGATGATGACGGATGACCTACCACAATCACTGTTCAGAAGTCAAGGGTTAGTTTCAAATGATGTATGCAAATGAACTGATTCCAACAGGACACCCATGATGGCATTTCACAATTGTAAGACACACACACATATACACATGTACCAAAGTAAAGAAAAAGATGTATCTGGTTTTGCCTGCATGGGTTCCAAATACATGAAGTTTAATGAAAGTGAAGAACACATGCCTTGCATTTTCCTTCTGCCAACTTCAGAAGCATATTGCGGCGTGCATTTGTGCTGTTGGTAGCATCAAAGACACCCACCTGCAAAACTCAATTTCTTGACCATTTGTCTTTAGCAAGGAGCAATTTATCCTTGAGCTTCTCATAACTTCAACCAAGAAGACATTGAACCATTTGATGGCTGGAACAAATTATACAACCATCTCTCAATCATGCCAAACGTTTTGTTAGTGCGGGAATCACTTCACAAGGATGGTAACATTCATTAGTCCTGATCAAGAGGGTAAAAAAAGAGAGCACCTGGCCTCCCTCTTCCATCCATGCAAGCATGTCCTCCATAGCAAGAACTGCCACCTGCATATTGGTGTATAGAGAAACCAGCTGCATGCATGAGTAAATCTGAGAGATGGAAAATTTGGCAATTCAGACCATGCACAAACAAATCCAAAATACCCATTGCATCTAAGGCTGCATGTTGTCAAACATACCTCATTCCTGGCATCGATCCCTTCTTGGTTATCACCTCTGAAAAAGTCTGCAGACTGCAGCACCCCACCACTCAAGCAATTTTTTCTGTAAAAATTGTGATATACTTGCCCCCTTTTTGCAATGTTTGTAATCCAGAGAAATGAATGATGAAACCTCTTAGTACAAATCACAGTCTGCAACTATGACTTGATTTGCATACTACATTACAAGTAACACTACTATGTGGGGAAGCAATCCTATAATATTCAGAAGCTGAAAAGGACTGACCTGACTGGAGCCAAGCTTCAGACGCCGATACTGGAGAGTTTTACACAAACCGATGTCATTGTTGTCAGAAAATAGAATACTGATCACAGGTAGTACACATATCTATAGGGCGGCAAGAATAGCTGTTGTATAGTTTCTTCTGTAGCAATCTAGGTAGTTTAGTGCTGGAGAAATTTAACTGGATATGAACAACACCCAACAGAAGATACAAGTTCCATATGACACCTTCCACAATGTATATTAGAAGAGTCTTGAAGAGGGCAGAGAGCATGCATCCCCATACAATCTATAGGGACAAAAAAATGAGAATTCCTTTTGAACTTTGGAACTTACTTTGCCAACATTGAAGTGCTTGGTGTCATGACCTAGCCAGCGTAGGTATCTTGTAAGCTTTGCTGCAGTGAATGTCTTTCCTCGTGCAGGCAAGCCAACCTACAGCAGGATCACAACAGAGAACTCTATGTTATGTACTACTTGCTTCCTCTGCGGACATAGTAATTGCAGAGTTTTCAAGACACACAACAGAAAAGGCGCATCCTGTTACACATATATAGCACATGAGTGAGCATGCCATGGCAAAGGTCTACTACCAGAACAATTGCAAGCTGGCGTCGCTCTCTTGGTCCCAAAAGTCGATCTGCCACAGCACCAGCTGCAACAGCTCCAGCTGCTTCTGGCATTGCCTGGACACAACTGCCTCAGACACTTCCCATCGTGATAGCTTTTTGCTTCAGTTCAGCACATGGTTTCTCCAATGCTTAAACCTGCCATGACTGATGCTTGCAGAAAGAGTAAAAAGAATGGAAAAAATACAAACCTCAGAGTCAACATCCAACTGGAGCTGTGTCTCAATCAGATTGACATCACTAATTGATGTCAACAGTTTTGGTGATGGACCCACTCCTTTGTCAACACGGCCGCCTGGCAAGAGAGAGCTAGCTGACAAAGATTTTGCTTCACCAACAGGTGCAATAGCAGCACCTATGTTTGCAGTTCCAGTAGAGAACTCAGAGCTCCTCGGCACCACAAGATCCTGGCATTGAAAGCAGTAGAGAGCAACAAAAATTTCCTAAATTATGATTCACAACCTTCAAAGCAACTTATGGTGGACATGTTTTTCAGAAGGTGAAAGGAAGACATACAGAGTAAGGTCTAAGTCTGATTAGTATCATGCACCTTGACAGAGATACTGTAGTGATGATCTTGAGGGGCATTGTTGGTCTCGCCCTGCATGAGTTGATATCTGCGACTCTCTCCATAAAAGGGAATAGGCACAGAGGCTGAGCGTTGTAGTCCATATGGAGTTTCAGTGGTGTCAGCTGCATACTGAACACCAGAGTTTGTGCTTGATGTGGGAGGTGGAACTTCATAGTGCTCCAAATCGAGCTCTAAAGCCTGCAGGCCAGTTTGTACATTATGTGCAAGCACATTTTGATCAAGCGACACATCTGGAATCCCCCGAACCCTATTGGCACTGTGAGGTTTGAGGTTCTTCTTGAGTGCCCGCCAGCTTGCTGCCAATGCAAATGGTGACACTGGGTCTGTTGTCATGCTAACAGCTAGCTCCACACTCTGCATACCATATTCCTCAGGAAGCTTGAACTTTGCAAATGAACCTGGCCCACTGAGCATTTTGCCAACCTTCAACACCCGATTTGGACCATCTTCAAGAATAACTTGTGCCATATTGTCCATTGGTCTGAGAACAAACTTGAACTCCAAGGATTCTATCCAAGCCCAAGGAAACCCACCCAACACAAATCTCATGAGAACAATGATCTTACACTAAGCATTGCCATTGGCCTAGCATCATCCTCCACATCAACAATGTATGCAGATCAGAGTATAACATTCAAATTCCATATGAGTTGCATACCATGGTCAGAAGGAACAATGAAACTCAGCTCCCAAAGATCTGCTGCCTCACGCTCCATGGAAACCTGTTAAAGTGGGGTGGAAAACACAAAATTGTTTGTTTGCTCCAACAAAACTGTGTGCTACTCTTCAATGCATTTTAGTGCAGCTTTTTGTTAGAGATTGAACACTAGAAGATGGGTACTGACTGACTGTGAATAAGAAGTTTTGAAGGACAAAGTGCATGGCTTGCAAGTAAAGAAACAAAAGGATACCATTGAATCACAAAAAGAGAGAGAGCTTACTGCTTTGTCCAGGTCCCAGGATCCAATGATTGGCATTGATCCAGTGATATGTGGCACTGCATTAAGTGGCAAAGGCTCACCGTCGAGCTTGTGCAACTTGAGTGCAACAAAGAGCTGACCTCCTAAATAGTCAGTTCCACTTGCATTCAATGATTGTGAATTCCCCATCTCAGCTGGCTGCTCTACCCTCTTGTTTTCTACAAATCACAACTTTTGGCCAACATGTTTGGAAGAGTTGAAATCTCCAGAACTAGTGGTGGTTTGACACTTTGTTGTTCCACATTCTGGAAGCCAGTCAGTTGCTACCTAATACAGAGAACCACAACCCTGCAATCCAGTCAAAAAATCCAATTCAGAATCCACCCTATTATCACACAAGTGAAGAATTGCAATATTCAGTTGAATGCTCATCTTTCTGAACCTACAAGAATTCCACTGGAGGTGTTTCTTGAATGAATGACAAACTTCAAAAATCTACCAACTACAAATTGATCATGAATAGAAGAGAGAGAGTGAATCAAGAAAAACTCCTCCCCATTTGGTTGGCTTCCCAGCACATACCTAATGCAGGAAGTTTTCTGTGGAATTTCAAACATTTCATGGTTGCAGCCAAGAGGGAAAAATGATTACAGATTGTTGCATGCTTGTCAAATTTTGTAAGCAACTTTCTTCAAAACAGACACATGACTGGAGAAGCTGAAACCACCACTTGAAGCAAAATACAGAGAGTTTTGACAAAGTTGCAATTCTCAAATCATTGAAATGTTTTTGAGCTTTTGAGCTCATCTTGAATTCGGCCAAGGAATTGGCTTACAGAAGAAGGTGGCAGAACTGGCATGTAGCATGATGCCTGCCTTTCCTGGTCATGGGTATAAAACAAAATTGGTGTTTTTCCACAAAGCCACAGAGCAACGCTTAAAGCTCATGACTTTCCACACACACGCACACCAAATCATAAAACAAAAATCTAAAACCAATGCATTGCATTTGCTATATAGCAAGAAAAAGACTGCCATTGCGGTTCTCTCTAAAGCCTTACCCACAAACAGAAGAAATGTGACCAGAGCTACTGAAAATGCTTGTCTTCACCACACCAAGCTCTGGTCCACTGCCACTATCTTCTTCTAATCAAAAGCCACCAAGGGAAAAAAAAAAAAAAAAAAACCAAAAACCATAAACAGAGTACTCCACAAACCCAAACACAAGATTGTCTAAAACACCTAATTTTGTGAAACACTAGCTAACAATAACCATGACCCAACACCCAACAACAACAAAAGAGGAAGCCAACGGATTGCAAAAATCACATGATTGGTTGACTGATTACCTTCATTGCATTTGCTCTCTCTGTCTTCACCCAAAACAGAGAACTCCAGAAACACAACCACAAGAAATTTGTCTGAAAAACCCAATTTTGTGAAACACTAGCTCACAACAACAACCAACACCCAACACCCAACAACAACAAAAGAGGAACCCAATGGATTGCAAGCATCACATGATTGATTGATTGATTGATTACCTTGATTGAATTGCACTCCCTGTCTTCAATCTGTTCTTCCTCCTTTCTTCTTTACCACCACACAAAGAAAGCCCGATAGAAGAGAGCCCTGAGAGAGGATCTGCATCATCACCGGCGGGTATTTTATTTTTGAGATAACAGTCGGTTCTGGGTTTCTGAAGAACAAAGCAAAATAAATTATTTTATTTTATTTTATTTAAATCTGTGAGGTTGGGGGGTCGGGATGTGGATTACTTGTGAAGAAGATGAATACATTTTCATGGCATGGTTCTTTAACAAATGTGTGGAAGGATGGGTATACTTCTCTATTTTTTAAGACCATCCTGGATCTCTAAGAGATACCCGACCCGGTGTACTTCTAGGTTCTTTACTCGGTTAAGAACTTGCTCATTCTTGAGGAGTAGGCATCGATTTCTTCCTTCAAGATATTCATGGATATAAGGTGCCTTCCAAATACACGAGGAGATTTTTCCATGTGTTATATATGAATAATTGTATATCTTCCATGTCAAATAACATTGAGAGGAATTCATTCATTTTGCTCCTTGCAAAAGATTCCACTCAAATGGTACTCGATTGATAATAAATAGGTTGAACTCATTCTATGCACTTCATATTGCAAACTTTTGATTCTAATATAAGAAATATCAAGAGTGTTGTGGATTTTACAATATGGCAAATTGTGTTTGGTTGGTTGCATTTGTTCAAGTCATCTAAAAACTCTTGAGGAAAAAGAAGATATTTTTTGTAGGGTCAATTTCAATTCTTTCTTACAATCTTGTTAACTTTTCAAGTAACCTTTCAACTTGTTTCAAATTCTTTTACAAGCTCACTTCATTTATCATGGTCATTTCATTCACCCATAGGGTAAGTACACTTTGCTTCATACTCATTTAATTTTTTTTAAAAAAAAAACAAGTAGTGTCTTGTGGTCAGCCTTTTTGTTAATATTGGCAAATTGTTTTTCAAAAAGAGAGATTAAAAAGCAGGGATTTGAAAATTAAATGATTTTTGAAGGTTTCAAATCACTAGAAATGAATTTTTTTTTTTTTTTTGGCCAGGTCTCTCTCTATATATATTTTTGCTATGTAGAAACATAGAAGGATAAATAAGATTTGTACTTAATATCTGGCTTATAGTTAGATTTGGCTACATCCCCCTAGATTCACCACTTTTTCTACATCATCCCATGGAAGATCCACACTTTGGCAAAATAAAATAATTCCTAAAAAAGTCATTGCAAGTTATGGTCCTTTCAATCACAAGTTTGTGGGTCCTTGAGATATTTCCAAGATTTTCATAAAGTGTTTATGAAAATCTTACCAAGTCCATGCTATCCATTCATCTATCACACCACATAATTGCCCAACAAACAAATGAACTTTCCAAAAGTCATTAAATTTTGTCTATGCAAATTCTCATGATGTATCAATATTGACAATTGATGAGAGTTCATGATTGACTTTCAAATTGGAAGATAAGATGATTAGAGCTTTTTTTGTGTGATGAGTTTTTACATGTTGGTGTTTTCTTTTCCAAAAAAGAGAAGAAAACATGAAAAATTGATGGTTTCAAGGGGCTTTTTATTACCATTTTTTGAAAAGAATTTTAAAAGTTCGTTAGATTTTGACCTCCATACTACCTAGATAGATAGATAGATATCTTGGAAAAAGTCTCCTGTCCATCCAAATGCATTGCCAATTGTTGCCATATATATTTTTGAGATGCACATCATTGTGGCTACATTAAAAAAACTGAAAAAAGAAGTCCTTGTAGACGAGTACACATGAGCATAGAATGTAGACATTTATGAGGAAAAAAAAAACATGTTAATAATCAGAAAAATGAAAGGTTTGATGCTAAGCTTCAGAAAGCAAAAAAAATAAAATCCTTTTCAACTATTTTGCATGGTGCCATTAAAGGTATTGTCTTCTTTTGGGAGCGAGTTACAAGCATCTTCATGACACCATAATCTTCATAAGTAACCCAACCCAAGACTATTTTTGACCTAAGGCGTTTCATGTTTTGTAGAACAAAAGAAATATTATCAAATCAAAAAAGTGGGACATCAAAAGTCAAAGATTTAGGTCTATAAGGAGGAGTCACAATGGGCCCACAAATGGAATGTTAACTAAAAAAATAACAAATGCGAAAAACCGATCATGTATAAATTATTTTACATCGTACACAAGGATGCACATGAAATGAAAATATGGGTTGAATATTGAATGACTACAAACCCATGGTTTATAGTCATCATTCTCAATTGTGTTTTCACTAGAAAAACTTCATTTTTTCATGTGGGCTTTGCACCATTAGTCATTACCTTAAAATCCACCAAACCATGATATCTAGATGGTGATCATTGATTCATTCACCAAGGTTTGTTATATACACTACAACCCAAATTTTCCCACTTGTTAGTTGGGCTCTATCATTGGAAGCAGATTCATTGGATTTAGTTCACAATTTATTCTTCAAGGTGGATGATCATACTTCATGGTTTAGGTTTACAACTGGAGTTCCACTTAACAATTTATTCTTCAAGGTGGATGATCATACTTTGTGGTTTTGGTTTAAAACTGGAGTTCCAGCTGCAAAAACTAAAAACTAAACATGACAACAAGAATGGGTGCAATCATAAGCTTGTGAATATCACACACAAACTAGTGTTAAACCATCACACGGAATTACTAGCAAGACTCATTCATTGTCGTCTATCAAAACCAAAAAACTAACATGAAAACAAGAGTGAGGACTGCAATTACTAGTTTCATCACAAAGTAGTGTAAAACCATCACACCAAAAATACTAGCTGAACTCCTCATCATCATTATCATCATTTTTCTGGCAAAACCAAAACCAGCATGACAACAAGAACAAATGCAGTCTGTAAGGCTTATGAGTGTCACCCACAAACTAGAAACAAACCATCACACAAAAATACTAGCAGAACTCCTCCTCCTCCTCATCATCATCATCTTCTTCTTTCTTCTTCTTTCTTCTTCTTCTTCTTCCAGCAAAACCAAAACTAACATGACAAGAAGAATGACTGTCACAATCGGTAACCTTATGCATTTCACTCACAAATGAAGCGTGAAACCACCACATACAAATAGTAGCAGAGCTCATCATCACCAGGTTGCATCTTTAGGAGCCTGCCGCAAAAAGGGAAGGAATTGTGCATGCCCGGAATGTTAAGCTCAGCTGTCTGTTGGTTTTGCTGTCTTACAGAACGAGGTTAAGGATTTTGCATGAGAACAAACATGTGTACAAAATTATCATTGAGATCACACCCAATTCTATCTTACTTACTACCTCAAGGTCTTTTGTATGAATTTGGCTCATGGTCAAGCGTTTGAGATTATGAATCTCCAAGAAGAAGAAGAAGAAGAAGAAGATTGTGCCAAACTCATGAGCTGCTTCAGAATCTCGACTTGTAAAATCCCCCTTCTTCTTCTTCTTCTTCTTCTTCTTCTTGTCTCTTTCAAATCTCACCCAAAGGTTTGCTTGCTCATGTTTAGAGGATCACACGAAATCAATGGAGAACCATGAGCTTTGCGAACACGAGAACCAAATGTGATTCACAAAGCATCACCAATGGTAGCAGCAGCAGCAGCAATAGCAACAGCAGGACAATCCCTTTGAAAACTGGTGAGAATGAGCAAGAGTGCAGCATTAATAGCATGAATTATGTAACAGATTCCAGGCTTTGTCAAGGAAAACATTTGTGGGCTTTGCTTTGTCGACGGCGTCGCCCACTCCATTCCATCGTGGTCACTTGCACAAACCCTTCTCGGAAGTCGATCATTCGTCCATCATCGCAAGAAGAACATAATTCCTGAACCAAGCAAGATGTTCTTCTCGCAAGGCACATCACGTAACCCTACTGCAAAAGCTACAATAATTTCCCACCAAAAAAGAAAGAGTCTATCAAGCTATGGAACAAACACCAGGACCTCATGATTCACACCCGAAGACATGATCATCAAGCTATGGAAACACAAGCAAAAAAGTTTACAATCTAAGTCTAGAAAAGGAAGTCCTTGTACTGAAAAAGTTCATCCAAGAATCTGGTGGCAAAAGCTTGAACAAAAGGGCGATGGAGGCGAAGAAAGAGATCAAGCTATGGAAAAAACACCAAGACCTCATGATTCACACCCGAAGACATCATCATCAAGCTATGAAAACACAAACAAAAATGTTTGCAATCTAAGTATAGAATAGCAAGTCCTTGTACTGAAAAAGTCCATCCAAGAATCTGGTGGCCAAAGCTTGAACACAAGAGGAGCAATGGAGGCGGAGAAAGAGATCAAGCTATGGAACAAACACAAGTCCTCATGATTCACACCCGAAGACATCATCATCAAGCTATGAAAAAAAACACAAACAAAATTGCTTACAAGCTAGAAAATCAAGTCCTTGTACAGAAAAAGCCCACACAAGAATCTGGTGACAAAAGCTTGAACACAAGAGGAGCGATGGAGGCGAAGGAAGCGGGTGGTTAGAGGGGGGAATCCTAGCCTTGTCGCCGCCATCAGGAGTCTATTGTGAAAATGCCTTTGGAACGAGCGTGATGCTGATGGTTCAAGGGGGAAAATCTCACGATCGTGGTTGCGAGAGAGTTCACGTGGTATGCAAAACAAACAATTGGTGCAACGGGATCGCGCGACCGCCAGATGGGGTCGGGGCGAGCGATCGTGCAAAGCACACAACTTCCCAAGTCGCACTATGACACTTGTTAATAGCTTTGCAACTGGGAAAGCTCTGACCAGTTTAGGAGCGCCACGAATTGCAATGTCTGCATTTCACAGCGCACATCGCTATGGAGTTTCGCAGCTGTTATAGATTATGGCTGGAAAACTCCTGCACCGCACAAAGACGAGAGAGAAGAGAGAAGGGCCCAGTCTGGCCTGATTCTATCGAACTGGTCCAGATTCGGTGGAGCCCGGCCCTGTGATGGCTTGATTCAGCTCCGTCTCTAACCCCGCCGTCTGTGCGACATCCTGAGATTCTTTCTTCCGGAAGACCACCTCCCATTATTCATTCACATTCTTCCAGATTCCTCCGGATTCCAGCAGTGCCAGATTCAAGCTTGCAAGTTGTGAACTAGACGGAGAGCATCTCAGTGTCTTGTCCAAGCTGCTTAATTGCTTGCTTGCTTGTTTGCTGGACTACTGTCTCTAGTACTGTCAGCTGTGGTGGTTGGTTCAAGCGCTCACACAGCTGCTGCTGCAGACCGACAGGAGTCGTCTACTCCTTGTTCAAAGAATTCTCATATGGTGAGCAAGCTGCTCCTTCTGCTGCTGCTGCTGCTGCTGCTGCTTCTTCGGTTTGGTTTTGTAGAAGTGAGAGCTGATTTCCCAGAGTCAGATATGAAAACACAACTGGTGGAAGAATTTCCAGAGGAGATTTGGGTGATGAGATGAGCCAACAACCATTCTATTACTGCAAAGTTCTTGCAAGAACACCTTCCCTTCTTCCATCATGCTTTCAAGCTCACAAGCTGTTCCCAAATCTGTTCCAAGAATGTGCTTGCTTGTTTGCTTCTTAGACATATCTTCAACATTTTTCTCCGGCAGAAAACCACAACCCCAAATAACTTTCAGGATTTGGTGATTTCAGCAAGCAGAGAACATTACATTTTCTATCATCATGGCATGTGCAGTGAAGAACAATAATTGTGATTCTTCAAAGTATGCATGCATGCCGTGACCATGCCTACTGCCACAGTTTATGTTTGCCACAAGAACCTTCTTCTTGTTCTTCTTGTTCTTTTGACAATCTGTGTTGTTTCCTTCTTGGTGCTCATCAGGTCCTTCAGCTCCTGAGCTTAGACTGGGCTTCTTCTGAAGATTGAGGGTCTGAATCTTCAAGTTCTGTGTGATCGAAGTAAAGGAGTATTGCCCCAGAAAAAAACTGGATTCAAAGCATTAGTGCAATGTCTTCTAGGCTGGCGATCTCAATACCTGCATGCAGTCGATCTCACTATCTTTTCCAGGACTTCAAGGTGAAGAACCCCTTGTATACTGTTCTGCTTCTAGAGATTTCTTTGTTGATTTTGTTTCTCAACAACTGTATGAAGAAGCTGCTGTGAATGAAGATCTTTTTGGACTTGGTTGGTGGTCATGATATGAGCTCCAAGAAACATGGTGTGTTTCTGACTTTGATTTATCCAAAGTTTTCAGGACTGCAAGACTCATGTAGTAGCACAAACTCTGCTCCATGGAAGAGAGTTATTCAACACAGAGGAAGAGAGATGGATAATCAAGGAGGGAAGCAAGATCCCTGGTGATCTGCAACCTCAAGTCTTATCGGCTTCAAAGTGGTGCGAACCTCATGGTATGGTCATCATCAGAGGTTCAAGTTCACATGAAGCTTCAAAATCACAGCAGCAGCAACAGCAGCAGCAGAGGCATGTGAAGATGACTGCAACAACAATGGAGGCAATGGAATTAGCCTCCACAGCTTCAAAGTCTTTGTCAACAAAGCCACCTCTGAGAAAACCTTCTGTTGAAAAAACAAGGAGTCCAAATGAAGAATCCTTATCATTGGAAAACAAATTCACCGACAAAAAAAGCCCTTTGACTCATGTCCTGCTTGGGAAGAAAAAGATCAAGCTATCAAAGAAAAAAAGTCGACTCAGGGAAGGCCAGGTTGCAGATTCAACTGTACAAGTGACAGTCCCTGATTTGGTTGCATCAGCTATTATGAACTGCTCGGAAAACATGGACAACCACAGACCTGGAGAAAGTCTTGTTTCAGATTCTCCTGATGAGCATGAAAAATCACTCACAGATCTGATTGACCAGCTTCAAGGGATTCAGTTACAAGCAATTGCGCTTGAGCAATGGTACAGCCCCCAGCTGGCGAAGATCAACAGGTGTGTTCATAAGAAAACATTGGATGCTCAATCAGTTTCTCCTCGTCCTTGCTCTGCAAAACATCTCTCCTACACCATCTCTCACATATGTTGTTGCGGTCATCATGACCTACCTTGATGCTGCTCTAGACTCAATCAGTTTGTGGAACATGAATCTTGCACAGTTTCTCTAGAGATTGTGGTTGGAGACAGGATTTGCACCAGCTCCTTCTTGTTGACCCGCTTGTGATGCACTTTCTTCATGGTTCTTCTTGGTGCAGGGTATATAAAGAGAGTGCAAGAAACTTGGTTCATTACATGGCTTTTCGGTCATTTGATGTTGCCGGGGTGCAGGACACTCTTGCCTCTCTTGGACTATCAAGCCTGGAGAGTTGTGAAGCTCATACACGTGCTAGTATCAATTTGGTTCTCTCATGCCTTGAATCATTGGTGCAACGCCAGCCACTTGCAATGGAGGAGGAGGAGGAGGAGGATGGTTTGTCACTTTCATCTCGAATGGTACAAAATAAAGCTACGAGGAGGTTGACAAGCTATCCAGGGTCTTTGGCAGACCTCCCGAGAGATATTTTACAGATAACATCCCAACAGATTTCAATTCAAACTGGCAAAAAGATGCTCTCTAACAATGCAGAAGTGCTCTTAGGGCCTTCTCCTAGGGGACGGAATACACAGGTGATGGTCACCTTGCCTTTGGAAGCTGCAGATGATGACGAGCTTATGCGAAGCCTATTTGTAGCAGGCATGAATGTTGCAAGAGTGAATTGTGCACACAATGATCCAGAGATATGGAGGAAATTGATTCACAAAGTGCGCTTATTCTCTCAGTTGTTACAGATGCCATGTCGAATTCTAATGGATCTGGCAGGCCCGAAACTGCGAACAGGGCCCTTGAAACCAGGACCTGCTGTTTTGAAAATCAAACCAGTTAAAGACAGTCTAGGAAATGTTGTTGCTCCTGCTTGTGTGTGGTTGTCAAGTTCACCTGTGATCATCACAAAGTCCTCAGGAGCACGGGGAATTCCTGATGCCACAATACCCGTAATGGAGGAGGGATCACAAAAGTTGAAGAAACTTCGACCTGGTGATGTGCTGAAATTCAAGGATGGGAGAAGAAGGTCCCGGGAATTTCATGTGGTGGATAAAGGTTCAGCAAATGGAGTGTGGGCTGAATGCTATAAAACCTCATATGTGGAGTCAGGAGCTGAGCTTGTCATTTTTGCCACCTCTGGGGGTGTCAAGGGAAAGGTTCATGTGGGCCAAGTTCCAGAATCTGAGGAAGCTCTTGTGTTGAAAACAGGTGACACCTTTGTGCTTGCAAGAGAACTTGGCAGCATCTTTGGCAGCCCTGATGCAGCTGCCAAAGCTGGAACTGGCAAGATCATAACCCATCCAATGATGACATGCACACTTGCAGAAGTGTTTGAAAAACCTAAGGCTGGTGACCCTGTGATATTTGATGATGGGAAGATTGAAGGCGTCATTTCCAGTGTCTCTCCTTCCCTTATCCATGTTGACATTACAGATGCTGGAGATCACAAGGGACGAAAAATGTGGGGAGAGAAAGCAGTCAACCTACCAGAGAGCAACTTGTGTGTCTCTGGACTGACACCAAAGGATGTTGAAGATCTGGATTTTGTGGTAGCCAATGCAGACATGGTGGCCTTGTCATTTGTCAATGGACCCATTGATGTCCAATTTCTGCAAGAGGAGCTTAGTAGGAGAGGGGCTGAAAATCTTGGGATTGTATTGAAGATTGAGACAGGTTTAGGTTTCAAGAGATTACCATCCATACTCTTGCAAGCTATGGAGACAAGGAATCCGGTTGGGGTGATGATTGCACGAGGTGACTTGGCTGTAGAATGTGGGTGGGAGAGACTTGCTGAAATGCAGGACCAGATTTTGCTCATTTGTGAAGCTTCACATGTCCCCACAATCTGGGCAACACAAGTGCTTGAAGGCTTGACAAAATCTGGCTTACCTACTCGACCAGAAATTACTGATGCTGCATCTGCATCAAGGTGCAGCTCTTGCCTTCTCTCTCTACAATTTGTTTGCATATGCTTCATAGAATTTTGCAAGCTTTGAAGTAACATCTTTGAATCCCAAAAAAATGCATGAGAAGCACCTGAACTGAAATGGAACTGAGTACCTAGTCTCATGGTGCTAAACAATGCGCTGTTGCAGGGCCGAGTGTGTGATGCTGAACAAAGGTCCACACATTGTGAAAGCTTTGACCACCTTGGATGACATCCTTCGGCTTGAAGCTCACCATCACAAGAAAAACCATATGATTTTACACCCTCTTCCTCACAATCTAGGCCTGTAGCCAAAAACAATTGTAGTAGATTTCTCAGCCAATATCTCTCTCTCTCTCTCTCTCCATTGGGAGGCATGATTCCAAGAATTGATTCTCAAGCCTTTTGCTTTTATAAAAAGTGCAGGTCAGGATGGGTTAGTATGATCTACAGTTTCAAAATTTCTACAAGATCATGCAATAGCACTGGGTGAATGTGAAGCTTGTTCATCTGCTTCTTGTGCACACCTCACACTGCTGCTACCCTTTGCTCACTTCTAGACTCAACATATAGAAAACTCACTGAACAGCAGCTCATAACAGAGTTACAGGAGAGATTGCAGAGCTTCTTCACACAACAATATGATAGTTTCCACATCAAGACAGGACTCAAAACCCTCTCATTTATATATAAATGAGCCTCTATATAAATGGTCCTCTCAAGTTCCAGGAATTGTCAAATTGTGTCAGGTCAGATTCAATTCATGTTATCATTTCTTGTGTGAAGTTGCATGGTGATGTACAAATTGGAAGCTTGGTTGTTGGATGTGGCTCATGTTGATGCGAGAGAAAAAAGAGCTAAGTGATGTCACTTCTTAAGTAGCTACAAAAATCATACACAAGCAATGAAACAAAATCATGGATTAGAGATCCATTGTCCTTTCAAGATGTCCTTCCTTGTTCAATTTGTTTTCGGTAAGTGCTAGGGGTTTGTGACCCTGGTTGCAAAGTGTTTGCACACTGTCTCCAAGAATTTACTCCTAGAGAAAAATCCTTTTGCTCAACCTCATACTATTAAATTATTGTCGCTAAGCTTTCACTGCTGATTTCTGTGAGGAAACATGACTTGAGAGAGAGAGAGATGCACATGGTGTGGCACAACACAACTGCAACAGATGTCTGCAATAGGTCAGGTAACTTTGGCTCTGAGATTTGTTTTTAGTCTTGTGTAGATCTGGCTCTGCATCTACTCTTCTAGCAAGCTCTGGTTAAGGTAGTATGCTCTGGTCGAGTACTCATTTGCTGTGTGTTGTTTTTATCAGCAATTCATGTTATCCTTCAAACAGTCTCTATGATGGGCAGTGTTTTTCCGTATCAAATCCACAAGTGTGTCCAGTTGTTGCCCCATGTGTGTGTGGAGGAGGATTGCAATTGTGGAATTGTGCTGTGTCCCATTGTGTCAACAATTGTACACATCTGGTGCTTTGCAATGCTGGTTCTACAGATCACTTGAGAACACATGATACTCATTTGAATTGCTGGAGTAATATCACATCACAGCAGAAGCAGGGTTCAAAAATGAAGAAGGTAAAAGCAATTATGCAAGTTTTCAGCATAGTTGATCCTCATCCCATGCTCTGCATGTAAATAAACACAAAACCACAGCAGTAGGTTTTGTGCCCTCTCCAATTCCCATCCATTTTCCTGCCCCCACCATCACTACCTTATGTCACAGGAAGACAACATGGAACACAGATCTTCAATCTGCCAACAAAAACAATACCAGATTGTGCAGGCAAAAGAAGGATGTGCTTGTTTCAGAGTCCAGTTGCCAGGGAAGGGAAAAGAGGAGGCTGTGAAGGATCAAACAGCAGCAGAGGGTTGTCATTGTCCTAGGGGATTTGATGAGGAGGACACTTGCCATGTTCTTGCTGTTTCTGAATGCCAAATATTGCATCTGCTGGTATTCTTGTGAGACTTATAGGAGCCATTACATATTTTGATCAAAGTATTCTCTGATGTTGCACAAACTTGGCCCAGTTGTACAGCAGAAACCAATGGAACTTGATCCACATCAACTCCGCCAATGGCAGAAGCAAATTGACTATGGCAAAAACAGGATTGGGTAACATGAGCCTGGTACCATGAAATTCTTGTAACATGTAACATGTAATGCAAGTTCCAGTATTTTGTTGTGGTCGAATACCGACCATGGTCAAGGTGCTGTGTTTTTCCTGTTCTCCTCATTTGTTGAAGCAGTTTAGTAGTGGTGTAATTTGGATTGTATGTAGACTATCCATTAGCTAACACTGCAACAGCTCTGAATTCCTGCTCTTGCTTTGGTTGATTGTTATCATCATATTACCAAGGGAGGGTGCTTCCAATTTTTTTCAAATGACTTGAAAAAAAGAGGGTGCAACTTAATGCGAAAAAAAAATAAAAATTATAATTCACTTCAATGTAAATAGGGTGTCAAGAATTGGATTATGAAAATATATTTAGAATATTTTTAATTTTGGTAAAATTTTATCTTAATATTTTATTATTTCATAGCATTGAAAAATGGCCCTTTATCTCACATGCTTCATAAAATATACAAAGAGCGACCTCTCCAAGCATCATTACACTTTCGTGCCAACTTTATTATGTAGATGGAGATGAATGCGGATGCAATGGGTCTTACAAGCCATTTTATCTCTTCTGACATTGACATAGGGTCTTATGGAAAAGATGCAAGATCCTTGCACCCTTGACATTTGATAAATTTGCAACAAGTGCAATTGGATGGTTAGATCCAAAAGTGATGGTGTTTGTTGCATAGATTATATGATCCACCCAATGTCGATGATGAAGAAGATTGAAAGATGTTTGGCTTGATGAGGGGGCAAGAAAGCTTGAAAAGTTCTCCAATGAACAACAACATTTCAAGGGTGCAATATTCAAAGGCAAATAAATTAATTCTAGACAAGGATTTGACAATGTATTCAATTGGTGTGATGAAGAATCCTAGCCCTTAATTTCTTGAGATTCTTGCAAGTAAGAAAACAAATATTACAGTCCAATACATTGAAAGATAAGAAGGTTTAGCAACATGTTCTAGAGTTAATAATCTCTAAGATGCAATTACATGTGCTAAATATAATTGTTTTGGTCAAAACCCCCTTTGCATCCAATACATTGGTGTTGGGAACTAGGCAAACTTATATTTAACAATGGGGTTTGAGAGGATGTAATGATTACTATAAAGAGGAGCTACTTTTCACCATTCCTAATTCTTCATTTTAGTAAGTGTTCACTAGAGCTATCTGGCTACCATATATGACTTTTGTGTAATGGGATAATTCGTGCCTACAAATATATCAAGTAATGATTCCAACTCCAATAGAGTTGTTAGTATCACTTTTCTCAAAACCAACCATTTGAAATTGACACCAATAGCATTTGCAAGGTTTATGCATATCAAATTGTTGATTATGAACATGTTGTTTAAGTTTATTATGCATAAGTTATAAATGGGATTGGTGTTAGCAACCATCATGGTTTTAGCATACTACTACATATGTTGTCATATAAAATTTCACCATAACTTATACACATCAAGTACTATGAACATTAAATTTTTAAATAAAAATAATAATATTTTTTGAAAACAAAAGTTTAGAAATAACTAGCATGAAAGTTGAAGTGTAGTCAACTCCCCAAGTTTAATCTCTCTTCATGAGATAAGGAATCACAATGAAGACTCAAACTTTGGAGTAGTTGCCAAGTCCCAATATTATGCAAAAAAATTTGAAGAATTTAGTGACAAACCTTGTAGACAAAAACAAAAGATATTCATGAAAGAAACTTAACTAAGGAAACAAACAAGATTAAATAAACATGCAATCAAAAAATCAAAGAAACCAACAACAAAACAAACACAAATATAACGAACAAACAAGCAAATGAATGAAAAAAGAAAGATAAAAAGCTTACCTATAATCATAATCAAATTATTTGATGACTTTCGAGAATTGAAAAAAATTTAAACTTCAATATGCACAAGGTGAAAAAGGGGGGATATAAGGTGCACAAAACAAGGAGTTAAAAATCGAGAACCAAAGAGCAATAATGTAAGACCAAGAGCCAACAAGTTGGAACACAAGACGAAAACAAGAACATGAGACCAAAAGTTGATGAGCAAAAACATAAATTCAATAGCCTATTAAACACATAATTAATTCACATTTAAATGAAAGTGGCAAGTCTTGCTTAACAAAGTGTGTGGGTTCATATATTTACTCAATTTGTCCATAGTTAAAAGTGATTGTGTATTGTGGACATGTTCACTACTCCAACCCACATAATTGCCACACTTCAACCTATTAGTCCTACTCAATTAAACAATAGACAACATCCAATAAATAGACTACAAACAACATACAACTCCATTCTAAAGTTTTCCTTTTCTTACACCTACCATTTTGTTTTCTAAAATATATCTCAAAGGGAGGATCTTCATGCATAAAAAAGACTTTACAATTAGTGACATCGCATACCCACAACCTTTCTCCCCATATTTTTTACTTCAACTTCCAAGTACAAGTGTTTTGCTTCGACCCTTTAAGAATTCCCAAAAACCTTAAGCCAATTTACAATTTAAAAAGACATTTTCTTATCCATTTTTTTGGGTTCAAACCACATAAATCAGAGTTAAAAACTATGGACACATATGCGCATGTGTGTCTTTTCTCCTCCTCTTACCTTCCTCTTATTTGACTTTTACAAAAATCAGCATTACACAAAAACAACTTTAAGTTCCTATTTCTTACCTCCTCCCTCTTTTTTCTCGTTTTATCAATATTTATTTCTTATATCCTTGGCTATACCATGAAGGAAAACCCATCACCTCCAAAAACTTGAGTGCCTTTCCCCCATCAAAATTTCCATGCCTCCCTCTTCTTACTTCCAAAAGTCTTCCATTGCCAATCATTATAGTCACCCTTTTTTGCCTTTAGAAATCATTTTCATAAAAAGCTCCACTCAAAGTTCTTGCTACCAACCCCCATTTGCTTGCCACATGTCATTTCTTGGTTCTTCAATTTTGTTGACACTTTAATTAGTGTAAAAAATTTGCTTGCTTAGGGAATAAAATCTTTGTCTATTTTATGGAACACATGAAATAAAGTGGCATTTTATGAAATAATAAAATATTAAAAGAATATTTTGTTACGATTGAAAATATTTTTAAAATATTTGAGATATATTTACATAATTCAATTTTAAGCACCTTATTTATATTCAAGTAAATTAAATATATATTTTTTCTCAATAAGTTGCACCTTATAAATTTTTTACACATCATTTGGAGAAATGGAAGCAAATTCCTTTTGATAGGTTATCACAAACTTTGCATCCAACAATTTGATAATGAAATCATGTGAATTTTTTTTCATATATTCATAATTTTTGCACACAAATGTTGTGTGTTTGAAACATGTTTGAAATACATATAAATATGATGAAATCTTTTTATCCATTATGAAAATGGATAAAAATGTTTCATCATATTTATATGTGTTTGAAACATGATTTAAATGCATGACATTTATGTGCAAAAACTTCAAACTTATGAAAAATGAATTTCATACAATTTTCATTACTAGATCCTAGGATGCAAAATTTGTGATGATTTTAGTATTGACACCTTGGCATTATATATATTATTAATTGTGTTGTCATATTTGGTGTGTGTTGATTACTAGCTATCTTGCCATTAGTTGTCCATTGTTTTATCTATGAAGTCTGAACTCCTAACAACTTACACACAATAAATTTTTTTATTTTTTAGACCCTTATTGACAAGGTCTCTTTCATTCAAAATTATATGTATTTTAATGTATATGTGATATTAATATTTACATGGTGTTATGTACATTTTGATATGAATACAAAATATACCCATGGTTAATAAATTGACAAGTAAAAGTGCAAGACTCAAACTTGATAAGCACGAATGCATGATCATAAGTTGATGAACAAGAAAAATAGATGGAATGAACAGTAGGAAGGAAGAGGAGGAGAAAAAGAGGATTGTGAGAAAAGGATGAGGGAAAAATTCAAGAGGAGCTTTTAAAAGACTTATGATTCAAAACACAAGAGTTTCAAGTAAATAAATAAAAATAAAGACACATCAAGAACATAAGACAACTATTGCATGACATCACTAAAAACCTTAAACTCCATTAAAAACCCTACTTTAAAAACTTATAAATCTTAGCCTAAAACTTAAAATCTAAAACGTAAACCTCACCTACCATTTAAATACTAAACCTTATCTACTATCAAATTTAGACCCTTAATCATAAACTTCTTATCCCATGATTTGATAATAAAAATCGTATGAAAATCATTTTTTCATGAGTTCATGTTTTTTACACATAAATGTCATGTGTTAAAAAACATATATGATGCATGAAGAACTTGAAAATATTTTATTATATTTACATGTGCATCATACATGTTTTATACACATGAAATCCATGCGCAAAAAAACAAGAACCCATGAAAAAATAGATTTTGTGCGAATTTTAAACAAACCAATGAAATGAGTAAATTTGTGATCCTAGCGACCTCCACAGGCTAAGTTCACGTAATAAAATGGGAAGTCTCCTATGGTCTCTCCAAAGGCCCCAACCGGGTTTAGATTGGGAACCAGGGCCCTTGCGTCAAGGGCAGTGGGTTCTAATTCGATAACATCCGGAAAGCAGGAAACCATAGTTCAAGCCCTTAACTGTAAAGCGGCCCTTAGAAAGGATCAGGATCGTCGGCCTTGAAGACTCGCAGGGTGAGTCTTTAGTGTGCGAAGGGAAGGGAAGGGACGAGACAAGGGAATCTGTTTCTGGAAGCTGTCGGATTTTGAAGCTATGGCGAAAACATGGCTGTTGGTGGTGCTGGTGAATACGTTGCTGGTGTTTCTGTCGAATGGTATCCGGGCTGAGATGCTAGGAGAAGCGAACTGTGAAGATTTAGGGTTCACAGGGCTTGCTTTGTGCTCGGACTGTGACTCTCTGGCTGAATACGTCAAGGACCAAGGTAGGACGGAGCATCACAGTACCACGCTCGCACATAACCTTCCTCTATCTATCCATCTGTCTATCTATCTATCTATTTGGTTTTTTGCACTTTGCAAAATGGGGAATCTTCTGAATCTCAATCTGCAATCTCTTTGATTGTAGAATTGGAGACGGATTGTCGGAAGTGTTGCACGCCAGAAGCTGAAGATGCCATCAGCAAGGTATGTATCTATGTATGTTTTAGGGTTTATCAAACCCTAATTTCATCTCATTGTTTGCTTTGTAGTTTTTGACCTGTTTCAGTGTCGTTGAGTTCATTGCTGTGAGCCTTTGTACATAGGGTTTACCAAACCCTAATTTCATCTCAGTGTTTGCTGTATATTTTTTGTGCTTGTTTCAGCACTTGTTAAGTTCATTGCTGTGGGCCTTTGTAGTACAGCAAAATGTGAACTCATGATTAGGGTCTAATTGCCATCTGTGTTTCACCTTTCCAACCCCTGGCAGGTCATGTATGCAGGAGCACTTCTGGAGATTTGTATGAGAAAGCTGGTGTTCTACCCAGATGTTCAAACCTTTATTGATGATAGATTGAAACAGTTTCGGGAAGTCGTGGACATACAATACCGCTACGGGTCTCCTCCCAAGCTTATCTTGAAGGATGAGAAGGGCAACCACAAGGAAACCATTCGGTAGGCTTTGCTGTTACCCTGTTGATCTCCATGTCAATCAATCCAAATCCATGAGTGCATAGCAGAGTTGAGCTCTCTTTGTTTTTGTTTGTACTACCACACTATGAAGCCTGGAGCCTTTTTTTGGTTAGGAAATGTAGGTAGGATATGAGTGAGTTGATGGCAAAGATCCATCCTGCTAGAATAGCATCTGCAGTTATATTGCTTTTAAGGTGCATGTGGATTTTGCAATGTTGTGGTGTGAGGTTTTAGAAAGGATTTGCTTGTTGCATTCCTTCTTTTGCAAATAGAGACACTTATCACATGGCAGCAACTAGATGACCTCTGGCCATCACTATGTGAAGTAGTTAGGTCAATGTGTGATATTGATGATGTGATATTACCTTGATATCTTAACTATTGTTTGTTTCTACATGTGGAAAATGAGTGCAGGATTGACAACTGGAAAACAGATCAGATCGAGCAGTTTTTAGTGGAGAAAGTGAAACGCAGCTCAACAACAAGTTGATGCCATGTTGGAGCAATTTCTCTAGTCTCTAAAGGATTTGCATGTATGTGCTTACTAAACACCTGTGGTTCATTGTTTATTGCTGTTTGTGCTATGGATTTCTCATGGGTTTTCCATCTGGAGCGACATCACTCCATAATATACTCCATGAATTTTGCATCATGGCTGATGATGGTCAGAGTATTATTATGTGCCGCTTCATTATATGCAGTTCAATCTTCAATCTCCATTCACGCAGTCCATTCACATGGTTTTGAGGTGCAAACATCACATCCACAGGCTCTGTTCATGTAACTTGAAATTGAGCACTTTGTGTAAGTAGCTAACGTTTCAAGATTGTCTGTCACCAGTTTTTGTATTCCTACAGTTCTCTTTTCTCTCTGGATGTAGCTATCACTTCTTGTTGCTCCCACACCTTCCTTGCTCCAGATACCTTCCTTCTCTTGCCTTCATGGTACTTGGTACTATCTTCTAAAGCTCTATCTCTCCATCTGCAGCATTAATTCCATATGGGTGAATTCTTACTAGCTCCATTTAGTATTTTCTATGTTCACAAGTCATGTTTGCTTTGAATTCCAGAATTCAATGAACTGTTCTGTAGCTTGCCACTACAGGACAAGCATCAGTATGCGGCTCCTAAGAGACCATCAGACAAAAGTTTCTGATAACTGGCAATTGTGGGTGGATTGATTGACTGTCTGGAAGATGGTCAAATTGGCTCATTGAAATGCCCAAGTAATTTGCCTATAAATTGTTTGACTTCCCACTTTCTGAGAGTTTGCGACTCTCCATTGAAACCTCTTTGCAAAATTCCATGGTCAAGCTTTTGAGAAAGTTTGCTGACATGGCATTCATTTACTGGCTCTGAGCAGGGCAGCTATGCCTTGGAGCCTAGCTGTTCTTATTGACCTCTTAAACTAGGTAGTTCAGTAGCTATAGATGCAAAGAGGTAGGTAGCAACCTTGAACCATGGTATGCTATCCTTAGCCTAAGTACAGAGGCCTTCTACCTAGACTCTGTGTTGAGACTAGGTACATGGCTTGTTACAGGCTGTGTGGCTGCAAGCAGTCTTGGGTGGGTATTAGAAATGGCACCAAACCCCCGGTTCTCAGGGCGGTTCTTTAACTACAGTTCTCAAAAAACTCAAATACCCTGTTCTGATGCATAACCAGGGTTCCAGAAAACCAGAGTACCAGTTTTAATATATAACCACAGTTCTCGGAAAATCAAAGAACTGGTTAAATAACCTTGTGTAAAATTATTGAGTCTTTACCAATTCTTTCATGAAAAACTGCCAGTTCTTTGAGGGGTTTGAAACTGGAGGTTCCTTTGATTCTGAAAATTTAAAAAACTGAACCGGAGTTTCTCTAACCTCCTAAAGTTTTCAAAAACCTTTTAAAAAACTGGAGGTTGTGAACAAAATCAAATAACCAGCTGGTTAACACTGGTTTCAACAACACACATTTTGCAAATCTGATGTTTGCTTAATATGGTCATTAGCCTGCTTGCAATTGTTGATAGGCTATGTCCAAGCCAGGGTCCTGAACTGTCCACAATGTTTCATTGAGCATTTTTCTAAAAGCACACACACAAGGTGCATGTTCAACACCTGGGATACAGAACTGGTGAACCAGTCTTTGTGATGTTGCTGAAGTGGTAATTATCCGTAAGACAATTTAGTCAAATCTGGCTATAAACAAAATTCGAAAGTAAACTATTTGAGTATCTTGCTTGTTACATACTGGAACTTAACATAGAAATCTGTGGATTTTTATGAAAAAATTGAAATCTGGCAACTAGAAAACTCAAAACAAACTTATTTTTCAAAAAAAATGGCAGCTGGCCAGAAAAAAACTGATGATTTGAACTTGATAAATGTTGCAAAGAAGATTGTTCTATCCATAAGATTGTTCTATCCATAAGGTCCAATAATTTGCACTATGGGTGATGGCTCAGTGGTATAGCCCCTGTCTCAGACCCTGGGATCTCAAAAGGTTCTGGGTTCAAACCCATTGGTGTGCAATTGAAAGCCCTTGCCAGCCAAGACAGCCCTTTGCTCGACCTTGCACTCCTATGTTGCTGAACTTCTGAGTGTGCTCCTATCCTAGCTACCTGCACAAGCTAGCCACCCAAACTTGTGTTAGCTCAAAGTTCACCCAAACCCATCTAAATATGATTTGCACCTAAATCTCCACTCATTAAGGACTTCCTGTAAGTTTAAGGCCTTCATGGCCACAACTCCACCATATCTCATGGTCCAACCACAACAAGAGTCATTATTGGAACAACATTATGTCACCCAAGGACTTCCCATGAGACAACACCCCAAGGAAAGTCACTTCCATTTATTCCAAATGACATGCAAAAAAAAAAAGGTGCAACTTATTGAAAATAAATATTTTTTATAATTTACTTAAATATAAATAGGGTGTCTAATTATATCCGTTATGAGAGTATAATAATTAAATATTAAAAAATACCTTTTTATCTCAAATGTTTCTTGAAATATAAAAGTATTGACTTCTTTTGGCAATGCTCAATGTTGCCCCCAAAGAGTGTTGTGGGGTGACACCAAGTGCCACCCAGGACAACTCAAGTTGCCCCAAGGGAATAAACCACAACTTGTATCGAAACAAGCCTGTGGTTGTCCCAAGTCCCAATCTTGAAATCCCACGGCCTAATCTCATAAGGTGAATTAGGGAATTGAACCCCAACCCATTGGCTTAAACTCCCATGCCACCACGGTGGTCCCAATGCGAATCCCACCCCCACACAAGTCCAAAGGAGCTTGTGTGAAAAGGCATGTCATTTACCCCCATTTTATGGAGGTCAATGACCCTGTTGATGTTGTCAACAATTGCCCCCCAGAACAAGCCCAAGTTTACCCCATTCTAATCACAAGTCATTTTGGGGTTAACTATTCTTTGACTTTGGTTTTATTCATGTTGGCCCCTTTTTGTTCCAACATGGGAGGAATCTAAAGTATCATTTGTACACATTTGCAAGATCATTTGTGATGGCTTTTTCACTCCATATTCTCTCCTTGGGTTCTTCAACCTTATGAGTCAATGTTTCCTCTTGAATCCAAGTATAGGTTCCATTTGATGACCCTACATCGCCACCATGTTGAGAAAACGTTGTTAAACGAGCCAATAGATAGTGCTCAATTGGGCTTTTATAAATCAAACCCCGTTCACGCTTATGGACACGGGTTGTGATTCCATGGATTGGAAATTTTGCTTTAAAAGTTTATTTTTCAATTCACAGGCATGTCATTTAGTTTGCATGCATCATTACCCTAATCTAGTTTGATCAAACTCATATGAATTTTTCTTGTCGTTGGTCGCTATCAAGTCATTTCAACATCCACTTCATCCTTTCATGGAATAGCTTCTTGCACACCTTGACCTTGCAATTCATTTTCTTGGGTGGATTTGTGCACCCTTATTTCAAGCACCAAGCTTAAAGGTTTTTCAAGCTCTCAACATCAATTTTGAAGGTCGATGTCCCTATCAACACCTAGTTAAATTGGGGACCTCTAATAGGCTTTGTTTATTGTGTGTTTTCTTTTACCCTAGTTCATGCCCTTTTTTTAATTCAAACTTTTCCACCATTTCTAGCAAATGGTTTAGGTGTGAGAGTTTCATCCATGTTGCTTCTTTTGGGTGGCATCCATTCAACTTCACCAAATATTGTTTGCCCTTGATCACCTAGTTTGTTTTGCACCAAGGAAACATTTGATCTTTCTTGTGAATGTATGTTTAATGAGATCAAAACAAGGGTGGTAGGTTTGCTTCCTATCTAACCTCTTTTTATTTTTGTTGAATGACTTTAACATAAACACATGGAGGATTGGATGTGCCACAAAAGTTATTGGCAACAATGTCCTAATGAAGTTTGTAAATCATTTTATAAGGACTTGCATATTTTGGTATGAATCAACTTGCTAGAGCTTTAGGCATCTTGAAGTCCCAAATGTTCAACCACACAAGATCATCAACCTCAAATTCAATGTGTCATCAAATCTTATTGGTTTGTTTATCATATCTTGCATGTGCTTTCTTTAAAAGCTTTTTGGCCTATGTGTTTGTCTTTGTATGTTTCTTGACCATCTCTAGTTCAACATATTTACCTCCTTTTCAACAAACTCTTCCAATCCTTGGGATGGCTGAATTCATGTGCTATTTTGCTTCAACTCCAAATGCTAATTCAAAAGGACTCGTCCTAGTTTTTGAATGTATGGTTGAATTGTAGTAAAAAAATCCATTAAAGCTAAATGGTCACCCCTATCTTTATGGCACTAGAAAAAATCATGTCGTATGCAACTAGTCATTTTGCAATTGTGTGTAAGTAATCATTGTTTAAACAACTAGATTGATCATGTTTACAATTACAAAATTGGCACCATATAATTTTTGAGCTATGTTTTTTTATGTGCAACTAGCATGCCATTAATGGTGTACAGAATGGACACCTATCATACAAATAATGACCTTAACTAATATATATATAGCTAAATTAATATACCCAATATATATATATATATATATATATACACCTAGGCTAGTAGCTTACCAGCTTAGCCAATTAGCTACAATTATGATAATATAATAATACAACTATTCATATTCATCTATATTAGTATTTAGATTAATAATTAATAATATGTTTGTGCAAAATTTGTGGATTTCAAAGTGTAAAAATGACATGAAAAAATATATATATTACTTCTATATAAATGATGTGTCTTTTCTACTTATGATATCTTGATATGAAGTATGTATGATTTATATTTTAACTAAAATTTGTGCAATTATTGTGATGTAGTTTTGCATAAAATTATGCAAATTTTGTGTATGAAACATTCACAAAGTGTTTCATATGTTTGAATATTTAAGATATTATATGTGTGAAAATATCAATCATATTAACCATAACATAAATTTCATGCAATTTTTGTACAAACCTATGAAAATCAGATTTTGCATGAACCTATGAAGCCTAGTAAGTTTGTGATGTAAATTCAAAATAAAATAAGATATCCCAAAATACCTACTTAGCCTAGGCCTAACTACATGTCTACTTAGGTTTAGTTACCTACCTAAGTGCCATATGTTATGAAACACAATGCCAAATTCTCAATCCATGATTACATCCATGATTAAGTAACTAGTTGTTTTGAACATCCATAACTACATGATTATGTAGTTGAATAGGACATATCATATTTTAATGCCTTTTGCAACTATAATCATGAAGGACAATGTCTTTTACAACTATGACTTTTATTACTACAGTCATGAAAGACATTAAAAATATATTTTTTCTTAGCCTACTAGCATAGGTTAAGTAAGCTTACGACTTTTAGGCTAAAAACTTAGCCTAAATGTTAAAAATGTAGGCCCTAACTTATTTAAGAATGTAGACTAACCTAGCTAAGTAGTTAGGCTAGGTTAGGTATTTAGGCTAAAGTAGCAAGTTAATTTAAGCTTCACTTAACTTAACCTAGTTAACTTTACAAAAACTAAGTTGCAATTGGAAGGACTTGAACCCCGCACCTCCAGATTGAGGGATAAAGTCCTTAACCATTACACCATGTTTTTTTACATGATAAAAATAATCAGCATATTATCATAAACTTTTTTTTTCTAACTCATTTAAGAAATTTACTACATAGCTAGGGGTGAAAGCACCTTATGGGGGGGCCAAAAATGTTGTCACATTGTATTGTTTTCCAAGGGCATCCATGTTCTGAACTTCAACCATGGTAATATTAGAACATATTTTTCCAAATTTTTTACATAATATGGTACATTATAACACAAAGAATTCAATTGCAAAAAAATTTCCTTTTTCCAACTTATATTGTGTCATTCCGAAGTATATTTGTGGCAAAAAAATGTATGTCATTGTGTACAAAAAAATGCAAATAAACTTTTAAAATGATTGAAATGAATTATATTTTTTATGAAATTTGTAATATCTATCAAACATTATGATTCCATATGATTGGATTAAGTTTGTGAACCATTTAAAGAGTTTGATAATTATCATATCACAAATGAGTGTTTTTAAGGGCGATGACCATAAATATGTGGTAAATTAACATTTTGACAAACTACCACTTTCAAATGGAAGATGATAAGATATGTGAGGTGAGTCATTTTTAAAATTTTCATTTTGAACATTCTTTGGTTGATTCATTCAAACCCAAATTTAGTGCAGTCCAAAAACAAAAATAGGCTCTATTATACTATATATACCATAAATATACTCATTATTCCTTAAATTTAAGCTTTTAAAATTTATTTCTTTTTTTCAAATAATATTAAATATCATTAACTTTGTGAAAATCAAAATATCAAGCCCAAACACTAAAAGTGAAAACCAAAAATAAATACAATATGTTTTGCAAAAATATACTTTATATACATGTCATGAAAGTGCCCAAAATGGCCCCTTCGTAATGTTCTTTCACCCCTAGCCACTTAGCTAGGGTATTTAGTTAGTAGGTACCAAGGTAGGAGTAGCTAGTATCTAAGGTAGGTACCTACCTAATAGCTATCTAGATAGTAAATAATCGGTAATACCTAGTAGTTATTACCTCATAGGCACTTGTTTCATAAGTACCTAGGTAGTTAGGAGGTAGCTAATAGTTTATAGTACCTAAGTATGTTAGTCATGTAGTTGTAATGTAATAGTATTCATGTATAGTCATAATGTAATCACAATGTAATCATAAATATGACTAAAGGTATATGACTACAAACATAATTACATGATTAAATTAGGAAATAGTTGCAAAATGTCCTAGTTATGAAATACATGTTTTGGTGTTGTGAAATAATTGGACAAAACCATGGACATGTGTCATAATATAATAGGGTTCATTTGAATTACATGTAATTATTTTTCATATATGCAACTATTTCGAACCTTGAACATGATGGATGAAAATGTATAATGATATCATATATACATGTCAAGTAAGAAATGTTGTATGCAATTATAAGTCACATGTGACTTGTCTTAGGCAATTATGGCTATTTTCATCCACATTTAAGTTTTGAGAGTCCTTTCATGCACATAAAACACTTAAAACATAGTCGTCAAATAATGCTTTCAGATTTGACCGTCCTTTTTGTTTATCAAATGTGCATCATTCATTCCTAAAATTTGAGAGGAGATTCATATTAATGATTAAAAGTGCAAAAGGAGTTGAGATTAATAAAAAACTTATTTGTTACACATATCTACACATTTGGTTCAAACGTGTTTTTGGCCTTTTAAATTACAAAATTTGATGATGCGTCTTTAACAAAAGTTATTCATTTTTATATGATGAAGGGCATGGACAAATTTTATGGAGGAAAAAATATTATTTAAATATTTTATTTCATTGATTTCTATCATGCTATCTTGAAAATGCATAAATTATGTTCAATTTTCAACTTTTGTATGTTTAAAAAATGATTTTATGTGATAAACTTTTTCCAAATAATGTAAAGTTCAATTTAATATAGAATTTTGGGATGTGTAGTTTATCTTCAAGATATAATCATTTCCTATATTCAAAGGATAATCATTTTGTCTACACATTTAGTTTTTTATACTTGAAATTCATTAATGTATATAAGTAGATAACATTGCCAAAAGTTGGGTGAAATTTTTTTATATATTTCAAAGTGAATGGTGTAAAATATGATTAAACCCATCATTACAAAACACTAATTCCTTGGCTCTTTTGGCTCCTTTTACTGTGAATGCACCTTAAAATTTTTGGGGACCAGGGCCCCATAAAGTGAGTTGTTTGGCCGAATGTAACATTGATGCACTAAGTCATTATTTAATTGTTGAGTTTCTTATAGTTCCTTTTGGTTCAACCTATAAGGTATTTTAGAAGGTGATGTTGACCTTGGCACCACTTCAATTTTTTTATCAACATCATGACAATGAAACAACTTTTTGGGAAGTTCATGCATTAAAACATTCAAAAATTCATTAAATGTGTCTAAAATACAAGTAGGCCATGGGCTAGCCCCTTTGGTTTTTTCTTTAGTTGTAAACTCATCTCATACTTTAAAATTAAAATGAAGTCTTTTGTAGCTTTGGAAAAGAGATTTAATCGATACTCACTATTGACAAACTTGTTTGGTATTCAATGTTTAAGCTAATTGACTTATAATTAACCTAGCTATGATTTTAAACTTCGAACCACTTTTCAAAATATCAATACGATAGGTGTTCAAGAAGGTGTTGTCTAAGATGGCTTCAAATCCATTCAATTTGCACATTGTGAATTTTCTTTCAAACTTACTGCCATCACATTCTAGTTTTGTGCCCCATCTCATGGGCCAACTTTGTGTCACCTTGTGTTCATTACACTTTGATGGGCTTTGCCACCTTTGTGCATCACACTTCAATCATTCAATAATAATTGAACTTATGAACAAATGTGTGGTTCCTAAATCCAACAACCCAAAAAAATGTTAGTTCCCATAACACAATGAAGTGAAATTAAGTTTGGTTTCAACTTCGCTACATTTACCTTGACAATAGATCCTTTGTCTTACAATTCCTACTTTACCTTTATTAATTTGGGGTAGTTTTTGATTAAATGCCCCGATTGATTATAGTTGAGACATTTAATCATCAACTCACATCACCTTTCAATTTCTTGTCATCTCAAAGTTCCTTTTGTGATGCACCCTTTTTCATTTGCATTTTTTTTTCTCCCCTGAAATTGCCACTAGCTTGGGAGTTGTCACCTTTGGAATGCTCACTTGGGCTTATTGTGCCTTTGTGAACCATAAAATTATCCCCCAAACATTCCACCAACTTCATCATTCATGAAACTTAACAAATTTCAAGCACACTGCCCCTTTGGAAAATTTAATTGCTAGCCCAAGGTTGTAAGCCATGAAGGAATGACACTCTGTGGGCATATTCCTCCTTCATGGGGATGAGACTTAATTTGATGGTAAATGTTTAAACATAATGCACCAAAGAGTTTGGGCCATCCCCTTGGTGCAAGAAAGGGAATTTTTCCCCATCCTTAAAAGTTTGGTCATGCATGGGGCATGAACTTTTTTTTCAACTTGACATTGAACTCATTCCAACTCAAAGTCCCTACCAACTCAAGTTTGACATCTTTTTGAGCCATCCACCATTCCATGGCATGTAATTTCCGAAGTAAAGATTGGACCATGTAGATTTGATCCGCATTGGTGATAACAACTCGTGTCTCAAAGTAGGCCTATACTTGGATAAGCTATTGGCACACCCACTTTGCCTTCACATCTTTGCCAAAAAAGGACTTTACCATTTTAGTCTTGATGGTTTTTTCAAAATTGTCTTCCTTTGACGGTCCTAGCCCCAGAGGCCTCTATCAAGGATGAATATTTGCCTCCATCAAGGTTAATAACAAGCATGTATTTACTTCACCTTGTTGAAGCAACATAACTTGCATGATTTTGATCAATTCCCCCATGTTTGTTGGGATAATGAGAATTATTAAAGTTTGGGCAAGAGTATCTTGTGTGATTGCTTCCACTACTTCTCATTTTCCTTGGTCTTCAGTTCCTTCTTGATAGACCATTCCTATTCTTAATCAACCACAAACTCTTTGGTGGACCTTTTTTCCTATTCCACAAGCTTACATGCCTTTTTGTTCTCAAAGCAAACTTTATTGGCCAAAAGATCATCTACATCACTTGGTGCATATGAGCTACTCAAATGTGACAAGTTTGAGTTGGAAGACGATTCTAATGTGCTTGTTTTGGCTTTGCCTTTTGAAACTTAAATTTTTTATTTTTCATTATTGTTTTTAAAAGGGGGCTTATTCCTTCCTCTTGGCCCATCCCTTCTTCCCACTCCTCATTTGTTAAAGTGATCACTTTCGAATTTGGGTTTAAATGCCCTTGACCTTCCATTATGGATGATGGTGGTTATTTTTCAACCTTGTCCATTGTTATTTCCACCTTTGTCTTGTGCTTTTGGGGCTCAACTTTTTTCTTCACTTCCTTCATAGGAGTGACTTTTATTCCACCCGACTACAAGTACAAAATCCTGCTTTGATATTAAATGAAACACCCCTTAGCTTAGCTTTGTGTTCTTGCACCACCAAACTCTTTAGCTCACTTGTATCTCTTAATTTTTAATTACTTACATAAGCCACCCAAACTTGTAGAGTTCACCCAAACCCATTTGGACTTGATTTGTTCTTAAACCCCAATTTGTTCATTCTAGATTTCCCAAAGGTTTAGGGTCTTCATGCCCACAACCTTGTGATGTTTCATGGTTAACCACAACAAGAATAATTTATGAAACATCATTAAATCATCTCATGACTTCTTACAAGATAACACCCAATGTTGTCCTAGGACAACATTAAGCTACCCCAAAGGGAAATGCAAGGCAACACCAATAATCACCTTAAGACAAGACCAAGTTGCCCCAAGGGGAAATGCAGGATGACACCAAATGTCGCCTTGGGGGCCAAGACAACCCAAGTTTCCCCAATTGAACAAGCTACAACTTGTCTTGTTCCAAATCTCGACTTTGAAACCCCACAACCCAATCTTGGGAAGTAAGCTAGGGAATCAAACCTCAACCCACTAGTTTAGACTCCCACATCACCATGGTGCCCCACTATGGTGGTCCTTGCACAACACCCAATGAAATCATGTTATTGTGGATTGGAAACAAGTTTTTGTACAAAGTAGTAACATGGTTTTTTGATGGTGTGAAAATGTAAATTAGGGTTAAGGATTGGGGTTCACTAGAAAGGTGCATCTATTTTCAGCAAAGGAAAAGTGATAGCCAAAGGAGATGTTTAATGGAGGAAAGTGGAAAATTAATTGGCATTAGCTCTTTGGGGATGTGAAACATAGTGCATTACTATTGCATGTATGGTTATTTGTTTTGTTTGGTGCAAATGGAGGAGTTTTTAAAACAATATTTAATTTAGAATTGTAAGTTATTGCATTGATGATGTTATCCATAATTGCATTTGAAAAGGGTGCAAACATGATCAAAGGAGCCAAAGGCACCGATGACAAACTGTTTTCCTAGGATTGGGATTAACCACATTTAACACCTTTCATTATGAAAATTTTGTTTATTTTATCCAACTTTTGGAAATGTTGTCCACTTGTATTCATCAATGAATTGTTTCCCATGAAAATTTCATTATTAAAAAATTCTTTACCTTAGTCCTTTGTAAAATTGATCGCTTTCGGTGTAATTATTGTTCAAGTTCAAAAGTGTTTTGTTAAAACCAAAATCAAAAATTAGATTTAATGAATTTTTAATTTGAATTCCTCAACATTCATATGAATCATTTAACATAAGTTGGAATGATTAACATAACTTTAAAATGTTAAAACAAAAACATATGTAAAAATGTTTATAATTTCATCACGATTCAACATGGTTAGAGGAAGGAGACTAAAGAAAAGTGGTGATTTGGAAGTTCAAAAGCAAAATGTTGCTTCATCAAAACAAACAATTGGGAAGCAAAATGTTCCATCAAAATTAAGATCCGGGGAGCAAAATGTTGCTCCTTCAGAATTGAAAATTGATGAATCAAGCAATATATGTGACTTAAAAGTTGACAATGGTGACAATTCACAATTCAAATGATGAGATCATTCCTAATACAAATTGGGAATTTTGATTAGAAAATGGTGGGTTAAATTGTTTTAGAATTTATTTACATTAAATTAAATACAGATAAAAAATTGTACAAGTTGTTTTAAGTTTATTTATATCCGTAGGTATGGGATTTTTTTTGTCAAATTTTTTTTATTGAAATACCTAAAAACAGTTAAAGTTTGTAGGAGTTACATTTAATTGTGTGATTTTATGTTTTGTAATACCTACATTTTGTTTTTTGAACTTTTTATGTGTAAGGTTTTAGGGTTAGGATTTTTTTATTACAAAGTAATGACTTACATTTTTATATTTTTTGGTTTAAGTATGGAACTTGAAACCGACTGGGCCTTTTAACCATCGGCACACCCTTGTCCACCTAATTTGGTTCCAAAGGACAAAAAATGGACGAAGGTTTTCTTAAAATGAAAGTGTAAAGTTGGCACTTGCATTGTTACATATTGTGCCAAATGGTTGTTGATCAAACATTTGAAGGATGTGCATGGTTTGGTGGCAAAAATGGCCAAACCTGGGAAGCCTTCAACTTCTAAAGGAGGTCCTTGACATCAAGACCATGCTATAATGAATGTTTGCATCTTGGGAGATGCCATGGTTGTGCAAAGGCAAAATGATCAAAAGGTTGCTAGTCAAACTTGTGCCAAAGCCCAGCATGAATGGGATAAACTGGTAATTATTGCAGAACAATGTCCATCATTACCAAAACCAACTTTGGTCAAATTAGCTTCAAAGCAATTATTGTAAGTGTTGAGTCTTAATGCCTAGGGTGTGGGAAACATGCTTCATGATGTAACATCACGGATGGAGAAGGATGAAAATTTATAAGAGATGATTTGATCCACCCATTTTGCATATGCACGACAATTAAAGATGGCATGGGATGTCAAAAATTGGGATCGAAAGTCCACTAAAACAAATCAAACACAAGAGTTAACATATATATTAAATTTCATGAATCCAAAATGATTCATGGAAAGTAAAAAATAATAAGAATCAATGTTTATAATTTTTTTATAATTTTGTTTCATCCAAGGTGTGTTAGGCTTTAATTTGGTGGTTTTTGGGTGTTTATGGGGTTTAAAGCACAATAAAAGAAAAATTTATTACAAATGCAGTTCAGGTTGGGATGCAACGTCGCCATCTGTTCATTATTCGTCATGCAACAAAGGTTGCAAATGCAATAATTTCTTATTGAATTAAACATAGGATTGTAAATAATGATATGGTTTTGGGTTTCCATTTTATATAAGTAGCTAGGTTTTTTCAGCTCTTTTATTTTTTGGATTACCCAATTTTTAAACTTTGGTCCTTTGATATATTATAAAAAACCTCTTTTTTTCATTGGGTTTTTTAGCAATTTTTGATCCACCCATTTTTGTACATCTTTTATCAATATAATATTTTTTTCTACTCACATTTGTTTGATGGGTATATGGTTAATCATATATGTCTTCTTTTTCATAATATTTTTAATAATTTAAATGTAAAAATCAAACCTTAAATAGGCCCATATGAATAGGTAACATTAATTTGTCTTGGGTTTACAAAGATCAAAATGAACATTGTGCAATACCTACATTTAATGTAATAGGATTCACATCACCTAAATTTTTTAAAAATAATACCACATTCTAAACATGAAATACCTACATCATTTTCTATTTTAAATTCCATAAAACCATTTTCAAATATATAATACCCACATATAGGTCCCATTATAGTCGTTGATTTTTTACATTCATCGCAATACTTGCATATAGGTCCCATAATAGTTGTTTTTTTTTATGTTCATTGTAATACCTGCAATTTTTCCATAAATTTAATTCAAAATAATAATTAATTTAGGTATATGAAAAAAAATATTTTGGGTACCCAAACCACTTATTAGTTATTCTGAAATGACTTTACATGCGAATATTACATTTAGGGTTGGGTTGACACACCCCAAATTCCTTGATAGATTCAATTGCAAGTCCAAATGTGAAAACAACGAAAGGATAAGGAATTGGGGCATGTTCTTTAGTTCGTAACATTTCAAAGGTAGAGGGGCATGTTAGAGCTCTAGGATGGGGATTAGGAAGAGTGACAAATAGGTTAATTATTCATACAGATTTACACGAACTAAACAATAAGTTGGTTAATGCATAGTTTACACGAACTATGGGCAAACACAGATTCACAAGACTCACCACGACTTGGACTTGGAAGAAACCATCACCTTCCCCTTTATAGTATTCTCTATGCCTGGCCACGGGGCCAACATCCAAATGTCATTTTGTCTTGGGACTTCCAAGTTAGGAGTTTCAAAAATTTTGAAATTGGGACTCCTGCGACTTTGGAGGCCCATACTTTTTTGTGCAGACTTTCGATTAAAATGAGGTTTAAAGCAAAGTTGTAACCTTTGTAGAGAACTTTCCAATGATATGTGACACGTCATTTGCACACAACAAAATCAAGACAATTCACGATTTTTAGTGGTCGAAAGTCAAATTGGCAATTTGACTTTTGACCTTTCTTTTGACCATAACTTTTGTTTTAAGTACCCAAGTGGTCATGCGATCCCATTTCGGACATAAAAATTCCAAAAGCTTTTCAATGGTATAAGGAACTTTTTAATCCATTGAATTTTGACCTCTGCAATCACTCTTTGAAGATTCAGGAATCCATCAGGACTCCAATTCCCAAAGTGGGAGTCCACTTGGGAATGTGGAGGTTCATTCCCTCACACTCTCTTACATTCTCGGGAGCATGAAATGTGATTACCGGGCTTCATTCTTGGTTTGCACCTTTGGAAGCGCTTGCGTTGGTTGCAAGCCCAAGGCTAGGGTTGCAACATGGGTCTTCACATAAGGTTTGCTGTAATCACTTATGTATTATTTCATAAGGAACTTGCATGAAGGTATTGCATCTAGGCCTTGGCCTTCATTCAAAGGCACCCTTAAACTACATATTGGGTATTTCGAAGCAACCCTACTGGTGGGTATTGCATTTAAAGTTACCCTTTCACTATAGGTTTTACTTAAATCATCTATGGGTTATTTTGAAATGAATTTAAATATGGCTATTGCATTTAGGGTTAGGGCTTCATATAATTTTATAATATCCACACACGTATTTACTTTCACCAATTAAAATTTTAGCCTTAATTTTTTAAATAATTAAATAAAATTTGTAACAAAACATAAAAGAAGGTATGCCTCTTACCATTTGTTAATATTTGCAAATTGATTGTTTTCACTTTCTTTAAAATATATATATTGCATTATTTTGTTAATAAAATTCCCCCCAAAATGCACCTTAGATTTATTTTAATTATTATAGGCTTGTAAAAATAATGTTAATTAATTTATATGTTTCTAACTGTAAACTTGAATCATAATCCAATAGTATATATTTGTGACAATTATATGAAAAAATGTGCTTTCTTTTAATAATTTTTTTTAGTTCAAATTTAATATGTTGTAATATAATAAGGAATGGACATTAAACTATCATAAATGCTTGTTAAACTTACGTGGCCTAGGCTAAGAAACTACTCATATAACTATTATGTTTATTTAGTATGCTTAATCACCTTTAATACCTACTTAGACCATCTAGGATATTAACCTATAAGGCCTACACTAATGAATAAACTACATAATAGGCCTATATTACATAGGTAGTTTACTAAGTAGTTAATTAAGTTACTTAATAAATAGTTTACTAACCTATTACTCATGTTTAAGTTAGGTTGTTTAGCTTGGTCAATGTCGACACTTTAATCAATCTAACAACCTTGGCAATGAGCTTTTGTTAAAGTTAGTAATTTGTCAAGGCTATGGATTTTTAGTTGTTTTTTTATGAACATTACTGTGTTCCTTGTATAATTGAATCATGTTTCAACTTGTGAAGGTATCGAGAGCATTACATAATAACTTGGCCCTCACAAAGCTTCCAAATCCACACAAACTTTAACATGGTTTTTAAGAACTTGTGAACATTTTCATACCTAGTTAATAATATTTTTGAATTTTTAAATTTTCATTAAAAACAAAGTTCATTAAAAAAATTGTAATATATGTAACCATGGGTTAATATATATAATTTTTATATTATTTTAAATAAATATGAAGATATTATATGTATTGAAATGAATCAACAATATAATTCCATAATATCATTATATATGTATAATGTGTTATAAATAACAATATATTTGGACCAATATTTAAACCAATATTATACATCATAAAAAATAAAGTTTACATGAGGACTTGTGTTATATATGTATAAAATATAAAATATTTTTGACCCACTATATGATTATTTTAACCAAGAAATTATTTACTATATATCAAAAAATATAAAATAAAATTTCAATCAGACATAAAATTAATATATGGGAAAGATCATTTTTATTATTATGTGAAACAAAAAAAAAAGAAAGAAAATCATTTTCTTTGATTTTCTTTTAAACATGGTTTAAAATTTTATTATATAAGAGATTTTATATTTTTGTTTTTTGAAATGAGTTTATAACTTTAAAAGGGAAAAAACATAAATATGAACATATTTGAAGAAATTTTAGCATGAACTTTTAACTTTTTTAATTCAACAAACTTTGTATTGCATTTAGGGTTAGGTTTTCACATAAGGTTTGCTTTTTACCTTTGTGTGATCTTTCCAACCTAATTTTTTCAATCTCTTTGAAGAAGATATAAAATGAAATTGTATTGTTTCACATATGTCTAAACCCTAAAAATTTCCCCCCAATTTAATGTATGATTAAAAAAATCTTTTAAATAATTAATGAACTATTAACAAATTTTGTCATATAATTAAATAATTTATAAAAATTATTTCGAATAAATTAAATGATTAATTATTAAGAATTAGATTATCATTTATTTATTTAAAATAATTAATTAATCATTTGGTTTAACTTTATTTACTTGGATAATAAAAATTTGGATCTAAAAATCAGATTGATTAATTTGATATTTGATTGATTAACTTAATTATATTTTTGTTTTAATATTTATTGAAATTGTTATTTAAGATAATTATTCCACGTTATAAATTACAAGTTCAACTTTTCCATGAAAAATTCCTGCACCAAGATAAGCTTGACCACAATTGTCATTGTACTATTTGTTCCACAAACAATACAACCTCTTTAATTTCAATGGAACAAAGTAAGAATCATGGAACTCTTAATTAACAACCCCAACCTCTATACACACCTTTGGTAGTATACTATTTTGAAATTAGCTAATTATTTTGGAGTGACCCAACATGTGAGTATTACATTTAGGGTAGGATTTTCATTTAAAAAAGCCTAAACCCCACATGCATTATTTTGGAGTGACCTTGAATGCAAGTATTGCATATGGGGGTGGGTTATTTCAAAATGACCTTGCATGTGGGTATTGCATTTAGGGCTAGGTCTTCATTTAAGGGTATCCAAACCAGCTATATGGGTTATTTTGAAGCGACCATGCATGTGGGTAATGTAATTAAGGTTGATTATTCATTTAATTTTGCAATACCCACACTTATACTTACCTCTACCAACTGGAATTTTGGGGCTTTGTTGCAATACCTTCACCCATACTTACCTTTATTGGAATTTTGGGGCTTCATTGCATTACTTGCACATGTACTTACTTTTACCAACTAGAATTTGAGGGCCTAATTGTAATAATTACATTTGTACTTACTTCTACCAATTGGGATTTTGGTGTCTAGTAACAATATTTGCATTTAACATTAATATTATCACTATCCTTGTGTTTTTGCATTTCAAACTTTTTGTGCTTATTACTTGGAAACAATAATAACCTTTGTGGCATATTAAGCTTCATTTGTGTGTTGAATACATGATGTTCAAAGAATTTGGGCTATGGTTTCCTCCATACAAAATTAATTCCAAAACAAAAAAATTAGTGCCAATGGCAACAATCTTGATTAGTAATTGAAACATTTATTCATGACATCATTTAGTACATACATTTATGTGATTAAGCATTGTTTCATGCCAATCTTTGAGTTGTTTGACACTACCCAATCCATCTTCTATGTAGTGTAACACCACTCCTGGGTGTAAAACTGCATTTGCTTTTGTGAGGCATATGTTACGAATATTACATGCCAATACTTTCATGTGTGAGGTGGCATGTTCACAAAGTGTCACATCACCTTTTTTACATTCATTTGTGATGTCTTGCATTATAGTGACTAATTGTGTAAGATCATTTTCCATTGGGGTTGATGAATTTATTATGTCACTAGACCTTACAATGGCACCCATACGAAAATCACTTTGCTCCATGTTCATGAACCCATCAAATTCCATGATCCCCATCATCACCTTTAAGATGTTCATCTTCGTCATCATCATTGGATTCCATATCATTTGGAATATGTTGTGGGTTCGTAAACATGTGATCCAACCCTCCACAATGTGATCCATACCATGCTCCACAATAATGAATGATATCCTTATGAGAAATGTTTGTGCATGTGAAAATGACCACAATTTGGTGCTTACACATGTTCCCTTACAATGACCATTCACATGTGTAACAAATTTTTTTGGTGAATGGGAATTTCTCCACGTAAATAACATTGAGAAGGCGTTGGCTCTGTACACCCCAAGTTCCATCACTCTCAAAGGTTGGTTGGTACACATGGGTGAATGGAATAAGGGTTGCCTTTTCCACACTTTGTGTAATAATGGCCTCCATAACCTTGTTTTTTATGAAACCTTTTTTTTTCATTTCCAATGTGTGCATGTAGTGGTGTGCAATGGTTGTTATTGATCACCACATCAACCAATCAATCCTACACCCTCTAAAACCTTTTGTGTCAAGAGCAAACCAATGTTTTAACGCACCATGATATGATTCAATGCTCATTTGGGTGTTTTGGTTGGAATGAAGCATTCTTCAAACACCCACCATCCATAATTCTGCAAACATAAACACAATGCACAAGGATGAATAATATTATTACAAAATAATTTTGAATATTAAACCATGATAAATATTATCACTTACCAAATTGATGGTAATAAGTCCAGAAGTAATTTATCCACGCATCACCATGCCTTTGTTTGTGAAGGCTTTCTCTTGTAGCAACCCTCCCACACTTTTTAAAGTCATCAATTATTTCTTCATGATTGATGGGCATGTACATCACATCATGAAGGTCTCGGAGGATTCCACCTCACACCTCCACATTTTTTATTTTTTCAATATCACATAAATGCCATGCTTGAAAACATGCCAACAACAAAGGTAGATGGGAACCTTGTCCATACCCCGTACGACCCTAATAAGGACACATATGCAATAAAATCACCATGAGTGGATGGGGTTAGTACAACATAAAATGCATTTGAAGTAATAGTTTTTTTTTATGAAAGATATTAAAAAACACTTAAAAAAATAAACACAAAGTACATACTAGGTATGGAACTAACCATAATGCCTTCAATTCTTGAGGTGCATCATCAACAAAAAAACATGATGGTTTCCAATGTGGCATGTGTGATAACATTTTATCTTTTAATGGTTTCAACCATTCGATCAAATCCTCAACTGTTTGCATGTTTATAATGATCCAGGTTAAAGGGACACCCATGTGATGATCATCAAACCCCATCAAAGTGAATAGATGGAATTTCATGTCATTTATGCCAAATGTGGCACCCATAGAAATGGCACCATTGTGACCATATGATAACATGGATTCACATCGAATTGGTGTTTGAATACCTATGGTGAATGGGACTTGAGTCCAATTGATTTCACCAACATCTTGGAAAAAAAACATATCTTCTCGATAATGGAAAGCCCAAGACTGAATTGAAATTGTAAGGTTGGTATGTAAATGTCAATTCCATTTCTTATTTTCTGATTCAAATATGCAATGTCTTGTAGTCAAATGAAATCATTTCTTGTCATGCTTTGACCTGCATTCACATGTTCTCACCAAATTGCTTTATGCTTGTCATATATTTATTTGGCTGTGCAACCTAAACTTAGTTGGGCCCATATGTGGTCCTTCAATGCTTGTGACATGTGTGGAGCATAACGAAACATATGAGAAATGGATTCTACGTCATGCTCACCATGTGTGAATGACCCATCAATTTGTGTATGGGGCTTATGATAAATCGTGACTTCAGCCACATTAGGCCATGTGTATAGACATTTGATTGAAAATGACGCCATGCATCTTTGTTTAATAAATAGAATGTGGGTTGAGTTTTCCCAATAATCTTCTAGTCCATATTCACACTAATACCTAAACCAAAAAACTTTCAAGACGTAAATGATTACATCTTTGGTTTATAAATTTAAAAAATTAAAAAGGTTAATGCCATAAATGTTTACCACGTATGCCTGAAATGGTTTTTGCTAGTTGGTTGTTTAACATCCATTTGGCTTAGAAAGTTTTTTTAAACATTCCATTCCATAGCAGTGCTTGTATCCCCTCGTTCACCTTCCAAGAATTCCAAGATGCGAGCATATGGAACATAAACAAATTGAATGGTCGCTTTATTTTGCCCTCCATGGCGTATCTTGGACCTTCACACCAAGGCCTTGTTTGAGAAAGGGGATTTGGTAGGGTTTTGGACATGAATGGAATGGGACTTTGGAACCCTTCCCATGACTGAAGGAAGTAGGACAAATTCTTGCACCAAGAGAATTTATAATTCTATAAACATTCATCATTGAACAAAAACCCAAAATGTAATATATACATGGCTCCCTTAAAATCAATGTTGTGACTTGGAATTCCCATTATAATACCCATATAATGATATAAAATACCTACTATTCCAAGGTACATCACATACAATACTTGCATTATGAACCATATTAAAACAAATTTTGGCAATATCCACATTGAACTATTAAACCTTCCATCATTGAAAATGTTCACATATGCAATACCTGGATTGTACCTTAAACCCACAATGTTTGAAAACCCCATGTAGCAATACCCACATTATGATCATTAATGCACATTATTTCAGAAGTGCAAAATGCAACCTGCCTTAGGCCATAAGACCCATGTTGGTTGTGAAGAGTAAATGCATTATTCACACATGGGTATGAAAAAATCAAATTACAAAAAGATATTGAATATGAAACATTCAAGTAAAGGTATAAAACCTTTATTTATGGTTGTATACTTAATGAAATTTGACACCCATTCTATATCCAATAGCTAAGAAATGAAAAGAAGTTGAATTGTGAAAATATAAACGCAAAACAAAAGAAGTAACAAGAGACAAATGCATACTTTTAGGAATAAAAGATGACAACATTCAAATGATATTTTGCCATAAGCCCTATTATAACCCTAACTATACAAACCTTAACAAAAAAAAGTCGTAATGATATATGCCCTAAACCCAAAAAACTATACAAACTATACAAATTATATAATGCAAAACAAACAAATTAAAAAAAACATAGGAAAAAGTTTAAAAACCAAATTTTAAAGCTTTTAAACTATAAATATTTATTGATTGAAAGAAAATACCTTGATTTTCAAAAATAATCAAATAAATTTTGTACAAAACCAACAAAAAGATATGTCTCTTACCTTTGTGTGATCTTTCCAATTTAATTTTTTCCACTTTCTTTGAAGAAGATATAAAATGAAATTATATTACTTCACATATGTGTAAACCCTAAAAATTTCCCCCAAATGTAGCCTACTTTAGGTTAATTACTATACATTTGTGAAAAACCTACTAATTAATTTATGTGTCCCAACCTTAAATTTAAACCATAATCCAATAGTACATACTTATAATAATTACTTGAAAAGATGTATTATAATGTCCATTCTATAATAAATTAGGTCAACAAAATTTAGTAAAATATGCATTAACAAAACCAAAATGGTTGTGATTATGGCATTGTTTCCACTATAAATTGTTTATAATACCTACATATGGGGACCTATGTTCATTTTCCATGAACTAGGGCGAATGTTAATTAATTGATATGTAGGATTGGGGGGGGGGGGGGGGCAGTTAGAAAAAAGGGGGGGGGTGGTAACTAGGTTTTTTTATAATCA
>Ga0116231_10001064_pt1 | contig 54365 bp, 54 predicted proteins | sample S1TSphgellanicum_2_FD_89695 | JGI IMG/M metagenome (GOLD analysis project Ga0116231, IMG submission 89695) | Host-associated microbial communities from peat moss isolated from Minnesota, USA - S1T2_Fd - Sphagnum magellanicum MG | ecosystem: Host-associated > Plants > Peat moss > Unclassified...
AGTGCGTAAGGGATCACTGATCATCAAGCTGCTAGCTACGGCGATAGGGCATAGAGCGTCAAGCCGGCGTGCGACTTGCATCTTAAAGGGGACGTGACCCGATCTCGGCGAACACCGGAACGGCGGCGGCGATCCGGAAGGCTTTGCTTGAGGCTGGTGTCACTTTCATGGACGAGCGTGGTGATCGCCCAGGTGTCCGACTGAAAAAGCGTTATTCGAAGGGCCGTTTTGAGAAAGAAGGCGCCATCCGCTCTTGCCCTTAGCGACCGTGGAAATATCCGCTTTTCGCGGGCGAGGCGCTGCTTGGAGACCCGTCCCTCACCATCGATTAGATGACGCGATGGGCAAGAGCGCCATTCGCGTCTAAACTTGTCCCGAGGCTAAGCGTCGAGTCCGCTCGACGTTACGGCTTGTTCGCCTTTTGTGCGCTTGAAGTCGGCTAGGCCTTTTCCGGCCTCGTCCCGGAAGGTTCGTCCCGCGGGCGTCATTGCTCGGATTCGGTCGAGCCGGAAGCAACGGAAATCCTCGGCGGCCTCGCACCAGGCGACCAGCAGCCAGACGGGACCGAAGAAGCTGACAGATAGGGGACGCACTGTGCGAGTCGAGCGTGCGCCATTCAAGGTCTCATAAGTGATCTCCAGAACGCGGCGGTTCTGCGCGGCGCGCTTCAACTCCATAAGATCGATCGCAGGAGGCTCACGCCTCACCCATTGCGGCGCCCAGAAAAACCCCTGATCGATGCCCGTTTGGCCGCCAGCGGGCAGAACCGCCCGAATCTTGGCCAGCGCTGCGGCCGCTTGTGCGGATACAGCCGCATCGCTCCAACTCGGCAGGATTTGCGCGCCCAGAGCCAAGGTCTCAGCCTCCTCCTGCGTCAGGTTCAGTGGCGGGAGATAGTATCCTGGATCGAGTGTGTACCCGACGCCGCGTTCGCCGCGCACCGGCACGCCCGCTCCTATCAAAGCATCGATATCGCGGTAGACTGTACGCGCAGAGACCTCGAGATCCTCGGCGAGGGCGTCCGCCGTGCTGATCCGCCGGCCACGGAGCTTCTCCAGCAAGAGCAGCAATCGGTCAGCGCGGCGGGTCATCCTGACACCACGGTGGCGAATGACCTGAGTTATGGCAACAGCACGGAATCGCGAGGCATAGGAGGATCGATGGCAGATATCGAAAAGGGCCGGGCGAGCTTTGAACGAAACATCGAGGCGCTAAGCGGCAGGAGCGTCGCGGCGTGGTCGAGGCTAGTGCAGCAGAGCGGTTTTGCGCGGCACGGGGAGATGGTCGGCTGGCTGAAGGCGGAGCACGGCCTGTCGCATTCCCATGCCAACCATATTGCGAAGCAGGCCCTGGCCGATTCCCTGCCGGTCGACCTCGATGTCATCGGCGTCCTGTTCGAAGGCAAGGACGCCGTCCGCCCGCTTTACGATCGGTTGGTCTCCGCCGCTGAAGCCCTCGGGTCGGACGTGGAGATCGCGCCCAAGAAGGCCAACGTGAGCGTCCGTCGCTCGCGCCAGTTCGCCCTCTTACAGCCGTCCACTCGAACGCGCCTGGACCTTGGATTGATCCTGAAGGGAAAAGAGCCCGACGGAAGGCTTGAAGCCTCGGGCAGCTTCCACGCCATGTTCACCCACCGCGTCCGACTGGAGACGCTCGATGATATCAACGCTGAGGTTCTTGGCTGGCTGAAGGAGGCTTACGATGCCGCTGGCTAGCGGCATCCTGTTTTGCAGCAATGAGCCGGTCTAATCCTCAAAGACCGGTCCCTCGTGCTCCCATTCCGATCGTCCGATCTCTGGTGCGAGGCTCTGAGAACGGCGCTATGATCGGTTCAGATGGGCCGACGGGCCTGTGTCTGGCAAGGAGGCAGACCTCGTCGATGTTCGACATCGCCGCCAATTTTAGTCGCTATCGCACCTATGAGGGCGGAAGCCGTATCGGCCAGCATGTGCATACCGACTCGACCCTGACGCTCGTTCTGGGCGGCGGTTACGAGGAGACGATTGGCGGGCGGTCAAGCGACCAGAGCCGGGGGAGCGCTCTCGTTTGCCCCAAGGGTATGCCCCACGCGCAACGGTTTGGCCCCGCCGGAGCGCGCAAGCTCATCGTCGTGCCTGGCGCTGAGTTGCTCGACTACCTCGCGACGACGACGCCCTTCGCAGCAGCCCCCGCATCCCGCTCGACAGAGATCTCTAAGCTGGCGGCGCGAATCGACATCGAGCGCCAAATGGACGATCTCTTTGCGAGGGGCGCCATCGGTGGGCTGATCTGGCAGGTCGCCGCCGAAATGGGACGCGACCTCACGAGCGCCGCTGTTCCTTCATCGACAATTGTCCAGCGCGCGCGATCCATCCTTGATGCAGAGGACGTCCTGCCGATGTCGATCACAGTCCTTTGCGGAGTGATCGGTTGCCATCCCGCTACGCTGACGCGAGCGTTCAGGCGGGAGCACGACTGCACGCCCGGTGAGTACCAGCGGCGGCTTCGCGTCCTGCGGGCGGCGGACCAGCTCAAGCGAACTCGCGCGCCAATCGCTGAGATCGCAACCTCCTGTGGCTTTTGCGACCAAGCCCATTTGGCGCGATCTTTCCGTTCTATCTTAGGCTGTTCACCCTCTGACTATCGCAAATGCGCGTAACATCCTGATCGCGCGAGACGTCCAAGACCCGCCCCTATCGACCCTGTAAGGCGGTGGGGACTGGCTCTGGATTCATGATGCGCGCACTCCTTTTGATCATCGTCGGCCTGTTCACGATCGCGGCCGCAGCCAAGCCCTTTGATCGTGCGGCCTGGCAGCAGGACTACGCTCAGTTAAAGACTGAGCTCGTCGATCGTTACGCCAACTTGGCTTGGAAGGCCTCCTCCGCCGGCCAGGTCGACCTACCCGCCCTCGAACGCAAGACGACGACCGCGCTCGCTGCCGCCGAGACCGATGACGAGGCGGCCGACGCGATCCGCGTGTTCATAGCCAGCTTCCATGATGGTCATCTGTCCGAACTGCCCAGCCTCGCCGCCGCATCGAGGCCGGTTTTCGAACCGGAAAGCCCTCCGCTCGACCCCGACGCGCCCGTTGGCGGATGCGCCGCGCTTGGGGCTGCCTCAACGGGACCTGTCGCCTTCTCCATGCCGTTCGAAGGTCTCCCCGGCTTCAAACTGGTTTCTGATGGTCTAAGCTCGACCTTCCGTACGGGTCTCATTGTCCGTTCGGGCGTCACGCTGGGCCTGATCCGGATCCAGGCATTCCGCGTTCAAGCCTTTCCCGCCGCTTGCCTGCATGCTTGGGCGGACCTGCGGCAGGCGGGCAAACCCGTCACCGCGAGGGCCATTCATTCAGGCACGCGAAGGCGTTGGTTTCAGGATCTTGCCGCAGCCGTGGTGGCCCTCCGCGACGCGGGGGCGACGGCGCTGGTGGTCGATATCGGCGCCAACACTGGCGGCGACGATAGCGGCGACTGGACCGCGAGGCTCTTCACCAACCGTGAAGTACGATCCGCCCGCCTCCTGATGGTCGATGCGCCTGTGGCGGCGAGATACTTTGACGAGCAGATTGACAACCTTGGCGCCGCGCTCGGCGCCGCCAAGTCGCCGGAAGCCAAGGCCGCACTGACAGAGGCGCGATCATTCTTCTCGCGCCAGAAGGCGAGTATCGGCAAGTTACATTGCGATCTTGCATGGGCTTGGCGCGAACGGCGCGGGTGGTCCGCGTCGAGCTGCAACAGGCTTCTTTCCGCGGGCTATGCCGACGGCTACAGCCCGGGTCTGCCGCGCGGTGCATATGGCGACAGCGAAGCTGCGAACGCGATCGCCTCGTCATCTCAGGTCGAGGCCTACTATGGCGTCTGGTCGGGTCCGACCTACGTCCTTGCCGATCGTCGTTCGTATTCGTCCGCGGAGATGTTCGCCGCCGTCATGCAAGACAACCACATTGCTAAGCTGGTCGGCGACCGCACGGGCGGGGATGGATGTGGGTTTATGACAAGCGGCCCGCCGATCATCCTCCTACATTCCCGCTTGCGCTTTCGCGTTCCAAACTGCATGCGACTGCGCGCAGATGGGTCAAACGAGGAGGCGGGCATTCTACCGGATCTTCCCGTGCTGCCCACGGAGGACGAAAGCGACCGGGCACGGGGCGAGCGCGCGATCAAGGACATCGTCGCAGATCTCTCGAAATCCTAATAGCGGAGCGCGTCCAAATCCGGTCGGCTGCCGCCGTTAAGACAAGGCCCGCCACCCCTTTCGCCGGGATGAGGGGAGTGTTGAACCATGCGTGTCCTAGGCTTCATGACCGGCACCTCGCTCGACGCGATCGACATGGCGATTGTGGAGACAGACGGCGAGCGCATCACCCGGTTCGGGGCCGCAGGGGACGCCTTGATGCCGGAGGACCTTCGCGCCTTGGCGCTGGAAACGATCGCTGTGGGCCGCCGCTGGAAGCGGGGCGAGCCGGAACCCAACCAGTTCCATCACCTCTCCGAAGAAATCGCCAAGGCTCATTTTCACGCAGCGACCCACTTTCTTGGAGCCCATGGGCTGAGTTGGTCTGACATCGACCTGATCGGCTTCCACGGCCAGACCGTCCTGCATGAAGCCCCTAAGGACGGGCAGCCCGGGCGCACCCGCCAGCTTGGCGACGGCGCGCTCTTGGCCCGGCTCACCGGCCGGCCCGTGGCGTTCGACTTTCGGACCGCAGATGTGGCGGCGGGCGGCCAGGGCGCCCCGCTTGCGCCGATTTACCATGTGGCGCGTGCTGAGGCGTCTGGGCTCAGCCCGCCGCTGGCGGTCCTCAACATTGGGGGCGTCGCCAACATCACAGCCATCGATGGGGAAGGCCGTGTGACGGCGTTCGACACCGGACCAGGCAACGGTCTGATCGACCAGTGGGTCGAGCGCCACGGCCTTGGCCGTTTCGACGCCGGCGGCGCGCTGGGCGCCTCCGGCAAGATCGATCCTGGGGCGCTCGCCGACCTTCTGCGCCATCCTTATTTCGCAGCGCCGGGCCCAAAGTCGCTTGATCGTTACGACTTCACCCTTGACGCGGTGCAGGGGTTGTCGCCTGCCGACGGCGCAGCGACCTTAGCGGGCTTCACCGCTGAAACGGCGGCCCTTGGCCTCCATCGGACCGGGGTCGCGCCGGCCGCGGTGATTGTGTGCGGCGGCGGCCGGCGCAACCTTCAGATTCTGAGAGAACTCGGGCTGCGCGTGCGCCGACCGATCATCACCGCCGAGCGTGCCGGCTGGCGCGGCGACGCCGTCGAAGCGGAAGCCTTCGCCTACCTCGCTGCGCGAACTCTGAAGGGGTTGCCGATCAGTTTTCCCGGAACAACGGGGGTTGGCGTTCCGATGACCGGCGGCGTTGTGGTGGCGCCTGAGGGTTAAATCGCTCCGCCGAGACCCAGGCGCGCCGGGGCCGATCTTGGCGAGCCGTGATCGCGTTTCCATGGGCTGGCGGCGCCCCGAGCCGCCGGCTTGGATGTCGCCTCGCGGGGGCGTGCGTCGGCCGCTTCACCCAGCGACTAGACGAGCCCGTCCGCCTTTATGCGTTTGTCGACATAGTCGCCGACGTGGACTTCAACGTCATTGATATGATCGGACCAATAGTGGTTCGCGCCTTCCACGAGGTCGTAGTCGATTACGATGCCCTTTTGCGTGCGGAGTTTGGCGACAACCCGCTCAACCTCGCTCGGCGCCGCCACAGCGTCGCCCGAACCGTGCAGGATCAGGCCAGACGCCGGGCAAGGCGCAAGGAAGGAGAAGTCATAGACGTTGGTCGGCGGAGAGACCGAAATGAAACCATCGGTCTCGGGACGCCGCATCAGAAGCTGCATCCCGATCCAGGCCCCGAACTGGTAGCCGGCGACCCAGCACTGCGAGGCGGCAGGATTGGTGGTCTGCAGCCAGTCAAGGGCGGAGGCTGCATCGGCGAGCTCGCCGATGCCAGAATCGAACTCGCCCTGGCTACGGCCAACGCCCCGGAAATTGAACCGCAGGGTGGCGAAGCCGCGCTTCATGAAGACGCGGTAGAGCTGCACCGTCACCGCATTATTCATCTGCCCGCCCGCTTTTGGGTGTGGGTGCAGGATCAGGGCGATGGGGGCGTTGGCGGTTTTGCCTGGGGAATAATTGCCTTCCAACCGTCCGGACGCGCCGGTTAGGATCACTTCGGGCATGCCGCTCCAAACCCTCCAAGACGGCGCTCGCGCGCCGCCGATATTATTGCCGAATACTTGACCACCACAGTTGGTTTTCCTACATGCGGCAGGCCTCGCGCGCCGGTCGGCGGTCGAGGCGGCGGCTATTAGCACACCGGCCGCACCGATCGCGCAATTTTTCGAAGTAGGACTAATCCAATGCGGTTGGGCGCCAAGGGTCGATACGCTGTCATGGCGATGGCCGATATCGCGCGCCATGGTCAAAACAGTGCGGTCTGCCTGGCCGAGATCGCCGACCGGCAGGATATTTCCCTCGCCTATCTCGAGCAGTTGTTCGCCCGCCTGCGTCGGGCTGGCCTCGTTAAGAGCGTGCGAGGGCCTGGCGGCGGCTATCGTCTGGCCGAGCCCGCTGAGGCGATCTCCGTCGGCGCTGTGGTTCAGGCGGTCGACGAGCCTCTGCATGCGACCCGTTGCGATGGAACCTCGGAGGTCGGCTGCATGGCCAAGGGGGAGCGATGCGCCACACATCACCTCTGGGCCGCCCTCGGCGAGGAGATCGAGCATTTCCTGGGAGCCGTATCCTTGGCCGATGTGGTCAGTCGCCGGATCCCGCGCCGTTTCGCCCCTGAGGGTGGCGTCGGCCTTCACGCCGAGGCAGGGGCATGAACCGGCCGGAGCCCGTCTATCTCGATTATAACGCCACCGCGCCAATCCGCCCCGAAGCGCACGCCGCGGCCTTGTGCGCTCTTGAGATCGGCGCCAACCCCTCCTCGGTGCACGCGCGCGGACGCATGGCGCGCGCCGCCGTTGAACGCGCGCGCAGCCAAGTCGCGCGGCTTGTGAACGCACGCGATGATGAGGTGATCTTCACATCGGGGGGCGCAGAGGCCAATCGGATGGCGATCGAAGGCGCGGTCGCGGGCGGTGCGAAACGCCCGATCGTCCTGATCACCGAACACGACAGCGTGATGCGCCCTGCCGCAGCGTCAGGCCTGTGGGTCGAGGCCTGGCCCGTAACCCAAGAGGGTCTTGCCGACCTTCTTTGGCTCACCGACCGGTTGCGACGTTGGGACAAAACCGACGGCGCCCCCTTCGTGGCCGTAGCCCTCGCCAACAGCGAGACCGGCGTGATCCAGCCGGTGGCTGAAATCGCCGCCGTTGTGCATGCAGCGGGCGGGACGCTGCACGTGGATGCGGTTCAAGCGGCCGGCAAGACGCCGATCGACATCAGAGGGCTTGGCGCGGACAGCCTAAGCCTCTCGGCGCACAAACTGGGCGGCCCGCAGGGTTCTGGCGCTCTCGTTCTCGGAGAAAAGCCGCCGGTCAAGGCGCGCCGTATCTTTAGCCTTAATCAGCCCCTTTTCGCCGGGCAGGAGCAGGGCCTGCGCACAGGCACCGAGAACGTCTCCGGCATCGCGGGGTTTGGCGCCGCGGCCGCAGCCGCCGAGCGCGATCTGCCGAACGCCGGGGGCCAGGCAAGGTGGAGAGACGCGGCCGCCGAGCGGATGAAGCAAAAGGGCGCCATGATCGCCGGAGAGGGCGCGCCGCGCCTTGCGGGGGTCTTGTGCGCCGTAACCGAGGGCTTCGCATCAGAAATCCAGGTTATGATGCTCGATCTTGAAGGGGTTATGGTATCGGCTGGGTCGGCGTGCTCGTCGGGCAAGGTCCAGGCGAGCGGGGTGCTTTTGGCTATGGGTCTGACCGGGATGCTGGCCTCAAGCGCCGTTCGCGCCTCCGGCGGCTGGGCCACAACCGAGGCGGATTGGACCCGTTTTGTCGAGGTATGGATGAGTGCGCGCCAACGCCATGATCAACGAAAGGCGGTGGCCTGATGGCTGCGGTTCAAGACACCATCGACGCGGTCGATACCCTGGGCGGCGGCGAGCGGTACAAGCACGGCTTCGTCACCGACCTCGAACAGGAGTTCGCCCCGAAGGGACTGTCTGAAGACACCGTCCGGTTCATCTCGGCCAAAAAGCAAGAGCCGGAATGGATGCTTGAATGGCGGCTTGACGCCTATCGCCGCTGGCTGGCGATGGATCCGCCCGAATGGGCCAAGGTCGCGTTTCCCGCCATCGACTACCAGGACGCCTATTACTACGCAGCGCCTAAGGAGAAGATCGGGCCCAAGTCGCTGGACGAGGTCGATCCGGAGCTCCTGCGCACCTACGAAAAGCTTGGTATCCCGCTCCGGGAACAAGAGGTTCTGGCCGGAGTCGAAGGCGCGCCGCGCATCGCGGTGGACGCGGTGTTCGACAGTGTTTCGGTGGCGACCACCTTCCGGGCCGAGCTGGCCAAGGCGGGCGTCATCTTCTGCCCGATCTCCGAGGCCCTGCGCGACCACCCTGACCTCGTGCGCAAATACCTCGCGAGCGTGGTGCCCACCAGCGACAACTATTTCGCCTGTCTGAACTCGGCGGTCTTCTCCGACGGATCCTTCGTCTACATCCCTCCGGGCGTGCGCTGTCCGATGGAGCTCTCGACCTATTTTCGGATCAATGCGTCGGGAACGGGCCAGTTCGAGCGCACGCTGATCATCGCCGACGCGGGCAGCTATGTGTCCTACCTCGAGGGCTGCACCGCCCCGATGCGCGACGAAAACCAGCTCCATGCGGCGGTGGTCGAGCTTGTCGCTCTCGACGACGCGGAGATCAGATACTCGACCGTACAGAACTGGTATCCCGGCGATCCGGAGACCGGCAGGGGCGGCATCTACAACTTTGTCACTAAACGCGCAGACTGCAGAGGCGCGCGCTCAAAGGTGAGCTGGACCCAGGTCGAAACCGGCTCGGCCATCACCTGGAAGTACCCTTCCTGCGTGCTTCGCGGGGAAGCCAGCCAGGGCGAGTTCTACTCGATCGCCATCACCAACGGCCGCCAGCAGGCCGACACGGGCACAAAGATGATCCATCTTGGCGCGAACACGCGCTCGCGGATCATCTCCAAGGGAATCTCCGCGGGACGGTCCTCAGGCACCTACCGGGGCCTGGTGTCCGCGCACCCCAAGGCCCTCGGCGCCCGCAACTTTACCCAATGCGACTCGCTTTTGATCGGCAAGGACTGCGCCGCCCACACGGTGCCCTACATCGAGGCCCGCAACGCCCACTGCACCTTCGAGCACGAAGCCACCACCACCCGGCTCTCCGACGACCAGCTCTTCTACTGCCAGCAGCGCGGTCTTGACCCAGAGGCGGCCGTGGCGCTCCTGGTCAACGGATTTGTGCGCGACGTCCTGCAAAAGCTTCCGATGGAGTTCGCTGTCGAAGCTCAAAAGCTGGTTGCAGTGAGCCTTGAAGGCAGCGTCGGATGATCGAGCTTGGCCCTCCAGAAAAGACGATCAAAGCCGGAGTGCAGGGGGCGAGCGCCCGGATACAGGGTCGCTCACAGCGGCCGCCGTTGAGGGGCCCAAATCCTGCGATCGATCGCGATAGCTGCTGCCCGGAAGGCGTATTTTACTGATGCTCTCGATCTCCAACCTTTCAGTCTCCATCGGCGCCAAGCCCATCATCAATGGCCTGTCGTTGGACGTGCCAGCGGGGCAAGTGCACGCGGTGATGGGACCGAACGGCGCCGGCAAATCGACCCTGAGCTACACCCTTGCCGGACGCGCGGGCTACGAGGTGACGAGCGGCTCGGCGACCCTCGACGGCGAGAATCTGTTGGCCCTCTCGCCCGATGAGCGCGCGGCCAAGGGCGTCTTCCTATCCTTCCAGTATCCACTTGAAATCCCGGGTGTTCCGGCCCTGACCTTCATACGTACAGCCCTAAATGCCCAGCACAAGGCGCGCGGCGAGGCGGAGGTCTCAGCCCCGGAGTTCCTGAAGCGCGTGCGCGAGGCCGCCGGGCGGCTGCGGATGGATATGGATATGTTGAAGCGGGGCCTTAACGTAGGCTTCTCCGGCGGGGAGAAGAAGCGGATGGAGATCCTGCAGATGCTGATGCTGGAGCCGCGCCTTTTGATCCTCGACGAGACCGACAGCGGCCTCGACATCGATGCCTTGCGCATCGTTTCTGAAGGGGTCAACGCGCTTCGCGCCCCGGACCGCGGCATGCTGGTGATCACCCACTACCAGCGCCTCCTGGATTATATCCGGCCGGACCGGGTGCACGTCCTGGCCGCCGGCCGTATCGTCGCATCGGGCGGCCCGGAGCTGGCGCTGGAACTGGAGCGCGAAGGCTACGACAAGTACGCCCAGGGCGGGAGAGCGGCCGCGTGAGCCTTGCCGCCGCCATCGCTGCCAGAGATCCGGATCTTCTGCCAAGCCGCAGGGACGAGGACTGGCGCTGGACCGGGCTGCGGGAGCTGATCCGGATCGTGCCCCCGCCGTCCCCACGGGTGGACCAGATCGACGCCAACCCGCTCTTGACCGGTCTTTCCTGGCCCCTTGTGGTGTTCGCTAACGGCCGGGCGCTCGGCGAGGGCCAGATCAGTGTTCCGGCCGCCGCAAGGGCCGGATTCGTTCGCCGGTTCGCCTCCGTCAGCGCTGGCGCGGGCCATCATCTTGACGCTCCAGTCACGCTTGGCGAGGGAGCCCGGCTTGTACTGATCGACAGTTTTGAAGGGCGAGCCGAGGCCTATCTGGCGAGCGCGTCCCTGGGGTTTGACCTGGCCGCCGACGCCGAGGTCGAGCGGATTGTGCTCTTGGATGATGCGCAAGACGCCGTTTCCGTCGCAAGCACGATCGTCGGTATGGGCCCCCGTGCGCGCTTTCATCAGACTGTGCTCGCCGGCGGCGCCAAACGACAGCGGTTCGAGACCCTGGTGCGCCACCCGGGCGCGGGCGCCGCCCTCAGGCTGGACGGGGTCTATGTCCTGACCGGCAAGCGGCATTCGGATCAAACCACTGTTGTGGAGCACACAGGAGAGGGGGGCGTCACCACCCAGCTCACCAAGGGCGTCGCCGCCGATCAGGCGCGCGGTGTGTTTCAGGGCCGGATCGTGGTCCATAGGGGCGCTGACGGCGCCGACGCCCGCATGGCGCATCACGCCCTCGTGCTTTCCGATCGGGCGGAGATCGACGCCAAGCCAGAACTTGAGATCTATGCCGATGACGTCGCCTGCGCCCACGGCAATACGGTAGGCGCGCTCGACGAGGCTTCGCTCTTCTATGCGCGCGCTCGGGGCATCCCCGACGCTGAGGCCAAGACGATGCTGACGAGCGCCTTCCTTGGCGAAGTTATTGAGGGAATCCTCAATGAAGAGGCTCGCGAGGTCGCCGGACAATGGCTCAAAGCCAGGTTGGAGGCGCTGGCGTGACCCTAGATCTGTCGTTTCACACGCCGAAATCCGTGCGCGCCCTGCATCAACAGCCGCCCGGCGCCCGGTTCGGCAGGGCGCGGAGAGCAAGGCCGTTTAAACCGTGTCTCCCGCGGCCCTGGACGGCGGGCGGAGGGTCGACGCCGTGACGCATCCGAGGCCCACCTTTAAGACCGCTTTTGATGTCGACGCCGTTCGCGCCGAGGTTCCCATCCTTCAGCGCGAGGTGAACGGGCGACCGCTTATCTATCTGGATTCAGCCGCTTCGGCCCAGAAGCCGACGGCGGTCATTGAGGCGATGACCGCAGCCATGCGCGGCTCCTACGCCAATGTCCACCGGGGCCTTCATACCCTCGCCAATGAGACAACCGAGGCCTATGAGGCGTCGCGCGAGAGCGTGCGCCGGTTCATCAACGCCGACCCTGGTGAAGTGATTTTCACCAAGGGCGGAACAGAATCGATCAATCTCGTCGCCGCCTCGTTAGGCCTTGAGCTTACGGCCGGCGATGAGATCGTGATTTCCGAGCTCGAACATCACGCCAATATCCTGCCCTGGCACTTCCTGCGCGAGCGCAAGGGCGTGGTTCTGAGATGGGCGCCGGTCACCGATGACGGCGCGATCGATGTCGACGCCTTGAAGCGGCTGATCGGCCCCAGGACCCGGGGCGTCGCGGTCACGCACATGTCCAACGTCACCGGCTGGCGCTCGCCGGCGCGCGACATCGCCGACGCCGCCCACGACGCCGGGGCATGGGTGCTGTTCGACGGGTGCCAGGCGGTTGTCCATGGCGAGGTGGACGTCAAGGCGATTGACGCCGACTTCTACGCCTTCACCGGACACAAGCTCTTCGGCCCGACCGGTATCGGCGTGCTTTACGGCAAAGCCGAGCGGCTGGCGGCTATGGCCCCCTACCAGGGCGGCGGCGAGATGATCGGCATGGTCACCCCTGAGGTGATCACCTATGCTGAGCCGCCGCACCGGTTTGAGGCTGGCACGCCGCCTATCCTTGAAGCCATTGGGCTCGGCGCTGCGATCGAGTGGCTGAACGGGCTCGACCGCGCCGCGATCTGCGCCCATGAGGATGCGCTCTATGCGCGAACCGTTGAGAACCTCAAGGGCCAGAACTGGCTCAGGATCCTCGGGGACGCCCCTGGAAAGGGCGCGATTTTGAGCTTCACCGTGGACGGCGCTCACGCCCACGATGTCGCCCAGATCCTGGACCGGTATGGGATCGCGGTTCGCGCCGGATCCCACTGCGCAGAACCCCTCATGAAACGTTTCGGCGTTACCTCGAGCGCACGGGCGTCTTTTGCCCTATATAACACCCTCGACGAAGCGGACCGCTTCGTCGAGGCCCTGATTAAAGCCCGCAGTTTTTTTAGCCGTTGAACGCATGATGGACGACGCCGCACCGATCTCCGCTTCCGAGGTTATCCTCTCCGAGCCAGAGCCTTCGGCCCTGCCGCCTGAGGAGCTCGAACGGCTGACCGACGCGATGATCGCATCGCTGAAGACGGTTTATGATCCTGAGATCCCCGTCGACATCTACGAGCTCGGCCTGATCTACAAGGTGGACGTGTCCGACGAGCGCGATGTGGTTGTCGAGATGACGCTGACCGCGCCAGGCTGTCCGGTCGCCGGCGATATGCCAGGCTGGGTCCAGGACGCCATAGAGCGGATCGAAGGCGTGCGCGCCTGTGTTGTCAATCTGGTGTTCGAGCCGCCGTGGGATCCCTCCCGCATGTCGGACGAGGCCAAACTACAGTTGAACATGTTCTGATGACCGACCTCGCTTCTGTTCCCCGCAGTCGCCGCCCCCGTCCCAAGGTGGTCACCCTTACCGACGCCGCCGCCGGACGGGTTCGCGAAATCATGGACAAGGCGGAGAAGCCATATGCTGGCCTTCGCGTCGGGGTTAAGAACGGCGGCTGCGCCGGCCAGGAATATGTGCTGGAATACGCTGAAGCCGCTGCGCCTTACGACGAAACCGTCGAGGACAAGGGCGTGACGATCCTGGTCGACCCTAAGGCGATCCTGTTCCTGATCGGCACCGAAATCGACTATGAGGTGACACGCCTGTCGTCCAAGTTCGTGTTCCGCAACCCGAACCAAACCGACGCCTGCGGTTGCGGCGAGAGCGTCACGATTGTCCCCGCGTCAATCGCCGAAGAGGACGAGATTGCCGCTGTCGGCTGAGATGCGGGCGTTCGCCGACGACGTGTTCGCCGGCCTGGGGCCGCTTAGCGTCAAGCCGATGTTCTCCGGCGGCGCGATCAGCCTCCATGGGCGAACCTTCGCCCTGATCCTGCAGGGCGAGCTCTGGATCAAGGTCGATCCCCAAACCGACGCGGCCTTCGCCAATGTCGGCGCCCCGCGCTTTTCCTATGCGCGAAAGGACGGCCGGTTGGTCGATGTCGCCTACCGCCGCCTGCCCGAGACCGCCCTTGACGATCCGGACGAAGCCTTGGCTTGGGCTCGGCTGGGGCTCGAGGCCGCCGGCCGCGCAGCGGCGCAAAAAACGGCGAAGGTGAAGATCGGAAAGCTGAGATGAGCCCGCGTCCCGCTAGGGCGCGCCCCGCGAGGCTCACCCGGATCGCACCTCTGGATGCGGCGCCTGAAGCGTTGACGTGGATATTCCATGTCGCCCGTACCCCAAGGCGCCTAGGAGCGCTTAGCCTCCAAGGACGAGGCCGCCACGCCCACGAGGGGGTCATCGTCCTGTGAAGCCGCCGCGCCCCGCCCCCAAGACCATCCTCGTCTACTCGGTTGAGGAAATCTCCGGCGACGGGCTCATCAAGCTACCGTTCGTGGCAGGGGTGCGCGCAGCGTTTCCGGACGCCCATTTCGCCTGGTGTGCGGCGAGCGGCAACTGCGTCTACGACACCTGGCTAAAGCCCGTCGTCGCCGGCCATATCGACGAAATGGTGCTGCAGGGTCGTCCGGGCCTTAGCGCCTGGGACATGGTCGCGCCCGGCCGTCCGCTCGGCCGCCGCCGGTTTGACCTTGTGATCGACACCCAGTCCAATGTGAAGCGCGCCTTGGCCATGCGCCGGGTCGCGCGGACGTTTATCTCGCCTGCGGCGAACTTCCTGTTTTCGGCCCGCAAGCCGACATCCTGGCCAGCCGCCATGATGGACCGGATGGAGACCCTTCTGAAGCTGGCGGCCGGGGAGGGGGCGGCGCTGAAACCGCTCAGGTTGACCGATCCAGTCATCCGCGCGTCGGCCGAGGCCCTCCTGCCTTCGGGCCCAGCCTATGTCGGGTTCGCACCTGGCGCGGGCGGCCCCGAGCGCCGCTGGCCGCTCGAGCGTTTCATCGACCTCGCCCGTCGCCAGCATGAGCGCGGCCGCGTTCCGGTGTTCGTTCTGGGTCCGGCCGAACGCGACTATCTGGAGCCGATCCGCACCCTAGCGCCCTTCGCGCTGCTGCCCGGCGAGGCCGCGCCGCCGACGTCCGGCGCCGGCGGCCCTTTGCTTACCATCGCCCTGGCGGGCCGCTTCGCCGCCGGCGTCGCTGCCGACGCGGGCCCTGGCCACATGCTGGCGGCCGGCGGCTCGCCCCTGGTCAGCCTGTTCCGCGAGCGCCGCAAGGCGGTGAAGTTCCGGCCTGCCGCCCCCCGGGTCGAGGCCCTGATCGCCGAGGACTACGGCGACAAGCGCATGGACCTCATTCCCCTCGAAGACGTGGACGCGGCGCTGGAGCGGCTCTTGGCCCACGCGGGTTAAACCCCCTCGCGCCTGCGCCAAGCGTGGAACAGGTCGCAGACCAGACGCCGTCGATCGACCTGCCGGTGAGGTGGGCGCCTTCGATGGACAGGTGGAGGCGGTCGGCGTCTCGGATTTCTGCCTTGGCCATGGTCACGTTCCGGAACCGGCTGGGGAGGGGTTGACATTGATGACGCTGGCCTCGCTCAGATTCACCTTCGAGACGCGGGCGGCCTTCAAATCAACGCCAGACCCGGCGCGCCAGCTGCACCCTTGGACATCGATCATCCTTCCGTGCCGGCCAAGCCTTGCCTTACCGGCGTTTCGAGATAGCCTGACCATGGTTTAACCGGGAAGGGTTCATGACGTCCAAACGATCCGCCCGTCCTCGGGTTTTCGTTCTTGCCGCGCTTCTGGCTAGCATCGGCGGGGGGGCCTCCGCCTGCCCGGTCCCCGATTCCGCCGCCGTCTCGAGCGCGGTTCAGGGCATGTTCTCGGCCATGGCGGCTGGCGATCTTAAGGCGGCCTCGAGCTATTTGACCCCCGACTTCTACATCTACGACGGCGGTATGCGCTTTGACGGCGACGGCATTCTGCACGTGATTCAGGAACAGGAGAAGGCGGGCTCAGTCTATGCCTGGACGGTCACTGAACCCAAGGTGCGCTTCGCCTGCGAGACCGCCTGGATCACCTATGTGAACCGGGGCGGCTTCACCAAGGCCGGGCTGCAGACGCCATTGACCTGGCTGGAATCCGGTGTTCTGCAATACCGCAAGGGCCGCTGGCTGATCGCTTTTATGCACTCGACACCAACGCCTGCGGCCACGAAGCCCTAGGACTGGTTTGGCCCGCCGGCCCCGGCAAAAGCCGATCGACCAGCACGAAAAAGGCCGTGTCGCCAAAATCCTACGGCGCTAACGCTCTGCGCACGTCTGGAGTTTTTTGGCCCAGACGGTCGTTTCGGGATGCAGCTTTGGCGTCTCCCATCGAGGGCCGTGGCGTTTCAGGCCGAGGCCGGCGGGCGACATCGTGCGGGCCGCATCAGGAATAACCCAACCTTAAAACCGGCCGCGTTCGCGGCCGTGGCGAAGGTGATCCTGACAGGCGTGCAAGCGCGAGCCGTATTGGGCGTATCCCAGGCTCCAATCGGGTCGACATCCGTTTGGGCGATCCTAAAGCAGCGTGCGCTCGGCCGTCGCCTTAGGGATCGCTTATGGGAAGCCTCAGAGCCCTTTGAACGTCGCCGGCCGCTTCTGCAGAAAGGCCTGAACGCCCTCTGCGAAATCCTCGGTCTTGCCGGCTGTCGTTTGGACGCTGGCCTCGGCCTGCAGCTGATCGCTCCACGCGGCGTCGAGCGAGTCCCACACAAGGTTGCGGATCAAGCCCAGCGACTTGGGTCCGGCGGCCAGCTCCTTGGCCAGGGCGTGAGCGGAGGGCATCAGCTCGGCGTCCGGGACGCAGCGGTTGATCAAGCCCCATTCTAGGGCCTTGGGGGCGGGGATCCGCTCGCCCAGCAGCATCATCTCCATCGCCCGCGCCCGGCCGATCATCCGCGGCAAAAGGTAGGTCGAGCCACCGTCGGGTACGAGGCCGATGCGGCGGAAGGCCTGCAGAAAGTAGGCGCTCTCTGCGGCCAAGATCATGTCGCCCATGAGCGCGAACGAGCAGCCGACGCCCGCCGCGGCCCCGTTTACCGCGGTGACCAGCGGCACCGGAAGCGCGCGGAGGGCCGATATCAAAGGATTATAATGGGTCTCAAGGGCCGATCCGGCTTCGCGCGTTCCCCTCCCAAGTCCGCCGGATAGATTGGCGCCTGAGCAGAAACCCCGGCCTTCGCCGGTGAGGATGACGGCGCGCACCCCCAGCGAACCGTCGGCGACCTTGGCGAAGGCGTCGGTCAGCTCCTCGGCGGTGTCGATCCCCGCTGCATTCATCGTCGCCGGATCGTTGAAGGCGATCACAGCCACGCCATCATGGACCGAAAGCTTGATCTTGCCATAATCCATCGCGGCCTCCCTTGGGCATATTCGCGTCAGGATAGGCGGCTCAGCGACGTGTTGAAACCGTGACTTAGGGGAAGCCTCAGCCGCCTAGGCGCCCAAGGACTCCCTGCCCATGGCCAAGCGTCGTTTGGATGGGCGAGGGCGAAGGCGTCAGGCCTGGATCAGGCGAGCACCCGAAGGGCGTCCTGGGTCCAGTCCTTGAGGTCGTCATTGCGGCCCTCGCGGACTTTCACCACCCACTCGGGGTCCTGCAACAGGGCCCGGCCGATGCCGACGAGGTCGAACTCCTCGCGATCCAGGCGCGCTAGAAGCTCGTCAAGAGACGCCGGCTTTGAGCTTTCGCCGGCGAAGGCGGCGACGAACTCGCCGGTCAGGCCAACCGAGCCCACGGTTATGGTCGGCGCACCGGTCAGCGCCTTGGCCCAGCCGGCGAAGTTGAGCTGCGATCCGTCCTCAGGGAATTCAGGCTCCCAGAACCGGCGTTGCGAGCAATGCAAAATATCGGCGCCCGCATCGATGAGGGTTCCCAACCAGGCCTGCATCTCAGCGGGCGTGTGCGCGAGGCGGGCGGTGAAATCCTGCTGCTTCCACTGGGAGATGCGGATGATCACAGGATAGTCGGGCCCGACGGCGTCTCGGACCGCCTTCAGCACCTCGGCGGCGAACTTGGCCCGCTCGACCAGGCTGGGCCCGCCGAAGGCGTCGGTGCGCTCGTTGACGCCTTCCCAGAAGAACTGATCGATCAGGTAGCCGTGGGCCCCATGGAGCTCGATCGCGTCAAACCCGAGCCTTTTGGCGTCCCCGGCGGCGCGCGCGAACGCCGAGATGGCGTCGGCCACCTCCGCGTCAGTCATGCCCTCGCCAAACCTTTTTCCTGGCGAGGACAGGCCCGAGGGGCTGTCGTAGGGGCCAGGCGGGCTCCAGTCCTTCTCCCGCGTGCGCACCGCGCCCACATGCCAAAGCTGCGGCGCCATTAGGCCGCCCTCTGCGTGCACAGCGTCGATCACCGTCTTCCAGGCCTTAAGCGCCTCCTCGCCGTGAAAGCGGGGAATGTTGGGATCGTTGAGGGAAGCCGGCCGCGCCACCCCGGTGCCTTCGGAGATGATGAGGCCGACTTCATATTTGGCGCGTCGGGCGTAATAGGCGGCGACATCGGCCGTCGCCACCCCGCCCGGGGAAAAGGACCGCGTCATCGGCGCCATCACGGTTCGGTTCTTCATGTGAAGGGACTTGAAGTCGAACGGGCGGAATAAGGCGTCGATGGGCATGGTCGGCTCTCGGATCGAAAATCGGGTTGGGCCGTCAAGGTCGTCGTTGCGCCGATGGCGGCCGGTGCTCCCTATTGCCGATGCCGGGGTCCGCTCGCAATAAATACTTGGGAGCGGATGGGGAGCGGATTGACCGCCGAAGCCCGGCTCGCTCGAATGGATCCAGCGGAGGACGATAATGACCCTGGTGCGCTCGGAGATCGCCGGCTCTGTCTGGAAGGTTGAGGTCAGCGTGGGTCAGAGCGTCGCAGAGGGCGATGTCTTGATCATTCTGGAATCGATGAAGATGGAGATCCCCGTCGAAGCGCCGTCCCCAGGCGTGGTCGAGTGTGTGCACGTCGCCGAAAACCAGGCGATCAAGGAGGATCAACTCCTCGTGACCTTGGGATAAACCCCAACCGCGCCGCCAGAGGGTCAAGGATGCAAAGCGGCAAGGTCTCTCCCCACGCGTCCGAGCTGGGGCGGGGACTAGAGCCGGCCTTTGCCTGCGCCTTCGCGCCCGACGACGATGTCTTTTCCGGGCGAATGAACAGGGTTTCGGGCAACCTTTGCTTTGGATAGGCTTTTCCGGGCGAGGAGTTTCTCACATCGGATGAGCCAGCCAGCGGCTTTCGAAGTTCGCCGATCGTCCAGCGGCGTCGTGGTCGCCCTCAGCGGCGACTGGACCGCCCAGAACCTCGGCAGGGCGGGCGATCGGTTGCGCCGCGACGCGCCGAGAGACGCCGCCCTTGACGTCGCCGCCCTTGGCCGGTTCGACACGGCCGGAGCGTTTGCGCTCTTGCGCGCCGGCGTTAAGGCGGACGGCGGCGAGACCAGGCCGGATATCAGCCGCCTGGCGACCCTGGTGGGACGGCCAATCCCGGAGGAGGAGCGCGCAAAGGCCAAACCGCACTCGGTTTACGCCATGCTGGTCCGCGGCGGCCAGAATATCGAGAATGTCGCCTCCGACGCCTATCATACCATGGCCTTCATCGGCCGGCTGATCTCGACCCTCGGACGACTCGCCGCCAATCCAAGCCGCCTGCGCGTGGCGCCGACCGTTTCGCTGATGGAGCGCGCCGGCCTCGACGCTCTGCCGATCGTGGCCATCACCAACTTCTTCATCGGCGCCACGGTCGGCTTCCTCGGCGCCAATCTTCTGGCCCAGTTCGGCGCCTCGGTCTTCACCGTCGAGCTGATCGGCGTCGCTAGCCTCCGCGAATTTGGGGTCCTCATAACGGCGGTGTTGCTTGCCGGCCGCTCGGCCTCAAGCTTCGCCGCAGAGCTCGGGGCGATGAAGATGAACCAGGAGGTCGACGCCATGCAGGTCATGGGCGTGGACCCTTACGAGGCTCTGGTCCTGCCGCGCTTCATTGCGCTTTTGACCATGACCCCCCTCCTGACCTTCGTCGCGATGGTCGCCAGCATCAGCGGCGGCATGCTCGTCAGCTGGTGGGTGCTTGACCTGTCGCCGTCGTTTTTCCTGCAGCGCCTTCTCGCCAATGTCGGGCCGGTTCACTTCTGGCTCGGCATTGTCAAAGCGCCTTTCCTGGCGATTGTCATCGCTGCGATCGGGTGCAGACAGGGGCTGGAGGTGGGCGGGGACGTCGAGCAACTCGGTCGGCGCGTCACCGTCGCTGTGGTGCAGTCGATCTTCTCCATCATCGTCATCGACGCGGTGTTCGCCCTGATCTTTATGGAGCTTAATCTTTGAGCCCGTCGTCGGCCGTCAGCGATCCGCCAGACGACGCTCAGTCCGCCGAGGACCCGGCGCCGGACCGAGATATCGATCCGGTGATCAAGATCACCAACCTTAAGTCCAGGTTTGGCGACACGGTGGTGCACGAAGGCCTGAACCTTGAGGTGCGCAAGGGCGAGATCCTCGGCCTTGTCGGGGGGTCGGGGGCCGGCAAGTCGGTATTGCTGAACACCCTGATCGGACTGCGGCAGCCGCAGGGCGGCAAGGTCGAGGTGCTCGGGGTGGACGTGGACAACGCCGCCGGCGCGGAACGGGAAGCCTTGGAGCGGCGTTGGGGCGTCCTCTTCCAGAGCGGGGCCCTGTTCTCCTCCCTGACCGTTCGCGAGAACATCGCTGCGCCCATGCACGAGCACACCCGTCTGTCGCAAAAGACCATCGACGAGCTCGCCGACACGAAGCTGACCATGGTGGGCCTTGAGGCGCGCGCCGGAGATCTTCATCCCGCCGAGCTCTCAGGCGGCATGCGCAAGCGCGCCGGGCTCGCTCGGGCGATTGCCCTTGATCCTGAGCTGTTGTTCCTGGATGAGCCGACCGCGGGGCTGGATCCTATTTCCGCAGAAGCCTTCGACAGGCTTATCCGCAACCTTTCGGACGCTCTTGGTTTAACCGTATTCATGATCACCCACGACCTGGATAGTCTCTATGCCCTCTGCGACCGCGTCGCGGTGATCTCGGACAAGAAGATTGTCGCTGTGGGCCCAATTTCGGACCTGGAGCGGTCGGAAAACCCCTGGATCAAGGCGTACTTTCTAGGTCCGCGGGGCCGCGCAGCGGAACAGGCGGCGGACCGGGTAGACCTGGAAGACCGAGCAGTCAGCGCAGCGGCGGAGCAGAGCTGAATGGAGCGAAACGCCCACTATGCGCTCGTTGGCCTGATCTCCCTGCTGTTGACCGTGGCGGCGGTTGTGTTCGTCTTCTGGCTGGCGCGGTTCAGTTTCACCAAGCAGTTTGACATTTACGACGTCGAATTTCGGGGCGCCGTCAGCGGGCTTTCGTCCGGAGGGCAGGTGTTCTTCAATGGAATCCGGGTCGGCGAGGTGACCAAGCTCTCCCTCGACAAGGCGGATCCCAACCGCGTGGTGGCGCGCATCCGCACCACCTCCGACGCTCCGATCCGGGTTGATTCCACCGCCACCCTCGAGCCTCTCGGGATTACAGGGGTCAACTATATCGAAATCGGCGCCGGAACGGTCTCAAAGCCCCTGCTGAAGGACGTGACGCCCGGCGATCAGGTTCCGGTGATCCACACCAAGACAGGCGCGCTTGAGAGTCTGCTGAGCGGCGGCGGCGACATCGTCACGCGCGCGGTCGACGCCCTCGACCGGGTGAACAGGCTGATGTCAGACAAGAATATCGCCTCGGTCTCAGGAACCCTCAGCGACGTGCACGCCATCACCAGCGAGCTTAAGAACCAAAAACAGTTGCTGGGCGATCTTGACGCCACCATCAAGTCGCTGAACCAGACGTCGGATAAGATCGGCAAGCTCAGCACGGACGTTGATCAACTCGCCAACGGCGACGTTAAACGGACCCTTGCGAGCGCAAGCGACGCGGCGGCCGAGATCAAGGCGACCGCCTCTGAGCTGCGCGCCACGGTCGCCAAGCTGCAGGGTCCGACCTCGGACTTCGCAACCAATGGCCTGCCTCGGATCTCCCAAGCCATCATCAGTCTGCAGCAGGCGGCCGAATCCCTTAACCGCGTGGTCCAGGAAATCGAGGCCAACCCGCAGGGGATTCTCTCCAAGCCGCCAGCCAAACAGCGAGAGGTGAAGCCGTGATAAAGCGCCCCCTTCACCGGGTCAGGCACGCGGTGCTGACCGGCGTTCTGGCGGTCTCCCTCGCCGGCTGCGTCTCTTTGCTGCCGCAGAATAAGCCGTCGGTTCTTTATAGCTTCGGGCTCGCCAAGTCCCCGGAGGCGCCGATCAGCGCCGCCGCGCGGGCGATCACCCTGGAGCCGGTGGCGTTTCCTCGCGAGGCCATGGGCGACGGCATACTGACCGTGGAGGGATCTCGGACCGCCTATATCGCCGGCGCGCGTTGGGCGGCGCCGGGCACGGTGATGTTTCGACAGGCCCTTGACCGGGCCTTCGAAAGAGCGGCGCCTGGAGCGCACCTGCTCAATCGCGGAGAGGCTGGACCGATCGCGGCCTTACTGGTGATCGACGTAACCCGGTTCGAGGCGGACTACACCGACCCTAAAGCGCCGCCCACGGTGCGGGTGACGGTGCGGGCCCGGCTCGACCGGCCCGACGGCGACCCGATCGACGCGACCGTAACCGATGTCGCCAAGCCTGCCGCTGAGAACCGTATCAGCGCCATCGTCGCCGCCTATGACGCAGCGACCAGCGAGGCCCTCGACGCTCTGGCCCGCTGGGTTGACGAGAAGACCCCGGCCGCGGGGTCGTCCGAGCCTCCGGCGCGCTCGACCTCCTCCTCCTCATCGACTAAGAGGTCCACAACCAGTTCGACCACCACCACGCGCCAGCCGTAGACATTCTGGGGCGCTGAGAGGAGCGCCGATGAGCAAAGTCTGTAAGGACGCCGCCGCCGCGATCGAGGGTGTGGTGTTCGACGGGATGACCATTATGTCAGGCGGGTTTGGTCTCTGCGGCATTCCAGAACATCTGATCGCCGCCCTCCGCGAGAACGGGGTCAAGGACCTGACCGTGATCTCCAACAATTGCGGGGTGGATGGTTTTGGGCTCGGCCTCCTGCTCGAAAGCGGCCAGATCAAGAAAATGGTGTCCTCCTACGTCGGCGAGAACAAGCTGTTCGAGCGGCTCTACCTCTCGGGCGAGCTCGAACTTGAGTTCAATCCCCAGGGCACCCTCGCCGAGCGCATCCGCGCCGGGGGGGCGGGCATCCCCGCCTTCTTCACCAAGACCGGCTACGGCACGGTGATCGCAGACGGCAAGGAGACCCGGGAGTTCGATGGCGACGGCTATGTCATGGAAACCGCGCTGAAGGCCGACCTCGCCATCGTCAAGGCCTGGAAGGCGGACACGGCCGGCAATTTGGTCTATCGGAAAACCGCGCGGAATTTTAATCCGATGATGGCCACGGCGGCCAAGGTCACGCTGGTCGAGACCGAGAGTCTGGTTGAGCCGGGACGGCTCGATCCCGATCAGATCCACACCCCGGGCATCTATGTCGACCGGCTTTTCGAAGGCTCCACCTTCGAGAAGCGGATCGAGCGTATCACCACACGGCCAAAGCCGGAGCTGGCGGCAGTGGGAGAGGGAGCCTGATGCCCTGGACCCGCGATCAGATGGCTGAGCGTGCGGCGCGCGAGCTTCAGGACGGCTTCTACGTCAACCTCGGCATCGGCATCCCGACCCTCGTCTCCAACTACATTCCGGACGGCATGAGTGTGACGCTTCAGAGCGAGAACGGAATGCTCGGCATGGGACCTTTTCCCTACGAGGGCGAGGAGGACGCCGACCTGATCAATGCCGGGAAACAAACCATCACCGAGCTTGCGACCTCGTCCTATTTCTCCTCATCCGATAGCTTCGCAATGATCCGCGGCGGTCACATCAACCTTTCGATCCTGGGCGCTATGCAGGTGTCAGAGACCGGGGATCTGGCCAACTGGATGGTGCCTGGAAAGGTGGTCAAGGGGATGGGCGGCGCCATGGACCTGGTCGCGGGCGTCAAGAGGGTCGTGGTGGTGATGGAACACACCGAAAAGTCCGGCGCGCCGAAGCTGCTGAAGACCTGCAGCCTGCCCCTGACCGGGGTTCGGGTGGTCGACCTTGTGATCACCGACCTTGCGGTCTTCTCCCTTGACAAGCAGAGGGGCGGCCTGACGCTGATCGAGACCGCCCCCGGCGTTACGGTGGAGGACCTGCGCGCCAAGACTGAAGCTGTCTTTGCCGCCTGACGCTAAACTGGGATGCCCTGGGCAATGCGCCGCTTGATCGTGACGGCGATGGGACTGGCGGCGTTGGGCTGGCGTGGCGGGGCGCGCGCCGACCCGGCGGCGGGCGAGAACACCATCATTGGCAAAACGCCGGGCGGCGCCTGCCCAAGGTCCGTCGTCTACCTTTATCCCTAGTTTCCCGAGATCAGCGGGGCTGACGGCTCGAGCAAGCTGCCGCAATTTGAGATCCCTGCGCCGGGTTCGGAGCATTGGGAGGCCCCGTGTGCGGGCGGCGCCTTTATCTTCAGGAATATCCCGGACGGCCGCTATGTCGCCGGGGTTCAGGGCTCCGCCGCAGACAAGCGCGCCCTTGTCGCCGACGCGACCGTCCTGGACGGCCAGTCGATCGCGGTGCAGCTTAAGCCCCAGACGCCGGCGCACTGATCGCGGCGAATTGATCGTCCGATCCGCTAAAGGCTTCGCTCCGCGCCCCTCAGGGCGGAGAAGAAGCTGGTCAGCTTCTTCAGGTCGAGCTTGCCGAGGGTGCGCACGCCTGAACACAGGTCGATACCGAACGGCCTCACGGCGAGGAGGGCGTCCGCGACGTTGGCCTGGGTCAGTCCGCCGGCGAGATAGACCGGCTTGTCCACGATCTGAACGATCTGCCGGCTCAATCTCCAGTCGTGCGCGCGGCCCGTGCCGCCGAGCTGTTCAACATCCTCGCCTGACGCCGGGTTGCCGGAATCCAGCAAGAGCGCGTCTGCCGTTTCGGCGTAGTCGCGGGCAAGGGGGAGGGCCGTCTCGTTCTCGACATGCACAACCTGCACGATCTTCACCCAGGGCAGGGCGCCGCGCAGGTCAAGATGTAACCGCGGGTCCACGTGCCGGACCAGTTGCACCACCGTTGCATGCGTCCCTCGAACGTGGCGCACCAGGGCCTCACTATCGAGCGCCTGGCTCAGGAGAAAGGGCGTAACACCGGGCGGCGTTGCGGCGATCACTGCGCGCTGGGTCTCCTCGTCGATCGGACCTGGGCCTGAGGGCATGGGGCCGACCGCGCCGATGCAGTCCGCCCCGGCGACGGCGGCGGCGCGCACCTCTGAGGGCGAGGCCATGCAGCAGATCTTCACCCGTGTACGCATCGGCCACCTTTTCGGACGGCGCCATCAGGCCAAGAAGGCCGCAACCCGGGCCTTTTGTCCTCGTTGAAGGATCATGACCCCGATTCTCCTAAATGGCGTCGGCGCCCTCGCCGCCGGCTGTTCGATGGCGAGCTTCCTGCCCCAGGTGATCAAGATCTGGCGCGACAAGGACGCCTCGTCGGTTTCCCTTCGTATGTATGTCGTGACCGTGACCGGTTTTGCCTGTTGGATCCTTTATGGCCTCCTTTTGAAAAGCTGGCCCCTCTTGGGCTCCAACGCCGTATGCCTCGCCCTCGCGGCGGCCGTACTGGTCTTAAAGCTCATGTACGGAAAGCCGGAGCGCGCCGCCGCCTGAGGTCAGGACGCCCCAACCTCAGCCGGTCCCAACCTTGGTCGGCCTCATCCGATCCCATCTCCGTCTTGGGGCTAGGGGCGGGGATATGACCCCGTGGCCACAATCGCCGGGGGCGATCGCCTTGAATTCAGGCGCTCAGTTCAGCCGAATCATATCGGCGCCGGACGCGTTCAGCCTTTGGGGTCGCCCGTTCAAAACGCCCTCAAACCAGAACCGCTCGACCCCGCCGGGATCCTCCATCAGAGCCCAGTAGCCGCCGTTCCGAAGCGTCAGGCCGCCCCGCCCCTCAAGAACGAGGCGATCGCCGCGGGCGAAGATCGTGGCGTCGCCGGTCCAAGGATCATTGTTGAGATAGTGGCCCGCTAGGCGGGCCAGCTCCGGCGAAGGGGCAGGGGTCGGCCCCGCCCCATCGCGCCGGAACAAATCCTCGCCCCACCAGAACGAGGCCGCGGGCGCATCGGCTTTGCGATTGAAGCTGAGGAGATGGGCGGCGTAGGCCGGGAGGCTGGTCATGAGACTGTCGCGGCCAGCCGGTTCTAGCCGTCCCGTCGCCTCGCCGACGACAAGATCAAGCGCCGTCCCATGAGGTCGCACCTGCACGACCTCCCCGGAGGCTCCGAGATAGCGCCCCGCGTAAAGCTCGGGCCTGTCGATCCGCTGCAAGACCAATGGATCAGGGGCAGGCGGCAGGGGCAGGCCGGCTTTGACGGCGCGCATAAGTTCCACCGCATAAGCGGTCGTATGGCGCGGCCGATAGTCGCCGAGGGTGGCGTTGACGCTGGCGAAACACCCGACTCCGGCCGCGGAGTCGACGTGGAAGGAGGAGGTGAAGGTGATCATGCCCCCGGTGTGATGGTAGGCTGGCGCGCCCCCGAGGGGAACTGTGCCGAGGCCATAGCCGTACCGGGCCTTGGGTCCGAACACGTCGCAGTCGATGGCCGCCGTCGCGAAACGCCGGGCCAGGGCAGGGCCGAACAGGGGCGCGCCATCGCCGCGGCCGAGGCGCATGAGAAAGCGCAGGTAGCCGATCATGGTCTCGGCCGTCGCCGAAAGGGAGCCGGCCGCTTCGTCCATCTGGGTCCAGGGGCCGGCGGCAAGAGGCGCGCCGGTCAGCGCCGGCCAGGTTGAGCGGAAGGGTGAATAGCTGTTGGCGAATCTGGCCCGGTCGACGTCCTTGATCGCGGTCAGCATAGCGTCGAGCCCGAGGGGCCTTAACACCCGCGCCCGGATCACCTCCGGATGCGGCGCGCCGCCCAGCCGAGCGATCAGATAGCCGAGGAGGGCGTAGCCGGTGTTGCTGTAGGAGAACTTCGAACCTGGCGTAAAACCGCACCAGAGTTTCGCGTCTGGCGAGCGCGGAAACACCGGCGCGCCATCGGCCAGGCCTGCGGAGTGGCACATCACCTCAGCGACAGTGATGGGCTCAGGCGGGAGGGCCGCCTCGGGGAGATAGCGGCTTAGGGGGGCGTCGAGATCAAGCCGGCCCTCCTCGGCGAAGGTGAACAGGCAGAGCGAGGCGAAGGCCTTGCTGATGGATCCGATCTGGAAGAGGTGGCTGCGGCTGACCGGCTCCCGAAGATCAAGGTCTGCATAGCCGAGGGTCAAGCTTGCCGAAAAGCCCCGGTCGTCGGCGATCGACAGGGTCATGCCTGGAAGGCCGATCGCTTTAAGTTCGGCCGCCGCATAGGCCCGCAAGGCCATCATGGCTGGAGCATAGGCCTCTCCGCTCGCGCCCGGGGACAGAACGGTGAAGGTTGAACGGGTCTCCGGAGCCGCCGCTACGGAGAGGGGGGCCGCCGCTGCGGCCAATCCCAGGCCGAAAACCGATCGTCGCGCCAAATTCATATGAAGATCCCCAAGGCCCCGCCCGAGTGCGAAGCGGTCCTCACCCGGTTAAGACAGACTTCAGGCGTTTGGAACAGAGCCGACGCCCGAACGGCCGACGCCGGATCAAGGTGAAGCCGCCGTGTCCAGGTACTGGGCCAGCCAGGCCGTCCAGCGGCGATAGACGTCGCGCGCGCGGATCGGGTCGGCCGGGCTGTGCCCCGGGACCGGATAGGCGATGAACTTTACCGGCGTCCCGTTGTCCTTCAAGGCATGGAAGAGTTTGTAAGCCTGGGTGGTCGTCACGCGCCAGTCCCCGACATCGGACATGATAAGGGTCGCCGCTTTGATCCTCCAGGCATAGGTGATGGGCGACATAGCCGCATAGGCCTTCATGGCGTCGCCGACGAAGGGCGAGGGGCCATAGCCGGCCGCGCGCTGGATGTTGTTGTCGCTGAGGGTGTACTGGTCGACGAGGTCGGTGACGGGCGCGCCGGCCACCGCTGCGCGCCAGACCTTGGGGTAGTTGCCGAGCAGCCAGGAGGTCATATATCCGCCGTAGGACCAGCCGCTGACGGCGATGCGCCTCTCGTCCACCAGGCCCGCCTCCACCAAATGCGCCACCCCCGCCATAACATCGCGGCCAGGCCCGGCGCCTGCGTCCCTGATGATGGCCGTCTCGAAAGCGTTTCCGGCGTTGTTGCTGCCGCGATAGTTCGGCTCCAGCACCAGCCAGCCGTGCGCTGCGAAGATCTGCGCCGCCGGCGAGAAGGTTTCGAGCGAGGTCGCGGTCGGACCGCCGTGGATATAGAGCACCAGCGGGAGAGGCTTGCCGGGCGTGTAGTGCGGCGGATAGGTCAAGACCCCGTTCACCTTAAGGCCGTCGCTGGTCCAGTTCAGGGTCTCCTGGCGACCCAGGATCACCCCATCGGTCACCGTCTGAAGATGGGTCATCTGCACCGGCGCGCCGCCTCCCGGCGCGCGATAGTAGAGCTCTGCGGGGTGGGTGGGGCTGGTGGCTGAAAAGGCGATGGCCCCGTCCTTTCCGACCGCGGCCCCGAGGGGGCTGAGGTCCCCGAGCTCCAGGCGTTTGGCGCCGCCGCCAAGGGTCTGAACCCAGAGGGCGGCCTTGGTCCCATCGTTGCCGGCCAAGACCAGGGAACGGCCGTCAGGTTCCCAGCCCACGAGGCTGACCCCCCGGTCCAGGGCGTAGGCCGCGTCCTTTCCTGCGCCGCCTGCTAGGGGCGCTACATAGATCGTCCGTTCGTTTCCGCGTTTGGCGTCGCGCTCGAAACTGTAAGCGATCAGACGGCCGTCAGGCGACAGACGAGGCTGCGACTGCTCGAGCGACGATGCAAGGACCGGGCGCACCGCGCCGGTTGCGATGTCCACCAGCGCAAGTCGACTCGTGTCGCTGTCGCCTGTGATCGGGCTGTCGGCCCTCACAAACAGCAGCGAACCTCCGTCCGGGGTCCAGGCGATTTGAGACGGCGGCCCGGCCGGCGCCAGATGGTTCGGCAGCGACCAGGTCCCCTCGGTCACCCGCTTTGGCGCCCCGTCGAGCAGGCTCACGGTCCAAAGGTGGGTGGAAAGAAGCCGAGCCCGTTCGGTATAATTGTTGTTTCCGACCTCAAAAGCATCCTCGAACCTGGCCTCGTCCTTTTTCTCGACCTCTTCGTCTGCGGCGGCGTAGGCCAGCGCGGCCCCGTCCGGGCGCCATGACAGGAGGGTTACGGAGGTCTTGCTGTGGGTGAGCTGGCGCGCGTCGCCGCCGCCAAGCTCAAGCACAAAAATCTGAGCCTTCTTGTCGCTGTCTTGGGCCAGAAAGGCGATCTTCGTATTATCGGGCGACCATCGCGGCGAGGCGATCGCCAGCCGGTCGCGGGTCATCACGCGGAGCGCTCTGCTCGCCACATCGACAAGGTCGAGCTCGGTGTCGTAGCGATCCTCTTTGAGATTGGCGCGGCTGACCACGACGGCGATGCTCCGCCCATCCCCAGAGATCTCAGGCTCGGCGATGCGAACGATCTTTGGCAGGTCTTCGGCCGTCAGGCTCTTCGCCCGCGCAAGAGGGGGCAGTCCCGCCAACGGGAGGCAGAGCGCGAACGCGATGATGATCGATCGGAACATGGACCCCTCCCGCCGCGCAATGGATCACATCGGACGTCTGGCGCAAAAGTCAGGTCTTCACACTGGGCCCTATCCTGCAAGCGCGCCGGCCTGTCTTCAGAGCCGGGGGTATGATCGGCGCCTAAATCAGCGGCGTATGCAGGCTGGAGCCTTTACCGGCGTCCTGGTCGGTCTTTATGCTGAGGCCAATGGGCGCAGCCTTTTGGGCGTGGGCAAGGCGGTCTCTTGCCCAACCCTGCCAAAGGGCCGCGCCGGGGCAGGGCCTCGGCGATCTTCGCCGCGTCTCGCGCCCACACGCTTGGAGGGGTCCTCATGGTGCGTCTGGCTGGAGCCGCCTTCGCCGCTCTTCTGCTCTTCTCGAGCGGACAGGCCGCGGTGCTCAACGTCTCGCCCGGCAAGGACGTTCAGGAGCGGCTACAGTCGGCGTTGATCGACGCCAAACCCGGCGATACGGTCCTGCTCTCCGCCGGCCAGTTCGACCTCACCGATGGCCTTTCTCTCGACGTCAAAGACGTCACCATCAAGGGCGCAGGCCAGGCCGCCACCATTCTTGACTTCAAAGGGCAGATGTCGGCCGGCGAAGGGCTTATGATCACGGCGAACGGCGCCACGGTTCGGGATCTGACCGTCCTCAACGCCAAGGGCGATGCGGTGAAGGCCAAAGGCGTTGATCAGATCAGCTTCATCAACATGAGCGTAGACTGGTCCGGGCCGCCCAAGGCCTCCAACGGCGCCTATGGCGTCTACCCGGTCAGCTCCACCCATGTGCTGATTGACGGGGTGACCGTCCGTGGAGCCTCGGACGCCGGCATCTATGTCGGACAGTCCAAAAGCATCGTGGTCAAAAACTCGATCGCTCATTTCAATGTGGCCGGAATAGAGATCGAGAACTCCATGAATGCGGATGTTTACGATAACATCTCGACCCACAATGCGGGTGGAATATTGATATTTGATCTGCCCAACCTGCCTCAGCAGGGCGGCCATTCGCACCGCATTTTCCGCAACCTGGTGGTCGACAACGATACTCAGAATTTCGCGCCGAAGGGCAACATCGTCGCGTCTGTGCCGACCGGCACCGGCATCATGGTCATGGCCAATCATGACGTGCACGTGTTCCAGAACGCGATCCGCGGCAACGCGACGGCCGCGATCATGCTCGTCGGCTATAAGCTCAAGATCAACGACGCCCAATACGAACCCTTGCCGACCGACATCGTGGTCCGCGACAATCAGATCGGACGAAACGGCTGGGCTCCACAGATTGAGGGAATGAGCGGGATGAAGCTGCCGCCCATTTTGTGGGACGGAGCGACCCATTTCGTGCGCGACGGCACGCCGGTGGACGAGGCGGTGAATGTGGTCATCAAGGATGGTCCAGTGCTGGACCTCAACCTGACCGATGTGGCCGACCTGAAATCGGCCCGGTTGCAGACCTTGGCGATGGTGCAAGGCAAGGCGGTGAGCGAGCCTCCGCCCGTGGTTCTGCCTCCGGCCCAGGCGCGGCGTTCTGAAAAGTGAACCTCAGGCTCTCAGCCCTGATCTCTGTGCTCAGTCTGGGTCTGCTCGGCGCCGCGCCGATCCCGCCGCCCGTGGATCTGGACCGGCTTCTTGACCCGACGCCGGCCCCGACGCTCGAAGCTTACCACCTGTTTTTGGACCCAGGCGGCCGCGAACCCAACGCGGGTCTTACGCCCTATGGCCTCAACACACCCCTATTCAGCGACTATGCGCTGAAGAGACGGTTTGTGTTTCTGCCGAAGGGACAGCAGGCGGCTTATAAATCCACAGGCGTCCTCGACTTTCCGGTGGGAACGGTCCTCGTCAAGACCTTCGCCTACCCGGCGGATTTTCGGCATCCGACCGACAAGGTCCGATTGATCGAGACGCGACTTTTGATTCACAAGGCGTCGGGCTGGGTCCCCAGCACCTACGTCTGGAACGACGCGGGGACCCTGGCGGTGTTAAAGCGCGCAGGCGTTCGCACCGACGTCGCCTTCATCGACGCCCGCGGCGCCAAGGCGCAGTTTAGTTATCCGGTGCCGAACGTAAACCAGTGCAAGTCATGCCATTCCCTTGGCGACACCCTCGTCCCGATCGGGCCAAAGGCCAGAAACCTGAACGGCGACTTCGCCTATTCCGAGGGGCTCGAGAATCAACTGGCGCACTGGACGCGCACCGGCATCCTCAAGGGTGCGCCGGCGCCGTCCGCTGCGCCCAGCAACCCGCGCTGGGACGATCCAGCGGCGCCCGTGAGCGCACGCGCCCTGGCCTACCTCGACGCCAACTGCGCCCACTGCCACAACCCTATGGGCGCCGCCTCCAATAGCGGGCTTTACCTCGACTACGAGCGAAGCGCGCCCGTCCAACGCGGTATCGGCAAGCGCCCGGTCGCCGCCGGCAAGGCGTCGGCGGATCTTAATTTCGACATCGCCCCCGGCGAACCGGATCAATCGATCCTCCTCCACCGAATGCAGAGCCGCGAGCCCGGCGTCATGATGCCCGAGCTTGGTCGGACGTTAGCCCATGAGGAAGGCATAGCCCTCGTGCGTGCGTATATCGCAGGCCTCGGCCCTTAGGGTCCTCAGGCGACCGGACGGCGATGGCGCGGGTGATGCACCATGCGGTGGACGCCGTGACCGACATGTCGGCCGGTGACCGCCACGGCGTGGCCGCTCTCGCGAGCCATGTTCGCAACCGCGTGTCCGGTGGCGCGGCCAGCCTTGGCGACATCATGTCCAGCCGCCCGAACGGGATCGGCAAGGGCGGGCGCTGACGCTATGCCGCAGAGGGCGAGGGACAGGACCAGGGCGGAAAGTTTCATAGGCGCTCCTTGCGAAATCTGCATTAGCTTTGCCGTAACGCCGAACCTCGGGTTTGGCTGCACGCTCAAAGGATCAGGCGCACGCGTCTCACGCTCTTCGATAGAGAGATGAACGCGTCTGGGTCGTGTCTTTCGGGAGCGGTCAAGGCGCGCGCCCGGTCGGAACGGCGCACAGAAATTTCCGCCAGCCGCCGAGCGGTCTTGCGATTTCAATTTGTCCGATGGTGTTCTAGCCTTTGGCTCAGGGTGAAACTCGAGGCTCAAGGCGATGTGCGACGACGATATCCACCAGTATAATCCGCCGGCCGTGTCGCGACGGGCGTTCACGCTCTCCACCGCTGCGATCGCCGCCGCCAGCGCCGCGCCCGCATTCGCCGCAGGCGATGTGGTCGAAAAAGACGTCGTCGTAAAGACGCCGGACGGGGAGGCGGACGCTGTCCTTTTCCACCCCGTCAAAGGCAAGCACCCGGCCGTCTTGATCTGGACAGATGTATTTGGGCTCCGGCCGGCGTTCAGGGACATGGGACGCCGCCTGGCGGCGCAGGGATATGTCGTCCTGGTGCCAAACCCTTACTACCGCTCGATGAAGGCGGTGACGGAGCCTGACTACAGCGCCCCCGAAGTTCGCAAGAAATACTTTCCAATGATGGCGACGCTGACCACCGCCACCACCATGAAAGACGGTCCAGCCTTCATCGCCTTCCTCGACGCGCAAGCGCAGACCGACCTCGCCAAGAAAGCCGGCGTCCAGGGCTATTGCATGGGCGGCCCGCTGACCTTCCGCACGGCCGCCGCCGTTCCCGATCGGATCGGCGGGGCCGCAACCTTCCACGGCGCCGCCCTGGCGAGCGAGGCGCCGGACAGCCCTCATCGTCTGATCCCAAAAACCACGGCGCAGTTTTATTGCGCCGTTGCGGCCAATGACGACAAGGCCCAGCCAGATGCAAAGGATATATTGAAGGCCGCTTTCGCCGCCGTTCACCGTCCTGCAACGGTCGAGGTCTACGACGGCTGCAATCACGGATGGTGCGTCAAGGGCAGCGCTGTCTACAACGAAGCTGGAGCGGAAAAAGCCTGGGCCGAACTTAGCGCCCTCTATCAGCAAACCCTCGTGTGACCAGATTAAGAGGGGGCTGCGACGGGGATCCCCTTGCTGTCGTGGGCCCTACTCCCCCCGCCGCCCTTAGCGCGGCCCCCTCGAAAAACCGGTTCTGCGGCCGGATCAGCCCAAGGTTTTCGCGAAGGGTCGCGCCTTCGTACTCCGTGCGAAAAAGACCGCGGCGCTGAAGTTCGGGCGTCACTTTGAGGGTAAAGTCGTCCAGGCCCTCAGGAAGATAGGGAAACATGACGTTAAAGCCGTCCGAACCCTCCTCGTAGAGCCACTGCTCCATCTCATCAGCGATGCTCTTGGGCGTCCCCATGAATGCGGCGCCGCCATAGCTGCCCGCGCGCGCCGCGAGCGCGCGGATGGTCAGACCCTCGCGCTCCGCCGAGGCGACCAGCCGCTCGCGAGCGCTCTGGCTGGCGTTGGTCGCCGGGATCGGCGGCAGTGGGCCGTCAGGATCAAACCCCGACACGTCATAGCCCAACATGCTGTTCAGGCTTGCTATTCCGCTATCGTAATGAACAAGGCCGTCCAAATGCGCCCGCTTGGCCTTGGCCTCCTCTAGGGTGTCGCCCACCACAACAAAGGCGCCTGGGAGGATCTTCATGGCGTCGGGGTCGCGGCCCAAGGCGCGCATTCGGCCCTTTACGTCGGCGTAGAAGGCCTTGGCCGCCTGCAGCGATCCGCCCGCGGCGAACACCACCTCGGCGGTCTCGGCAGCAAGCTGCCGCCCGGCCTCGGACGCGCCAGCCTGGATGATCACCGGCCAGCCCTGAACCGGCCGGGCGATATTGAGGGGGCCGCGGACAGAAAGATGAGGGCCTTTGTGGTTCAGCACATGCATCTTCTCAGGATCGAAATAGATCCCGGCCCCGACGTCGCGCACGAAGGCGTCGTCGGCGAAGGAGTCCCAAAGCCCGGTCACCACGTCGTAAAACTCTCGGGCGCGCCGGTAGCGTTCGTCATGGTCGACGTCTTCATCCAGGCCAAAGTTCAGGGCGGCGTCCGGATTGGCGGTCGTGACGATATTCCATCCGGCCCGGCCTCCGCTGATATGATCGAGCGAGGCGAACCGGCGCGCGATATGAAAGGGCGCGTCGTAGGTGGTCGAGGCGGTGGCCATTAGGCCGATGTGCTGGGTGCAGACGGCCAAGGCGGAGAGCAGGGTAAAGGGCTCGAACGAGGTCACCGTGTGACTGCGTTTGAGCGCGTTGATCGGCATGTTGAGCACGGCGAGGTGGTCGGCCATGAAGAAGGCGTCGAACTTGGCGGCCTCCAGCTTCTGGATGAAGCTCCGGATCGCGTGGAAGTTGAAGTTGGCGTCAGGAAGGGCGCCCGGATAGCGCCAGGCGCCGGTGTGGATGCTGACCGGCCGCATAAAGGCGCCGAGTCTCAGCTGTTTTGTCTTGGCCATTCCGGTTTTCCGCCCCGTGACGCTCAGCGCTTATAGGTAGGGTAAGGATGCGGGTTTCGCCGGTCGTAAGGGCGCGAGATTTTCTGAAGCGCGGCTCGGCCAGGCTGGGTCTCGGCAGCGAGGTCGCCCAAGGCGCCGGGGGGCGCGGCCAAGGGCGCGCGCCCCACCCTTCGCCAATATCCGCCTTGAGCGGAGGCGGGGATCACCTTACCGAAAGGCCTCCATCGATCACCAATTCAGCGCCGGTGACATAGCGCGACTCCTCGCTGGCGAGCCACAGGACGCCGTTGGCGATATCCTCCGGCAAGCCCTTTACGCCCAAGGGCACAGCGAGGTTCGCCATCGCGTCAAGGTCAGGCGGGGCGTTGACGCCGGTGTCGTTGGGCTGAAGGATCCCGAGCCAGATCGGCGTTTCGATCAGGCCGGGGTGAACCGAATTGACCCGCACCCCGTCCTTAACCAGACCGCACTCGAGCGCCACCGCCTTGGTCAGCAGACGAACCGCGCCTTTGGTGGCGCAATAGGCGGCCAGCGTCGGCGCGCCCTTCAGACCGGCCACAGAGGACATGTTGATGATCGAGCCGCCGTTGCCGGCTTTTCGCATCAAGAGCAGCCCGTGCTTGAGACCGAGAAAGACGCCCTCGACGTTGACCGCCTGCTGGCGGCGCCAGTCCTCTAGCGTCATCGTGGTGATGGAAGGACTGCCGATGCCGATCCCGGCGTTGTTGACGAGGATGTCGAGACGGCCGAACCGCTGATCGATCTCGGCGACCACACCGATCCATGCGTCCTCGCTCGCCACGTCGTGGTGAAGATAGACCGCGTCGACGCCGTATTTGGTCAGGTCCTCGGCCAACCAGCGCCCCTTGTCATCCTGAATATCGGTGATGACAACCGCCGCGCCTTCCTTGGCGAGCGCTTCGGCGCAGCCGGCCCCAATCCCGCTGGCTCCGCCCGTCACCAGCGCCACCTTATCTGATACCCGACCCATGCTTGCTTCTCCCTGGCTGAAGCGCCTGTTTGCGCCCTGGGTTTGTCCCAGGCGCTCTTTTGGCGACGCCAACGCCGCTTCGACGGAGGCGCCGGAGTGTCCCAAGTCCGTCGTGTCGACCCTACCCCTTTTAGCGGCCCCGGTATGTCCTTTCGTCCGCGGCGTGCCTAACGGTAGGGCGATAAAGCGTCCGGTTCAAACTCACGCCGGCGCCAGTCTGGGACCGTTCAATGGTGTTCACCAAGAGGCTAAGGGAACCCATCATTCGAGGCGATGTCACCTGCAGCGTGCGGATCTGGCGGAGCCCGCGGGTGAAGGTCGGAGGTCGATATGCCCTCGGGCCTGGGGCTGTCCACGTAACCTCGATCCGCGAGATCGGCTTTTCGGACATCACGCCGGATTTGGCCCGTCGCTCAGGCTTTCAGGGTGTGCTCGAGCTCTTGAAGGTGGCGAGGCACGGCGCGGGTGAGACGGTTTATTTGGTGGAGTTCGAATATCGCGCGTGATCCGCCGACCCGTTCAAACCCCTGACGCCATGCTCGGGCGGATGGTGGCGCGTCAGATCTTGATCATGATCCCTCGCCGCTCCAGCAGATAACCCAGGCTCCAGCAGACCAGCATGTAAGCCAGGGCGCAGGTCAGCGAGCCGATAGGGCCCGGCGCCAGCGTCTGAAATAGCCTTGCGCCCACATAGCTATAGGGGTTGAGGCCGCCTGGCAGCCTGAACAGCTGGAGGGTCTGGAGGAAAACCTCGGAAAACAGATAGATCACGAGCGGATTTTTGCCGAAGACCGCGAAGAAGCCGGCGCCGAAGCGGCGGCCGCTCACGTCAAGATAAGCGATCAGGCCGCCCAATAAGGCAAGGTCGATGCCCACGGTCAAAAGGACAAAGCTGCTGGTCCAGATCCGCTTGGCGAAGGGAAACACCAGACTCCAGCCCAGCGCCGTCAGGATCAGAACAGCCCCTGACGCAGCCAACACGACCGCGGTCCGCGCGGTTTTGGTTTGGCGTGAGAGCCAGCGGCCGGCGAGGTACCCCGCAAGGACATTCACGATCGCCGGCAGGGTGCTCAGCAATCCCTCAGGATCATAGCCGCGTGCGCCGGCGTGATACATGTGCGGCAGGCCAAGCACCGCCCGGTCGAGCCGCGCCGCCGCGTTCCCGAACGGGCTGAGCTGAGCGTCGGGCGCGCCGAAAACCATCAGCGCGCCCCAGTATCCGGCCAAGAGGACCAGGCAAAGCAGAGCGAGCCTGCGGTCTGAGAGATATCGCCCTGCCAGCGACGCCAGGCCGAAGCAGAGGGCGATGCGTTGCAGCACCCCCATGATGCGGGTCTCGCCAAGAGGGTTGGCGACCCAATGCCCATCGCTCGCGATGTGGACGAAGGGATACCAGAACATCATAAAGCCGATCAGAAAGATCACCGCGGTCCGAACCGCGACCTTGGAGAGGAACGCCCGCTCGGAAACAGCCCTTCGAACCGTAAAGCTCATGGCGTTCCCGACGGCGAACAGGAAGCTTGGGAAGACGAGATCGGCCAGGGTGAAACCGAACCAGTCGGCATGGACCAGGCTGGGGAAGGGGGCGGCCCCTGCGCCGGGGCTGTTGACCACGATCATCACGCAGACTGTCGCGCCGCGGAAGACGTCGAGGGCCAACGAGCGCGGCGCAGGGGACGCTACGGGGGCGGCGGTGCTGATCATGGCGCGTCCAGCTGTCGCAAAATGCCCTCGGCCGATCCCAGAAGATCGGTGGGCCGATCATGACGATAGACGGTTTCGCGCCTTACCCAGTCGGCTTCCCAGCGCGTGATCGCGCCAATGACGTCAGCCTCGTCAAAGGGCGCGCCGGTCGTCGCCGACGTGCGAAGCGCCTTAAGAAAGCGGGTCCAGCGCGGAAGGTAGAAGTCCCGATAGAGTCCCTGCCATGCCTTGGAGGCGTAGTCGTTCAGGTGTCCATGCCCGCCCCAGAGGGTGATCTGGATCTTCGCGTTCTCGAGATAGGCCTTCGCATCCGCGGCCGTGTCGGCATAGGCGCGGGCGGCGTCCAGCCAGCCCGCGAGACCCGGGTTCTCGGCCCCAGCGATATGATCGGCCGCCAACGTCAGCGCTGTGATCCTCGCCAGCATCCTGTCGCCGTCAACACGCTCGCCTCTGGTGTAGGCCCCGATCGCCCTTGGCAGCAGACGGTCGATCCCTAAGCTTGCGAGGTGGCGGGTTGTGGCGGCGAGATCGTGGGCGAACAGGGGCGCGCTGGCGAACTCAGGCGCGACATCGATTAGGGCTCGGACGCCCCGGTGCAAAACGATCATGTCTCCGGGGTCGCCTTCAAACTCTGCGGCGTTCAGATGCGGTCGCTTGAACAGGAGGTAGGCGCCGGCCTCCCCGCGCCACCAGCGCGGCGTCCAATAGCGGGTACAGAACATCGCGCTGACGAGGTCGGCCCATGCGCTCTCCAGGGCCGCCGAGGTATGGCCATAGCGGGCGCGCAGCCAGACCCTCAGCCAGCCGGACACATCCTGTGACGGCGCGCCGTTCCAGGCGAGGTCGAACAGATAGTCGTAGACGATAGAGCCGGTGTGCAATCCCTCCGGAAAGACCCCGAAGCCAGCAAGCCTGCCGGTATCGGTCCGCTGGGCGAGGGCGGCCAGATCGCTCCGGTAGCCTTCAAGATCGCCATAGATCGGGTTAGAGCCGCCGTAATTGTGCACATAGCCGTAGATCCAAGGCTTGCCATGAAAGGCCCCGGCGCGTTTCCAAACGTCCGGGTAGCGGTCATTGCCAATATCGAGCACCATCAGGCTGTCGTCGGGCGCGCCGTCCAGGAAGGCTGCGATCGCCTCGGGGGTCCAGAACGCCCTGTCGGCGCCGAACAGCCACCCCTGCATGACAAGCACCGCGTCCGGACGCGCGTCGCGGATCGACCGTGAGAGGGCCTGCCCATAGGTCTTGAGCTGACGCGCGCGCAGCGCCTCCTCCGGCGCGCCTGCCGCTGCGCCCACGCCGGCTTCAGCATCCCCGTACCCTAAATCCTGAGGGGTTGCGGGACCCACAGGAGGAAGCGTTTCGTTGAAGGCGTCCACGAGGTAGTAGCGCCCTTCTCCATAGGCGTCTGCGTAGAGCTCCAGAAACCGGCGCGAAAGGCGCGAAAAAAGAGGATCGCGAGGATCCAGCCAAGCGGTGGGCGCGAACCCCTCCCAGGGGCGCATGGAATGGATTTTCGCCCCGGCATGGGAACGGGCGAAGGCTGCAGGCACGTAGCCGTTGAAGCCGGGCAGGATGGGATCCATACCGAGCTCGCGCATGCGGGTCAGGATTTTCTGTTGCAGCGCATGTTTCTTGGCGATCCAGTCCGTCGACAGGGGCGCAAGATGACCTTCGATATTGCCCATGCGCTGCCAGGGACTGAAGGCCGGGCCTGAAAAATGCGCGGCGAGGTCTTTTGCGCTTAGCCCTTCCTCCGTCCAGAGCGCCTGCCAGATGAACTCCTGGCCCTCCATGGCGAGGGGAAGGTCGATCCCGTGGAGCGCCATCCAGTCGATCTCACGCTCCCAGCGGGGCCAGTCCCACCACGGTGTCGTGTAGCCGAAGGTGCAGGTGTTGAGGTAGGCGCGCCGCCCGAAGGCGGCTTCGACCCGCCCGCTGACGACGCTCGATAGCGCGGCCGGAACGGCGACCCGGTCTCCTTCCCAACTGACGGAGACGGCGCCCGCGTCCTTGAGGCAGGCGTAAGCCCCCCGCACGAGGGCCACGGCCGATGAACCGGTCACTTCGATATCGCGGCCGCCGCAGTGATAGGCGTACCAGGGAGGCTGCGCCTCCTGCGCCCTGCGAAGGGTCAGGTTGAGGCGCGCGCCCTGCGGGCCGAGGATGCGCTGAAGCGCGGCATGGGCGGCGGCCTCCGCCCTCGTGTGAGGGGCGGCGGACGGATGCGCCAGGGCCAGAGCCGGCGCAGCCGTCGCAGCCAGAACCGTGCGGCGCGAAGGCGCTCGAGGCATCAGGCCTTCCTTGAAGGCCGCGCGCTTGGCGCGGGTTTGGCGGGGGCGCCAGCCGCCCCTTGATCCGGGACGGCGGGCGTCGGGGTTCGCGCCTGAGGCTTCGCCAGAGCGCTTGACGGCGATTGCGAAGCGGTCAGGTCGCTCCCTCGGGGTCTTGAGCGGAAAACACGAGGGGGGCTCAGTCGCCTGACTATCGCGGGAGCAAGCTCGCTCGGAGGGTCTTCACCTCGTCAGGGGTGACGGCGTCGGTATAGTGGTTGCCAAAATTGGAGCGCACATAGTTCACAACATTGGCGACCTGGGCGTCGGTGAAGGACGAGCCGAACTCCGGCATCGCCTTCTGCCCGCGCAGCACCACAAGGACCGGATACACCTTGGCGGTGAGCTTCCTGTTCTCCGCCAAGGCGGGATAGGCGCCGGCTCCGACGGCGCCCTTGGCGTTCGGCATGTGGCAGCCCTGGCATACGCCTTGGTAAAGGGCTTCGCCGGTCTGTTCGGAATAGCTGCCGACGCCGAAGGCTTGGGCGAAAGCAGGGCCGGACAGGGCGATCAACCCAAGGGCCAGGCCGGCGGCGAGGGCGGGGCGCTTCATGGGGGGGCTCCAGGTCTCAATCGTCCACATCGCTCAGCCTGCGAGGACGCGTTGATGAAGGCGGCGAATCGCATCCAGGGCGGACAGAACCGCGCCCTCCTGCCAGGCGGGAATGCGCGAGGCGTGTTCGCCCGCCAGCACGATCCGGCCATCGAGGGCGCAAAGGTCGTCATAATGCTCGGCCCGAAGCGCCTCAGTCCATGACCCGGCGCAGCCGAGCGTCCAGGGCACCCGGTGCCAGGCGACGGAGGCGCCCGTATCGAATTCGCTCATGTATTGAGGGTGAACATTAGCCCCGTACTCAAGGCTTTTGGCGACGCGATCCTTCGGCGAGAGGCTGCTGAGCTCATAGGCGCTCGAGCCGAAGGCGTACGCGCCGAGAATCACGCCCTTTCCACCCCCGAAATAGCCGGAGTTTGGATAGGCGATAATGCTGTTTGGCTGGTCGGTGTAGGTGATCCCGCCATAGATGTTTTCATCCTCTTCCCAGAATCTGCGCTTGAACTGCAGCCCGACCTTGACCGAAGCGCCGTAGGAAAGAGCGTCGATCGCCGCTTTCATCGGCGCACCCACGGTGATCGGAATCTGGCTCAGCACGGATGCGGGGATGGTGCAGATGCACCAGTCGGCGCTGGCCTGTCGCGGCGCGCCCCCGGTTTTGGTGTCGTGATAGGTGACGGTGACGCCCTTAGCGTCCTGGCGGATATCGGTCACCTTGGAATTGTACTGGATGAGGTCCTTGAGCTCTGCGCCGAAGGCTTTGCCGATCATCCCCATGCCGCCGACGGGCTGAAATAGGCTCTGTTGCGTCTCATAGCCATTTCCAGCGCCGATCGAGCGCCAGAGCCGAGACCTCAGAAGATCCTGCATGCCGAGGGGCTGGGAGGGGGTCGGCGCCGACGTCAGGCCGCCGCCTGGATCGGACTCGTAACCCCTCCGCTCGCTGCTGGCCTCCCCAAGTCGGTATTCATAGTTTTTATCGAGGGCGCCCCATCCGCGCAGGGATTCCAGCAGGATCTCCTGGTCTTCCTTTGTGACGGACTGATCCAGAGCATTCTGACGGGTGCTCTTGGCCAAGAGCTCGGCGACATAGCCCTGGTAGTCGGCCTGGACATGTCGAAAACGCTGCGGTTTGCCGCCGAAGGCCTTGGTCGAATGGACATAGGCGTTGTAGTTCGACTGAATGAAGGGCTCGAGGGGCACCTTCAAGAGCTTGCAGTAATGCAAGATGCCATAGTGGTGGTAGGGAATCCTCCACGGCCCTGGATTGAGGTAGAGCCCCTTGTCGAAGGCGACATTCTGGGTGAAACCGCCGAGCTCGGTGTAAGTGTCCCCGCCATAGAGCGACCAGTTCCGCCCGCCTGGACGATCCTGGTATTCAAGGATCTTGACCTTGTAACCGGCCTTACGCAGCTCATAGGCGCTGGTCATTCCGGCGAGGCCCGAGCCTAGAATGAGCACGCTGGCGCCCTTGACGTCGCCGCTAAGGTTTGGCGGTCCGGTGTAGCCAGACTCCCCCGCATAGGCGAGCGAGGACATGGCTTCGTACATCACCGCGCTCCCAGCGACGGTCCCGATCAGGGAAAAAAGGTCTCGCCGGGACATCGCTGGCCGGCGACCGGCCTGGCCGTGTTGGGCCGACCCGGAGCTTGGCGCGGCGACCTCAGGCTTTATGATCTCGTCCGCCACTGGACCGTCTCCTTCGCCGCCCGCTACCGCGCTCGCTCCGTGTCCCTTGGAAGTCGCTGATTCGATTGTCGAGGACAGGCGCGCGTTTAGCCCAGTTGATCCGCTCGGACGCCTTTTTTCAAGGCGCAGCGTGACCGGGACAGGGGCGAGAAGGCGTCTGGCGAGCGCCCAACTGGGGCCGTCGTCCAAAATCCGCCCTAACGGCCCTCTGGCGGCGTTTGGAAAAAAGGTCGGTCTATCCCATCGGCGACGTCCGCAACCCCGCCGTCAACGCCCTTGGTTGCAGGCGCCGAAGATCCCTATGACGGGGGGCCAGCTGACGAGGCCTTGGGTCCTGCGGACGCGCCGCCGGAGGAGAGGACTGGCTTCGGCGTCGGTATAGCCGAAGCTTCGCCTTGGGTCTGATCGGACGCGCTCTGAACATCGGGTTTGGGCGCCGACGCCAGCTTAAGGTGTTTGGCGGCGGCGTTGAATTTGTCGACCGAGGAGGGGACAAGGTCTGCTGCGCTGATAATGAGCCCTGCGGTCAGCGTGCCTTCGACAAAATAGGTCTGTCCTGCATCGATCTGAAGCTTCAGGCGATCCTTGAGTTCAGGCTCAAGTTTGGCTGTGAAGTTGTGAACGCCCGGGGGCTCGACCTTAATGAAATAAGCGCCGTTATCGAGCTTGCCCAAGGCCTTGCCGTCCTCACGCACGTTAAACCACTGGGCTGTTCCAAGAAGCGTCTTGGCCCGGAAAAACACCACCTGGCCTTCTCCGGGCGGCGGCGGCGGGATCGGGATAGCGCTCGCGTCTTCAGCCGCGACGTCCGCGGCGGCGTGTGCGTTCACCGCTGCAGCTTGCGCGATCTGACGGCGCGAGGCGCGCCCCAGGGCCGGCAGGGTGATGGGTGACGCCACCTGAGCTTCTGCAATCGTGCCCGCGTTGAAGGCGACATCGCCGCCGGGCAGAATGATCCCGACGATCCCTGCCGGCGCCGACACGATCCCGCCGATCTCAAGCAAGGTCGAGGGCGTGGAATTGTCGTGACCGCGACCGGCCAGATGCAGGGCGTTCAGCGCGACGCGCCCGGATCTGGTTCTGAGGTATTCTGCCGCGAGCACCATGGCGCCGGGCTTGCCGCCGAGGCCTGGGCCGGATGAATCGATCACTTTGCCGACGCCAGGCGTGCCGACCGGCAGAACGATCATGCCGTCGACAATGACGGGCGCAGCGAGGCGAAGAGCGAAGCTATCGCCGCGCTTTTGTAATTTGGTCGAAAGCCGGTCCACGAGCTCAACTTCGACGGGGGTGCCTGCGGCAAGGGCGCAGCATGACCCGCGCACCGATGCTCGCGGGGCGCCATGAGCCGACGCCAGCAGGCCTGCGAGGCTGAGGGCCATGGCGACGCCATAGAGCCGAGGCCGGAGAAGCGCGGGCAAGGTCCCGCTGCGCTGGGCGGATCCGGCGCCCTGGTTTAGGCGATCCCTATGAATTCGGTTCAAGTTTTCCATTAACCCCTTTCCCCATTTGGACCGTTTGAACGCTGGAGCTTGACCATTGTTCCGGGCTTTAGGCCGGGGCGTCCACCGGATGCAGGGCCTAGGATCAGGCCCTTATTCGGCGTATTGGCGGCCAGGCCGAGGCAAGCGCGTCCTGCCGCCCTTTGACAGGTTTGCAGCTGACCTTGCCAAAAACCCTCTAGCGGCGGTCCCGTTGGAAGCGCTTGGCTTCGGCCGCGAGAGAGGCCGCCCCATGGTCGGGGTCTTGCTCAGCCTGGAACGGCAGGTGTCCGGCCACTCCGCGCAGGGCGAGCCAGAGCTGGACGTTCAAGTGCTCGATCATCCGCAGGGGCCGGCGCTTGTCGTCGGTGATGTCCCAGCCCTCCGCGGCGAAGGCGGCGATCTGATCGCGCAATGGCTTTCGCTCGATCCGGTCCCAGCCTTCCGGGCGAGGAACCGCGTCGGCTTCGTCGGCGGTCAGGCCGAAGATCGTGCGAGAGCAGGCGTCGATATCGGCGAAGCGGCTGCAGGCATCGGCGTCAGCGTAACGCGGGTTCATCAACGCCTTGGCCTCAAGCGCACGCACGCCCGGAAGGTCGATCAGGCGTCTTTGAGCGGATGTCGACATGGCTTTGATGGATGCTGAGTGAAGCGATACAGCTATTTGCGCGGCGCAGGCTTGGACTTGAACGCAGACCGGGCCGCTGCGGCGCGCTCGGTTTCGCGCGGCCCGCCGCGCGGCCCCTTTGCGGCCGACTGATTGAGCCTTGTCTTTCGGCGCGCCACAAGCTCAGCAAGGGTCTCGCTCGCCGACCGGGGTGGATCTGAGGTGTCGTCTGGCGGCTCGTGCATCATCGCATCCTAGCATGCAGGGGCGCACGCGTCGCCGCCGAACCGTCCCCGGGGCGGCTGAAGTCCCTCCCACGCCGGACCATGCCCCAGGCTTTAAGGGCGTCCGAGCCTTCTTGGGGTTGCAGGGTGTCAGACGGGGGCCGCCGCCAGAGCGTGCGGCGCCTCGATTGGGGCGCATCCGCTTTTTGGTATTGTTCAACGCCCTGGACGCGGCGGCGGACGCAGCGATCCGCAAGAACGCTTATGGGCCCGAGGCGATCTGGCTCAAGGTCTCAGTCTTCAGCTTGGCGACCACATGGAACTTCGGGTCGACCACCTCTGCGATCTCAAGCTCGAGGGATGAGCCCAAGACTGCCGCTACGTCGGTATCGTCGAGCTGGTATCTGTCCTTCAGCCATTTGGCCATGCCCGTCGTCGCGCGCTGCAAAGCATCGTTCAGCGATCCGCCGACGCCGGAGACCATGATTTCCTCCGCATTCTCTGACCAGGGCTGACCTAGGGTCTTACCCTTGATGACATCGACCTGGAACTCGACCGACATGGAGGTTTCAAGCCCTTGTCCAGTGACTTCGCCGTCGCCTTGGCGCGCGTGCGCGTCGCCGATGAACAGCATGCCGCCGGGCTGGAACACGGGCAGGTAGAGAGTGACCCCCGCGCGCATCTCGGGAAAATCGAGATTGCCTCCCCATGCGCCAAGATCGCTGTTGGAGACCGACGCCCCTGAAGGCGGGGCGACGCCGACCACGCCCAGCATCGGCCTTAGGGCCACCTGGAAGTGCTTCAGGCGTGCGCTCGGCGTTGCGATATGGGCCGTGCCGCTCTGAAGGTCGAGCCGCCAGATATCGGTTCGCGCCGGGTCGCGCGTCTGGGCGTAGCCGGGCGTAACGGCGACGCCGTCCAGGGACCTCGCCATCCTGGCTGTGTCGCGGTTGGGCGTCAGCTTGAGGATGTGGACCACGAGGGTATCGCCCGGCATGGCGTCGTCGACATAGAAGGGGCCCGTACCGGGATTGCCCGGCATCGCGGCGGGCGCGCCGTGTTCGTCGCGGCCATAGTTGTCGACGGTTCGGGTTCGAACCTTGTCGCCGGCGACCAGATGCAGCACGGGCGCGGGTGCGTTGGACGTCAGAACATGGAAGGCGGTGGGATCAAAGTCGAACACCCTTGGCGCCCGTTCGGTATGAACTGCGCGCTCCGCTGACAACACCACCGGTGTGCCGAACAGCCTGCCGACGCCGACCAGTCCGTCGCCTTTGAGGCGCAGATCGATCGCTCCGACGGTTTCGCCGCCGGACAGGACCAAAAGATGAAGGCCGCCGGGCCCAGCCTCGCCATGGAGCGTCAGCGGGTATGCGCCAAGGGTATCAAGAGGACCCGAACTGCCCTCGATCGATGTCGCCGCTCCACGCAGGTCTAAGACGCTGCTGACGCTGGCGTCCCCCTGATCAGCGTGGATGCGCCAGGTTCCAACAAAGCCCGGAGGCGTTTCAGCCGCCGACGCCGTTCCCCAGCCCACGATAAAGGCGGCCGCCGCCAGCCCCATCGCCAAGCCAAAAACCCTCGCCTGTCCCATCCTCGCCTCGCACCATCGAGGCGCTGATTAAATCAGGTTCGCGGCCGAGGACCCCGCGCCAAATCGCGCGAACGCGGCGCAATGCGGCCGGCTGGCGCAGGGGCGCCGCAATCGCGCTCGCCAAATGGCCGCCCTGCCGAATGTGGGCGCACAGCGATACGGTCAGACAGAGCAGAAGACCGATAAGGTCTCATACTGAATAGGCCGCTGCGCCGGTTTGGCGATCGCGCAGCGAGCGTGAGCGCGGGCCTTCAGGGGTCCGGTGTCGGGCCAAGGTCCGCCGGCGACTAACCCCGCGAGAAGCTGGGTTCGTCCGCGAACTGAATCTGGGCTGGTGCGCCGGCGTTCTGAGACGCATTGGCCCGGCGGGTGGCGGAAGCCATGGCCTCCTCTCGGGTCTTGAAGGAATCAAGATCCTCTCCGTCGTGCTCCACCGTCCAACCGACAGGCCGGCGGGCGACGGTGAAGGTCGCGCGGGTGATGGCGTTAGTGGCCATGAGGCAGCTCCTTTCGGGAGGGTGTAATGGGGCCGTGGGGTTAGGCTGAGCGGGCCGAGAGACCCGCCTCCGGTCACTTCGTCTTCGGCGGAGCGGCGGCAGGCATTTTCTGGCTCGGCTGGGAGGCGTTCTGCTTGGCGGGGCCCGGCTTCTTAATCTTGCCCTTTGATTCCTTCATGGACGCTCGCCCTCCCCAAGGCTGGCGCCGATCGCTGCCACAAACGGGCCGTCGCTGCGTCGTTGAGCGAAGGTCGTGGCGCTGGGTTCGCGAAGGGCAAGCGCCAGCCGTCCGCTAAGGTCCCAGACGTCTCCCTGCAATGGCGCAATCCGGCCCGGCAGAAAGGCGTTCTCCTGTCGCACGTGGGCGGGCGTACTGTGATCAAAGATGGCTTCGGCGAAGTCCATGGGCTCAGGACCTGAGCGTGCCGCGAACTCCCAAAATGTCGGCCACGCGCGGCCGCGGCGGCGCTCCTGTGGATCGGGGATCGACCAACGGGGATGGGGGGCGCGGGGCTACGTTGACGGGGCGGGACATGACGTCCTTTCGGTCCGTTGAGCCAGCGCGGCGCGCGGCGACCAGCGGCCCTCTCTATATAGGGTGTTTCGCGAAAATAGCTTGTCCGCGTTTAGCGATCTTTGGCGCGCCCCTCCGCGCCTAGAGCCGTGCCGGGCCGTCACGGCTCACTTGCACGCCGATCCGGGGCGGCCGTCTCGGAGGCGTGGTGCGCCGCGATCAGTCTGGACCACTCATCTGTGTCCCAGACGGCGCAATGGGCGTCGAGGACCGGAAGGGTGAACCCCTCGTGCGATAGCTGCCCAGGATCGATCCAGAACATGTCAAATCCAATGGCGCCGTGGGTGGAGCCCATAATCCGTGCGGCTTGGGCGGAGGCGTCAGGTTCGGACAGCGCCCTGCAGAGGTAGCGATGACCCTGACCGGACCAGCTCGCGCCGCGGATCTCGGTCGCCCAAAGGCCCGGCATTTGGGCGCGCAGGATGCGTGATGTGATCTTGTCCATGGAGACTGAACCCTCAAGGCCCACCGGGCCGAAGTATAGAGATGGGCGTTCGTTGGGCGATCCTCAAGTCATACTTTCGAATAAGCACCCATTCGGGATGCATAGCCCCGATCAATTCATGAATTAGTCGCATCCCAATCAAAAAATCGACATCTATCGCGTCAAACCGACTTAATAACTTCCGGCCTTTGGAACAAGAGCATGAGTTAAGGCGTTAAAACTCCCATCAGAACTGACGCAAATTGCTCGGTATATAGCTCTGACGAGTCGCCTCATCGATTCATCCGTCCGGAGGACGGCGCCATGCGAAGCTTTGCTGATATCTCCGCGCGATCCGAGGCCGCCTCGGCCGACGTCGATCGCGCCGAGACAAACCCGCCTCACCCTGCGGCGGTCTATGTGGTGGACGACGACTTTTTTGCGCGGACCGCTGTGCGAGCGATCTTGGAGGACACCCCGTGGAGGGTGGAAGAATTCAGCACGTGCGAGGCTTTTCTCGCCGCCTTCAACCCCGAGGTCGAGGCGTGTCTGGTGGTCGATGTTCATTTCCCGGGGATGGGGGGGCTTCAACTGCTGCAGCGGTTGCAAGGACTAAGCTGCGAGCTTCCTTGCGTCGTCATGAGCGGCAGCAGCGGAATCAGCGAAGCGGTCCAGTCCCTAAAGACCGGCGCCTACGACTTTCTCGAAAAGCCGGTTGCGCCTGACCAGCTCCTCATCAGCCTATCAGAGGCGCTCAAAAAGGCGCGTGACGCGAAAGCCGTCGCGCGTATGCATCGCACGGCGCTTGACCACATCGCCGGCTTGACCCCGAGGCAGCGCGAGATCATGCGCCTGGTTCTTGCAGGCCACCCCAGCAAAAATATTGCGTCCGACCTTGGCATCAGCCAGCGCACGGTCGAGAACCATCGCGCCTCGATCATGCACAAGACCGGAGCCCGCTCTCTTCCGGCCCTGGCCAAGCTAGCCTTGTCTTCGGTGTGGGGCCCCGACCAACGCCTGGCGGGATTCTGATCGTCGGGCGAGGTTTCTAGCGGCGGGACCCAGTAGACCGGCGCTGCGGCTTCACCCTACTGAAGGGCGGCTCCCTTGCGATCGCCGGCTGACCCCCCAAGGCAGGGACGAGGCGACGCCCCATCTTTTTTGACGGCTGGCCCGAGGCTCCCACCGCCGGGCGCCTTACGGTCGATTATGGCGGGCCCTTCGAAAGCCCGCACGGTGATCGGCGCGCGCTGGCGTTCGCCTAAGGGATTGTCAGGGCGTAGCCGCGCGCTCTTGGGTCTGATGAAGGACGGGGGGTGCGGCCGACGATCTGGATTGCTTCGATGTCGCCGTTCCAGTCCTGCATCTGGGTTTTGTAGCCCTTCGCCTCCAGGGCGGCGACGAGGCCTGGTGTAAAGGGCGCCCAAGGTTCGCTGAAGATCACATTCTCAGGCAAAAGCTGGTGGTGGAACCGAAACGTCTTCTGCGCTTGGTCGAGGGGCAGATGGAAGTCGTAGACATCCGCCAGGACCTGGAAGACGGACGTGAAAATGCGAGAGGCGCCGGGGGTTCCTATCACCATAGATGGGGTCCCATCCCGCGTCAGGATGGTCGGCGTCATAGACGACAGGGGCCGTTTGCCCGGAGCGATGGCGTTGAAATCCCCGCCCACCACGCCTGATCCGTTCGGTGTGTTGGGCTTGGCGGAGAAGTCATCCATCTCGTCGTTGAGGACAAAGCCTGCGCCTTCAACCACCACCCCCGAGCCGAACCATCCGTTCAGGGTATAGGTATTGGAGACGGCGTTGCCCCATCGATCAACGATCGAGAAATGCGTTGTCTGCGGTTTCTCCAGGCCTGGCTTCACCGCGTCCAGGGAGGAAGGCTTGATCGGATCAATCTCCCGCGCCCGGCGGGCGCTATAGGCCGGATCGATGAGCTGGCTGACGGGGACCGTGACGAAGGCAGGATCCCCGAGGTACTGGGCCCGATCCGCAAAGACACGTTTCTCGATCTCGGCCACCAGGTGGATGTATTGCGGCGAGTTCAGGGGAACGCCGGCGAAGAGACGCGCAGCGTCCTGCTTCATCTGAAGCATCTGCATCAGAGCAATGCCGCCCGAACTTGGCGGCGGCGCGGTGATCACCATAAAATCCCGCCAGCGGGCGACCAGAGGATCGCGCCAGACCGCTTTATACCCGGCAAGGTCGGCCTTGGTGATCAGTCCCTTCTGCGCGCCACGCGCCATCTCAGCGACGAGAAGGTCCGCCGTCTTTCCGGTATAAAACTCATCAGGACCTTTGCGGGCGATGCGCGCCAGGGTGGCGGCCAGTTCCGGCTGGCGTACGGCGCTCCCGGCCGTCCATCCCCCGAAATAGCGATCGAAGTTGGTGACGCCCGTGAATTCAGCCACGTCTGGACTATGCAGCTGAGCGATCAGGTTTTTGTCGACGACAAAGCCTGCCCGCGCCAGCCGGATCGCGGGGGCTAGGTCGCGGGCCCAGGACAAGCGGGCGAAGCGATGGTGGAGCGCCGCCATCCCCCTGACCGTGCCAGGTATTCCGGTCGAGAGATTGCCGACGAGGCTGAGCTTGGGCACCACCTCGCCCTTCGCGTCAAGATAAAGGCTGCGGGTTGCTGCAGCTGGCGCGGTCTCGCGATAGTCGAGAAAATACGGCTTGCCCTCGAACCATACGGTTGCGAACCCGCCGCCGCCGATATTGCCGGCTTCAGGATAGGTGACAGCTTCCACAAAGGCGACCGCAACGGCGGCGTCAACCGCATTGCCGCCCGCTCTGATGATCTCCTGCGCGGCCTTGGCGCCATAGCGATCGGACGCAGCGACCGCGGCGCAATCAAGCGGCGATGTCCTCGGCGTTCCGGCCTGGCTGGCGCGGGGCGCCATAGCCATGCCGCCAAGGACGGCGGCGAGGGCCAAGGTGACGATTTTGCCCGGCATGCGTCCTTCTAGCCCCCCTGTGCCGCCCAATCCGCATAAGGGCTCCTCGGCTCAGGTTCAATCAGTCGTCTTCGCCGGGTATGAAACCTTAGGGCCGTTTTGGCGCGGTCCGTCTCGCTGACCACGTCAGGCGATGGGCGGGCTCATAACCCCATGCTCATGCGTGCGGCGCGCCGGCCCAGCGCTGGAGCGGCTTTGGTTGGACCTAGAAGCGCGGCGGTGTGGCGGGCGATTTGCTGATCCTCTTGCGAGGCGAGGACGCGGACCTCGCACCGGGACGAGGGCAGGCTGATCAGATCGGCCGCGGCCTGATTGCGCGCCTCATCGATCTCAACCCCCATCCAGGCGAGCTTGGTGCAGATCGCCGCTCGGACTTTGTCGTCGTGCTCGCCGATGCCGCCGGTGAAGACGATCAGCTCGACGCCCTGCATGACGGCGGCCATGGCGGCGATCTGTTTTCGCACAGCGTAAGCAAACATATGGACGGCGAGGCTGGCGTCGGGGTTCGAGGGCTCAGCTTCAAGGGCGCGGATGTCGCCGCTGACGCCTGAGACCCCGAGCAGCCCCGAATGGCGATCGACCAGGTCCTCCAGCTTGCCCGCGTCGAGGTGCTTTTCGCGGATCAGATAGAGCAAGACGCCGGGATCGAGGTCGCCGCTCCGCGTGCCCATCATGACCCCGCCGGTGGGGGTAAGGCCCATGCTGGTGTCGATCGACCGCCCGCTGCAGACCGCCGTCACACTGGCCCCGCTGCCGAGGTGCGCGATGATCAATTTCTTCGGCGGTTCGCCGAGGAGCTGCTGGACGATGGATTCGCACGAGAGGCCATGGAATCCGAAACGCTGGATCCCGTCGGATTGCAGGGTTCGCGCGATCGGCAGCACACGGGCGACGTCCGGCATGTCGGCGTGAAAAGCCGTGTCGAAACAGGCCGCCTGCCCCAGAGCCGGATATTGGTCCTGCGCGGCTCTGATCACCTCAAGGGCGGCGGGTGTGTGCAGAGGGGCGAAGGCGGTCGCCGCTTCGAGCGCCTGCAACACCATGCCGTCGAGCCGGCAGTGTCGTCGAAGGTTAGGCCCACCGTGCACGATCCTGTGTCCGATCGCCGCTGGAGCGGGCGCGCGCCAGTCGCTCAGCAGCCGGGCGATCCGGGCGAGCGCAGCTTTTGGATTGGCGATAGGGCCTGATTCTGAAACGGTTGCGCCATCGTGCGGGCGTGTGGCGGAAAACAGGCTGGCCGCCTGGGCTAGGGCGTCGACCTGGCCCGAGATCAGGGTTTCGACGGCTGTAGGGGAAACCCGGAACAGGCCGAATTTCAGGGACGAGGAGCCGGTGTTCAGCGCCAGGACGTCCATCGATGCGCCACTCGACGCGGCCATCAAGACTTGGCGCTCCAGACCCAATCTCGGATTTCAGGCAGGTCTTCTCCGTGCCGATCGATGTACTGGGTGTGTTCGATCAGCTTGTCCTGGATCCTCCGCTTGAGGGCGGCGCCTGCCGGACCCTGGTCAGGCATTCGGCTGATCACATTTAGCACAAGGTGAAATCGGTCGAGGCCGTTTTGGACCCGCATGTCGAAGGGCGTGGTGACCGTGCCCTCTTCCTTGTAGCCGTGGACGTGCAGGTTGCGGTTGGTTCGGCGATAGGTCAGCCGATGCACCAGGGACGGATAGCCATGGAAGGCGAAGACGATCGGTTTGTCCTGGGTGAATAGGGCGTCGTATTCGGCTTCGCTAAGACCGTGGGGGTGTTCGCTTTTGGACTGCAGCTTCATCAGGTCGACCACGTTGATCGCGCGGATCTTCAGGTTCGGCAGAGCCAGGCGCAGGATGTAGACGGCCGCCATCGCCTCCAGGGTCGGGGTGTCGCCGCAACAGGCGATGACCACGTCTGGCTCGCCGTCCTCGTCGTTGCTGGCCCAGCGCCAGATGCCGACGCCTTGGGCGCAGTGCGCCTCAGCGGCCTGCATGCTCAGCCATTGGGGCAAGGCGTGTTTGCCCGCGACCACGACGTTGACGTAGTGGCGGCTGCGCAGACAGTGGTCCACCACCGAAAGCAGGCAGTTGGCGTCCGGAGGCAGGTAGAGCCGGATCACGTCGGCCTTCTTGTTGACCACATGGTCCAAGAAGCCCGGATCCTGGTGGGTGAAGCCGTTGTGATCCTGCTGCCAGACGTGCGAGGAAAGCAGGTAGTTGAGCGAAGCGATCTTCCGACGCCAGGGCAGTTCGCCCGTGACCTTCAGCCATTTGGCGTGCTGACTGAACATGGAGTCGACGATGCGGACGAAGGCTTCGTAACAGTTGAAAAGGCCGTGCCGCCCGGTCAGAAGATATCCCTCTAGCCAACCTTCGCATTGATGCTCGCTCAGCATGGAATCGAGCATGCGCCCGGAGGGGGCCAGAAACTCGTCGTCCTCGATACTGATCGCGTCCCATTGCCGATCCGAGGCCTGAAAAACCTTGCCGAGAAGGTTTGAGAGGGTCTCGTCGGGGCCGAACAGCCGGAAGTTCCGATGCCCCTCGTTCAGCCTGATGACGTCGCGAAGAAAGCCGCCGAGGATCGTGCAGTCAGACGCTTTAGAGCCGCCGGGCGAAGCGACATCGACGGCATAAGCCCTGAAGTCCGGCAGGATCAGCGCGTGAAGCACGCCTGGATTTGTGTGCGGGTTGGCGCCCATCCGCCGATCGCCCTTGGGCGCCAGCGCTTTCAACTCATCCACGAGGCGGCCGTCGGCGTCAAACAGCTCATCGGGCCGGTAGCGCTTCATCCACGCCTCAAGGTCGGCCACGTGTTCCGGGTGAGCCGCATCGACGATCATCGGCACCTGGTGCGCCCGAAACGTGCCCTCGATCTTGAGCCCGTCCACCATCTTTGGCCCGGTCCATCCCTTGGGCGAGGCCAAGACGATCATCGGCCACAGGGGGCAGGGCGTTGGGGTTTTTGCCTGTTGAATCTCGCCTATGCCCCGGATCGCGGTCTCCAGCGCGGCGGCCATTAAGACGTGCATTTGCGCCGGGTCGTCGCCTTCGACGAACACCGGCGCCCAGCCACAGCCCCTCAGGAACTGTTCAAGCGCCGGGCGAGGCATGCGGGCCAGCACTGTGGGATTACTGATCTTATAGCCGTTGAGGTGCAGGATCGGCAGGACGGCGCCGTCCGAGGCCGGGTCGAGGAATTTATTCGCCTGCCAAGAGGCGGCGAGGGGGCCGGTCTCAGCCTCCCCATCGCCAATGATGCAGGCGACGATCAGGCGCGGATTGTCGAAGACGGCGCCGAAGGCGTGGCTGAGGGAATAGCCGAGCTCGCCGCCCTCGTGAATCGATCCAGGCGTCGTCGGTCCGACGTGACTTGAGATGCCCCCTGGGAAAGAGAACTGCCGGAAGAGCTTCCTGAGCCCAACCTCATCCTCGCTGACGTCCGGATAGACCTCGCTATAGACGCCTTCCAGATATGTGTTGCCGACGATCGCCGGTCCGCCGTGGCCGGGTCCTGCGATATAGACCATATCGAGGTCGTAGGCCCGGATCACCCGGTTCAGGTGGACGTAGATGAAGTTCTGGCCGGGCGTCGTGCCCCAATGGCCGACCACCAGGGGTTTGATATGGGCCAGGGTCAGAGGCTCGCGTAGGAGGGGGTTGTCGTAAAGGTAGATTTGCCCGACGGAGACGTAGTTGGCGGCCCGCCAGTAGGCGTCGATTTTTCTGAGCTCTTCGGGCCCAAGGACGCCGGCGGCCGGTGAAGATCCAGCGGTCGCCGCGACCGCGCTCATCGCCCGAAGATCCATCGATCGCCCGTTCCGCCGTCACGGGTCCGGAAGAAAGGGCCCCTCGAGGGGTGTATGTAAATGCGGGCGCAAACGGGAGGATCGGAAACTACTCAGATGGAGCGGGAGCGCCCCCAAGGACCCCAGTCCAGCGAGAGGGACGTCGCACCGGACGCCCGGCGCCAAGCACGGGCGC
>Ga0116231_10001066_pt1 | contig 54353 bp, 46 predicted proteins | sample S1TSphgellanicum_2_FD_89695 | JGI IMG/M metagenome (GOLD analysis project Ga0116231, IMG submission 89695) | Host-associated microbial communities from peat moss isolated from Minnesota, USA - S1T2_Fd - Sphagnum magellanicum MG | ecosystem: Host-associated > Plants > Peat moss > Unclassified...
ACTCAATGTTGTATTCTTGTTGCTTATGTTATTGTATATATGTTATAATCATACTTTCCCAACATTGTATTTATATGGCTTATGTGTTGTTAAAGGTAGGTGATGTAATGTTGCAATAACACAATTGCAAATTGTATATTCAATACTGAATCAATGTTGTATTCATGTTTATTATGATGTTGTAATGTGTTATAGGCACACCATAACAAAAGCATTTAGAAATTGCATAGGCACCATTAGTTGCAAGAGATATGATATTGCAACATGTTTACAAACTTTGTATTGGTATTGATTTAGTAAATGATAATCAATATTGGATAGTATTGATAAATAGTGCTATTGGAAAATGTTCCACTGACCCAGTTCACAGGGCACACCTCATATGGTCAAACAAAAATACAACTCCAGTTATGGAATTACAAAATTTCCTATAGACAACTTCTTGTACCTATAGGGTACCTCTTTGATGGTTTAGAACATATTCCACCTTGGTTCAAACCTCAATTGCAACTTGCTCAACAAGCTGCATGGTTCATGCACCACTTGCCACTTCATCCAAAAATGAAATTTGGTCTAATTCACAAAATTTCAACATCTGCACATAATCACAATAAAAAAAACCAATTTATATTGCATTATTTCTTGCAACAAGCTCCAGATATCCAAGGAACACGTTAAGAAGCACGCCAATGAAGTTCCAAAACATCAATCCAATGACTACTTTGTCTACTTTGACAAATACACTCACCATGATCAAGACTTTTGCTCTGGATCTTGATATAGTTTCATGTAATGAATGCAACATCTTCCCAAATATAGGATTTTTTATTTATCCAGTACTACTAGATCCACCAACTTTGCTAGGTTGTAAGCTGCATCATTAGTCAATCATTCATTAAAATTGTCCAGAAGAAACCAATTAAGATGATACACAAAATATGTCACCTATTGGTTAGCTACTTTGACTAACCATCAATAGGTGAAAGTACTGCATGTGAATCACAAGGAACAAACCTTCCCAAGGGTATAAGGGAGGAGAATGAATTGAATGCCAAGCAACCGCTATAAACTCAGCTTATATGCCCCTGTGATTTGCAATTCCAACTCCTTGTTGATTTCAAGCCGATCATCCACTTTCTATAGTCAAAACACCAATAGTAAGGTCGAGATTCATTGTACTAGTAGCAGTTAACCATTGCAAACTTGAATTCAATACACTTCACAAACCCAACACGGAAAAAAATTTCCCATGGAAAATTTCATCATAAAAGCTAAAACCCTTCCCTTAGGAGGCATTTTTTTCTTCATGTGGAATTTAAAAAAGAGTAACCGAATCTTATTTTTGGAACCCTTCTTCTTGTTGGTCCTAGCTTGGCTATGCTCCAGCTCAAATGTTTTCATCTTGTTTTTGTATGCTAGTGATTGCGTCACCATGTCCACAATCTGTAGAAACATGATTTCAACATTCCATATATAAGATTTTACAATGTTGGGGGAGTCCCCAACCATCTATATTGCATCAGTTCTAAAACACCTCTAGATCCAAATCTAGCAAATTGAATAGAGAGCATGACGATGTCTTTAACCCCAAACACGAAATGAAGAACCGAATGGTGTCTATTGCTACTTGTCCATCTCACCTTATTCTCTGGTTTCCCCCCACTGAGTTCACAATAGATAGTGAAAGCACTATGGATCCCTTTTGTCTGAAGCTACAAGTTGAAAAAAGCAGTTACATACATGCTTATACTGGAGGTTTTCGTTCAAGTACTGGAATCCAAATAGAACAATCAACAAACCAACCAAAATTGCTCACAAATCTTGAGATCCAACTAGAGGCATGTATTGTCATTGAGAGAAGTAAGAACTACCTACCTACCTTTCAATACCCAGAGGCATCACAACCAAGTTCTACGGCAGTTATGCTTCGTAGCCGTGGCAACTCTGCACCTCATTCCACCCTCCCTCTCAAATTGTTAAGAAATTAGCTTACCCAAATCTTTTTTGTTCTGTTGGCCACATATTACTTCACCCCTGTTCACTATTTGTCTATCATCACACACCCTTTAGATTCCATGACAACAAAAATAAAATAATATCTTCATAGAGCTATTCTCAACATCATTTGTGCATCAATGCATTACCAAAAGTTTTGTGCTTATCCATTGCTTGATGAACCGAGCTATTCATGTGACCTGTGTGTAGCCCCCTAAAATACATCCATAGACCATGAACATAATTCTCATGCAAGAATTGTGACGACTTCTTAAATTGTCATAATTTCGGATCACAAGACCACAAAAAGAAGTAGTTACACAATACAAAGGAGATAATGAATGTTGACCTTGAGATGATTGAGTAGAACATTTAAGGCTATTGCTATTTTTCTTGAAGGAAAATCATAGTATCAAAAGTGGAACAGAAGGTAGGGAATTTATGCCATGATAAATGGCAAGTTCCAGGCCAGGGTCCTTCACAACATTATAGTAGGTGTTGACTTCACTCCAACTCTATCCACAACAACCCAATCATCACCATATGTTGATTGCTTTCTTTGTGCGTACCAAGTAAGTGTATAATTGCACATGTTGAAGGTGATGCAAGACTTTATGAAGAAATAAAAGGAGAAGATTCTTGAGAGTTCTAGAAATCAGCTAAGTTCTGCAGTGTACAATAAAGAAAAAGAAAACATAATGTGCTAGTGCAAACAAACAACTCGTTCTCCCAAAATGTGTTGTTTTGCTCCTGCCAAAGCACCATAGCAAAGACTGCATAATCCCAATATTGCTTGGCAATCTGTCGAATGTATGGTGCTGCGCTTTCACCTGTGTTAGAAAACACTATCACCTTCACCTGCTCACAAAAGAAATTGTCATTACTGATGTAAGCAAGTTCTAGCTTCTTCTTGCCCTCATTTTCCTTCATTATTAATTCTCCTTGTTCCCTTAGCCCTTGCAATTTTTCATGCATTAGTGGTACTATAAATTGAGCTCAGTGTGGAAAAGTAGGTAAACCAAAATGGATTGAAATTAAGCACTACACCTTGTGAGGACCTGTTTTCTAGATGACATCTATCATGTACATGTATCTCACCCAACAAATGATCAAGTAATCAGCTTGGATTCATGATTTGGGTTCACCATGGAAGGCCATGATCCCTTTCCAAAAGCACTCTGCAATCAATTGTTATATGCATTCTCTAAACTGAGGATCCAAAAACCTGACTAATCAAAATTTCACACAAGTATAAAGTGGGCTATTGCAAATTCAAGACAAAGGCAACCTTGTAGAACTTCAACCACAAAACTATTGCTCAGATAGTGGGTATTGTGGGTTACCAAGCCTTTAGCACCATAGTACAAGATGCGAAGCAACTTGAAAAGGGATGTTGTTGCCCATTCCACTAAAGCATCCATTGTCTTCTCCCCACGAACCCTATAATTCACAAACCTTCTCCTTCAATCTTTTTCAAACTGTAGACTGCCAATTGTGATTTGGTCACTAGAAACTGAAACACTCTTCATCCCCACTAAGTGACTAATTGCATAGTATGGAAATAGGGTAAGCCTTCTGAGATTTGATGGAATGAGAAGCAGATGAACTTCACATGTCATAGTGTACTTAGTGAGACAACTTAAGTGCTTGCAAGAAGGAGTAATTGCAACAAAGACCTGCACATTGAATGAAGCCCTCTTGATATAATTTTCATGCCATCAGCAGTTCATAGTACCTTTTCATTTTCTTTCACACTAGGCCCTTAAATCTAAATACTTCTCCAGACACATATGATTATTGCCAACTATTAAAAAAATTAAAATCAAAGTATAGTCAATGTTTCTTAAGCATCCAGACATTACTAACATGGATGAGTAGACAAACAATATGTTTCAAGGATCCTAACCATGTCGAAAGACTCGTTGTGTTGTTGCCTGAGTCCTCTTAGCAATAATGACAATGGAGTCTCGCCCAACTCCACCCAACCCAATTTTGCCACTCCTTCCAACAACACCTGTGTCAAATGCAACCCTTTTCAACAAACACAAGGCCTCAACTGTGCCTCATTACAGACCCAAATGCATCAAGAAATTGCATCTTCCATGTCAACACATTAACCTTTTTCTCATCACCATAAATTCAAAAACAGATCAGCAATCCAAGAAATCATACAAGACAGTCTTACTTGCTCTATTCCAAATATGAACAAATTTGTGTGAGTTGGGACTAGCATTTGAGTAAGCCTACACCACAGCTAGGAACTGATATCATCTCATATGTGGAAAGGGTTGTCCCAAATGAACCCTAATTCAACAATCCAAGGGAAGCATGGAGTTTCTCTAACTCTTACATGAAAAATGCAAGCATTTCATTATGCATGGAACAGTACAAGAAATCACATATGGCCATGTCCCATCTAATGACCTAGGTAAGAGATTGGACAAGGATCCTATTAAATCCTATGAAACAGAGTTTTTAGCATCCTTATAAATAGGTCAATAGATGGATAAACTAGCCAACTTGACTAGATCATTAGATATGTGTTGTTTTTTGGAGTTTGGTGATGTAAAGGAATCATGTTTCCTACTGATCCAAAGCATGGAAAATTTGACCTCATGACAATTTCAAGTAGCAAAGTTTATTCAAATTAAGTTCACTTGTACCAACCAAATATCATTACTGTCTAGTACAAGCTTGGCAAACTTGTATTTTGTTAGTTCAAATGTTGTTGAATCCACTAGCTTCCCTACATAGAAGTAAGTCCATTTGTGAAAGAACTCCATGACAAACAATGAATTCACTATCATTTATATAACCTTGATTCAAACAAGTTTCAAATCAAAATGCTCACACAACAAGGAATTCTTGCTATTTCACCCAACATGAGATCACGAAAATGTCAGTACCTCCCAACTGTATCCAAAACTACAGCTTACATGAGTTGCACACATTTCACACACATGAAGCCTTGGTCATGTTTACTTTGAAGGAAGGTTCACACATTGTGCTTAACTGCTTCATACTTGTTGGTGGTGGTTCCCACAATGGAAAGGGAATACTTTCAATAGGGCTATTTGCACATTACTTTTTTGCTTCTGCTATTTTGCTATGCATTAAAAGAAAATGACAATGGTTTTGGTAAAAGTTCTAGGCAGTGCATGTTACCTTCCAAGTTCATTGGTCCAAAATGTGGTTCAACTTTCTGTGACATGGGAGAGGGGGGGAAAAAAAAAATCAAACTTATAACTCGTCAATTTGGAAAAGATCATAGTCATGCCTTCTTAAGTCATTCGACATCACCTCATACGCATGTTCAATCTACCCCAAAATTGGTCCACAACAAACAGATGAAAGAAACAATACATGGTTATTGTTTGGGAAAAGGCCACGCTCTTCAGAATTGAACAAAGGAAAATACTCTCACTTCAATAAGCTTGAGTGCAACATCTTGCTCCTTAGTCTTAACTAAAAGCTTGCCACTCCAAACACCTCAAAATGCTCAATAATTTTTTGGTGAAGCTAGATAGTGCTTATGATAAAACTAAAAATCAACTATTTGGAAAGCAAAATGCGGTTCCAAGAAATTGATATATCCAGCAACCAACATTGTTAAGTTGCCATTTAAAAACCATAACAGACCCAAAGACTTTTCATGATTTCATGATGGTTGTTATCTTGTTTTGTCCTCAAAACCCTCTAGGGTTATAACAAGCTTTGGTTATCAACTTGCTCCCTTTTACTTTTCTTTTATTTTTCTTTCTTAAACAAGAGCTTTGCATGAAGATCATACAAGGATTTGCGTCCATGTTGATAGGCCACCTCTATTGCATTCGCAGAAAAGTCCAGTGCAGCTCCAAGCATTGTAGCAGATACACAAAATTGGTCACATAATAATGATTATGTGGTCTATATCTTTCTACATTGTCATGATCAACTCCTCCACACAATTTTATGATTTCCTTACTTTTGGAATTATGTGCTTTTTCATGAGCCCTCTTCAAAGTACAAAATTAAAAAATTTGTGAAAAGCAACTAGGGAGGAAGAAAACCCTAAATTAGGGTTTTTCTATACATTTTGGTCACATTGCTAAGGAAATGTGACCATAGAGAAAGAGAGAGTTCAAAGAGAGAATTATTCCTTCATAATAGATACGATGGACATTACTCTTTCTTAAGCAATACTATAAGGAAAGAAGAAGGGGGAAAAGAAAAGGAATTTCAATCATGCAATTGACAAAGAGAGTTGTTTTGCAACTAGAAAAGACAAACAAATAGAGACACGTAGATACATAATGCAGGATATAGAGGAAAAATGAAAAAGGTTTATAGCAAGAGGAGGACCTTGATATAGAGGCTTGAAAGTTGTTTGAATGTGCCATGGGATCTTGAATCTTGCAAGATTTGATTTATATTGAATCAATGCTTGTTATTTGCCCATTTGATATTACAGCATTTCATAGGATTGTATTAATGTTGTGACAATGAATACCATTGTTTTAACATTTTTAATGTGTTGATTTTATGTGACATGCAACAACATTGAAAATCCACCATTATGAAGGTTGTAACAACATCAATTCAATAGTTAATCATTTTGTGTTGTCTCAACATTGATAAGATCTTATTCTTTGAATGCATGTTAAAAAATGTAAATTATGTCAAAACAATCCCAATGGTAACTTAATACATATTGTTATAATGCCATCAACGTATTGTATCAATGACCATATTAGCATTGAATTTTCAACATATAGTCATCAATTTGATGACTTATTAATGTATGTTGTGCTAATGTTGGTCATATTTTTTTCATTGATTTAATATTAATAAGATGTCAAATGTTTTAGTATTATATCAATGTCATTTCAAGACATGTTGTTACAATGTCACCTTAACATCATATCAATGATTGTATCAACATTGAACGTTGAACATATTGTTAAGGTGTTGTAAAAACACTCATACAAAAAGGGGGCAAGTTTGTGATGAAGGAAGGTGTGGGTTTACTTCATGAAACACAAAGGTGAAGTGTTTCAACATTTTTTGAATTTCAAAGCAATGGTGGAGAAGGAAAAGGGTGTGAACATCAAGTGCCTAAGATCCGATGGAGGGGGAGAGTATTTTTCAAATGAATTTAGTGAATACTTGAACGAACATGGAATTCAAAGGAAGTACTCATGTAGTTATTCCCCACAACAGAATGGAATTGTTAAAAGGAAAAACATGCACACTGTAGAAATAGCACGTGCCATGTTGAATGAGAAGAACTTGCCAAATTACTTTTGGGCTGAAGTGGTAGAAATTGCAATCTATATCATGAATCGAACACCCATAGCGATAGTTCATGGCATGACACTTGAAGAAAAATTCATAGGCAATAAACCCGATGTTTCACACCTTAAAGTGTTTGATTGCATTGCATATATGCATGTTCTTGACGAAAAGAAATCATAACTATACCTAAAAGTTGATAAATGTATCTTCATTGGATATTCCTCAAAACAAAAAAAATATAGATGATTTGATCCTTCCACTCAAAAGTTGCAAGTGAATAGAGATGTTATGCTTGATGAAATGATGAACTGGTATTCACCATTGAAGGTAGCAGAAGATGGAAAGGCTAGAAATGGTGATGTTTCATCAAATGTGGAATAAAAATCACAATTAATTAGTGGACCACAAGAATCTTCAATTAGTGGGTCTAGTAACACTCCATGGAAAGGAAGATTAAGATTTTGAAACATTATACATGGTAGTTCTCAAACATCATCTAGAAATCCTCATGTAGATGATGAATCAAGTGATTCAGAGAAGAGTGTGGGTGAAGAATCAATAATCCCTTCAGTTACTATTCATGGAGCTCGGATGGCCAAGAAAGTTTTGAAAACACCTAACAATAACAGTGGAGTATGAAGATCCACACAAGTCAAATACCTTGTACAAAGACTCACATTTGATGGCTTTGTAATTCATCATTACGCATACATGGTGAGAGTTATATAGGAGGTTGAACCCATTTATTTTGAACAAGCAATTGGAAACCCTAAGTGGGACAATGCCATGGATGAAAAGATGGCGACTTTGGATGTTAATGCTAATTGGGAATTGGTAGCTTTACTAGAGGATAAGAAAGCAATTGGGTGTAAATGGGTGTACAAAGTCAAACACAATGTAGATGGATCTATGAGCAGATACAAAACAAGATTGGTTACCAACGGTTATGCCCAAACTTATGACATAGACTATGAGGAGACCTTTAGCCTAGTTGTCAAAATGACAACTGTAATGATGCGCTCCTAAATCCCTTTGTTGAACCCACTTGAGGGTTCAACTATGTAGAATTGCGGAAAGTTGAGACTTGGGGGCCATTTTCGACTTCCAGCACTAAAAGGAGGTAGAAGGGCGAGCTAGAAGTCCCGGGATTAAACTAGGAAGAGGGACTAGATTATAAAGCTTGAATCTGCATCCAAAACCAACCACAAGAGGGTTAGTTAGCATTCGGGAACACCCTTGGGTGTTGGGACAAGCCACGGGCACTTTGACACACAAGACTCACCATGGCCTGGACTCGGGGGAAGCCACCACCATCCCCCATATAGTATTCTCTGCATCTCTCCGCCGAGGCTACATCCAAATGGCTCTTTTTCTCGGGATTCCCAAGTTGGAGTCTCGAAACTATCCTAGGTTGGAGTCCCGAGATTTTGGACGCTCATAAATCCTCGCCCTGAACTCGGATCGGGACGAGGTCTAAACCAAAGTTGTAGCTCTCATCGAGAGCTTTCCAATGCCGTGTCGCACTCCTTCAGGAAACGTCAGGAAGATGTCGATTCGCAACTTTTAGTGGTCGGGAGTCAAACTGCCAGTTTGACTCCTGGCCCTTCTTTTACCCATAACTTGGGCTGCAGATGTCCAAATGGCACATGCGAGGCCATTTTGGGCATCTACACTTCAACACCTTTTCATTGATATAAAGAATATCTCAATGCAAGGTGTTTTGACCCTTAAACTCGAGCTCTGAGTTTTCGGGAGTCCCGACGGACTCCAACTTCCCACTTTTGGGAGTGTGAGTTTCATCCTCACACTTATCCCAAAGTGGGGTTGCGACATGTAAGAGTAATCATTGTTATGGCAGCAGCAAAAGGATGGTCTTTACATTGAATAGATGTAAAGAATGTTTTTTTTCATGGAAATTTACATGAAGAAGTGTACATGGAACAACCACAAGGTTATGTGGACCAAACACACCTTAATTTGGTTTGTAGGTTGAAGAAAGCTTTGTACGGCTTAAAGCAAGCACTTAGAGCTTGGTAAGACAAGATAGGTCAATATCTTGTCACAACACTACTAGAAATTTTGGGTTTTGCAATTATCATTTGCAACTAAAATTCAATTGCATGCGACACATGTAACTGCAAATTTGTGTAGTTGCATAAAACGAGTTGCACATGACATTCAATTGCATGCGACATTATGTATGTAACATGTATATATGGTGCTAATATACATGTTCATCCATACATACTAATCCAAATGTAGTTGCACCTTGTTGCAACTTTCTTTACAACTACAATGTAACTAATAAAATTATGACATGTGTTTAAAAATTAGACAACTAGCTTGTGGACACGTGTCACTATTTAATTATTTTTGTGTTTTCAAAATTAAAAATTCATTGGATTAATTTCAATCATTAAAGTTTCTACCATTGAGATGATGACACATGGCACACCATGGAACGTTCATTGACCATTTGACACGTGTTCATTTTAAACACAAATTATATGATGGCACGTGCTAATTAAGGCCTACCTTTTTTTAATTTTCAAATATTAATTAATGAAATTTAAATTGTCTAATTTTTGGCCAATAAGATGTTGACATGTGTGCTTAAGTAAGTAGGTAATTAAAATCCTATTAGATAAGTAGGTTTATTTAGGTTTGTAAGTAGGTTGAACATAGTTAGGTTTAAGCTATATAGGTAAGATTAAAATAATCCAATTTTATTTTTAAGATTAACCACTTCATAAAGGTCAATCTTTATTTATTTACTCATCCTAATGGCATCTGGTGCTTGGTTACAATAAAGTTATTGCTCCTAATTATATATTGAACCAAATAAAATTGGAAGCCAAAGGATATGGGATAAAAAATTCCATTGCAAACTTCATGAACCAAGTTAGTTACACATTAGATGCAATTAATGTATTAGAGTATAGTAGCCAGGGGAGGGCTTTGTTGCTTCTGGTGTCCAAACAAAACTTGAAGTCCTCCTCTTGGCGCATCTAACACACTAAAAATTATCAAAAACTAATTAAAAATGAGAAAGTTATGGCCCCCCAAAGTAAAGGGGGTCAAAAACTCAGAAAAAAAACCATTTAGCACTACAAAGGTCGATTTTTAAACACCCAGAAAGTTCCTTTTAAATTTGTTTTTTCACTATCAAAGTTCTAGCATAATTTGTAGAACTTTAGATGGCGCTCTTATAGCATTTTAAAAAATGAATAAGAAATAAGAAAGTTATGAGGTTTGAAAGTAGGAGGGGTCCAAAGAAAAGAAAAAAAAACGTTTTGTAACTTGGAAACTTATTCTTCTTGTTAATTTTTCATTACTCCTTCTTTTTTGCACTTCAAAGATGATTGTAGAATATTTTTTATAATTCTGACTACTCAATGAAATATGATTTTAACATTATTATATAGCTTAAACTAGTAATTAGCCTAAGATGTTTATGTACTTGGAGGTTAATTCATGTAGCCTATTTACATTAATATTTTAACATAAATAATAAAATTTAAATATATAATACCTATTGATATTAATATATAATTGATTATCATTAATTATAATAAAAATTGATAATTATGAATATTTATAATAAAATTTAATATTATCATATTAATTGATTCTGAATAATGTTTTTGTTTAATCAAATTTACATTTTTTGAAAAAGATTCCAAATAAAATAATTTTACTTTCTAAAACAAGTATTTGACAAATAAAATTTTAAAACTTGTAATATATTTTTAAACCATGGTTTAATTTAGTTTAATTTAATTTAGTATATTTTAGTTTAACCATAATTAATTTAGCCATTTTTATTTTTAGTTTAATTTAGTTTAGGCATAAATATTTTAGCCTAATTTAATTTAGCCATAATTGGTTTGACTTAATTTAATTTAGCCATGTTTATTTCATGTTCATTTATTTTAACCATAAATAATTTAGCCTAACTTCATTTAGCCATAATTAGTTTGGCTTAACTTACTTTATCCATTTTTTAGCCATAAATAATTTAACCATAATTAATTAGGCCTAATTTAATTTAGCCATATGTATTTAAACCATAAATAATATAATATAATATATTTTAGCCATAATTAATTTATCCATAATTATTTGGCCTAATTTAATTTAGCCATAATTATTTGGCCTAATTTAATTTAACCATAGTTAATTTAACATAATTTAATTTAGCCATAATTAGTTTAGCCTAATAAATTTAACCATGGTTAGTTTTATTTTTTTGTTTATTTAACCTAGGTTAGTTTAGGTTAGCATAAGTTAGCATGTGGTTAACCTTAGTACTAGAAGCACATAACATTATTATACATAGCCTATGTAGATATATTAAGTATAATAATTTAAGTATGTATAAGTTTAGGCCATCATTTTTATGACACGTGTCCATGTTATACACATTTAGTTGCACGTTAATTACACACATAACCGTATGGTTGAAAATTTATACAATACCAAATTTATAGTTACAAACATGACTGAGATAATTGCAAACTATAACCATTTGCATGCTAGTTGCATAGTTACTGGTTGCAAAAGATAAGATTTATAGTAGTGCAAATGGATTTCAAACATCCAATGTAGATTTTTCATTCTATGTGAAAAAGATAGATCATGGGATTGTAATCATAGTCATCTATGTTGATGACTTGATTATCACAGGAGATAGTGATGTAGACATCTCTGATGTGAAGAAGTTTTTGAAGCAAAAGTTTGAGATGAAGGATTTGGGAGAGTTGTGCTACTTCCTTGGCATTGAGGTAATCTAATCCCTTAAAGGGATATGATTATCACAAAGGTAATATGCCTTGAACAAATTATCCGAATATGGGATGATGGGTTGCAAACCCATTTCAATTCCATTGGAGCAAAATGTGAAGTTAAGTGCAGATGAAGAAGACTTTGTGGAGGATACCATTATGTATAGACGCATAGTGCAGAGTTTGATTTACATGACCATCACATGGCCAGATTTGAGTTATGTAGTTGGAGTGGTAAGTCGATTCATGCAAACACCACAAAAGCCACATTTGGATGGAGTGAAGTGCATATTAAGGTACCTAAAACAAACTTTGCAATGCGGAATTTTTTATGAAGCCAAAAGCTAGTTATAAGTACATGGATACACGGATGCTGATTGGGTTGGCAATGTTTCAGATAGAAGATCGACCTCGACCAGTGGTTTCATGTTTTCTTTTGGAAGTGGTGTTATTAATTGGAGTAGTAAGAAACAACCAACAATTGCACTATCAAGCACGGAGGCAGAATACAGAGGTGCAGCAATTACTACATGTGAAGTAGTTTGGTTACAAAAACTATTTTCAGATTTGGGTTAGTTAGTCGATGCTCCTATTGTCATTTATTGTGATAACATCAGTAGCATACTACTTGCTAACAACCCGGTTTATCATGTTAGGACAAAGCACATTGAAATGCACTACCACTTTATTAGAAAAAAAAATTTAGCAAAAGAAATTAACCTTATTCATGTCAGTACTAAAAATCAAGTTGTTGACATTTTCACAAAGGCTTTAAGTACAGACAAGCTAAAGAGGTTTAGAAAAATGCTTGGTGTATTAGAAATGGATTTGAGCTTGAGGGGGAGTGTTGAAAATTCAAGCTCAATTAGTTAAGTTTCATTAGTTAGTGGAGTAGAAAAGTAATTTGGTTACTTTCACAAGGTTGAATTACTTTATTTACGTATATTAGTTTGGTTATTTATGATTCGATCTTTTAGTTAAATACCTTGGTGTTAATGGTTTGACTCTTTTTTTTTCATTGCACAAGTTTGTGTATTTCATGTGACAAGAACCTTGAGGAATTCTTGATGTTATGTTTCGTGTTGTGAGCATCATGTTGTAGTTTTCTTTTCAATAAATATTTATGTTTACACTTGAGTAGATCTCCTATTTGTTAACATTTTCGACATTTTTGCAACTATTTCTTGTGTTGGTTAAAATTTGCAACTACATTACAATTAGTTTGTGATTATTTTGGTTTTCACCTTTCCATGTGAACACAATTTAATTTTTTTTCATCCAAGAATAACAACTTATGTCCCATTAGTTGCAAATGTGAACAATTTAATCTCATCCCTATGAATATTGAAAGGTGTATTTTATGTATTCTAGGGGGTATACTTGGGTATATTAATTAGGATTTACAAATATATATTTTGAATGTATTTGAATGGCCATATTACATGTGTATTCAAGGATCATTATTAACATTAAATGGCCTTGATATTATGGTTACACTAGGTGTATATTTTGAACATATCAAAGTTTTGTGCAAGATATTTACTAAATATATTGCTACCACATTACTAGTTTATCCAAATTATTTAATTATACATCCTAAAATGATTACAAATGACATAGAATAATATTATTATTACACTATATTATATGTTTTTATTAATTACTTTATAATTTAAAAATTAATATTATCTTTGACTAAAATTAAGAAATATTATTGTTTTATTACACAACAATGATGATAATGATATTAGTATGATAGAAAAAATAAAATAAAATTACTGACCATAAAACCATTATGCATGTTATAATAATAATAATAACTACTACTAAATACTGATATTTATAGTTTTAAAAAAGCTATAACAATTAACATAATAATAATAATAATAATTATATAAGTCATAATAGCTATAAAAAGTGACATACTAATACATAAAATATCTAACTTAAACTAGGTATAAATTATAATTATCATACTTATAAGTTACTAAATATTATTATAAGTAAATTTCATTTAAAATTAAATTTTAGTAATTATTAATTAATCAATGGTTACAATCAATTACTGAAATATATTTTTTATTTTAAAAAATCATTTATTCATTATTATTTAGTAAAGAAATATATTAAATTATTATATAAATGTAAAATTTATTTTCAAAGGAAAAAAATATTATTAAAAATATAAATTTTTGGTATTAGAAATATTAGAAATATATTATAGGTCATAAATAGCTATAACAAGTGAAAATTATGAATTATAAAAATAAAATAACCAGCCTTGGTTACCAACGAACTACAATAATAATTCAATTAATTTTATTATTATTTTAAAGTATTTTTAAGCTGTAAATTTTATTTTAAATAATGGGAATACTAAATAATAATGAATAATTATTTAATATTTCAGTTTAAATTTTTTAATATAAATTATTAATAATTAGTTAGTTATTTCAATATTAACCAATTACTATGTAATTAAACTAGTTGATAGATCATTATGGTTAATATCTAGTTAAAGGTTTGTTCCTTTTCATTAATTAATATATTTAATAATATTTAATAATGAATAATTATAAAATTACTTTTGAATTATACAATAGAAAATTATTGATGAATATTATTATAAATAAATAGTTAGTCAACTAGTTAGTTGATTTTCAATTTCTATTTTATTTTTTAGGTATTTATTTAATTAGTTGATTAATTAATTAATAGTCTTGTTGGAAAATTAATGAATTTATTAGTTAAGTTAGGTAGTCATTTACCCACCTAATTACATAATTTACAAAAATTAAAATGAAGATAAAAATATGAAATAAACTTTTTAGTTGCAAGTATTGTCACTAAAAATGTTTAGTTGCAAACTATTTGAAATTAAAATGTTTATCCCATATGCTTTGACTTTCATTTTCATCTTGAAAAGTATATAAACAAAGTGTTTTGTCTCATATTTTCATATTAAAAAACACGGGCATTTGGGATGAGTTAATAAAAAGGCTTAACGTAAAATAAAATATATATTCATGTACTTACACTTAATTTACCTACCTCCTTAACCTACGTACGTAGGTACGTACGTACCTAAATAGGTATATAGCCTAGGTAGGTAAGTAGGTCCTACTTAAATATGGGTATGTAAATTTTACCTACTTATTTATTTACCTACATAGGTAGGTAAGCCTAAGTGGGTAGGTGAATAGGTACCTACTTACCTATTTACATAGTTTCATTTGCATACTTAAATATCAATATAAATTTATTTTGGACAAATTCAATTACTATGCCACATGGAAAATTTCCATTGCACCACACGTCACACTCTAAAAAATTCAAGAATAAAAATTAAATGTCTTAAATTATTTCAAAATGGGTGAAAACACACCAAACCCCCCAAAAATTGTAATCACAAGTATGATCTTTCTATAATTAATTTTTTGGGTGATTTATGGACATCACATCTTGGATTTTTTTGTTTGTTTAAGTATACTTGATTAATTTAAAACTTAATCTAATCAATTACTTTTTAAAATCCAACAAACAATGAAAAAAACTTTGATGTATGCAGAATATTTGTGACAAAATAATACTTGTCATAGATTTTGAAAAAATTGCATATATACTTCACAATTAGGGTTGTGAGTGGAATTCTTGGGTGAATTTTTTATGGTGTATGATATTAATATACATGAATCAAATCTAAGACCATTTAAAGATTTAAAGTTTTTAGATGAAATTTCATTCAAAAAATTTGTGTTTTTTGCATTTTTGAACAATAAATACATTATATATATATTTAAAGGAAAAAACTTAGTACCATATCAAAGAGGAGGAGATTTTATAGACGGGCATTACATTATTTTTTCAATTTTCTTTTGTTTGGCTATGTTTCATGAACCAAAAAATGAAACCCTATGGCCGTTGGAAAACTATAAGTTATATATTGTATGTACATTAATTTTATCCAATCATTTTTATTTAACCATTGGATCAAGATTAATTCTGATTCAAAGTGAACTTTGAATTTCAAAATGTTGTCATGCAAATTTTTAAGTTTTTTTGCTTGTGTTTAGGATAATTGAAGGATACCATCAAGATTTTAACTTACAACATATTATAATACTTGTTATACATCATCTTTTTTGGTGAAAAGTGACTCACTTTTAGTGCGCTTTCACCCAAATTATCGTAAAAATATTTGAAATTATTAAAAGATGGGACATGTAGCAACATGACATCATTTGTTCCCATTGTTCACCGAAAATGTTGTGTCCTAGTTTTGAATGACAATATGTAGATGGCCAGTCAAAGGATGAAAATGTATTTCGTTGATTTTTTCTTTCATCCAACATGTGTCACATGTGACTTGTCCAATGCGACTATTTAAATTTTTATCACAAATGCCGCTTATGACTAGAAATTAATCGAAGGGACCAATTGCAAAATGGACCTTTTTTATTAATGTCATCCAATGGCATGCATTGCAAATGAAACCAAGGGGAAAACTATGGAATAGGTGACCTCCATCCATGGTTTGATTCTTCTCCACCAAACACTTCTAACCATCCCCAACTCCATCGTGGAATTCCATTTTACGGTTTAGAAACAAATCCATGATGGACCACATCAAGAGGCACCTAAATACATGGATGAGATAATGAAACAACCCTCTTTGGGAATCTAGCAATCCGCACAACCCAAGACTCACACTTGGAAAATCCAATATGTGAAGCCTATTCCATTTCATTAACGCATGATGCCACATGGTGGTGAACTTCTAGGATGAAACAACACAAGATTGGAGACACCTTCGCACCATAGGTATTAAAAGCCAATTGACATACTTATTCAAGTGATTCCATGGAACTTGAACACACCATGTTCACCACTAACACTAGGCAACTAGGTCACTTACAACCTTGGAGTGGGGAATTTCATGCAGTTAAATGGGTTTACATTTACAGATTTCTTCACAAACACCACCGAAAGTTTAAAGTTCATGCAAAGCCCATTTTCATAGAATTACAATTGGTGTCCGTATGCCCAACCATAATACTCTTGATAAATATTCAACTGGTTCGAGTCATTACCCAACTTTGTAAATCACCACCATAGGTCCCAAGTTGCAAGCTAACTAAACCTTGCTAAAACAAAGGTCTGGTTCTACAACGAAAGATTCAACTCCTAGCTCATCTAGGACCCAATTGACTAGTTTTGGAAAGAAATTGTTGGTTTACCCATAACCAAAATTTTCGGGTACATTTCAAAATGGGGATACCACCTATGTGCCCCTCCTGCTTCTTAAGTTCACATGTTCAAATTGGTGTCACCAACACAACCTAGACATAACTCATGAATAGATTCTAACACAATAGCCAACCATGGAAAGTCACGATGCTTATTTGGACAACTCTCAACAAAGGCCTACTAGTTGACATTTGGCTTCAAAAACTCATACTCAACCTTAAATGTGATCATTACAACTTGAACACATAGGAGTTGCCCGAACATTGCCTTTTCACATGCCAAGCCATCTAGTTGGCATGGTGAACCTATCATGAAATACAAAGGCATTAGAGCATCATTACCAACATTGCCCTCATTTGGTTCCTTTAGTTCCTTAGCAAACAATTCTTGGCTGAAGTCCACACCGCCCTTTTGGCCCCTTAACACCCCAAATCCCTCCAACCCTCATTTGAGCCCCCAACACACCTTAAAAGACTGTAAGGTTGCCTTCCTCTACAAATGGCAACCCTTGGATTTTCTTCCCACTTTCATCATTTACTTCATTTGGATAAAGCATTGCGCATTTCGTTTTAGAGGCCATTACTCCCTTGAACAAACCTTCAAAAGCGCATGGGAAGCAATGACACATGTCAACATGGCATCTTGGCATGCCATCAACAAAGATTGGCACACCTAGCTACCCAACATTCATAGATACTTTGTCTAGGAGTTCTTTAAAATCTGGTTCTATAGGGACATTTTTAGGCGCTACTTGGACTCCATTATCTGGAACTCCATTACCCCTTAATATTTTACTTCTAATTTAATTTAATTTAATGGGCTTGTTTTGCCCCTCCCCCCTTCAAACTTCTTCATTTCCTAAACCACCCTTTTTGTTTTGGTAGTTGTGAACAATGACCATAAACTATTAAAATACAATGTGAAAGGACTAACATATTACTTGGGTCGAACTCACTTGTAAAGTAGGGTAATTGGTAAACTTGTAGATGTGTATGATGGCACTTTAAGCAAATAGGAGGCCAAAACACATGCTTGACATGTTGCCAATGAATAAACTACTAATCAACAAAAATATGTGTTCAAGGTGTAAAAGGAATTGGATGAGATACATGTGAACCCTACATGCAAAAGCTAAGCTATAGAATTAACATTTTCATAAAATGTTCATGGCATTATTGGAAGGAGAAAACAAATGCTTTAACACATAAATTACCAAATACCAAGAATAATAATAAAAATTAGAACTATAATTAGTACATTAGCAAGGTGAATTGAAAGGTATGTGTTGAACTATCAAGTTTCTAAAGTAATAATTCAACAAAGAGGTTAACATCCATAAGCAAACTAGTTCAACTAAATGGTTGTCAAAACCAATACAATTGACCTATGTAATAAATTACAAAGGATTAAAGAATTATTAGTTTAATTAGATCAACAATTGGACTAGTTTATTAATAAATTCAATGTCGACTTCAAATGGGCCATTACAAAATTGGAAAACTTGAAAATACAAAAAGATTAAGAGAAAACATTCATTATTGAAAAATTAAATGCCTTACATTAGTAGTTTGAATTGTAAGAAGTTTGTGTAACTTTGGATGTTTCAACTAAAATCAACTCCATGTATAATGAGTTGTTGGAGGAACATATTCTATTCAAATTGAAGCTAATTTTTATTAAAAAAAAGGGGAAGCAAAATAAGAGGGAAACTTATGAGAATCATTGGGCAAGCTTAAAAGCAAAGGTATAATAGTTTAAATCATTGAAGCCTTTGTTGCATATTAGCAAGACAAATAGTTTTATTATTTATTGAATTATTTTTTCTAAATTTAAAATCAACTTATTTGGATTGAACTTTGATGACGCTTATATCAACAAAGGTTGGTGACACTTTAACCAAGATTTGATGTAATTTGTAGCAAGGAGAAACCTTGACTATACACATCATTCTCAAGGAACTTGTCGCAACCCCACTTTGGCAAAGTGTGGGGGTGAAGCCCAACACTCCCAAAGTTGGGGATTTGGAGTCCTCCGGGACTCCCGAATGTTTAGAGTTCGATAGCAAGGCCCAAAACACCTTGCATTGGGGTGTTCTTAGTGTCGTTGGAAAGGTCTTGAAACGTAAATATTGAAAATGGCCTCGCATTGGTCATTTGGACATCTACAGCCCAAGTTATGGGCAAAAGAAGGGCCGGGAGTCAAATTGCCAGTTTGACTCCTGACCACTAAAATTCAGGGATCGACCTCTTGCCGACGTTAGAATTGATAGTGCAACACAACGTTGAAAAGATCTCAACAAGGGCTACAACTTTGGTTTAGACCTCGTCGCGATCAGACTTGGCAGTCAGGAGTTACGAGCTCCCAAAGTCCCGGGACTCCAACTGAAACAGTTTCGGGACAATTTCGGGACTCCAACTTGGGAGTCCCGGGAAAAAGAGCCATTTGGATGTAGCCTCAGTGGTGAGATGCAGAGAATAATATATGAGGGAAGGTGGTGGCTTCCCCCGAGTCCGAGCCGTGGTGAGTCAAGTAGTCCAAGTTGCCCGTGGCTTGTCCCAACACCCAAGGGTGTTCCCGAATGTGAACTAACCCTCTTGTGGTTGGTTTTGGATGCAGATTCATGCCTGATCTACTAGTCCATCTTCCTAGTCTAATCCTGGGACTTCTAGCACGCCCCTCTACCCTTCTTTAGTGGTGGAAGTCGGGAGCGCCCCTCAAGTCCCAGCTTTCCGCAACTCAACATAGTTGGACCCTCAAGTGGGTTCAACCCGGGACTTGGGAGTGCGTTAGAACCTATTGTTATGGACCAGACTAGTGCGAGGCAAAGCAAGGAAACCTGGCTACAACCAAGCAGGGAAATACAAGACAAGACAAGACAAGACAAGATAGGACAATACTAGAGGACTAAAAGCTCTATTAATCCATCAATTAGTGTTGGTCTACTAGAAGGCTGTCCCCCAAACCATCTCCTTTTATAACCCTGAACCATCTTATCTTGAGATGCCGAGACGTGGCTGCACTGCTGCATTTCTGAGACGTGGCTGCACTCCTACACTTTCGAGATGTGGTTGCACTGTTGCACTGTCGAGACGTGGCTGCACTGTTGTACTGTTGCAACACTGAGACATGGCAGCACTGCTGTACCCTACTTTTATGTTGTTGGATCTAGGCCATGACATTATCCCTTCCTCAAGCGATATCTTCCAGATGGAGCTAGTTTGTTAGGATATCGTTGGTGGAACCGATTAACTAAGTCTTGGGCATGAATTAGGTTTTCAGTAGGCTCCCAAGTAGCTTCAGAAGGAGGGTAGCCTCGCCAAAAGACAAGGTATAGGAGTTTTCCACAAATCCTTTTGGAGTCCAGGATCTCCTGAACTTCAAACTCTTCTTGACCTTCAATTTCGACTGGAGCTGGGGGTTCTCGATGACGTTCTGGGATCTGGTTTTCATGATAGGGCTCAAGCAAGGAGACATGGAAAACATTGTGGATCTTGAATTGGGGTGGAAGCTCCAATTGGCAAGCCACTATACCAACAAGTTTGGCGATTTTGAAAGGTCCAAGGCGCTTGTAATTCAACTTGGCACATGGGCGAGTGGTAGCAATGTTCTTTCTGAGAAGCCATACCTTGTCTCCAACCTTGAAGTTTGGATAGTCCTTGCGTCGGCAATTTGCTTGCTTCTTTTGCCACTCTTGTGTCAGCTTGAACTCTGCAATAAGGTCTTGTTGAACTTGTCCAAGCCTCTTGGCCCTTTCTTCAGCCGAGGTGTTTACCGAGTCTCCAGGAATTTCAAGGCTGAACTTGGGATAAAAGCCGTAATTGGCAAAGAACGGACTGATATTGGTCGATGCATGCGCTGTGTTGTTATAAGCAAATTTTACTTGAGATAACAGGGCCAACCAGTCATCCTGTTGGTAGCTCACAGTGCAGCGAAGGTATTGCTCGAATGTCTGGTTTGTCCGTTTGGTTTGTCCATCTGTCTCGGGGTGGAAAGCTGAAGATAGTCGAATGTTAATTCTAAGGAGCTCGAATAGGTGTTGCCAGAATTTGGATGCAAATTGAGGGCCTCTGTCAGACACAATTTCCTCGGGGAGTCCATGCAACCGGACAATCCCGTCCAGAATTGATTAAGTTGTCTCTTCTGCCGTGATCGATTTGGAACAAGGGGTTGGGCCATTTTGGTGAGACGATCGACCACAACCAGTATTGAGTTCTTGGCTTTCACAGTAGGGAGGTCCATTATGAAGTCCATTGCAATAGATCCCTAGGGTCGACTAGGAATCGGCAGGGCCTATAGGAGTCCAAACAGGCAATGCCTGGGAGCCTTGGATCGAGCACATGTATCACAAGACTTGACATACTCTCGTAGCAGCATGTTCATCTTGGGCCATCAATAATTTTTTGACACTAGTTCGTGAGTCCGTGCCATTCCGAAGTGATCGGCTAGGGTGTTGTCGTGGCATTCTCTCAGGATCTTTAGGCGTATAGGTCCTTTTGGTACATAGATTAGGTTATTTCGAAGGAGAAGTCCGTCTTGCTGCTCAAATTGATCCATATCATCACGATTTGGGTTTTTTGGTCATTCCTTGAGTTCCTTCTTGACGTTAGTAACCCATGTATCTTCCTTAGTTGCCATCTTGATGTCCCTGACAAGGTATGAACCTGGGAAGGTGCTGATTGTTGCTACAACTCGAAATTGCTTGGGCTTGAGTAAGGTCTGGGTCTGCTGGCCGTAGGCCTCATCCCCCGTTCGAAGCTCATATTCTGAGCATCAAGATAGTGCGTCAACCTTCCTTTGTTAGGTGTCGGGCTAATACTGAATCTCAAAGTCGAAATCAGCTAGGAAGATAGACCAGCATGCCTGGTGACGATTCAAGGTCTGGGTAGTCATGAAATACAAAAGATTCTTGTGATCTGTCAGAACTTGGACTCGATGCTGAGCTCCGGCAAGATATGGTCTCACTGCTCAAATGCTATGATGATTGCCATGAGTTCCTTATCGTAGACTTGGTAGTTGATTTCGACATTGGTCAACTTCCGTGAATGAAAGCAACCGGATGCAGCAACCCATCTATTCCAAATTGAGATAGGATAGCTCCCAAGGCAAAATCCGAAGCATCCGTTTCCACAATGAATGGCTTGGCAGGGTCGGGATGTATCAAGACTGGTGCAGAGGTGAATGCCATTTTGAGAGTATCAAAAGCAGCCTGGGCCATTGGATTCCACGAGAAGGGCTTGTCCTTGCAAGTCAGGGCTGTTAACAATGTTGTGATCTTGGAATAGCTTTTGATAAACCGACGATAGAAATTGGCAAATTCTAAGAAACGTTGAACGTCCTTGACCGAGGATGGAGTAGCCCAACACTGGATGGTCTTGACCTTCGACTTGCCCACAAAAATGCCATCTAGAAAGATCACGTAGTCGAGGAACGCCACTGAAGACTTGTCGAATTCACATTTTTCCAACTTGGCGTATAAGCCATGCTCTCGTAGTGTCGCAAGCACCAATCGTACATGTTTGTCATGGTCTTCCTAGTTCTCGGAAAAGATTAAAATGTCATCCAAATAGACCACGACAAATTCGTCCATGTACTCCCGAAAGATATCATTCGTCAGATGCTGAAAGATTACGGGTGCGTTAGTGAGGCCGAAGGGCATGACCGTGTATTCGAAGTGGCCGTAGCGTGTGCGGAAAGTTGTCTTCCACTCATCACCGGGGCGAATCCTGAGCAAGTTGTAGGCTCCACGAAGGTCAAGCTTGGTGAAGATCTTCCCGATACGTAGCCGATCCAGGAGGCTTGAAATCAAGGGCAAGGGATATTGATTCTTTTTGGTTATCTTGTTGAATCCACGATAATCCACACAGAGTCGAAGGGAGCCATCCTTCTTCTTAACAAACAGAATTGGGGTGCCGGCTGGAGACTTGGAATGTTGGACAAACCCCTTGGCAAGGTTTTCAGTAAGGTAATCACGCAGGGCTTGGAGTTCCGGTTCCAATAGGCCATAGATAGGACCAAAGGGTGGTGAGTGTCCTTCTTCTAGGTCAATTGGGCAGTCGTGTGGATGATGTTCGGGGAGCTGATCAGCCTTATTCTTTTCAAAGACATTAGCAAAGTCCTTGTACTTCTTGGGGAGTTTGACAGGTTTTGGTTTTGATTGGGGGTTTTTGTTGTTGACTGGGTTGACATGGATGGCGAAGACTTGAAGATTCTTGGCAGCCCGATAGAAAGGTACTACTCCATCAAAGAAGATCCATACAGGGTTGGTTTTTTGGGCAAGATTCTTGACAGGATTCTTGACAAGACAAGGTTTGGTTTTGGTCACCAGGGGGTTCTTGACTGTAGGACTTGACAAAACAGACTTGACAAGATTGGAATTGGTTCCGACCCTTTTTGGGTTCTTGACCACAGGGTTCTTGGCATGACTTGACAGGGTGTTTTTCTGGGCTTTGGGTTCTTGAGAGGTGCACCGTTATGTGCTAAAGGTGAGGGTTTTGGATTGCTAATCGATGATAGGGTTGTGCGCTTCTAACCAAGGCAGACCAAGGATGACAGGATGGTGAGGGGTTGAGATGATGTTGAGAACAATCTTTTTCGCATGCTTGCCAATACAAAGTTCCAGAGGGGTTGTCTCATGTGTGATTGCACCGGAAGCGATGGTTCTCCCATCATTAACCTCCACCGGAACATGGGTCAACTTCTTGACCACATGAATATTGTGTTGGGCGACAAATGTTTGGTCGATGAAAGAAGAGGTGGCGCCGAAGTCCACCAATGTTGACACTTGTGGTATTGTTTCTGGAATATGAATGATGTCCACATGCTGAGTGAAGCTGGGACTGGGACTAACGGCTAAACATGAGCCTTTGCAAAGGTGGTGCTGGGTGAGATCTAGTCGCACGGCTCCTACTGTGACTAGATGTTCTTGTTTTCCAATACTTGGGGAGTTTCCACAGCTTGCACTTGAAGTTTGACAAGCTTTTGAGGGCACTAGTGAGCTATGTGCCCTGGGTTGCCACAGTAGAGGGACAAGTTGTTTGTCCGTCGGCGAAGTTTCTCGGCCTTTGTCAGAGGTTTGAACTTGGCTGCGTCAATCTGCATTGAGGCAGGTTCGAAAGAGGTAGGTCGGGCAACTGTTGTTGTTTGGGGAACTAAGGGGAGCGTAGTAGGGCAATTGTTCCAAAGCTAGGCATTGGAAGTAACTTTCTTTTCCTGGTGACGTTCGAACAAACGATTGTCACACCGAATTGCCTGGGTGATGGCTTCATTGAAGGAAAAAGGGTCTAGGAGTGTCAACAAAAGATCTTGAACATCGTCACAAAGCCCATAGCGAAATTGATCAATCAAGGCAGCTTCTCCCCAGTTGATGTCGCAAGCAAGCTGCCTGAATTATGAGGTGTAGACGGTGGCCGAACGTGTCCCTTGCTGGAGTTAATGCAACTTGTTAGCTGAAGTCCTGGCCTTGTCACTGTCCCCAAACACTACTTCAAATTCCACCATAAAAGCGTCGAAATCTTGTAGGAGGGGATGATGTTTCCAGGATGGGAGCAAACCATGTTGCAGCTGTCCCAGTGAGTAGGGTTCCAACAAATCCTACACAAGTGGTGTCATCCAAATAGCGACGAGGGTGTAGTTGAATGATCAGGCGTACCTGGCTGACAAAGCCTTGAAATTTGGGGCGTGTTCCATCGAACTTTTCTAGCAGGCTGATCTTGGGCTGGGGCGACCATTACAAAGGTAACGGGTACTGGGGCAAGAGGTTGTGGTTGATCCTACATGCGGTTCACTGAGTTTCTGAGCGCGACATTTTCTTGTTGAAGGTGCTGAAGGGTGGTGAGGATTTGATTGAGGTTGATGTTTGATTCCGAATTGTCCATGGTGGTAGTTATTGATGATAATGATGAGGTTGAAGGTTGCAGGGAGGCTTGAGGTCTAGCAAAAGTCTTGTTATGGTGCTATTGCATTCGGCTCTGATGTGATTTTTGCCTCTGGATTCGATGCAAACGGTGGCGGTTCCGAACTAAAGCAGCAAAAATTTCAAGAAAATGGATATGATCTTGTCTGGAATTCGGATGCGACGGTGCTCAAAACTGCAGCAAGCTAGAAGAAGAACGCAACTTCTGCAAATGTCGGTCTTCAAATTCCTATGAAAATCGATGAAGGAGCAGTGAGCAAGTTTGATCTTCCAGCGCCTGTGAAAATTACTGTAGTTAGCAATTCCAACTCTGCAGAAGCTAAAAAAGAAGAAGATGTGACTGAGCTTAACGTTGGCACAAATGGATTTCTATGGCAAGCTAGTGGAGATGCATCTGGCAAGCCACAAGAATAAGCAAAAAAAACAAGTCAAACGCTGATCACCCGGCTGTAGAAGATTATGAAGAACAATAACAATAGGCAGATAAGAAAGAGGGCATGATGGCGAGGATGATGGAAAAACTGCCAGGACATCTGCACCACCATTGTAACAACAACAACAAAACTTTTATAGATCCTGTTGTTGCTAGTGATGACAACGACAATGAGGCTACTGATTCCGAACAGAAGAAGGAATAGACCAAACTGTTATGGACCGGATTAGTGCGAAGCAAAGCAAAGAAACCTGGCTACAACCAAGCGGGGAAATATAAGACAAGACAAGACAAGATAGGACAATACTAGATGACTAAAAGCTCTATTGATCCATCAATTGGTGTTGGTCTGCTAGAGGGCTATCCCCCAAACCATCTCCTTTTATAACCCTGAACCATCCTATCTTGAGATGCCGAGACGCAGCTGCATTGCCGAGACGTGGCTGAGACGTGGTTGCACTGTTGCACTTCTAAGACGTGGTTGCACTCCTGCACTTCCGAGATGTGGTTGCACTGCTACATTGCCGAGATGTGACTACACTGCTATACTGAGACATGGCAGCACTGCTGTACCCTACTTTTGTGTTGTCGGATCCAGGCCATGACACCTATTGATTAACTAGTTCTATGTTTGATTGAAGGACCACCCAATTTGCTACCTAAATTGCCAAAACAACTTCGATATTTCCAAATTTTAGTTATTGAAGTAGTTATTAAAGTAGGCATTAGAAATTTAGTTGCAATAGAATATCCCATTCAAGGATAAGCTAATGAAACCTTTGAATAAGAATTATAAGGACATAATTCCAAATAGGAAGGAGGAAGATGTTATAGGCTAAACAAAAAAAAAAAAAAAGAATTTTGTGCCTTTAGTAATCATTAGTCTATCAAATTGGCAACTTTTGAAAAGGCAAACTTGGCATAATATTAATCATAGGATAATGACCTTTGGAAAAATCATTTATGAGATCGGCATGGGGTACCAAGCATAATCATGAACAAGATTACCATTAGGGTAGATCGACCGGTGATCGAACATTTAAGTGCTTAGGGCAAGTCAGATCCAAGGGGAAGGCTTCATTGTTTCTATTGTCCAAAAAACTTAAACCCCTCCTCTTGGCGCATCTAACACATTTATAATTGTTGAAAATGGATTAGAAATGAGAAAGGTACAACCCCTAAAATAAAGGGGGTCAAGAACTAAAAAAAAAACCAATAAACAATACAAAGGCTGGTTCCCGAACATCCAAAAAATTCCTTGTATGACGCTTTGTTGCTAAAGTTCAAAGATGATTTATAGGACTTCATGTGGTGCTCCTATAACACTTTAAATCATTTAAAATGAGGAAGAAATAAGAAAGTTATAAGGTTTGAAATTAGGAAAGGTCCAAAGAGAAGAAAAAAGAAAAATAAATAAATTTGTAAGTTGTAAAAAAATATTTTTCTTCTTGTTATTTTCTCATTACTCCTTTTCCTTTACACTTCAAAAATTTGATTTCTAGAGAATGAAGTAGTGCTCCTATCACATTTTAAATCACTCAAAATGAAGCACATATGATGGAGATATAAATTGATCATAGGTAACTGATTGGTGATGGGTCAATCTACCCTACCAAACCCCTTTGGTAGCCCTTAATAAAGGGAAACACCTTTCTAGCAAGTATTTAAAGAGACTTAAATTGTCGTTTTGAAAGATTTTTTTTTATCACTCTAATGTTTGAATTTATATTAAATAAATAAAAAATCATATTTTCTTTCCATACTATCATGTTGTGTTAACATAAGTTGATTATCTTTTGTTGTTTTTCTTTTTTTTTGGGCGCTTGATGTTGTTTCAACCCTAGAACCAAATTTTCTTCATAACATGGAGGATTATAATAGAATAAACACCAATTTTGAATTAGTATGGAGTTATGAGTATTTTTCATTGTTTAGCAAAAACCAATTGAATCATGCATCTTACAATTTCTATTTGAAATTCTATATCTTACATATTGTAAGTTTTTTCTTGTGTTATTTTAAAATTTTTTTGTAAAACCTTTGCAAATACATTTGTTTTTAATTTTTTTTAGTTTAATTTAAATCAACCGTTTGGTAATTTCCACTTAGTCATTTATTTGATCCTATGTAATAATCTTTGTATAATTATCATCACATACACAACACATTTCAACTTTCACAAGCATCATAATGAAACTAAAGTGATATACAATTACATGTTAACATTTACCATCAACATTAACCATCTCTTTAGCTTAGCCATGACACCTTTTAACAATGGAGACCAAAATACGTTCATGGCACAAACATATCTCTTGTTTTTAATTATTACCTTCAAAGTGTGATTAGTTATTAGCTTTGAATTTGCAAGCATACCTTGAAAATTAGGTTTTCCTTGCTAAAACTCAAACCTTAGACATAGAACCCCATAGGGGTATACCCCCAAAAACATTTACCAAAAATTGATGTAAGGTGATAATGGTATAGTTTTGCTTGCTCATGGTTATAATACATTTGAGCTCCATGTTGTTGCACATGACTAGTGACAATCAGCTATTTTATTTTTATCTTATGTTTTCATATAGTTTTCAATAATTCATCATTATTTATGTCAATGTCAAATTTAATTTAAATTTATATACATTTCATGGACAAAATAATTTATTTTTTCATATCTATTTTGCTGGATATGGAAAAAGAGTGAGATAATTATAAAATGGAGATAGTTATTAGTAAAGATAGGAGATCGTTATTAAAAAAGTTAATAAGAAAAAAAATCAATTAAGAAAGAAAGAAAATACTTAAGCTTGAAAATTAGATAGTTATTTCTAAAATTGTCTTTGTAAATGGTGTATGGACAATCATACGAAGAATTCCCAAAAATCCTCTCTATACAAGTTCCAATTACTCATCACTGGAATTAGGGGTTAACATTTTTACCCTTTAGAATATGGTATAAGTGAAAAAAAAAATACCCTTCCAACTCTAAAATTCAAACACAAGACCATTTGTGGCGGCAAAGTACAAAAATGACTTTGAAAACAAAAACGGTACGTAAGGTAAGGAATAAAGTAAGTTACGTATGAAGAATAGCCTTTGCCACTAGGCCAAAACAAAAATATCTGCATTTACCACTAGGCAAAGACCTATTGGGTGGGTGTCTAGTGTCATAAGTACTTTTGCAGAGATTAATATGGATCCGAAAAAGGACAAGAAAAAATCATCGCCCTTCCCAGGTGGATGCTAAATTCCCAGTACCCTTTTTCAGGTTTGAAGTTTGAAGCTTTTGTTTTTCGCAGCACATTTTGCAGTCGTCCGCCAATGTGAACGTCACAGCTGGATCGGTGATTTGGAAGTTGACCACATTCCAACTCGCAACGTGGCATCTTCATGTTAAATCCATTAGGCTAACGGCCATTGGCTTGATGCGCGTGAAAAAAGAGCTGTGCAAGGTGGCCAAGGCTCATTTGCCAATGCCAAAGCTACTTGGAGGAATCTTATTGGTTTGACGCTGAAAAAGTGATGTGTCGTGTCCACGAGGGCTGCCTAGTCAGTCCGTTCCCGCAAATCTTCCTTTTCTGGGTTTCTCGGGCAGGCTGCAATTAAGGGGGCCCCATAAACCAAAAACCAAAATTAAAAAAATGGACCCCGCCCATGTGTCGGTTTCCATAAAATAAGAGGGGCAAAAGGCCTCTCGAATTTTGGCCCTCGCCCTATATTGCGGCTAATCATGGCGAAACCTCAAACTCGCCACACAAAAGAAAGAGAACCGAAGTCATCAGAGGTGTTGTCTTCGGACAAATCTGGTCGTTTTTTGAAAAAAAAATTGGGAAATTTTCGTGCGATTCTTTTTAGTGTAAAAACCACTAAAATTTCTATTTTGGGGCCAAATTTTCAATATAAAAAATCTGACCATAAAAAAAAACCTCTCTCTCATTAAATTACATCTAAATTTATGGTTCTTATTTATTATTATTAATAATTTCCTGGCGATTCGATCCACGGGAGTAACGCTGCCGTCTCGGCATCGACGTTCCTCGAAGTAATGACACGTGCCACAGGAAAGGAGTCACTCGAACCAGAATCAGCCCAGTTATTCGCCAATGAGATCTCCAAATCCCAACAACGTGTCGTTGTTCTGAAAGCGTGACGAACACGTGGGAGATCTTTTTAACACTGATAAGAGGTCCGAGGTGTCAGTGGACATGGCCTACTCTAGTCTGGCCATGACTAGTACAAAGTCGCATTCACCAGGTGGGAAAAGAACAAAGAACCAGTAAAAGCTCACTAAAATCTCTTGCGAGTGTGAAAGTGGCCCCCACCCCGCTCCTCCCTCCCTCCCTAGTCCTTTTGTGTGCAATGTCTGCGTTTTCTCTATAAAAGAGTGTGAGAAGAGAGTGATCGGAGGTTGGGGAATTGTATCTACAGCAGCGAGAACTCGTCTTGTTTGCTGAAAGAAAATTTCCAAGGAAAACTTTTGCAAATCACTTGCCAAGTGTTGCACCTTTGATGAGAAGTTAGAAGAAGGGAGAAACCCTTATTCATACGCTTTTGATTTTCATATCCACCACATAAATGAGTGAGTGGGGTAGCGGGTGATCCTTCTTAGAGTCTGGGATTTTTGCTTGAAGAATCGAAAGAGCAAGAGAGTAATTTTAATGTTTCTTTGTCTGATTCTGTATATAGAGAATAAGCTGGTTTATGGTTTTCGTTTTGCTGTTGAGGTGTGAGATTTTCTAGTGATTGATTGATTGATTAATTGAAGAATCCCTTTCTTCTTTTCGCATCAGTTTTGTTTGTGGAAGGGTGGGTCTTGTTTTGACCTTCTTAGAGATGCACGCGACATCATGAACTCCAGATAGAGCAATGCAGTAGGTTTGAGTTCAGGTTTGAAGAACAAAAAACATCATCTTTCACTTTTTTTGCAATCATCTTGCCGTGTGTAGTTTTGCAGTTTGAAGGTCAAAGACAACAGTAGCAGTATTTGTGCTGTTTATTTTCGTTCCTTTTTCTTTTCGAGATCGGTAGAGCTTTGCGAAGTAAAGAGTTCATTCACAAGCGACAGAAGAAGGAGAAGAAGGAGGAGACCGCTAAATTGTGCTGGAGCCAGTTGAATCTATTGTTGCTTCACAAACTTGAGGTTGTCTCATTTTTGTGGACAGTTTCTTGGCAACGAAACCTAAAGTTTTTTGTTGTTCCAGGTAATGTTCTTACAACTCGATTTGCGAACGAATACATATAGCAGTTGTTGATTATTGCAGAATTCGCAAAGATCTCGACAAAATTGGGTTTCTTAGTATTCGAAATCTGCAATAAACTCTAGAAAATTCCCTTGTGAGTCTGTATTTTTCTAGAGCCACATTCCTGGATCGTGAGAAGCAGCTCTCATTTTTCGAGTGAAAAGGCTGACTGACTGCCTGCCTGCATCGAAAGGTTTCAGGAGAAGAAAGTCTTGTGTGTAGTGATCGCGGAAAGGGTGTGCCGAGTCGTTCTCATGGGTTCCAATGGTGCAATGCGCGTATATACTGCACATTATAAGCTTTTTTTGTGTATTCCAAGTCTTTTGGTGGTCATGGTTTTGGAAGGTTTTTCTTCTTCACAGAGGATGAAGAAGAAGCAGCACCAAAAGCTCATGTGGTGAAGAATTTGGAAGAACTTCGACTGCTGGGATTTGTAGACATTGTGTTCTGAGAAGCTTATTAGGGTTATTTTAGTACAATGTTTCTGTCAGAAGAAAGTATTGACAGAGAACTACTGGAGAACCTTCAACAATTTAGGGTTAGCTCACACAGCAAGTGTGGTGTGTCTGAAAGTCTTGGAATCAACGGGTCCTGTTTTCTTCATAAGAGAGATGGTGACAGGGATGATTGATCTACATGCAGAAAAATTTCTTCATGTTGGCAAAGAGATCATCAATCATGCTGTCCAGACAACAGCGACAGCGGTTGCCGGAGTTGTTGGATGTCACGAGTCCAGAATTGGGCCTACTTGATGAGAAAATGCTGCTGCTGGTGTTTAGAGCTGCGAATTGGGACCCTTTTTTGTTGTGCACATCAGCTCGGGTTTGCAAAAGATGGGCAGACATCTTGAAAAGAGTGATTTGGAAGGAGTTTTGTCTCTCGCGAGCTCCAAAGATGGTGAGCCATCTTCTGAGTGGTGGGAGAGATGGAGGCATACCTGGAGGCTGGGAGCCACTTGGGAAACTCATGTTCTATTGCCCTGGGTGCCATGCCAGCAATCATTTCATTGCCAAGACAATCCCTGGCCATTTTGTGTGGAAGACAAAGTTTTCAAGAACTTCAGGAAAGCAGTTCCTTGTTCCACAATGCCAGGCAGATATATTGTACATTTCTAAGATCTGTGAACACTTGGATAATGGGGATGACGACGACTTAGGATTGTACCGTGGGATCTTTAGAGCTTTTGGAACCTCCAAGACTCGGCGAATGCTCCTGGAAAGGGGTGCCAAGCTGGAGGAGAATGAGCTTTGCCCATTTTGTTGTGATAAGGTATGGGTGATACTTTGCTCACCTTTTGCCAATCATAAGATGTGCTCTACCTTGCAGTTCCTTTCTCAAGTGCATGTTGCCAAGTCCAAACCAGCCTTTGAAGCTCAATTTGATGTCCTCAGAAAAAATCTCCTCCCTTAACAACCCCCCTATGCTCAGCCAGTTTACAATTTGTGTTAAGCTGACCATGTGTGGAATGCCAAAATGCAGGTATGGAGTATGAATGATGCAAAACTGGTGCCTCCAAGTGCAATAAAGGGACTGGGTGCATATGAAGACAATGTTGAATATTTTGTGTGTGTCAATGGCCACCTTCATGGCATGGCATCACTCATCTCAGCTTCTGACTCCGAGTTCTCTGCAGAGGAGTAAGATAGGAATTTAGGCTGGCTTGTGTTAGCATAGTGTCCCCCCCTGTGATGATCCCGATGATCACATCAAGGCAGCAGTCTTGAGCATATTCATCAGTGCACGAAACAGGAAAGTCTGCCCATAGAGCTGTCTTTCTTGGTCTTCCTTGTCCCTTACTGTAGGAACATCCTTTAGATAGGGGATCCGATTGTACATCATTCTTATTCAGATGCTTTCCCCATGACTACACAGGCAAGTGTGTTAGATAAAATAGTTCATGAATGGCACATGTCACAGACTGAAATGCAATTGCTTTCAGGTAAATGGGTTTGTTTTTATCTTTCAAATGATTTGCATTCTTTCACTACGAGGCTCTCACCACAACTGTCCTGCAGAGAGGAGAAGGTGATGAAATGTTGTCTTTCCTCTGGTGTCCATGAGGGGTGGATGTGGGTGATGACGTGGAGAACTGACCAGTAAGAACAGCTGAATACACAGGTGCAAGCTATGGTGGCACTTCACCAATTTCCACAGAGACGATCTGTCATATTGAAAATATGTCAACAGCTACCGGCATTTATTGAACAGGCAACAGTACACTGAATGTCTTCTCACCAACCAGGACACTGTCTTCCTCCAGTGGTGCATGTAAAAGCATGGTATTGTATGGGCTTTGAACCTCTGGAGGCAAAAAAGGTGGATTGCAATCTGTATAATAGAAGACTGTTTAAAATGTATCTCATTGAGATGTGATAACTCTTTGTGCAGTTTCTGTCCTCAGTTTTTTTGGGGTGGCTTTGCTTCACAGCCATGTAGAAGCTTAAGATTCACTACAAAGCAGGATCTGATCTCTGGGACTCCCTTCCGCAGTTTCTTTGAGAATCTGTTGATTTAAGCCAATTTACTGAAAGTGGTACACATTACAAGTTACATCTTCAAGCATTTAGTCCAGTGAAACTTATGAACTTGTCAAAACTCTGAACCAAACACAAACAAGAAACTGATGAATGCATTGCATAGATGCTACTAAGTTGAAAATAGACATTTCAAAATTATGATGCTGGAAGCATATAGTTATAGGGTATATTCTTCAGTATCTCAAATGGATATAAATTAACATAGGTGTCTTGATGTTGTATACAGGCACATAATTCTGAAAATTCATACTGATTCAAACTCCGTGAGCATATTGTGGTGAAGCCACTTGATAGTCATGGACATAAAACAAAAACATTGGAGTATATTCCATATCAACAATTTTTTATATGTAATTAGCTTATGCAAGAACCTTTTGTTAGTTGCGTGTATTACCATGTAAGGATTTTAAATGTTGTTCAATAAGACATTGACAAAAATTATATTTTTTAATTGCACGTGGGTTCTTGGTGAAGTATGGTATTTACAAACAGAACTTTGGCTATCAACTTGAGATCATTGTCAATGCCATAGAATTGAACAAATTTTTGCCTTTGCCACAAGTGCTTGGGCCCTTTGAATGATTAAGGTTTCAACTTTTTATCCCATAACTCAGTGGCCATTAGAATTCCAAGGATAAAGCTCATAGTTTAGATTTGTTGGGGGTGCATGTTAGGCAAGCAACATTGTAAACTCAAACAAAATCAATGTTACATCTTGAACTAATACACATTGACCTTTGTGATACTTTTCCTATTCATTCACTAATTAGGTCCTTATATTTCATGATCTTGGTGGATGATTTTTTTATAAAGTTCTCATTTACTTCTTTTTCAATTTTATTTGGGGTCAATTTTATATTATTACAAAATGAGGTTGAAAATTTCATGGGAAATAAATTTAGATTATTTATTCAAATTTAATGGAAAAGTACATGTCAAATCAATTTATTTCATATTAATATAATGGAATCAAACATCAATACACTCAACCTAGAACTTGAACACAACAAAATAGGGTCAATGAGAGAATGAACATGTCATTATTAGATAAAATTAAGTCAAGGATGCATGAGTTAAGAAATCAATTTGCACAAAAAAAAAGGGGGTGATTAGTGTAAATTGAAGTCAAAATGATGCACAAACGAACCATATGTAACTCAATTCATAAAACACATCATGTCATGTACTTGAAAAGAACTCACCATTCTTCTCCATTTGATATTCTATAATTGACAATAAGGGCCACATCAAAGTGGTAAGAAATTTCAAGACTCCCAAGAAATCCCAAAAATTCTCAAATTTGTCAAGTTATGAATCTTGTAACTTTGCAAGTTCATAATTCTTGATATGGGTTTCGATTGAAAAAGTCTCAACTACAAAGTTGTAGTCCTTGGAAAGAAATTTTTAATAACATACTAGACATTTCAATTAGAGGTCTTTTGATCCATGTTTCTTGAATTAAATAGTGGTTGGGAACCAAATTGCCAAGTTGATACCATACCTTTTTATTTGTTTACAACTTCAATTTCAAATCTCCAAATGGAGAATGTAAGACATTTTCAATATCTACATTTCAAGACCTTTACAAAATTTAAAGAAAGCCCAATTGGGATGTTTACTATTTGCATTTCTTGTCCCAAAGATTTGAAACATTCTGACATTCCAATTCTTGAAATGAAAAAACCATTTGGGACTAGTGGGACTCATTTTCCCACATTTGTGTTTGAGTATTGGTACATTCTTTTGGCTTGCTCCCTTTTGTTGCATTGTTAATACCACCACTTATATTTTGAATTGTTGTCCCACAAAATTAAAAGATAATTTTTTACAAAAGTAAAACTAAATTTCATTTCTTTGGTTGTAAGTTTTTTTTTTCATGTACCCTAGGAATAATGCGACAAGTTAAATGACATTTCTATGAAAAAGAATATATGTTGGCTATGATAAAAAATCAAAAGTTCATTGTGAAAGCAATGGAAATTTATAATAACAAAATATGTGATATTTGATGGGTCAAACTAGTACTTGTGCATGAGGTCATTTGATTAGATACATTACATCAATCCATTTCTGCTAACACCAAATTTTAGACTCATGTGAAACTTGAAGTCAAATGACTAGTTGAAACACTTGATAGCCCAACCATCAAACTTGGCAAGCCTAAGTTGATTTAGTTTCCATCAAAAGGCCCCATGTCCATAAAACTTTCATCAATTTTCATCACATGTGAACTCGTTTATTGATGATAACTCAACATCATCATCTTGTAAACTCCCACCATAATCAGTATCTTTTGACTAACAACTTCATTATTGTGCCAACAAAGATAGTGAACTTTACCAAAGTGGTTCGAAGTCTATAATGGATGTGCACCATAAGGCTCAAGATGGATTCAATATCAAAGAATGATAGTTGGGAGCTAGTGGATTTGCCCCCAAGAAGAAAGGTAATAAGTTCCAAATGGATAGAAAAATTGGAGCCCAACTTGAATGGTAAATCAAATAAGCTAAATGGGTGTAAACAAGATAAAGTGAACAATTGTTTTACCTTGTCAAAACTATAGCAAGTAGATTCTAAATAACAATTAAAGCAATTATATTGTGAAACATTTAATGTTTTTGCTTGAATGATACATAATAGGACTTTTTACACCAATGTGCATTAATTTTCATATTCTAATTTGTAAAAGTAGGTTACAAGTAGGTTTTTAAGAATACAAGGAGCTTTTAATGTCTACTTTTGAACATGGGCTTTTTGTTTCAAGTAAGCTTTAATAAAGTGAAAAAAGGAAAAAAATTAATGGCTTGCAAAAGAAGATTATGATTTTTTTTTTAAATGAAAAAGTAGGTTTGAACACATATAAACCAATCAGTTTCAAATCTCCTTTTCATCTACTTTTTAAGGTCATCTAGTTTTTATGTTTTGGGAACTATATTATTATATATTTACTACAACAAATGAATGTTACTTGACATATATTTTCACCTAAATCCAGATGCTTACGTTGGATGGAATGCCTTTAGTAGTTTCGGCTCGTATGTTTCTGTAATAGGAATTTTTTGTTTCTTTGTAGTGGTTTTTCTTACTTTAACCAATGAAAACAAGTGTGCTCCAAGTCCTTGGGCTGTTGAACAAAATTCAACGACATTTGAATGGATGGTCAAAAGCCCTCCAGCTTTTCATACATTTTCATAACTTCCAACTATCAAAAAAAATAAAATTAAACGTTTTAGTAGATGGTGCCACTTAAGCACTTACCCACTTCGCCCTCTAAGGACCTGGTCCATTAAAGGGGCAGAGCCCCGCTGCTGCCTCACCCTTGAAAGGTCATGGCAAAGAGATATTGGTTCAACAAAATTTGATGTTATTTTTTTGTAGTTATATGTGTGACACATAGTTTAAGTGGAAAAGTTTACTTTTTTCCATACTTTATTTTGCTTTGAACCAAATGTTAGGCTCATGGTTAAAAGTTACAAGCATAAAAAAGGTGTGGATTAGATTAAGATGTTTGCATTGGTCATTAATGGAATTTTGTTTGAAGGTTCATTGCCTTTGTCATGAACATGAAAACTATGAAGAAGAACCCTAAAAAAACAAGCTTAACACAAAACATAGCAACCAAGACTAAACCATAAAAGGTTAAAGACAAGAACATGAAATGTGCAAACTACAATGTAAACAAATGTTTATTGTGATAAAATATGAAAACATAAACACAAAAAGAACAAATTAAAGTTATAGAACAAGGTCGTAGTTCAAAGTAATGTTGAACAAATTGAACGTAATGGGGTTTTTACTTCTATTTATAACCCGTTTCCATATGCCTACCAACAAAGGAACCTTCTTGCAAACCTTCTTAAATGTAAATGAACTACGAGTTAACTAAAAATGAACCAAAATGAATTATGAGTGAGCTATGAATGAATTATGAATTAACTAATGGTGAATTAGTAATGAACTAGGAGTGAATTGGGAGTTCACTGCAAATGATTTAAAAATGAACTAAAAATTAGCCCCAAGTTATATAGAAATGAATTATGAATTAATTATAAGTGCATTGTGAGTGGATTATGAAATCATGGATGAAAATCCATATGAATGAACTCCATTCATCATGTGATCCTGTCTAATATTGACATCCATGACAACCTTGCACTATGTTAGAATTTGACATTTATGATTGCAAATATGACTACAAATGTAGTTGTTTAGGACACTACTCATGATATGACTAGTAGTCAATGTGGACTCATTAGTTTTTTCAATAATCGTTTCTTAAAACATAGTCACAAAGGACACTTGCAACTATGTTTTCCATGACTATGTTAAATATGGCTACAATCATGGAGGACATATGTAATGACTGGGATTATATAGATATAATTATAAAATTCATTTTTTATTGTCATGTGTCAATATTATATGCATTTAAAAAATTTATTTAATCACTTATGATTTGCCACGTGGTAATCAAACTTGAATGAAATAATGATAGGATATGCTAGGCACCTTAGCCTAGGCACTTAGGTGACAACTAGGTTACAAAGGAAAAGGCTTGAACCTTCACCTCCAATTTGGGGTTAAAATCCTTACCCATTACACCACAACATTTTATTTGTAACACAATATGTTATCACAAAAATATAAACACTCAAATTCCTAACCTAAGTTAACGCATGCCACCCTAGGCTAATTTAATAACATAACATTGGTTAACCTAGGCTAATTTAGATCTCCTTAGGCTATTATAGGTTGACCTAGGCTTCCCTAGACTATTAGGTTAAACATGACTAGACATGGCTAAACCTAGTTAAACCTAGTTAAATTAGGCTACGTTATTTAAACATGTTTAAACCTAGTTAAATGTGGTTAAATTAGGCTACTTAACCTAAGCATGGCTAAACTTTACTAAACCTAGCTAAATTAGGCTACTTAGGTTTAATATGGATAAACATGGCTAAACCTAACTAGAAATTAGGTTGTGTAGGTTAAACATGGTTGCACATGATTAAACCTTAATAAAATTAGTTAAATTAAGTTACTTAGTTAGACATGGCTAAAAATGGGTAAATCTAATTAAACTAAGTTAAGTTCAACATGGTTAAACATGGCTAAACATGGCTACTTAGATTTAACATGGTTAAATTTGGCTAAACATAATTAAATTAAATTAAGTTAAGCTACTTCAATTAAACATGGCTAAATTTGGTTATTTAGATTAAATATCACTAAACATCATTAAACTTGGTTAAATTAGGTTAAATTAGGCTACTTAGGTTAAAAACATGGTTAAATATGGTTAAACTAGGCTATTATGTTAAATTTGACTAAACTTGGATACTTAGGCTAAATTTGGCTAAATTTAACTAATTTTGGCTAAACAAGGTTATATAGGTTAAAGTTGGTTAAACCAAGTGAAATTAAACTTGTTAAAATAAAGTTGGTTAAACTAGTTTTTTGGGGTTAAATTAAATTAAATTTGGTTAAACTAGTTTTTTTGGGTTAAATTAAATTTGGCTTCATAAGCTCAATTTGGCTAAGCCAATTTAAATTTGATTAAGCTTAGCTATTTAGGCTAAACTTGGTTGCTTCAATTAAATTAGGTTAAACTTGATTAAACTAAATTATTTAAGCTAAATTTGGCTAAACAAAATTCCAATGATGATGATTTTCATTGAAGTTAATTCAAGTACAAAAATTTTAGATTCCATATATTATCGTACACTAAACAATTATGATGCAAAATTTTGGTTTGGAATTGTTAAAAAAATAATTACAAAACATGGCTATCATTTTTTGTGTGATTTCACATCTTTTGGTCAAGGTGATAAACATTGTTAGATCTATAATTAACAATGCAAGAAGGAGGAAGAACAACTTGTTTTGGGTGAGAATTTGTTAGTTTCCAACATCTAATTTTCAAGTGCAAGGTAATAGGAATTCTAATTTTGAAAAATAAAAAATATGCATAAGCTTTGTAAAATGGAGCTTTGTAAGAAAGAAAGGCCTTGTTGCAAGCAAGTTTGAAGCAAGCAAGGTTGGGATTATTGTTTGGTGTTGAACTTAAGGTGTTTTCATTTTTTCTTGGAGTGGGTTTGTAAATGACCCAACAAAAAAAAAAGATGGATAATAATGAAATGAAGCCAAATTTGTGGTGGAATTGCAATTTAGTTGTTGCCTTGCAAACAAACAAAAGAGAAAGCACAATAGAATATAAACAAGGCATATCCTAAATAGATGGTGAGGTTAGAGTCTAAAGGAGCCATCCATCAATAAGATTTTTTTTTAGAGTCATTCCTTCAATTTACACCTTGATCCTTGCAAATCCAATTAGTGATTTCGATGGACTTATTAGTTGCATAAGTTGTTAAAATCAAAATCTATGTGAATTATGTCCACACTATGCAAGTTCCATACCTTGGTAATGCCTAAGGTTTGTTTTACAACAAGCTTGTAATTGAAAGGGACAACCCATGACTGCCATTTATTAAGAAATGATTGCACTAATCCACTTCCATTGTACCTTTATTGCAATAGTAAGATTTAGGTTTGTGTTATACTTGACAAGAAAATCAATAGAGAGATATTAGAAAATCATTATTAACCCCTTATTAAAAAGGTGTAGATTTTTGGTTAGTTTTTTCTTTTTCTATTTTTGAGTTTCAATCTTTCCATGTTTCCTTGCACAAGCATAAAAATAATCTACTAGTCAACCTTAGGGTCTTAGACCTTGTGGATTTTGAAAAAATGCATGCACACAAGTAATGAGATATAGGTTCTTAGAATGGGACTATAGGCAAGGAGAGCTTTGTGAGCTTTTACGGGGCTAAGACGTCTAAAAACACTAATAAATAGCCATGTTGTGTGAAGGCAAGTTGCAATTACTTTGAGATGTATGCAAACACTAGTTCATGTGCAAGCTTGAGTGTGGGGTTATCATATGTGAATGACATAACAAGGTTTGGCCATCTAGCAAACCATCTCTAAGTCCCACCAAGTATGGAAATTCAATTCCATGAAGATGAGGTATGGCCAAAAAATTCCTTCCCTAAATCTCTAGTCCTTTTTGTGACTTCATAAACACTCATGTAAAACCCTTCCTCACAAAGTTGCAATTCAATCACAATCACGTTAGATTATTTGTGTGTCCTAAATCAACTTGGGTTCTTTGTTTTGTTGTCCCTTCATGGGCCTTGTGCAATAGTTGAACTATGGTTACATTGAGGAAGCCTTTGAAGTTTAATAGTAACTAGTCTTCATCTAAGGAAAATATTCTTTGAGCAAGTAGTTTCATAATTGCATAAAGGAATGATCATTCAAGGTGGGTTATCGAGTTTGTAGCTCATCATGTAGATTTGCATCACCTTGGGCAATTTTTGGCTAGTCACCAAGTAGATGCTCCCTAGATGCTAGATGCTTCATGTACTTGACATTGTTTTGATAAAGCTTCCAACCCATTGGTAAATACACCCATGTTGTTTTTGTTTATATTCTATTAGGTTTGAATTATGTTGATAGTGTCATATGTGAATTGTGTGCAATGTGTAGATAAAGCACATTTATCATACTATATTTACATTGAATTCAACTACTTCCATTGTATGGAACTATTCATAGTTCATTTGGTTGTTGGACCAAGATGAAATGTTGATGAATATGAATTTTGTAGTGTAGGTATTCACATGTTGGACAGTCCTTTTATTAAAAAAACCTTGGTATAAGAAAACCATTAGGAAAGGGATTAGAGAGCATAAAGATTAATTCAAGTGGAAGCAATGCATCCTAGGTGGAAATTCCATTAGGATAAGTATTGACTATGCTACTAGAGTGTGATTTCCAATCTAGTGTTGATGAGGATGGAAATATTAAAGACATGCATTAAGTTATGAAAACATGGTTTGTCATGAATGATTGTTTCCATGTATGGGCACTAGAATGGGTTATGAAATCTTGACCCTGGCATGAAGCACGAGCCATGTATTTTCATGAGATTCATATCCTAAAAGCAAATTCTACAAGATTGCATTAAATAGGAAGGTTTTATGTTTGAGATTAAATGCATCTTGATGGGCGTGGAGTTTGCCCCCCCTTATCCTCACATTCACAACTATTGACAAGCATTTCCTTTCCTTCATATCTATCCTTGATGCAATTTCAACATATTGGGTAGGACAATTTTAGGTTTTAGTAGTTGTCATTGTAGATTAAATAGTTATAACATATTATTTGTCAAAGTTGGATTCTAGTTTGGAATCATCACCAAAAGGATTATAATTTTTTAAAAAATGTTTTCAAATGTTTTTATATCATTTCACATTTCTTTTGAAGACTTGTAGCTTTTTAAAAATATTTCTCATCATAATATTTTTGTACTACAATGATTAATTTTGTCATCCTAAAGTTTCCTTATCCTCCTTTCTTTGAAATAGACCATCGTTTTGTTGAGATTTTTTTGGGGTGAAGAATGGAGTTCAAGGTTTGGGTTTTCTTTTAGACAAGTCTCTCAATGATGTGCCAATAGAATGTTTGGTAATTTAGGGGTCAGAAAGTTATGGTCTACACAAAAAATTGTCATAGTTTGATAGTTTCAATACCTATCCAAGTTTCACGCATTGTGGTGAAAATTTGGAAATTTTTTTTCACTATAATTTTGTAAAAGATAATGGTTCATATCCCAATATGACATTATGTTGTGAAATCAATGCACATATGAATAATATAATAATCCAACAAAATATTATTTTGATTTGGAGAGCCATGTCACATTTCTACCATGCCAACAAAAGAATTGAGAAATACTACATTTAATAATAAAATTTCCATGAAATTTCACACATACATAAAAGAAAACATAAATAATAATATCTCCCATCAAAGTTTTCAATTTTTCTTAAGGTTGTGGAATTTAGATCAAATGATCTTTAAATGTTCATTAGTACATTATGGTATGAAATTGTTGATGATTATGATTTTTTTAGGTTGGAAACATCCTTCCATTGAATATTCACTTGGGCTAAAAAATAATTTAATCATTTGACAAAAGTTAAGATGAAGTTTTGAATTTTTTTTAAAAATGGAAAATTGTTGTCAAATAAGGGTTTTTTTAAACCTTTATTAAATTATTGGTGTACATTTACACAAATGTACAAATGTTTCAATTTCATATTCATAATTCTTGTGACTTTTAGTTTTGAAACCCAAATCAATTATATGTGATCTTTAAAAATATTCAAAGTGAGTGAAAATGTGTTGCTACTTTTGATACTATATGTAGTTCCAAATTTGCCACAAATTGTGTAGACTATAGCTTGCCAACACCCATTTATATTGGAGAATAAAGACGTAACAAATTGATCTCTAGTAATGTAATTTCATGCATTGATTCTATCTATTATCCAAAGGGGTGTGAGCAAGATAAAATGAACAACATTTTTACCTTGTCAAAATTATAGCAAGTAGATTTTAAATAACCATTAAAGCCATCATAAAATTAGAAAACATTTAACTTTTTTGCTTGAATGATACAAAATAAAATATTTTTACATTAATGTGCATTATTTTCAAATTCCAATTTGTAAAAGTGGGTTTTAAGTAGGTTTTAAAATATACAAATAGTTTTTAATGTGTATTTTTGAATGTTTTGTTTCAAGTAGGTGTCAAATAGGGTTTAATAAAGCAAAAAGAAACACAAATTAATGGCTTGCTAAAATATATTATGATCTCATATCATAAATTCCAATGACATAGGAACTGGTTTATATGGGGTTTTTTGCAAAAAGTTAAGTATGTCACTTCTACATGACCATTCTAGTTGTATGGTCATCCCTGGAACATTCCAAAAACAATTCCAAAGGCGATATCGTACCGAATTATGTAATTAGGCGGTTGAGGTGATTCGTTCGTTCTCATGGCAATGCTTTCTTTTTCAATCTAAAAACAAAAGAAATAGTGTTTGCATTATTTGTAGGAATTGTAGGATCTTGTTGGGTTGGGGGAAAGGGGAATTATAATCAAGTGTCTTTTGCAAATATAGATGCAAAATCAACTTTTTCCATCATTTTATATGATTCAAAAAATTTCAAGGAATACAAAAAAATTAATATTAAAATGGAGTCAATATTGGGCATAAAAATGTACATATTTAATTTGGCATGTTAGTCAAGAGATTTTCTTAGAAAAAAATTATTAAAAACAAAAAACACAACAACAACATCAAAATTGGATGAACTAGTATAGAAAAAGTAAAAAACCACCATAAAAATTAATACTAGAGAAGAATTTAATAAAGTTGAAATATTTGACAAAGAAAATAAATTAATTGATGGGGATATGATAAATTTAGGATATTTAGTTTCCATATGCATCAAATGTTACATTAGATATTGGAGGTATTTTGCTTCGAAAAAACATGGTTTAACTATTGAGTTAATAGCAATCAAACTATTGGATGATGAAAATATGATTAAAGATAGTTATGATACTCATAGGCTTATCATATGAATTAGAATTTTTCACAATAAATTATTTAAAAACCAATATTATAAAAATTTGTTTATTAATAAATAAAATTTTCATTTTTGTTCCAAATGTTTCAATTCATACTTTAAAAAATATATTGGTTAAGGATGAAAATTTAATGAAAATTGTGTCATTGTTCCATTGGATCAAATAGAAATTCATATATTAATTCTCAAAAATATAAACCTATGAATTTTTTAAACAAGACATAATAATTTCATAAATCTAACAATTTTAATTTTTAAACGTGTCTTTTATAACCAATCTAAAATTTAAAAATTGCTTCTTATTTCATAAGTAGTTATTCATTTTGTAAACCTAAATAACCATAAAGTTTCAAAAAATTAACTCAAATTTAATAGAATTATTTTTTTATCAATTTGTAATTCCTTTTGATAAAAACCTAGAAATTTTTAAAGCAACATTGGATTAAATTAAAATTCATTCTCAATATATAGCAGTACTACTCAATGCCTATAATTCATCCTCTTGGGCATTCAATATTATAAGAAAAAATTGGGAATACAATGACATATTTGACTGACCCCTCAATCAAGTTCAATATAATTGTAAAAAGCCTTCAAAGCTTGTGTAATTGACCTACACACCAATGGGTTTGAACTTCAAACCTCTTTTGATATTATAATATTAATCCATCACCCTTGAAATTTAATTGACATTTTGAAGAAATCTTAATTTAATTAAAATTAACACAATCAACTTGACAAAATGATAAAATGCATGTCAAATTAACATAATGACAAAATAGTAAAAACAAAATGATCACATTTGACAAACCATGGACCTTTCTCAAAACCAAATTATGCAATGCATAATTTGTTATAATAGTGTTGTTGGTCCAATTTTTAACAATGGAAAAATTATATGTTATATTTCCTCAAGTAAAATCGCAAAGAAATGAAAGTTCTGACATACAACACGCATTGGTGCATGATAAAATAAACATATAAAAAAAGTTATATATAATGAAATAGACAATTTATGACACATTCTACCATGAAAGTCATAATTGAATGAACATGGAAATGTAACAATACAATGAGTTCAATGATGGTGCACCTATGAAATGCACCATAAAGGCCTAAATGTACAAGCAATAAATGATAATACTTTGTTTAAGATTATATGTCCTTCTCCTCATGAATTTTGTTTTCATTAAAAATGAAATATTTTGCAATATTGATCTATATTGGTTTCAATATATCACATCTTGACTATTAATCATAATTGAATAAATATGAGTTTGTAAAAGTGTACAAATTCTATGCAATTTAAGATGAATGAAAAATGATCACAATTTCAAATCATATTAAAACATGTTCATTTTTTGACGGTTCACTTTCTTGGATTACAAAACTATAACCTTTGATTTATGCATTATGTACATTTGATACTTCATTTACATGTGGCAAAGGGCTCTTGAAGTTTTAATATTATAAAACATATTTTGAAGTTTCTAAAAACGATGAATTTCACATTAAGAAAATTATGAATGCATTACAAGTGATGTTCTTATTGTTTAAAAATATTTATCAACAAAATAATTTTATGAGACAAGAAATTAAAAAGTCATTTGCAAAATTATCCTTATTTAACACATTTGTTTGATTTCAAAAGTCCTAAATTAAAATCAAAACCTAAAATTGAATTAAATAAATCTTTAGTATGATTATTGTAACATCCATTTGAGGTGTTTAACACTTCTCATTATTACTGTGTTTTTCAAATGACAAAACATAAATTAATCTATGATAATTTACATTATTATCTAGTGCAAGTGTTTGATTGAGGGCATTATCAAAATTGGGCTTGCACTAAATTACCTCCTCCCATGGGCCCTTTATTTTAGTAAAGCTTTCAACCAAGGGCTTTCACCTTACATGCATGTAAGTATTTACCTATCCAACCTAGGTGTATTCAAAACTTAGTAGGTTTTTAAGGAAAAAAGGATTTTTTTTCCCTTATCTATTTCATGTCTTAAATAGGATATTCATATATTTCTTTTTTTCATTGGCTTTCTTATACAATTTTTTTTTTAAAATTCAAAATTCAAAATTGACTTCATATCACAAATATTTTATTACAAATTTCATCTATAACCCACCATTTTCATAATCAAAGATAAAATCTCATAAAGAAAATTCATTTCCAATCAATTTGCCAACTTTTCCAATGATATAAAACATTTTCTATTATTATCTTTGTTAAAAAAATTATTTTTTGAATTTTTTTGAATGTAGGCATAATATTGAAATAATGTTCAACAACACACAATACTATACATTTTTTTACAATTCCTTCTTAGACAACCTTTGATTGAATTGATCCTCAAATTTGTTTTAAAAATTAAATATTTCAATAAAAAAAAGATGATTTGAAAACAAGTGTATATCATAACTTAAATCATTATATGATATAAGAAAATGAATGAAATGACATAATCTAATGAAGTTTAATGTTTTTAACTTGCGTTTAAATTGTTGGATTATGTGAGAAGAATAGGAAGATTTATCTTGTTAAACTAAACTAATTAAAATAAATAATTTTAAGACAACATATCATCTAAAATTAGCATCAAGTAATCAAGACAAAGGCGATTCAAACATGGTTTTTGATGATAGTGAAAGTTGAGATGACCATACTATTGTGACATGGGATTATGAAGGAAAAGATGTTATGTATTTGTTAGGCAAAGAAAGATGAGAATATCATGTGGATATTGCTTGATTATCGGAATATTTGTTGTACAAGGACATCCCCATGACCTTTTATGTCAACAATGAAGATGTCATGGATGGGGAACAAATGTTTATAGTTTGGGATTACAATAGTGTGGATGTTAAATATCTCCCATGCACATTTGATGGCATATATATTTTGGATGTCACAAATATGCTTGAAGATTTGTTGTATAATGACATCCCTAGGGAACTTCATGTCTACAACACACATGACTACTTCAACACAATATGATAATATAAACAATGTCGAAAATAAATATGCATAATTTTGTTATGAATGTAAAAATGCACATTTATGTAAATAAAGGATAGTGGTATTTCCACGTGTTGAGCAAATGAACCATGATTTTATTTTTCAATTTTTAAAAATTTGAAAATTGTGAAAAAAAATTAAGTGATTTTTCATAAACTTAGGCCACTTTTTATAAGTTGAATGCTATCACTAATTTGGCCATGCTTGAGAAGGCCAAATTCCTTGTCTTTTGACATTCATCACATGTGACCTACAAAAATGCAATGTATTTTATGAATAGTGGGCCCCACTAGTATCTTGCATCCAAGAATTTCCTAATGACAATGTTAGCAAAAAGAATGGCCTCCTCCTACCCCTTATGTAGGAAATATTTCAAACTTGAACTCAATAATAAATGCTTCAAAATTTATTGTGAAATGTGAAATTTTGGGCTTAAAAAAGAACTTTCAAAGAACATGTTTTGAGTATTTTTTTTCCAAAGCTTGCCAATATGCCACCAATGATGAAAAAGTTTGCATGGACCTTAAATATGTATTTTTTTAAAATTCAAGAAAATTTATTGAAATGCATCACTTGGAAAATGAAATGTGATAAAATTTGATAATAATGGAGTTCAAGGCATGCATTGAAGCTAGTTTAAGGCTAAGAATCAATGGCAAGTTGCATTATACTTGTCACAATACATTTAAAACTACAAAAATCAAAATCTAACATTTTATCATTTGGAGGAATCATTATGTTCATAGGATATTTTTTACAAATTCCACCTTGATCATTAACACACCATTATATTCCACAAACATTCAACCAATTTTTACGTTCACAAAATCAACTCAAAAAAAGTTCATAGGTAGAACCCTTTGGGAAAATTACATTAAGTTGAATAGTGCTATACTAATAAAAACAAATGAGACAAAACAAAGACATTCAATATGCAACTCTTCAAACATGAAATATTTTAAATTCTGATTTCAACCTATTAAAAACACGTTTCCTTTCTAATTTAAATATCAACATATTTTATGATCCATGGAATATTACAACATACATAGTTCTTCTTAATGAATTATGAAATGCCATAAATCCTTACATGATAAATATCCCTTCAAAAACATCAAAGCAAAAATGTTACACCATTGTCACAACTAAAATTTCTAAAATTTGTTTGATACATAATAATATAAAATACATTATAAAACAAACAATGTCCACAAACAAATCTCAATACTTTGCACCTTTCCTTAAAATATATAAAGGAATGAAAGTTAATATAACATAAAATTTATATCCTAAAATAGGAATTGTCAATGGAAGCATTGGCTATATAGAAAACATATCCTTTGCAGATGTCAAATGGATACAAAAAGATATTACGATGTATCCATCAATCAATATTTTGGTTAATTTTAATAGTTGCATTAAAAAACACATCAATTTATAAAACATAATACTTGAAAACCTCCTTAAAAATGTCATACCAATGGGATCCATATCAAGGGCTTTCAATATCATAACCAAATACCATAATCAAACATGTCCAAAACATTCACAATCAATAGATATTAGTTACTAATTGCCCCAACTTTTGGTCTGATAGATTTCAAAGCACAAGAACAAACATTTTATCACTTAATCATAGACCTACACCAACCACTTGATAACGTGCCACTAATATACACAACATATATGCATGCTACATTATCACATCTATGTTTTATAGATAGACTTGTAATCCTTCGAGATATAACTATTCAAGACATAAGCAAAGCAAACTTTAAAAAAGGATTGTTAGAAATTACTACATTTACATCAAAACATAGTATAACCAATGAAAACAAAACCATCCAATGCGAACATTGCCCATTGAAATCTAATAATGAAAAATATAATAATTACAATAAATGATGATTGAAACAATGACATTATTGTTGATTTTATCAACTATTGGCACAAAGAATTCCAATTAACTAAAAATGATGAAAACGTATTCTTCAATTCTAATGGATGGTTAAATAACCAACATTTGGTAGCCGCAATGAATATGTTATTCATTCAAAAATTATAATCATTAGGTTACCAACAACACACATATGCAATCATAGGAATTTTGCACATTAATACTTAAACAATTGTTTTCAACATGTAGTCATAAACAACAATCATTAGATATAAATAAAAATACATGCCTCTAATCCAAATATGCATTGCATAATATATGATTCAAATGCACCAATAAAGAAAAAATTACCAGATCACACCATACAATTATTAACTAATATAATTAATGTTGAACATTTATTATATAAAAACATGCAAATGCCATGCAACAAATAGACAATTCAATGTGGCCTTTTCACAATAACACATGCGGTTGACATAACATTTGGATTTAACCTAAAAAAATTATACATAATGTGGCACAAATGTGATCACATTTATATGATAACATTAACAATAAAAATATGTCTCCATTCCCCAAACATCGACCACATTAATAAAATAGTTAATCATCACTAGTAGTGCATAGAGAAGGGTGACATGACTTACAAAAGTCTATATGAAAGAGGCAAAATTTAGGTCAATCCTAACTTTCAAAGAATGCAAAGTGTGAAGGCATATGGATAGAGTGAGATCCATGGTACCTGTAAAGATGGATTCTCACTACTCATCTAAGGGCTCGAGTTCACAATAGTCCATTTCATGCAAACCTTCAATTGATAACTTTGTCATGCCCGTACATGGCCTCATACATGATGGCTAGTTACGGGCATGCCCATGTGTGCTTTTAGGGTTAATGTACGGTCTTAGGTGATTGTACGTTATTAGGTACTTAGGGTTTCAGTTTGTTGGCGATAGTATAAAAGACCAAGCCCTTCCTTTTTCCTTTTAGTTTTTTTAGAATTCTTTTGTCAGGATAGTTTCCTCCATAATAAGCTAGGATTTCTAGATGTTCACGGTGGCCATTGCACAGTCACTGTATACATACATTTCATTTTCTTCTTTTTTTGCAAATCAATTCTAGAAAAATTACATTTTTTGTTGCTTCATGTTGAAAGCCACAAATTTCTTTTGCCTGTGAATTCTTGAGTTATTATTGCTACTATTATTGTTGTTCTTGCTAGTGTTACTACTGTTGGAGGGTGCTGGTGTTGCTGCTACCGAAGGGAGTTAATGTTGTTATAAGAAGGAGCTTGTGTTGTGCCAACCAACAGAATTAAGATTCTTGACAGGTTTCAAAGTTCCCTTCTTTTTTTCTTTCTTTCTTTTTGTTTCACGCGTACAAATTTGCCCTCCACTGGCGAGTAAAAAAAAAAAAACATTTAGGTGACGTGCGCCCACCATTGCTGTAAAGTAGCGTAGCACCGCTTGTTGCAAAGCAACATTGCTGCAACAATGCGCGTTACAAGACGCTCCCGCAATGCGAGCTTCAGTGTCGCAACATTTCGAGTTGTAATGTTGCAGTGCCGCGAGCTACAGCACCATCGCTGAGCAGCAGCATCGCAGTTGTAGCGCCATAGCAACGCCATCGTAGCAACATCGTAGCTACAACACCGCAACTGCAGTGCCACAGTAGTGCCATCACTATAACGCCACAATAGCACCATCGTTATAGTGCCACAGTAACGCCATTGTTGTAGCAATAGCGTCGCAACATTGCGAGTTGCAGCACCACTGTTGTTGCAACGTTGCAAGCGATAATGTTGCCATTGTTACGACCTTGGTCCATTCAACATTCGTCCAATGTCCGTTGGACTTTTGTTGAGCGATTTGTTCAAGTTTTGTTCGTCAAATTTCCGTCCATCTAGGGACTTTCGTCCAACGTTCGTCGGACTTTCATCTTGCGCTTGCCGTCCTGCGTCTTGCGTCCTACATCTTGTGTTATCATCCTACGCCCTAACATCCTGCGTTCTATTGTCCTACGCCTTGCGTCCTGACATCCTGTGCCTACGGCCTTGCGTCTTATCATTCTACCATTTTATCTTTTCATCCAACGTTCGTTTAACTTTCGTTTAGCCTTCATCCGGCCTTCATTCAACATCCGTTTGACCTCCTTTTGACATCCGTCTACTGTCGGTCATTTTCGACGACACACTATATTCTTCAAATTATACGTCATGTTAGAACTTTGTAGCCAGTGCTTTTTATTGTTACAAAACTTTGGGCATGGGACAACACCATGTCCTCGGATGATGAAAGCATTACTACTCAACCAGAGCTTAGGTATCAGCTACAAAGTAACACACAATCCTTTGAGTTGATTTCTTTAAGCTCACGATCTTCATGAAGTTACTATTAAGCATCAATAGCACCGCTGTCATCTAGTACAACTCCTACAAGGAATTCAAGTTCAGGTTACACTACATCAACGGTACATCAAAGTCCATTTGGAGGGGCTCATCAGTGGGGTACGCCTATTGTCGCACTTAATTTCACACCATCACTGTATATTTCGCTACAGGCCATTATCTCTACACCTATATACACCATGGAGATCAGTAGTTCCTCTAGAAGAATTGAGAAGTTTAACGGAAGGCCAAGTATTATTTCTTTGAGGGAGTTCAAGGCAACTTTCTCAACTGTGGTCTATGAATTGGAGCTCAAGTATGGCGTTAATTACACCGAGGCATTTGCATTTAAACAATTGGCCCATTATGTGCACTATGAGGCATTGGATGTCTACGAATAACATTCTGAAAGGATTTTGGGTGTCACCCAGATTTCCAATCCAGCTTATGCCATAGCCATCGCCATCGCCTCTCAAGCTTCATTGCAAGTTGCAACTGCACATCATGGGACTCTACCCAATAATCCAAACCCAGTACCTATTTCAATAAACCTTTCTCCTCAACAACTCATTGTTGCTACCGTAAACATTCCTCCCACCACCGATGCGCCAGCTTTTACTGATCGAGTGGGGAATTCTTTCGGGTTTCTGAGTTAAAATTTCTAGTCAAAAGTTCTAAAAATTTTTTGCAGCTCACCACCTTCTTTCGGCAAAAGGATGAAACCCTCAAGATGCTCTATAGGAGGCTTCTCAAAGTCAAAGAGGATATTTAGAGCATCATAGACCTGAAAGTTGCCCATCGGTATCTGTGTTTGTTAGAAGGTACTCCAACACTCCATGCATAGGTTTTACAACGGGTTTTTGCAGAATTTGGAAATTCGTACACTTTGTTGGATATGTATAACATTTCCGAAAAGCTGGAATTGGCTCATGCACACTATGAGGCCAGTACTATGAGGCCTCCATCACGTTCAAGGCCTTTGCCTACACCAGCTACGCCAACTAAATCATCACATTCATTTTCAAGGACTAAAGCAGTGCACTCGGCTACACCCATCCTACCTTCTTGTAACTACTATGGCAATCTTGCCCACAAAGCTAATGAATGCAACATTCCTTCTGAGGATCTCTTTTATCATTATTGTGGGAAAGAGGGACATCAGGAATTTGTCTATTTTGCCAAGTTCCCGGAACGGAAACAATTTTGATTACAACGGAAAAATCTACCAACATCTTTCACTATCCTTCAACCAAAAGCCAAGGCACCTCAGCCTTCCACTCAAGCTTTGCCTACCAAGGGTAATTCCAATAAGAATGCTAAAAAGAAAGAGCACAATGCTGACAAGAGGGAGGTGCTTCAAGCCCATGCAATTCAAATTCAGACTTTACAAAATGAACTCGAATCATTGAGGGCCTAACTTGTTAATTTAAAAGGCAAGTCCTCCCAACCAGCTAGTCATGCCCAACCTGTACAAGGTTAAGGGTCACAAGAGGGACCTCCTAGGTCGTTCTATGGCCTCCCACATGATGCCATGGTTGGGGAGTATGTTTTTTTCCACTCCACACAATTCTAGTCTCACACCAAAATTTGCTACTTCTTTTTGCCCTTTCTATGTCACAGCATAAGAGGCTAATGTAGCACCCAGAATTTTTGCCATTAGGCAGGTAATTCAAACTGATGGACTCGCATTTGGTTCAAGTCCTATTACCAGGGCTAAAGGAGCTCGAATAGTCATGCCACAATCTTTTCATCCTCTCAACATGGAAAAAAAACACACCTTGTTGGCGAAAGGGGAAGAGACTATTACACCACAAGCTGTTAAGGCATCAAATTCCCGTGTCCCAGGAGTACATGTACATCAAGAAAACACATAATTTTCCACTGATCAGCTTATGGAATGCCAACTTCAACTACATGAAGTGGCACAAAAGCTTGTGAGTACACCATTGTTTAGTTTTCAAGATTTGAAGTTAAGCACCAGGGACATAATTGCAGTCCTAGAGGATACCCTGAACACTACATCAGGTCTTCTACCAATCCCTGATCCACATGTTATAGAGGTCCCATCCAACACCTTGGAGAGACATTCAATTGGCTCACATGTTATAGATGGCGTTCCTAATTTGGTCACTGGTTCTAGCATGGCTAAACTGATGGGCTTTCTTACCTTTGATTCTACATTCACATATCAGAAGGGAGTTAATAACACCTCACTTATGGATTTGTTACTCAGCAAAGGTGTTATGGATAGCCATTCTCTCCACAAAGTCTCTCATTCATTTCCAAAGGCGGTGCCTAGTGAGAGAACTTCCATCACCACTGGAGTTGCCATTGTTGACAATACTAGGTCAGCAATCCAAGTGGGAGCACATACACCCAAAGTGGTACTTCTTGACATAGGTGCCCAACCAGTGATTCTTGGAGTTCAATTTGCCAAAAAGATGGGCATGCTTAACTCCAAACTACAGAAATCTATGTGGCAGATTCGCACCACTAGTGGGAGCGTAGAGGAGGTACTTAGGGAAAGCTCGGATTTAATTGCATTTAAGTTCAATGAAGGTACAAATTAGGAGCTTTGCTTACATGTTAGATGTTTAGTCACCAATGCTAGTAGTTATGATGTGTTCATTGGGCAAGAGGCCCTGTTTCCACCAAGTTTCACAATTGACAATTGGTTCGAACATGCGTACTACCGAGTGGATTGGGAGACTGATGGCCACCACCTAGGATACATACCCCTTGATTTACATGGGAACCATAGTCCTATGGTTCACCATTGTATGCTCAAGGAAGCACACACCATTTCTTACATCCAACAAGCTAATCACAAGTGGATAGAGGGAGATTGTCGCAACCCTAGCTTGGGCTCGCGACCATGGCAAAGGGAATTGCAAGGGTGCGGGCCAAAGGGAAGCCCGGGAGTTAAGCCAAAGGGAAGCCCGAGAGTTAAGCCAAAAGGAAGCCCGGGAGCTAAGGCAAGAGGAAGCCTGGGAGTTAAGCCAAGAGGAAGCCCGGGAGTCACATCACATACTCCCGGGAGTGCAAGAAAGTGCTAGGGAGTGTGAGGGAGTGAACACTCACACTCCCAAGGCAACTCCCACTTGGGGAGATG
>Ga0116231_10001067_pt1 | contig 54333 bp, 41 predicted proteins | sample S1TSphgellanicum_2_FD_89695 | JGI IMG/M metagenome (GOLD analysis project Ga0116231, IMG submission 89695) | Host-associated microbial communities from peat moss isolated from Minnesota, USA - S1T2_Fd - Sphagnum magellanicum MG | ecosystem: Host-associated > Plants > Peat moss > Unclassified...
ACCTATCCTAAGAGTTTATATCTATTCGAGGCGGTGGGAAGGGGAGAGTTGGTGGAAACGAAGAGGTATTACGGGGAGTGCTGGGGGGGTGGGGGGGGTGGGTGTAGTTCTAACTTATATGATGTTGTCGCTGAATGATCATGATAGTTTACAAGGTGTGAATTGGCCATTTGTTTGCAAATTGGTTCATTGTTTTTCAAGGTTTGCAATGTGGGGAGGTTATAGTTATGACTTCAGTTATATGATGTACATAATTCCATTATGTAATGTGAGAAAGTCAAACAATGATTAATCCACATATGGATCGATTAATGTGTATGTGCATATTTGGGGTGTAAATCATACAAATTATATTTATCCATTCATTTTTTATTAATTGTCATTGCTGTAAATGATCCTTGAGTTGTCATCTAATGCATGCATGACCTAATAATCCATATATCAATATTGGCAATGAAGCTAGCTGGTGACATGTCCTTGTTGGTTGTTTTGAATAAATGGAGTTGGATACATGTAAATGACCACATGGTTACCTACATGGGGAACCATATTTGGAACATGTATGTAAATGGATAAATGTAGATGAACATGTATGTTCCATCACAATGCATATGCATGTAAATGGGATTGGTCATATGAATTGAATATTCCATTCATCTCACATGAGTGAGGCAAATGGTCTTTTTATAAGTAATATTCTATAAGGAAAGAAGTAATATTAGTGTAGACAAAAATCTTAATAAATTGGAACATATTTAAAATATATATGCATGTGAATACATGAAGAAATTGAACGGAGTGGCAAGGTCCAATGGGATCCTAATAAAATCCAATAATGGTGGGATTAGAGTGAGAAGCATAGTGAAGTTTGTATGAAGTGTGGTGAAAAAATGGATATAGCGGCAAGATCCATTGGGATCCCATTAAAATCCAATAATAAGTGGGATTAGAGTGGAAGGTGGTCACTTTTGTCCAAGTGTAGTGATTTGTGGCATGTCCAATTTCATTCAAATTGAATTTGGGTGGAATCATGTAATGATTTTGACCATGATTTGTTGTAATGAATTGAAGATTAAATTCACATCAATTCTTTGGTTACCATCTACTAACCATTTTTGTTTAGGCATTTTCATCATTTTCTTTGGTTACCATCCACTAACCATTCAAGTTTTTTATGGAATTTGATTGATTCACGGGAAAATTAGGTAGATGGGCTTATAACTTAAAAACAATGTTAGATGTTTTCTATGGATAAAGGCTACAAACCCTAATTGAGCTTGGTGGCTAAACTGCTAGTGGCGTGATGATTCAACAGCCCTGAAAAATTTGCTTCTGATATGTTTATGTTTTTGGTGTGTTTTGTTGCTTTGTAGGTTATGACAAAGGGAGCTTGCTGAGTTAGTTTTTGTGATGGAGCGCAATCCCAATTGTTTAATGAAAACTCTTCATGAGCTTTGTGAATCACAATTTTGCAAGAAGATTGGTAGGAAGATTTCTAGGGAACTAAGGGATGAGGTTAAAAGGAGTATATTTGAAGCAGGTTGAGGAGGAGTTCCATGGGCTTTTTGGTGATGAAGAAAAGCTAAGTGGCTAGACTTTTTGAAGACTAGAAATGTGTGTAGGATTTGGATTTTGGGAGTGGTAATTTGTTAAGAATAAAATTTCATTAGGACTACTAGATCGGAAAAACCCCGACGATTGAATTTCTGTTGTGCTAAAAGTTAGGAAAAGGTCTAAGGGTTTTATATGTTTTTTTTGTAGGGACCAACACAAGGGAGATGATGATTGAGTCAAGGATTTTTGGAGTGGCTGTGTGGCAGTTCATGTGTGATAACTTTGGGGATCTTGAGATGATGAGTGCCTAATTTGTTCCATCTTAAGGAGAGAGTACTTGTTACGTATTGTGGGAGCTCTGAGGTTTTTGGGAAGGGGATATTGGAGAATAGAATATATTACCTTGATTGATCTTGCCCTAAATTTCTATTCAGTTTTTGAGAAGAACCATGTGAAGTTGTTGAGTTGGTCTTTGTGGGGTTTTTGTTGTTGGGTATGAGTTGCCACTCTTGTGAAACAACATGTTGACTTTCAGAGAGGAAATCAAGAGCGAAACTAATCCTTTGTGGTCCACAGAAATAAAATGATAGAATGTAGATGTCTACAAGGTTTTTGATGGAGAAGTAATACTTGAAGCAGATCTGTTTGTCTCTGTTAAACCTTTGTAATACGCACCAATCTCTGTATGTTCAACAGTTGGGATTTATACAATGAAGAAAATATTTCCCTTTTCTTTTTGGTGACAAGTTTTTATCCTACATAAATATTAATAATTTTGATAATTTTTGCTAGGGTTGGTAGTGATAATCATGATGTTAATAGCTTAAATTGAAACCCAAGTTCTAACAAGGAGGATATTAAAAAGGTTCATTAACATGGGAATGAAGGCAATTTTGAGATGCCATGCCTATGCATATCATCCAAAACGATTCATATAATTTCGCATGAAAATTATTTAATAAACTTGATAAATTAGAGTTAAATTGAAATAGAGTTAATTTGGACAACTATAATGGGAAGAATTTTTTTGCAAATATATATTGATTGTTAATATTATATTGTTAAGGAAAACATACTATGGGAAAAAAAGAAAAGTAATAATGAAAGGATTCATTTCTAGATGCCAAATACAGAACGAGGGGATGATTCGTAACCAGGTGACACTGCATCATGACCTGAAGTTTTTCATCACCTGGATTTTTCCACCGTAGATCGATTTTCGATCGGACGGAGATACACGAAACCCTAACTGGAGCTCTCTATTTTTTAGTTGCAGTGTCAAATCTTTGTCTCTCTATTTGCGATTTTGCTTTTCGGAGTTTCACGGCGGCGGCGTCCGCGTCCCTTCTCATTTCCGGCGTCTGCTTTCTCTCCGGAAGCTTCTCACCATGGGTCGTATGCACAGCAGCGGGTAAGAAACTATGGATTTCTATCCCGTTCCTTTTTTTTTCCGGCAATGTTTGGTGCAGATTTGTGAATACGGCGTCTGGATGATAGCAGGGTTTGTTTCCTTCAAGAAGAGTCCCTGCTATCTCTTATTCTTATGCCTTCCTCGTCCGCGTAGAATGGATTTCTCTTCTACCTTTTGTTTTAAGTGCGTGCACAGTTTGATATGTTTGTTAGGATAGTAAGGTTGCGAGCCAACTTAATATCTGAATCTTCTTCCGCCATTGTATCGGAATATGTGACAGACAAATTTGACCTACGTGTCTCATTGTAGCAGTCGGAGACTGTACAGTTTAGATGGTTTTTGGTAGGGCAAGGTATCGTGTCTCTGAAGCTTTGTTAGAACGCTTCTCGCAGGAAGGGCATGTCCTCCTCAGCTTTGCCCTACAAGAGGACGCCCCCAAGCTGGTTGAAGGTCACCACTGCGGAGGTAGAAGATCATATCTGCAAGTTGGCGAAGAAGGGTTTAACTCCCTCCCAGATCGGTGTTATCCTAAGGGACTCTCACGGTATTGCACAGGTCAACAGCGTGACAGGGAGCAAAGTTCTCCGCATCCTCAAGGGCCATGGTAGCGTATGAACCCTCTTTTGTGTTGCCTTCTGTATGCCGCACTGGCAAGCCCTTTTTCCATAGGGCTTAAACAGTGAGCTATCAGGGGTTGATTATGGTAAAACCTTGTCATTACCGGTGGTTGATTGAACTGCATTAGGATGTCCTTCCTTTTTATTACTTCTACTCTCATTGTTGCAGAGGTGCAGTTTGTGCCTTTCTTATGATGACTGAAATATTGTCAAGTTCTTTCTGCAGAGCATTTGACATTGATTTGGTGAAGCTGTCTTCTGAATGGGAGCTGCTATTCATTTTTACTGACATGGCCTTTTGCAGGTTTGGGACCTGAGATCCCTGAGGATTTATACCACTTGATCAAGAAGGCTGTGGCTGTGCGCAAGCATCTGGAGAGGAACCGCAAGGATAAAGACTCAAAGTTCCGCCTTATTCTCATTGAGAGTCGCGTCCACCGCCTGGCCCGCTATTACAAGCGCACCAAGAAGCTCCCACCCAACTGGAAGTAGTGAGTGCCTGGACGCCTTCTGGTGTTGTATCAGGTTTTTGGGTGCAATAGATGAGCTTACTATGTCTGTGGATGAGATGTATGTGTCTTACAGAAATGTGTTTGCATGTGATGGTTTTCTGAACTTCCATGCTTGCTTACTCCTGACTTTTCCTTGCTTGTCTGTTTGTGCAGTGAGTCTGCTACTGCCAGCACCTTGGTTGCTTAATCGATGTAGATGAAAGTTTTGAGTTCAAGAGATGATTTGTAGTCTGGTTTCTGCATTCAACCAGTTTGAGATCAGATTTTGTTTCTGGGGTTTGCCCCACATGTTATTTGACACCTAACCCTAAATGTCATGGCACGTTGGATAATGATGCCATGTGTTAAACCCATAGGGTTTTTGAGGATTGGTTTTGGACTCCCTTTCCAGGGAGGTTTTTTAACACCTATCTTTCAGCAATTGTGAATCTGCATCCCTCTATTCATTGCAAGCTTTCACCCATCTCTGGTAGGAGGTTTTGCAGATGTTTGGGAAGTTGGAGCTATTGTCTGTATTTTAACATTCTGCCCAAACACATGCTCTCCATGTTTGTTTTGTTCTATAATTTAATCTCTCTCTTTTTAGCCCAATCCTGTCAGTTCTCAGCTGGATGCACATTGCATCGATTATGTATGCTGGCAGTTGCACATAGCTTAATTGTACCTCATAATGGCTTCGTTTACAATGATTCGAAAGGCTTTCAACTATGACTTTGTTCACAAGCATTCTCAGTCAGACTTTTAAAGTATGAATTGATCACCTCAATTGCCTTATAGATCCTGGTATTTGAGGTTCTGCCAAATTTTGTAGCCAATAGGAGCATGCTTCTGGGATCTGAAGACAGTGTTGCCCAAATTTGTTTCTCTTAGATAACCAAGCTCTCAATGCCAAACAGCAATGGCTGGCCTTTTAAAGTTAATATGAAGGTGAAGCAGTCATTTAAAATGATATCTGTTTGGTGTGGCTGGCTTGTGTTAAGTCTTCATTGTGATTACTTAAGGATGTTTGCTGCCTAATGAGGGAGCTATTTGAGGGCACCCTTTGCTGTCTAAAGGTCTATGTGCACTTGTCCGTGGTTGGCTTGGTCTCGCTGCTAAGTTAATGTTTGAATTGCCTGCTCATAACCTCATTCACACCTGTAGTGTGAGATAGTACAAAATCTGAGGTGGGTGTCTACATGTTTGCCATCAAGACAGGTTGGAGCAAATCTATATCACTTTCACCCCATGATTTTCAAAATGAGCTTATGGAGATATTGCCATTAACATTGTTGTGACATGATGTGAAATCTTGCACCTATCATTTCAAAATGTAATTCTTCTGTACAGAAAATGGTGAGGAATTTTCCCTATAACGTCATTGTCATTGGCTCTGTAGATCTATGCCACTGCAAGCAGGGGAATTTTAAGAAAACATGCCAATCTGTAATTGCTAAGGGCAAGCCCAAAGCTACCAACTACAAGTGTGGTGAATGCATCATTCCCCTCTGTGCTATGTTGAATCTCTTCCTCCTTTGCTGCTAGGTTTTATTCGGCCTCTTTGTCCTTGATTCCTGTGGTCATTTCCTTCTCTTCCAATTTTTGTTGACCTAGTGAGGACCATGACTACCGAGTCTTCTCAACACTTTCTGTTTACAGATGGGTTCATGACATTACCCTCCAAGAACTTGTTTGGGGAAATTAATCTTGCTTGTTTCAAACCCAAGTGGATGTCTGGAAATGACTAAGGGGGGTAACTAGGAGGAGGACTACCTTTAAACCCTTTGAACCTCCAGGGGTGAAAGTGATGAGAGAATGAATGCACGTTCTCCAAGAGCTTAAATGTTTACTCACCAACCTCTCTATCTTCTCTAAAAAAAACTAAATATCCAGCATGTCTTTATATGTTGGCATTATCATGTTGCTGTTGATGGTTGCTGAACACTGTATGTATGCACCTGTCTGTTGTGGTTGTTCGTTGTGCTTCGATATGTGTGCTTCGATAAGTGTGCACTGCCTGATGGGATGGTTTTGTTTTCCTGTTGTGTTCCTTGTGCCTCTTGCTGCTCATCAAAACTACCTTCAACTTTCAAGTCCTTTTTTAAAGACAGTTTTTAAAGCTTGTTGGCACAGATTTTTTTTTCACCCCCTCAATTTTGTGGTGTAGCGACTCTGATGATCACCCACAACAAGGGGAATTAGCCAAATTTGGCTACTAAGGTCAGAAGCAAAATTTATTCGAAAAAATCTAAGAATTCTTCTACATTTTGGCAACCTGTCAGAACCTGTTGTCTTAAACATGACAATCCCAGAAAAAAATTCCTTAGAAGTCTGGTGATGTTGGCACATTTTTTTTCACAAAAATCCTTTTTACTGGATTGTTTCCCTCAGGCGCCACTTTGAGAAAATTCACCAAAATTTATTATGAAAAAAAAAAAAAACTTAAGTTTTGGGCTTCCTTTTTGTTTTTCCTCTCTTTTTTAAAATTTATGTTAGTTCAATGTTGTCAGACCTTTTTAAAACTTGTCAGAATTTGCTTATGAGTGCCAATGGAGTACAAGTTATGTAGCGTAAGGTACCCACTACATTGTACAAGGGCAGTACATATTTAGTAAGGTCCCAGTCATTGTAGTCATCATAAGCTGACAGGTTTTCCAGTAGGAGAAGAAGGCCAGATTCTGTTGAAATATGTAATTTTTTGGGAACAAAAATGGTCCAGCAGCCCCATTTTAAGTATTTCACAATTTTTGACATTCCAGAATACTAATGTTGTCAAACATGTGATATTTATTTAAAATAATTTAATTAATGCCAGAATGGTGAAGGTACTATGATATACAAAGCAATGTTGGCCACAATAATTTACAATCCGCAATAAGAGTTAGAGAAGATCCATCCACAGTGCATACCTAGTATGTCAATTGACTACGAGTGTCTGTCGCATCCAAAACAGTGTACCACTTACTAGAAGGGTGCTTCTTTCTTTTGCACTTAGAGCATTTGTAGGTGTGGTGCTGAGTATGTGATCCTGCAAAATTATTTCTCACATCCAAGTTTAGTTATTTACTTCTTTTTTTTTTTCCAACCCCACTCATAAAACTAAAACTAGGACTCTAAATGGGTGGGAGGCTACTAATAGCAAACCACCTCGGCCAATCATTATGCTTGGCCAATCAGAAACAGGGAGCACCAGTCAGATCATACTTATTTAGAATCTTCTGTAGACTTTGCAGTGCCCAGTACCAGTCTCAGCAAATTGTGCAAAAGTTGCTGGGATACCCGCCAAAACTATTTTGCTGAGCCACATTGGCATGTTTTGACTGTTCTTCATCCACTTTTAATTTGCAGGGTCACATACTGCACTACTGGGACTTGCTCTTAGTTAAGATACAAAGCTGCTTACACTTGTCATAATGGGGAGCGATTCCAATCACTGGTCTTCTACTCTAAAATAACAATAAAAACCCATGAAAATACAATATAGCCCCTTTGAAATAATACAAAACATATAAAGAGGAAGATTGGGAATAATGCACATTTAAGAGGAAGAAGATCTTTGAAACAAAACAAAATGTAAAAGGAAGAGCCTCTGAAATGAATGCAAAAGGGCGAATCAATAATAGCATATTTTTCCATTCAGGGCACAAGAAACCAAAGCACATGAGTGAATCTGGGTTTTGGGTTGTTGATTCAGGGTTTAAGGTGTAGACTTTACTTTAGGCAACCAGATCTATACTCTTACTCTTCTCCTCCTCCTCCTCCTCCTCTTCCTGGCCATTAAACTTTCATGCACAAGGCCAATTTTTCGGGGGTGGGGTTGGATATGGGTTTGGATGTTTCCAAAGCTCCACAAAAAGGTTGCATTCTTCATCCTCTTCAAATTGCTCCTAGGTTTATGCAATGTATATGGTTTTTTTACCCCATTAACATAGTGCAGGTACTCTCACACTAGCAACCAAGCAGAAGAGACAAGTTGATTGTTGTCATCCTTTCATCTTCTTTCAGCCTTCCATGCATGCACAAATACGTGTAGTGAAATTACCCCATTTTCTTCTGGTACCTCAAATCCTCACGTACTTTGAACGAAATCCCAGCTAACAACCACATCAACAGCCACTACCAACTGATTTTTTCCCTCTTTCTAAAACCAGCCAAACAAGGCGACAAAATTTGGTGCACAAGCATCAAAAACAAAGTGCCTATGTCAAACAAAGAAAGCTTCAATCATTCTTTGCTGTTGGCTTTTGTTTTGTCTTTGGGAGGAGGAGGGCTTGGGAGTTGGGGATTTTAGAAGCAATTTTTAAAATTTTGGGGGCGAAAAACGGAACAATCATTCAATCAATCCATGTCAGGCATTACCTATCTCTATCCTATCCATAGGCACGGTGCTCACTTGTTATATACAACATGGGGACAAAAATCAATAAAAAAATTCAAAGGAGTCATGGGTCCATCTATCCTATCCATGGGCAAGGTGCTCACTTGTTATACAAAATATGAAAAATTATTCAAAAGGAGTCAGGGGTGGTGGGTCTACTCTTATTAGTCACTTAGTCCTATCCAACTCTCATGATCATCACTTAGTCATATTGAACAATGTCCAACAATTAGTCTCACCAAACAATGCCCGACAAACAAATGGACTGACATTGCTTCCAGTGGGACTTTTTTTTTGGGGGGAAGGGGCTGGGGAGTGGGGGCGGGGTGGGGGGTGGTCTAATAATAAGTCTCTTCTTATTTCAACCTTATTGAACACAAGGCCTTGAACTTGTCTCTCTAAGGTAACCAGAATTGGTGGGACTTTAAGCACCACAATTATGGGCAAGTTGTGGACGTGTGTTACGTCCTCTTCTTTGCCAAAAATGCTTTGTGATTGAACTTAGTGCTGGGTCCCTTGCCAATTTCCATCTCTCCTCTAGCCTACTGCATCATAAGAACTTGGTATAAAGAGCTTCTGTACTCTTTTGTAATGTTAGATTTACAAAGGGTTTTCAGTCAGCTAGAAGATGGTTCAGGGACCTGGAGCATCACCTTGCTCATGATGAGCTAGCATGTTCAGTATAATGGAATGGGCCCCCTGAGTAGAGTGTGCAAATACCAGAAAACCCTACAGGGATGAACCACCATCCCACTCATTCTATGGGATTAGGTTCTAGGGGGACCTGTTCTCAAGTATAACCAACCGGTGTTCCCAAGCATTGATTAACAGCACATGAGTACTCAACTCATTCCCACCAATTCATCCACATTATATGTGAATGAGTGGATTGCCCTAAACCCTAGAACCAAATGATGGATGATTTCTCCTTTTCCACACTTTGATAAGGAAATTAGGGGGGTCTATCCAAAGTTGTTTCATTGCAATTATTTTGCTCATATCTTGCTCACTCTTTTTAATTTTCTTTTTTATACCTTTGAATGAGATTCTTGGCTTCTAAAAAGGTCTTAAATTTTATATTCATGTAACATGCAACAGACCATTATTTTGCACCCTAGATATTATTCATATTATTTTTCAAAAAAAAAAGAAAAAAAAAAGAAGCCATGGGCTTCTTCTTTGATTTTTTATTTATTTTTCAATACAAAAGAGCCAACATTGGTTTTGTTCATCTCATTCCAACATATATGCACGGCAGATAGGTAGTCTACCAACCTAATTTTTTTGCTCTAAGAAACATGATAAATCGGGTACCCCGAAAAGATACTACACCTGAGATATGATAAATTGGGTACCGGAAATGATATATACCTACCTGAAGATTTCTCAAGATTCTGCAAAAAGTTTCCCCCTTTCTTTACCGAAGAAGGTAGATCTGTGGGCATAGGTAAAACCGTATTCTGGAACATGCAAGGTGCGGGCCATTGTGCCTGGAAAGGTGCATGTGAGGAATTTGGGCAAGAGCATGGTAGGGCGAGCCAAATGTTTTTTGAATGGGCAGCAAGATGGGTCAAAATGGCATGTACCCAGCCCATTCCATACTGTAATGGTTTTCATGATTTTCTCAATGGGCATGTGGATTTACAGAATGGTATGAGGATTTTGCACAATGGCCATGTGGATTTTTAAAAACAATTGTTAGGTCAGTTAGCCCAGAACCAAGAAGACATGTCCATCGTGCCGCTATAAAAGGGGATTATAAAAGAGGCAGAAAAGGTCACATGCAAAACCATTACGTCTGTTGGAATTTGCTTATTGCTTATCAAGGAGAGGTTATAGAGAATAAAGTCACCACTAGGATGTACAGTACATAACATATTTGTACCCTACACATTTTTTTAGGTTTTGTTATTTATTTATTTATTTATTTCTTTCTTTCTTTCTTTATTTTGTTCTGTAGGTGGGTGGAACAAGGAACCCCAACACACACAAAGAGATGGTATTAAACACCGTATCCTTTGCAACCTACCAATTCACAGCCGCTCACTCCTCACACACACAAAAAAACATAAAATTTGGAAACTTCACAATCTGAGTTTGCTATCATGAATATAAATTATATATATAGAGAGAGAGAGAGTTGTGTCAAGCTCTATTTTATAAATTTTTCTTTTCATTTTTCTTTTTCAAAATAGGTAGGTTTAGGGTTTAGGGTTCACCCTAAACCCTCCCTCCCCACCTAGCCTTCCTAATTCTAAAATAGTGTTACCTACCTAGTAGGAATATGAAAAGTAAAAAATTCCTTGTATGTTGCTCTGATACTATTAGAGTTCAAAGATGATTTGTAGAACTTTAGGTGACATTTTTATACCACTTTAAATTGTTTAAGATGAATAAGAAATTAGCAGGTTATGAGGTTTGAAAATAAAAGGTGTCCAAACAAAATGGAAAGGAAAAAAAAAAACATGTTTTATAAGTGGAAAAGTTTTTTTCTTTTTTTTTTTTTTTGATTATTTTTTGATTACTCCTTTTCCTTTGCACTTCAAAGAGGATCTCTAAAGCTTGAGGTAGCACTCACATAACATTTTGAAGCACATATGATGAACATATAAATAAGTGTTCGGTCATAGGCAGCCGATTGGTGACGGGCCGGTCTACCCCTGGAGATGGGGAAGAAAAACAGAAGAAGAAGAAGAAGAGAGAGGTACGAAAGGATGATGACGACGACGACGACGACATCTCAATCAGGTGACGACTTGCGACGACCAATAATCAATTCAGGTCCCAAGTTTCTGTCTAGGCTTCGACATTACTCATTTGCGGACCTCGATGTCCAATCAGAGAGGTGAAATCCAAGTTCACCTGTGGATCACGCAATGAAATCCAAGCGCCAATTTTCTTGTCACGTCGCATCTTCGTCCCTTCCCTTCTGCCTCTGTTCCTATTCGTTCTCGACGACTCTCTCTCTTCCCGAGCGAGCGAGTGAGCTCTTGCGCTCGCTCTCGCGCATTGTCGCTGAACCAATTCCTTACTGCAATTAATTCTTGTTGTGTTTTCTTGTTGTTGTTTGTTGTTGATTTTAAAATAAAATATACTTATGTAGTTTTTTTTTTTCTTTATACAAATGATGTTGTATCTGGATCTCCATCTCTCTTTGTCTGTTTCTCTCTGTAATTGCGACGACACTGTGCTCTCTTCAGCTCTCGTTTTGTTTTTGTTCCTTTGTTGTTGATTGCAATGATGAGGTGATGTGATAGGAAGGAAGGAAGAAAGAAAGAAAGAAACATAGGGGTCCCAAGAAGAAGAAGAAAAGTCGGTGGATTATATGTATTTCTTTCGTCCTCACTTTTGAGCAGGTTTTTGAGTCATGCCAATCTTGGTGGTGTGAAGAAGACTCGCTACTCCGATGTCAATGAGAGAGGGGGATATGCGATTTCGTAGCAGTTTTCTGTTGTCGTTGCTTCTTCTTCTTCTTCCTGACTCCTATTTTATCATGGTACGAGGTTCTTCGTCGCAGTTGTTTTTTCCAAGTCTTTGAGACGCACACAGAGACACAGAGACGCAGAGAGAAGCGATGGAGGATTCAGGACTGACATCTCCCAATTCCAGGAGGTTCGGGATGCATCTGTCGTCGGCCAATGTTCTCCCAGCGCCGATCTCGGCAATGCTTGAGCTCACGGGGCTCATCCGAGGACGGTCGCAGTACCATCACGTGGAAGAAGAAGAAGGGGAGGAAGCTATGACCGAATCTCTGGATCAATCCCTGGAATTCAGCAGCAGCAGCAGCAGGTTTGGCGGGATGATGGATCGAGGCGGCGCAGAAGTTTCGATCAGAATCTTTGGAGGAGACGAGGAGGAGCCGGAGCAGTGGCGAGTGGTTGGAGCTGTGGACGGTGATGAGGGGATGATGATGGCCAGCACTTCTTCTTCTTCTTCTCCGCGTGGTGGTGGTGCCATCAGCTCTGAGCAGGACAGTAGTGGGGAGGAGGCAGCAGAGACATCATCATCATCACGGACTTCTTCAGCGGCGAATGCAGCCGCTACTTTTCATGAGGATTCAGCACCAGCATCATCCCAGCAATATGACTTCCAGCTGATGGCAACGTGGATCGAGCAGGCCTTGCCCTTCACAATCTTGCTTCTGATGGTGTTCATTAGACAACATTTGCAAGGTGGGTCTTGCTTGCTTGCTGGCTGACATTTGCATTGTTCCTTGAGCACTCACTCATCTCCGCCGAGCAAAACTCCAGAAAAACAGCACAACAACAGCCAATGTGGATAATGATGATGATGATCCGCATGTCCCCATCATGTGGTGGTCTTCTTCAGTGACAGTAGAATCATTTTGCTTCTGGTGCTTGACAGGGAGACAGACCTTTAATTCTGAATACCCTGAGCCTTATTGGCAGAAATGAATGGGGAGTTGACGTCAAACTCTATCTCTCTCTCTCAATTCTTTCCACATTGATGTAATGTGTTGTAAGTATGGAGGAATTCTTGGTACATGTCATGATATTTCTGCGTGCTCCATTCAGCTTGTGCTTCTGATAGATGAACCATTTTGACACTTGGAAGGTTGTCATCATGTTCAGGTTTAAACACCTGCTGTCTGTCGGTGGCTTGAACACTTGGCCTCTGCAATTGCATTGCCCATTTCTCATCATCACCCATTTTCTAACCACTGTCTAAGAGAAAAATCCTATGTGTATGGCATGGGGAGTTACTGTCTAATACTACACTTTGTGATGCATGCCCATCAGCTGATCTGCTCTCAACAGTTTGTGTGTTAATCTGGTATTCCAAAAGAGTAGACACTGAGGGGCCTCATTTTTTTTCTCCTTGCTGTGGTGACAGGTTTTGTTGTGTCAGTGTGGATCACAGCAGTAATGTTCAAGGCAAATGATTTACTCCAAAAGCAAACTGCTTTGAAGGTATTGCTGTCTAAACCTTCCCATATGTCAACTTACAGTGGGTGCTTCAACCAGAGGGCACTCCAACAATGAACAAATGACCCATATGTTCTTCTTGTGAGGAAATTCTGATGTCTGAATGTAATGCAGAATGAGAGGAGACCAATTTTCCTGCTGGCATTGGGGTTTGGCCTGGTGTTGCACATTGTTGGAGTGTATTGGTGGTATCATCCAGAGACTTTGTGGCGACCCCTTCTCTTTCTGCCTCCACACAATATTCCCAAGTTCTGGCATGCTGTCTTCATCATTGTAGTTAATGGTAAAATCTCTTTCTTCACTCTTCTTTTTTTGTGCGTGTTTTCAGCCCCACACACACTCTCTCTTACTATTGAAGTCAGAAGGTTTGTATAAGTCTGCTGCTCTTTTTACTCACTCAACATTTTACCTGTCTGTGTAGACACTGTTGTCAGACAGGCAGCCATGGTGCTGAAGTCTGGGCTTCTGATACACTACAGAAACAGTTGGGGGCGTAATTCTCGCCACCAGGTTATTGGCTAACCTCACCTTCTCAGTGGAGTTCAGTTTTTGTTCCTTTAATTCAGGAGAACTCCTTAAGGAGTGTGATACAGGCTCACTTCTTCTGCATTACACAACTGAAACTATGTTATGTGCTGGGTGGCAGGCGCAACTGTTAACGCTGGTCGAATATATTCTGTTATTATATCGTGCCTTGATACCAGCGCCAGTTTGGTACCGCTTTTTCTTGAACAAAGAGTATGGCAACCTGTTCTCATCACTCACGACAGGCTTGTACCTGACATTCAAACTCACTTCCACATTGGAAAAGGTACTTTGATGAGAAATGTAGTGACTTTCCTGAGTTGTGCGTGTCATACATCATCCAGGCATGAGATACAGAAGAAAAAAATTGATTGATGATGAAAGTTTTCAACTCAGAAGTCTAAAGTTGCAGCAATGTATTGTGATGTGCACAGACACATACATTCTTGGCCGCACTTCAAGCATTATCACGTAGGGAAGTCCAATATGGTACCTATGCAACCAGTGAGGAGGTTTGTTTGCTGATCAATTGTCATTTCCATACCTCTGCAAAAAACCTGGAAGATAATAGGTGTAATCTTATGAACTGTTTGAGAGATTGCCCACACATTTCAGTTTCAAATAAATTTTTTGACTAAAATCATGACTGGCAAAATGGCTCAGGGTTGTGCAGAGGTTGTACACACATTCGGCAAACTTTAGTTGCACCCTGTCTATGTGGTTGGTACATACCAAAGCTAATGACTAAAGTTCAGGAGCTGACTATGGTGGGTGGGGTGATGTGCAGGTACTTGCAGCAGGAGATATGTGTGCAATCTGCCAAGAGAAGATGCATGCACCGATTTCACTTTGTTGCAAACACATTTTCTGTGAAGACTGTGTGTCTGAATGGTATGCTATTTTGTCCAGGTTCCTTCAAGCTTTCTTCAACCTGTAGCACAGTATATGTTCACATGAGACTTTTGAACCATGGCATTGTACCAGCATTAAGGCCAATTGTTATTGCTGGAGTTCAGCTTGCAAGTGGTTTGTTGCGGGTCCATGTCAAACATAGCTCCAAGCCAAAAGGTTTGAAGAAGAAAGGCCATGAGTTATATGCAGTCAAGAAACTGCTCTGGTTATGCTGCTGCTTCTACAATAATACCATCCAGAATCTCAAGCATGCACTGTTTGAAATCTTAGGTTAACATATATGTTTGGGCAAGGGAACCACACTTGGATAACATCTGAGTGGGTATCCATCAATGCATGACTGGGTAATCTTTGAGTTCATGTTTTAGAAAGGGTCCTTTGTTTGACTTGTGTAACCTGGCTTCTTTAACCCCGTTCAACCCGAGACCCTAAACCCTAAACCTCCTTTGGTTGATTTATGCATATAGTGGTAAATCACAGGCAAGTTCTCTCTCCATGGTGTATACTTCTCAATATGGGATTATCTGGGCTCTCTGATGGGAGGGGAATAACAGGTTTGAAAGGGAGCGGACATGTCCTTTATGCCGGGCTGTTGTCAAATTGGCAGGCGTCCGTTCATATGGTGATGGCTCTACCAACCTGTTCATCCAACTATTTTGACACATATTTTCTTTTGTACATAGAGCATATGATAGCAAGATGTGTCACCACCACACCCAAAAAAATGTGTGAAGGAATGTATACTATGGTATGTGTGCATGATGGTTAGCTACTCTGCACATGCTGGATTAGTTGTTATTAGCCATTAGGACTTTGAATTACGCAGCACCGTTTTCTTGCTGCACATTAGAAGATGTTAATTGGCTCCTGAATTTCACTAGTCGGGAGGTAAGATTGGGTTGAGATTCCCTGTTCTCTTGTTGGGTATGTCCCCCATGAGTACAGCTTTGCATCCGATGAGAGTAAGACTTTTTCCAAGGATAGTTTCTTTTCACAAAAGCTATAGAAGCTTTGTAACCCAGGTGAGGAAAGACTTTTAAGAAATTGATCTCATCAACGAGATGTGGTATGTTGAAAGGCAACTTGTTGCAATACAAAAAAAAAGCACTCCATTTGAGAGCTTCAATCTATGTAAATTGTAGTGCTACTAGACTAGATTGCTTATTAAATTCCAGGGACACTCCTTGGTGGTTTCTCCCCCCCACCCCCAAAAACAGAAAAAAGTTGGAACAATCTAGTTTCAACAAAAAAAAAACTACAAAAAACTAATATTCTGTAAGAAAAGACTTTGACAAACTTTCACATAAACACTGTCCGTATCTTGTGTCATAGACAATATACATCAACTCTGGCATTGTGCACTATTGAAGAGGATCAAACTGACATGAGGTTGGCAAATTAATATATTTTCATTCATTCCTTGAATCTTTACAATATCTTAACAAATTTGATGATCAAATACATTTTCCATGAATTCATTTTCACTTTCATTAATTCTATAACATGAATTTAATCTTCTTCACCTATTGAAAACATTTTTAAAATTTGTGTATTGATTACACCAAGAAACTCATGGAACCATATCAATTTCAAAGAGAAGATTTAGAGAAGATTTAATCTTTTATTCAATGTGATTTAAATTGAATCAAATATGTGTTAGTGTGCTTGGGAGGACAAAAAACATTCAATTTCCACATGTGACAATTGAAAGGTCATGATTTAAAATGCAAATACAAAAAAGTTTTCAGTAAGGATCTATGAAGATAATAGTGTCATCCAACATGATGACTACTTTTCTTCCTTCAAGATACTTGTGTTTACTTGTAATAAAGCTTATCAAGTTCACAAAAATCGCATTTTTCCATTTTAGCATCAAGTAGCAAATGGTCTATTAAGTAATTGCATGGTGCTAGAGTCTAGACTCACGCAAGGCATGGCAAATTCTAACTACATCTAGCAATTTGATTGAATTGTCAAAAGTTATTTTGTTAAGTTGTTTTGAAAATAAATTCTATGATTACTATTTTTTTTTCTCTTGTGGAAACATGCAAGCTACATTTTAGTATTTTTATTCCATAATATGCAAGGGTTGAAAATTTGTGTGTGTAAAAAGTGCAACAAACATCATTTTTCTTTAGTTATTTGACTCCATGAACATATTTGATCGTTTTGTGTTAAGCAAAAAGGAAATGGGCCTACTAAATTGTTTATTTTAACACAATTAAGTATTTTTATGCTTATAGAAGTGCAAAGTCAAGGGAGTGAAGGGAAAAAAAAACTCTTGTCATTGAAACACTAATGAAGATTGCAACCCCATTCATTCTTTAGTTAAAAATAGAGAGTGAAAAGAAAAGTCCATAAATCAATTGGCAAGTGCTCGGTGGGGTTTATGGAAGAGACTAATTGTGGAACCAATTACAAATGAATGGAACTAACTAGCAAATAAACAATATCATAAGTGGGAAAATGAGTTTAGAAAACATGACCCCACATACCATGCAAGCACCATGAAAACAAATCCATGTTATGAAAACCCCAACTAAAAGACCATGTATAACAAATTAGAACAATAAGGTGTGACCAAAAACAAGGGGAGCACATTTGCAAACCAAACTAGTAAATATGCATGACATGTCTAACATATATGTTTCCCTTGGAATAAACAAAACACCCACCTCATAAAAACTTTTTTTTTTGGTGATCATACATGAAATAATTTTTCCATTAGAAATCCACATGAGTATTCAAATTGAATGGTGTCAAAGAGACTACCATCATAACTAATGAAACTAGTAACAATTGTTAATTCTTCAACCTTATCTCTACCCTATCTAATCAACATGCACATACAAAAAGTTTTGATGGAAAGAATTTTAGATCGGGCCATTAAATGTTCACTTTTCTAGTTTTCATTCATTTTAAATTATATTCACATCACTAAATACATTCTATCTTTTAGTTTTCATTCATTTTAGACTATATTCCCATCATTAAGGACACTCTATCCATTTTATTGCCATATGAAATTTTCAGATCCCAAAGGTCCCATAAATGTGCCTTCTATCAAACTTTTAATAACCTAGTCACCTTCCTCATATGGAAAATTCCCCTATTTCCTTATATTCAATGTTCCCAAAATAACACACCATCCCAAAAACCCTTTGCAACCTAGATGTTTCACAAGTTCAAATATTTGTTATGCACCATAGTTTTGGAGAATCCTCACAAAACCAAAATGTTTTTTGAAATTGTCATCATTTCCAAAAATTTCCTTAATTATTTATAATGCATGTGTTACAACAACTTTTGTAATGAATAACAATCAACACCTAATAGACATCTAAACATCTTTATATCCCCAAGACAAATTCACACCTTCACTACACCCAAATTGGAATTATATGTCCAGTTTTATATGATTACAAGTGACATAAGTAACTAAAAATGGTATAAATGATGAGTTTGATTCAACTACAAATGGCATAAGTGACTAGTCTAATAGAAAAGGACTCCTCATATAATGTCATTTTTGGCATAGTGCCTTAAGTCATAGAAGTCTCCCCTTATTTCTAATGTGCCTCCGTAACACCAATGCATGCCTCTTATTCTTCATGACACCCCACACATCTTGGATAAAGGCATTAATTTCAGCCTCATTACCTCATCATCAACTTTCACCAAAAACAACAACACCAACAAGTACACAACACAAATAAACAAAAACAACCCCTAACATGAATTCACAACTTCTAAAGTCATCCAAAAGCTCCAATGTCACCATCCTCTTTTTGTTTAATAATAGTCAATGACAAAGTTTCAATCCCTTCATTTTTTATCACAAGGGTACATGCTACCATAAAAGGGTCAAACAAAATAGGTAGCTTGTCTTGTGGGCTTTTGTAGGAATGATATATATAGTTTCCAAACTCATCTAAAAGGGAGACACATGCATCACACACATACATATTTTGCCTATCCAAGATGTTTATTAGTCAAAACCTCAAATTTTCATGTATTCCAATTGGCAAATCTAAAAACATTATCATATCAAACGCTAAGAGTGAACACCTATTATATCGTGATCAATCGTGTAAGTTCATCATACATATCACAATGAACTTTGAGCAAATAGAATCCCAACATTACTCCAATTGTAATTCACATTCCTACTAGTTGAAATGCACAAACTAGGGTCAATCATCTTATGACCATAAACATAAGGACTAATGTTGAATTTAGGGGAAGAGGCATGATAAATCCTCTTAGAACTAAGTGGATTAAATATTAAGTTAATGTCATTTATGGAGGAATTGAACCTCTTAACTACCCATTGCCACATAAGTGTCCTACAAAATTAAAACAATAAGTTTAGTATACTTTAAAATGATACAAAAACAAATAAATATTAGGTATTTACTACTTAATATTAACACATTCAAAAGTCCAGCATTAAAAAAAAAGGATAAGGACAACGGGTTGTCACCTTTGAAAGTCACAATGTAAACTTACGATCATCCATATGACGGTTCAACATGAGCAAGTGTTTGAAGCACATTGTTGTGGTCGCTAAAACCTATAATAAAATTGGCAATATAATCACAAAATTGGCTTAACATCATGGAAATTTAGTTTTTTTTTCAATTAGTATGAACCTTGGATTGGAACTTGGTTTTATTTTTAGAACTAAAATTGCAAGTGTATTTTTTAAAAATAATCAAACATGGAATTCAGTTTTCAATTTCATATGTGTGTGAAATTGAAATCAAAATACATGTTTTTGAAAACAAAAACACTTGACTAAAATTAGGAGTTAATTGGAGGTTAATTGACAATTAATCATCGGTATTAGTCTTGGTTAGTAAAACCAAATAAAAAATTAGACCTAATTTTCAAATTTGGAATCATTTTTTTGAAATAATCTAACCTAGAACAAAAGATTCATAGTTCCATTTGAACGAATTGATTCCTGGTTTGAATTGTGTGTGAAACCAAAACTAGAGGTTCTTCACAACAATTAAAAACCACCCAACATTCATAAAATTAGTGTTAATATGTTGTCATGAGTAACATCATGATTAAGAATAACTATACATGTGATGTACTAAAGTCCCTCCTTTATGAGACTATAAATCTCCATGGTCTACCATCACTACTCTTTCGAAATTCATTTTTATCAATACACAAACCCAATTTGCAAACTGAAATCAAGATGCAACCCTAAAACTATGCATAGGTTGTTCAAAAAAAATTTAATAACATAAAACTTGCATTTGAATTAACTTTCTTTGCAAAGGGGAGGATGATACCTTTTGTGTTTACAATATTTGTAAATACACAATTCAACATGCATCTATTGTATGTACATCTATAATGGTTTAGGTAGAAATTGGAAGGTGCATTGGCCCATGCAAAATCAACAAGCCATCATCACATACATCCATTTGAGAGGTGTAATCAACAAAGAAATCTTTCGTGCATGCATCCCATAAGATCTTTTTTTTAAAATGGTTGTAAAACAAGGGTATGCATTCTATTAGTGAATTTATAAGCTAATGTTATAATGGAAGAAATCCTAGAAAAACCCTAAGCAACTTGAAAAAACACAATTCCAAACACTATGCTAGGCCATTTCCTACACATTTCTAAAGATTGAAAATGGGGAGCAAGAATGGACACAAAAATAATTCTACATGAAGGTGTTGGATAATAAGTAGTGTGGCAATAATAACATCAATAAGTCTATTGACATCAAAACCCCTAAATCAATAAAAAATTTACACACATTCAATAGTAATAACAAAATATTTCACAAATTGACAAAACCAAGTTTTGAATACAAAATTTGAAGAAAAAATAAAAGAAAAAAAAAACTTTAACAAAAATATTAAGCAAACCCCAAAGGATTCATACTTGAGCATCGTAGGTATTACATAATTTGAGAGTGCAAAATAGAAAGTAAATCAAATGGGTGGTGATGGACCTCTCCAAAATTGGGTAAAAAACTTCACAAAAAATTTGAAGATGGCTATAATTATTGATAGCAAAAACCTTTGGGAACGATAGTTTGTTTGTTTGTTTGTTTGTTTTGTTGTAAATGCAAGAGGAGATTGGTATTGAACATGTAATCTAGAAGAAAAAGAAAACAACAATGACGATGGCAATGAAAATGGACAATTTAAAAAAAAAATTTGCCCCTTATATGTTCCCACATCATTTTCAATATTTCATCATTACTTGTGTTAGATTTTTCATGTCCATGTAAATTAGACAAGGAGGGGGGGACGATTAATTAAATAGACTTGAAAGAAATATGTCTATTTTAACATAATATAGATAGGCTGGTGGGCAAACATTTAAGCTTCCAAAAAATAAACATGCATTAGTCATTGTTCAACTAGTCCTATTATTCAAAAACAAAATGTGCCCCATAGATTTATGGGCACACTTGAAGCCATTCAAATCATTGAATTTGGTTATCAAACAAAAAAATATATGCCTCTTCAAAGTCACATTTAAAAAAAACTAAAAGTAGTCTTAAAATATAAAAGCCCATTGTTTCCCAAACATTTTACACCTTATAAATGAACTAATTTCACTTGACATTTGGACAATTTTTGATCTTTTGTTCGATTTCTTGAAATTGAAAATTGTGCCAATAAGGTGCAACTACATTTGGATTAATATGTATGGATGAACATGTATATTAACATTGTATATACATGCTATATACATAGTGTTGCATGCAACTAAATGTCATGTGCAACTTGTTTTAGGTAACTACACAAATTTGCAGTTACATGTGTCGCATGCAACTAAATTTTAGTTGCAAAACCCAAAATCTCTACTAGTGTGGCATTCAGGAGGTTGGTTTCTTGCTTTCAAAGAAACCAAGATGGCCCTTTGTTAACAAGGTTGCAGATTACATTTCTACACCCATGAACTAGCCTTCCACATGTGCCCTTTGGAATCTCTTTGGCGATGGTATTTTTGCCCATGTCTATAAGCCATTTGATCTAGATGCTTGGTCCAAATCAAGGAATGTGAAGAAGATTCGTCATCTTGGCATGTTCAAACTATCCATTTTACAAGAAAACAAGTGGGAGGTGGGATGAACTTTTGAAGCCACACTATTAACTCCCTCAAACATTCCTCCTTTAGGATATGGATGGATTTACCACATCCTTTTAAGACCACTAGAAAATTGTAAGCAATATGAGGTAATAATTCATGATTATCCGACTTGTAGTTGCGTGGATTTTTCTTCCATGGTGTTTGCATCCCTTGGAAAGCAGGGGCCATGGGTGCCATGTGAGTACTTGTATTACATTTTGTAATATGCCATGTATTTTGGAATTAGAGAACTATTCATCCACTATCCATCTTGTAGTTGGAATGAGGTTCATAGATTATTAAATCGTGCCAAAGTCTTAGAGGTAAATTAAGTTGCAATGTCATTAGATAGTTATTAAATAAGACTATTACGGGTTCTATTATTTTGGAATGCATTTTGTTGCAGAATTAAACATATTCTTCAGCATGATGTTTGTAGTACACTATTTAGTAATTTTTCAAACAATTTCCCATTCCATCATTATGTGAACTTCTTACCCTTGACTTGCTATGTGATTTAACTTACACAAGTTATTATTTCACCTTTTTGCATTGTAATTTAACTCCTTCAAGTTTCACCTGTGACATGTTTTTTTGCGGATGAAATTGGACTTGAAAATTATGCGAGTCTAGTAATTTCCATTCGTCATATTTGTTTTGGAATTACTTTCATTCATACATTCAACTAGTCGAAAGTTTCATCTTAACATTTTTTCTACTTCTAATTATCATCCAAAAGTTCATTCATGCTCCATGTTCATCCAAATATTTCACGTTTTTTGTAACTTTGATACATTACATGTGGCTTTGATTCGGCAAAACTGTTTTGGAATTAGTTTCATCCACACATTTCAACATGTTGAATTTTTCATCTAAACAATTTGTTTACTTGCAATTATAATCCAAATAGTTCATTGATGTTCAACTTTCATTTAAAAATTTCATCCATTTTCTAACTTTCATCCATGTACACGTGGAAAAATATTTTCCACATCCTTCTTAGGTGACATAGGGATATTTTAAAAAGATTCTATCCTTATTATTAAAATATTCCAAATATATTTGTTCTTACTCATAGGTTCCTATTCACAAGCTCATGTTCACGTTCACGTGCTTGCTTCTTAACGTCGTTGCATTAATCCAATGTTGGTTGTACAATGTAGTCACCTCATTTGCACTCACAAAAAAATAGTTAGTAGCTTGCACAATGACTTTAGTGGATGTGAGGACAACATCATGCATTGCTTTAACCATTCCCCACCCACTCCATATGTCCGATGTTTTTTAGGGTTCTTTTTTACTTTTAGGATGAAAAACAACTCTTTAAAAGCTTCATATTCAGATAATAGATGACCATGGTTTAGAAGGTGGAAAATTGTTGCAAACTACACAATTTTTTTTCTAGATGAAATATGAACATTGGATTATAGTTGATTTAAAATTGTTTCAATACATCTATTAACATAGAATCTCGTGTTTTTTGCATGTGTAGATTTCTTGTCATAGTACTAATCCCCAACAACAATTCCAACAAAAGTAACAACTATTTTTTTTCCAACCAACATGTCTTTACAAAGTATCCAACTTTGGTGACAAGAATTTATCCTTTCCCTTAATGACTAAACATATCATGCATTTCACCAACAATACTTGGGAATCCTCCCCCAAAATTGATTTTGCCCAAGGAAACTTGGCTGTCCAAGAATAGTGGAAAATATGAAAATTATCATAGGACCTTTTAGGTTTCCTGGTTAGAGGTTCATGCACACTGGGATTGGAAGGCTCAAAGACAATTGATAATGTAGGTGAAGGAGCATGAGATGTTGACAAGCTTGCCATGTTAGTATTCGATTGACCTTGACCAGAAAAATAAAGTTTGAGTTGAAAATTTGTAGGAAGCGTCAATGGTGCCATTATGACAAGCAACTTGAACAAATCAAACAAATTGAAAAGGATAAGAGGCCAAAGCACACAAATGAATTAGAAACATGCACAATTAAGAAAAAACTCAAACTGTAATATGAATGAGAAAAAAGAAAGAGGAGGTCAAAGTTGTAATCATTGAGGATTGAAGGCCTTGACCTCGATAGAATCATGTAGATTCTCGAAGAGATGTAGAAAGCTTGAAGGAGTTCCTTTACGTTTGTTGATTGTTCCATCCTTGTGAATTGTGAGGAACAATTCTTACAATGACAAGATCCTGTTGCCACTAAGCTTCTTTGCACAAGGCACATTGCACATTCAAAGCAAGCAATGATGATCTCATGCCACCATTTCCAACAATCCATCGCTTCAACATTTCTCTTATAAATCTTGATCAATAATAACTAATGATAGCCATTGGAGTTTTTTTGGAGGAGCAATACTAAGCTAACTACTAAATCTCGAAGGCAATCCAAAAAATCCGATAGTCAGTTTTGACGATGTCCAAAAAAGGATGGCCTAGATTTGGTGATAAACCAAAAGCTTAAAATGCCCTAAACGAAAAATTGAAAAACCTTAAACATGTGGGTGGTGATGGATGCTTGTAGTCTAGCGACTTTTATCAACGATGGACAGAGATGAGATCGACATTTTGGGGGCATAGCGTGTTGAGGGGGGTTGTTTTAAGCTATCTCCATTTATTTAATTTTAAATTTCCTTCATATCAAAACGCATGTGTCGATTTTGTGTTGCAGAACCAAAAAAAAAAAGAAGAAAAAAAGCCCTGATTAGTAGTCTCCCACCTATTTGCAGTTTTAGGTTTTATGGATGGGCTTTGAAAAAAAAGTAAATAACTAAACTTGGACGTGAGAAATATTTTTGCTGCAGATGCTGTAAGGAATGCGCGGGAGACCAGGTAAGGGGGAGCGAAAGCGGTATGGAAACAGTTTCGGACCTGCGCTTCGTTTGTCGTATTTCGTCTGTGACAATGCCGTTCGGGGAGGTGAAGAAGCACCTGTCGCTGCATGACTTCTGCTTGTGTTCTTTGAAGGTGAGTACGGGTGTGAAGGACTCGGTTCCTTTCCTTTTATCAGGCTTTCCGCATTGAGTCTGTCTGCTTGTTTTCATTGTCTCTTTCTTTCTTCGCTTATTGTTGCTTTCCCTGTTGTAAATGACCTCGAGTTGTTCAATTTTTTTTTTTGTAAGAAAACTCTGGAGTCTATTTGTTTCTTCAAACGTCCTTCAACCCCTTCGGTATTGCTTATGTTTTCAGGAAAATATGGCAACAAATATCAGTCTCCATTTGTCTCCTCATCTTTTTGACAGATGATTTGTTTGGCGGCTTGGTTTGCATGCAATTTGAGCATGCAGAGACATTGTAGTCATGAACCCTAGCAACACTGAAATCTTGTCTCTATATACTCATTTCTCTCTTTTTTTTGTCTCGAAGGATTTTATGACTAACAGTAAAGAGTCTCGATCGTCTGTCTGTACATTTCCGCAATTCTGAAGGACTGATGTGGTGATATGGGGTTGGGTGTTTTTGTGTGCTGTGTGGGGTGTGGTTACTTAGGGTTTCTAGAAGTGCCTCTGTGCAGGCAGGGAGGGAGGGTTCTTGCATTCCAATAACTGCATGGCCAATAACAAAACCTCCACCAATGGGCAAGTACCAATGTACTCCATCTTTGTTGATAGATAGATCATTTGACAGAATGTACACCACCTTTGTTCTTCTTCTTATCCATCCATGCATGTACTCAACACAAAGGAAGTGAACACAGGGGTTAGGAATAAAGGTGGCAGTAGTAAGAGAAACTTAGAGACTTGTGTCTTTGGCTTAATGGCACTTGGAACTTCTTCTTGCCCCATACAGTCTCCGTGTCTGGTGCTGGTGTTCATCAGGAAGTTCCAAACACAGCATGCATGTCTTGATCAAGATCCATGATCACAAGGAAATTTCTGCTTTGACTTATGGTATATTGAGTGTGCAAGACCATGCAGAGGGAAATGGCTTGTAAAGCAAATAGCTTGTCATCCATCTTGAGTTGTTTCCTGACCTACCATTTAAAGGTCTGTTGCTGTTGATACAAATAATTCACTCTCAATGCAATTACTTTTGTAGTCCTCATTTTCTTGGACTTGTATTGTTGAGTATAGCTGTGCAATCAGTATGGAGGGGGAGGTTGATGGCAAATGGACGTACGATTGCTCCAGCCACATGTCTGCAATGTCCTATCAGTCAGATGTAAGAGCAGCTCTGCCCATGCTCAGTGTGTGGCCTTGCAATAATATTTCTCACATCCAAGATTAGTTACTTACTTTTTCCCATCCTCACCCATAAAACTGATACTGGGACTGCAAAAGGTGGGAGACTACTGATAGCAACCCATCTAGACCAATCAAACCATCAAGCCAAGGCTTTGCTATGCCTTTTGCCAGCCTCAGCATCCTGTGCAAAAATGCTGTGCCAAAACCATTATGCTGAGCCAGACCAGCATGTGTTGACTTTTCTTCATCCATTATTTGCTGTACAATGCATTGTTGGAGTTGGTCTAATACAGCACTCTATTACCCTGTGTCACATTCTGTCAAAAAAAGTCCACGTGTAGAGGTGCATGTTTCCTCATCATCAGTCTTCTCTGTCTTATAGTTTGATCTCAAAGCACTGGCAGAGAGATAAGTGTAACTTCTGAGCCTGTGATAATGGTGTTGATTGCCCTCATTAATTACCTGACTCACCTTGGCAGAACGCCTGGGGTGATATGGTTATTATGTTCAGCAGAATCACAGTCTCATATTTCAATCTCCTGGTGCATAACTGATCAAGAAAAAGCTGGTGTTGGGTCGACAGGCCAGAGGATCTTCATTTCGAAGCACGTTACAGTACAGCAGCACTTTGTCCACCTGAGGGACGGCCTCATTTCAGTGTGTCTATACTCTCTTCAGCTTCTGGTCCTGCAAAAGAGTGGATTCAATTCCTAACCTTTCTCTATACACATGACAGGGTAATGTGAATTTCTCAGAACACCTTTTCATTCTGTGCAATTTGATGTCACTTGATGCTGCTACAGTCGGCATGTACATATTCTGATATGTGGATTCCATTTTTGCTGGATGGTTGTTCTCTTGATTGGAGGGCTACTCTTGATGTTTAAAATGCAGGTTGGCACTGTTAGAATACCAGGGTGGAAGCTGCAGTTTCATCCTCCAAATCATATTCCTGTGGAACCTGAACCCATTTGTGTTTACTATGAGCCAAGACCCTTGCAAGCCAGTCCAACTATGTCGAGTAGGTCAAATGTGACACACAACAAAATTGTGGAACAGCATTCCACGAGAGCAGATGTCCCACACAGTCCTGCACAAAGCCGTCCTGTACATGAAACTCTGAGAGTGGGTCAGTTCCACTCTTATCCTTGCTCTTTCCAGTCCTTTTTTGATGTATTACTTTGTCCAGTAGTTGTTGTCTTGCTTTTCTTTGTTTTCCTTTCATAATCATTCTGACCTGGTTTTGTAGCATATCATTGGGCAAGCAAAGCATTTCTTAGCTCACTCCTATCTTATTCTCTTTCACTTGAGAACCTTGAGCAATACTTGCTTTTTGTTTTCCTTTTGCAACTGCTAAGGGCAATATATGGGGTTGTGAACCAGCTCCTTTGAAACAGCAGAGGCAGTCCACAACTGCACAGGTGCACCCAGCATTTCTGGATAGCTTGGAACAAACACATGCTGCCTGGATCTTTGGAGGACTTGCAGAACTCATTGATAATTCTCGTGATGCATTGGCAACTCGGTATGTTTGCATTGGAATAAGACAAATGTTCAGTAGATGAGTTGGTGATGTCAAGTCCTGTTTTTGGCTTGAGATCCAAATGGAATTCAACAATGGTATTCTAAAATAGAGGATAGTGCTAATGGACAGACAATTGTAAAAGTTCCTTTTTTCCCCTGGAGTGCTGAAAGCATCACTGATCTCAATGCATGACAGCTTTGGTTCTCAAGTCCAAGTAGCCTTATCTCTCAAGTTACCCTTAGGGTGTGAACAGTACATGTAGATTCTATATGTCATGCAGCATAATCTAGTTGTTAAGTATGATGGAAAGTGAGATTTCTGTGTGCAGCCTCGATATTTCTGTGGCACAAATGGCAATCTTTAAAAATTCACAGAAAGATAGGATTCCTGTTCTCCAAGTGTGTGACAATGGATGTGGCATGAGCCACCAAGATATTGTGCGAATGTTGTCTTTGGGGCACAAGAGACCAGGAGTTGATGATGTTGACCAGATTGGTTGCTTTGGAGTTGGATTTAAGGTAATGAAACTGCCTTCTTGGACCTTCCATTTTGAATCTTCCTAGTGTTTTATACTGTCTTCCTTCTATAGTCAGAAAGTATTGGTGCCCTCCCTTGATTGCTTGGAAGTATTTCAAGACTTCTGGTCAAGAGTTTTTCAGCCATAGGGAGATGGGAAGGTCTGTTAGTTCCTCAAAAGTGCAAAAAATTCTGCAAGGTGGTTGTGATTGTCACTGTTTCCCATTGTTTGTTGATTCCTATCATGGTCATGCTATTTCTGCTAATCTTGGTATCCTCTCAAGGCCTAGCTTGATTGAACTCTTTTCTAGAGGCAGAAATTTCAGAAGATCTTTCTTGTGTGACCTGTCAATTGAAGAAGCATTTAAGAAAGGTGTCAACAATTTTGTCAATAAATAGGAAGAGCTCATGGAAGTTCAACGGATTTTGAGTGCATGGAAAGCCAAAGTTCTTTTGTTTGTGTAGAAGAGAACTCGTTCTCCCTCTGTGGTTTGATCCTCTTCTCATTGTTCATTGCCTGTTCTTTCAGGGGATTTGGATCACCTAAGGAGTTTCCAGTGTTCCTTCATTATTACTTACATGGATTAACTGTAGTAGTAATTTTGTCTGTAAAAAGTTCTATGTTTCTTCAGTTTTCTTTGAGCTTAATTCTCTGGTTGGTATGTATGTGGTCTCAAATCTGCCCAATCAGAAATCATTAAATCTCATCATTCTTCTAATAAGGCTCATAATTTTATTGGCAAAAAGTGTGGCTCTCGTCTTCCATTCGAAAGTTTCATAAAAGTTTGATTAAACCAAGATTTATTTGTGCAGCCAGTTCCACTTCCCTACTGAAGTTTCCAAGTGGCCTAGTTCTCTCTACAAAGCTACTTTTTCCTATGGTCATTGACTTTTGGGTGTCAAAACTCAGAAAGGCTCATGTTCCTTCTGTTAGTAGTTGAATTCTCAATGACTCTACAGGAATAGTGGATAAAATTCCTTACTCTTTCAGGAACAAAAGTTGTAAAGCTTCTCCACTCTTGTTGCGGTTGTTTGATTTTTCAACTCTATACACTAAGATAGACCTGACAGATCTTAAAGCTCGTGTGAAAGTTATGATTAATATAGTGTTTAATCAGATATTTGAACTTCATCATTTTAAGTTTTTGGTTGGTTTAAAGAATAGCTTTGAACTTTAGGTATTTGTGGCTTAAGAATAAAGAAGAGATAAATTCCTTTGAAACACTACATGTTTTTAAAGTTGTGGAGGCTTCAGACTTAATCTCTTTGGCTGGATTTCTTGTTAGATAAATTGTTTCTCTGTTTTGGTCATTTTTCTTATAGACAATGTATTCATATCCCCATGGGTACTAATTATGCTCTCTATTTAGCTAATTTTTATCTTTTTTCCTATGAGTTTAGTTTTCTCAAGTGCCTCTTGAATCCTGTGGTGCTTCATAGATTGTCTCTAGTTCATAGGTTTGTGGATGATCCTTTTGTTCTCGACTTTCCAGACTTTGAGAGTAGTATGTATCTCTTTTAATGGCAGCACATACCCAAAAATATCTTGTGAGTTGAATTGTACTTCTAAAGGCTTCTCTTGTAACTTCTTGGATCTAGTTGGGAAGGAAAGTCACCAAGGTATATGAGGTATATCCTTGATATACCTTATATATGTCTTTGATAAACATTCAACCAGAGTATGCAGGTATTGACATGATTTGTATACCTCATGTTCATTCCAATATTTCTGTTACTGCTATAAGTTGGGAGTTATCAATAGTCAATTTTACAGGTTTTTGAGGATTTGTACTTCTAGAGCTTTCTTTGTCTCCCAGATAGTCAGTCTTAGTGTCCTTCTGAAGAGTAAAGATCACCCTCTAAAGATCCTGTTAAAGAGGACTAGAGGGTTGCTCAATAACGTACAATGCCTTTTTGGAATTTGAGCATTTGGTTATTCTGAATGATTCTGTATAGAGTCTCATAAGTGGGGAGCTTCTTGTAAGCCCACTTGGTCTATTTTTTTTCTGCAGTCTTTTTCTGTATGTTTTGTCTTCTTTTCTGTGAACTGCTTTGTGTTTTCTCCTTGTGTCACTGATGGTTGCTAGCCAGTATCATGGCCGAGTCTTCCTGTTGCTTCCGGACCTGCAGCAGAAACTCAGTATGCAGGTTATTGTTTACACTGGCCTATACCCACTGTAGGGAGCTGATGAAGTCAGTGGGAAGTTGTGACAGTGAAGTTGCTATCATGCATGGTACTGCTGATGGTCCCTGAACAAGTGAGAGACTGACACTGTTGTTCATACTGCATGTGTGCATTTCTTGTTTTCTTGTTCTTCTTTCATGTTTATTGAGTTGTCCTTTGCAATCAGCTTTGCTAGCCTTTTTCAGGAAGTATTTCTGTGACTCAAAGAAGTTTTATCCTTGTTCCGGCTTTTCTTAATCCTGAGAATCGAGATTTCTCAATTCTTATGAGAGATATGTTCTTGGACCTGAAGGTGTGATGGGCAACCTTCATTTAACAGTTAAGAGAGTTTGTTGCATTCAGCTATAGCCTCAGTAGCAGAGTTGTCCGCAATGATGGCTAGATCTGCTGTATTTCTTGCCTGAGATTGTATAAAGGCTTACTTACTTTCTGATGGAGGTGGACAGTAATTGGTCACAGAAGTTCCATATCAGGAGTGTAGTTGTGCAAACTCAAGAATGTTGAACACTCCATGTACTCCTCAAATTCCATCTGATAAGAATGAAATGACATATTGGACAAAATAGTTGTTCTCTGCAATTATTTGTGAAATGAGAATGAGAGGGAGATTGCCAAAATAAGACTCAGGATGGGCCTATGAGGAGGATTGGCCTCTCGCAATGAAAAGCTAGTTCATCTGTTATTCCCATGCATTTAAATTGCAATTTCCCATGTTCAGATGTACTAAAGTAAATTTTCTGTTGCTGTTTGCAGACAGGGGCAATGCGCATTGGGAGTGATGCTGTGGTCTTTACAAAGGGCAAGGAAACTTGCTCTTTAGGGTTCCTTTCTAAGTCTTACAACCAGGGCCTTGATGTATGCCTCCTGTACTACCTGACCTTAGAAATTTGCTGATCCATAATCCAGAAGGTAATAATAAGGATTGCAAATGCATTTGTGTCCACCTAAAGGCACTCAACCTTGTGGGCCTAAATTCACCTGTATGTTACATGTTCTGATCTGTTCTGTTTTTTTCACTTTTCCTCTCAGCTGTGGCAAAGTCATGAATTCCTTACTGTGCTACATATAATCTTTTGTTGTTTGTGTTTAAGCACATTGCAGTGAACTGTTGTCACAGCTCCAAATCACTGGGTGTATTTTGTGGTATTGCAGGTGCTGGAAGTGCCAATTGTGACCTATCAAGTTAGTGATGATGGCAGCACCATGGATCTTGATGATAAGCATTTTAGTAGGGCTCAGGAAGAGGCATGCAAGAAAGCTGTGAAGGAGCACTCCCCATTTCGAAGTGACATCATGATTGGGGCCCAGTTTGCAAAGATTGGTGGTAGGGGCACTAGCATTTATGTTTATAACCTTGAGCAGTGGGAGGGTAAGTGTATATTTGACTGGAGCATTGGTGCAGAACAAGAGGATAGAAACAAGAATGATGGTGAGCTTGCGGACATTCAAATCCGCTCCAAGCGTGTCCGCAACCGACCAGGACAAACTAGTCGAAAGGTGGGTGACAGCATTCAGAAGTCTTCTATCAGTATGTCAGGACTCCAGAGTCATAGGTTGAAGTCATGGTCTTCTTGTAATTGTTCTCAAAGTTTCTGGTGAGTCCAAATGGTGCTGCACACAGAGTCATTTGATTTTAAGCAAGCTGATATTGCTTGCTGCTTGGGCTCCATGTCACACAGGTTCCATTGGACTACTCCTTGCGAGCATATCTGGAAGTCTTGTTCTTAAACCCACGGATGACTATATACTTGCAGGGGACACGGGTATGCCTTTTCCCCTTGCAAAGCAGTCCAGTGTTAGGCAAGATGGCTTACACTTAGTTTCACTTCCGAAAATGTGACAGAAATTCAGGTTGCAGATGTTTCTATAATGGTTTGCATGAAATTTTTCAGCAGAGTTGTATCTCCTTATCTGAACATGCTGTCAGGAGCTGATGAAGTTGGGGGGCAGTCATGGCAGCTAATAGCAAATTAATGCTGTAGAAAGTTTAGGCAGCCGAAGCTCTTGTTACTTGTAAGTGGCCATTCCTTGACTCTATGTCTGCGTGTGGCAGAAGTCAGCTTAGTAGAGTGGTGCAGTTTAATCTCTATGGTCCATTTATGCAGGTTAAGACATTGCGATTGGCTGAATCACTCCATAAGACACAAAGGTTTCAGTTCCCTTTTGTTAGTGAAAGTGGACCTCAGAAGGCTGAGAAGATGATTGAGCTGACTTTGGGATTTCGCCAAGAGGAGTACAACCTGGGCAACTGTGGTGTGTTTCTTTACTGGCATGGCCGTCTGATTGAGGTATTGGTCTCCCTACTCTTGGGCACAAGAGGATGGTTTCATTTATCTTATGCAATGTGTGGGACCATACAACAGAATGAAGCCTTCTTAGGAGCATTATGAACTTTGTCCCTGCAGTCTATGGCTAAGTCTAGAGTTGAGTCTGGAGCCTTAGGTTTGTTGCTGAGTGAAGTAACATACATAACAAAAGATGAATATTAGAGTGGTCTACAAGGTTTGAAGATTTACAGAAGCCCATGTGAGGGGTTTTCCATCCACAAAGTTAGTCAAGTGCTGTCCAATCCCTTGAACCTGCACTGCTCTCTTCCAGGTGTCTACAGCAACATCAGTATGCTAATGTTATTTTGTCTTGGAAAAAAGAAATGCTAGGCCTGAAGAGGAAATGGGGCTTGGCCTGGAATTTGCAGGCTTATAAAAGAGTTGGTGGAATGACTCGTAGTGCTGATGTTGGTCGTGGCATTATTGGTGTGATGGATGTGACAGAAGCTATGGTAAGTGAGAAATCCTGTCAAATGGATGTGCAGCCGAGTAGAGAATGAGAAAGTATGTTATCCAATTGCAGTCATGTTGGTGTTTGCACTGGTCAACTATAGGAACTTACTGGTACTTGTTTGGCCTTCTGAAGTCCTTTTATTATACAATGCCAGGGTTTGCAATGGTTAACCATAGAGTCTCAAGGTAAATTTTTGTGTCTTAGAGCTGCAGGAGCAGCTGGCTGATTGTCTTTTTGCCTGCATGAGGAATACAGGACTTTGGTAATGGAAAGGTTGGAGTGCTTAACAGCAAGCAGGGATTTACAGATAGTGACACTTATGTGAAGCTTGAGAAGTGGCTCGGTGACATGTTCAATGCATATTGGGATGAGAATTTTGATAACCTTGAAGTGGTAAGTAGATACATCTTGACCCTCGATTGAAGCCTCTGATTTAAAGGCTGCTTACTCTATGTAGAGACAAATAAAAAAACATTTTGTGTGTGCAATGCAGGTAATTCCTGAGACAATGGACAAAAATACAAAGCTGCACCCTGATCATCAGTGGGTGCAGTGTGATAGTTGTTTGAAATGGCGTGTGCTGCCAGATGGTTGGAATTCTGATGAAATGGAAGGCGATTGGTATTACTTCTTAACCCCTGATTGCCTTACCCCAAGATGTTCAAGAAGATAAAAATTTCTGTACTGCCATAGATGGGGAACTGGGCTGGATGTCATATTTCTTCAGGAGCATCCAGGAACACAGATATGTAATAATTGTCTCCAACCAAGATCAGTGCACAAGACAGTTTGCTCTCCTCCAGAGCCTGATTATTCTGGGAAAAAAAAACATTTAGAGGATTGATGGTTGAGGTTGTGACCTCTTTGTATCTCACAGCTGCAATCAGGGAGAAAACAATGGTGGACCTTGATCTGGCACAGTTATCAGATTCTCAATTACTAGGGTTTCTGATTTCCTCTTTCTGAGCTGAGACTTGGGATGTTGTCCTGGGTGAAAGGTTTTGTTATATGGAGCCATACTGTGGAAGCTGCAATGATGCAGAGGTAATGCCTGGCAATGATGTATTCACAATAGAAGTGAAACGAGGAGGTGGTATTCTACATCCCCCACATGGGAATGGCTCCGATGTGTCTATGGTGGCCAATGGAGGTAAACTCTCCCTCTTACATAGTCTGGAAATTTTTCATGATCATGTACCACCAGACAATTTGCCATTGGGGTGGATTATAAGCAGATTATAGGCCTCCTTATCATGATTTCTACTTATTTCAGAGGTTGTCCTTTGCATTGATGTTATATCATTTTGTTGTCATTTTCAGCAAAGTAAGCTGCTTCTCATGATTACAAATGCTTTTTGCCATTATTGATTTGCTAGTTTCTCACCTTCATCAAATCAAACTCTAAGTTATGTGCAATGTCACTCTAGATAATTTTGTAGACAACTCAAGTAGCAGTGATGAGGTTGGTGTTGCACGAAAACGAAGGAGACCTTCAGTGCAGGGTAAACCAATTCCAGTACCACTTCAGAGCAGGAAGTTGTGCCCAACTGTCAAGAAGAAAAAGGTTGCAAGCAAGGAGAAGGAGAAAGGGAAAAAATAATGTGATGGCAGGCGTCTGGTTCGCCCAATTCATTTGACTTCATTGCTTAGATCCTCTTGTAAAATTGTCAACAATTTTTGGATCCCAGTTTTGATTCGGGAGCATACCACAGGATGTTGAATGATAGGTCTGAGATGCAAATGGGTATAATGTCATCTCTTTGAACCAACCACACCAGAAGTTGCCTTTGGTTTCAATCATGCTGTGAATGAATCCATGGGAAGACTAACCAACTAGTGTGATGTCAGCTTGAATAGTGGACGTGATATTGTGGGACTCAAAATTGTACATTATGCAAACATGTTAATTGTCCAGTACCCCAACAATCTTGACACAAGCACCGAAGTTGATGCTATCTCCAGTTGATACTCTCAACAGCCCTTATGCATGAGTGAGCCAAATTTCAATTTTGTCCAATTTTTGTGGGGTAGTGAAACTACCTCATAATTGGTTGTTTTATCCTCTCTCTCTATCTGGTAGGTTTGCTGCTAATTTGACTGTTTGGTCCTTGGATCTTGTGCAGCAGCAAGCAAAGATACCATCTTGCTTCAGGCACCTAAACCCAATTGCTCTCTATTGCAATGCTGACAGTGCAAACTTGTGCACTGTCAGCAGAAGTACATTCTGGTGGTTCACTACATATGCTCCTGCAGGTACAATCCAAATCCAAAGGCCCTTTTATCCAGATATCATGAACTTGGTGTACTTGATGAATGTGCTGTCTACTGAGTTTGTAACTAAGGTTTGATGGTAAAAAAGTCTCAAAATGCTGAGTTAGAAATAATAAAATTCTTGGGAGATCAATTCTTGTTTTTTTCATACTAGGCAACAATGAAAGCTGCTACTATTGGGTCTGGGGCTGGTTTTTGGCTGGTGTAAAGTAGGTATACACCTGGTGTTGAGACTGACGTAAAACTGATAGAAGGTTGGTATTACCTCAAGTCCCTACCTTGCTGGTAACAGTACGAGGCTGGGCCTGGGCTCATACCAGACTGGTAAGGTCCTAGCTCCTTGCTACCAGTGTTGATACCATGTGCTGGCTATATATAAACAGTGGTATCTTCCTTCTTCTGTGAGTCTTGGGTTGGTGTTTGCAATCATTGGGTGCAGAGCCAGACTTCTTCTTTGTCCTTCCAAAAAAAAAAATTGCTTTTGCGTCCAAAGGAGCCTGGAGAATTCCATTCTGGCACCCAAACAACAGAAAGTACAGTCCTTTTGAAAAAAAAATCCTCCTACAACTCCCATTCCATATGAAAATTCAATGAATTTTTTTGTCTTTCCATAGGTCCTTATCAGTGTAGGTGCACAGGTGCCTTTTCCAAATGGTATTCTTACTTTTGGACTGACCATTCCAAGTATCAAAGAAATATGAAAGAATGTTTCCCCCAATCACTTACCATGTGGTCTGAATTCAACCATATGCTTCACCATGGGAATTTCAAGGGCAGGTATCCATATCATGAAGTTTTTATTGCTTGGGGGTTTACCCTAAATCCCATATATTAGAGTTATCTGGAAAGTCACCATGTATTCACTCTCTCTTTCACCCCCTATCCACTCTTTCAGTGGTCTTTGCAAAGTAAGGAAATTTTATTAAAACTTAGCATTTAATGCACAAGGTTCGAGAGTAACAATAGTAGTTGTACAGGTGGGAGCAGTGGAAATATATGTAGCACCAGTGGAGGTGCTCAGGAAAAATGAAAGACACAGTGAAACTTGGTTTACCATCAAAATTGGGGGAAAAACTAGTTTGGGTCCCAGTCATTTCGTTTTGTAAAATTTGCATTCCTAGTCATGCACTTGATGGCCTATTATGCCAAATTTGGCCATTCTCACCCCCTAATCATGTGACTTCGTGAATAACTCTATTGCTGGAGGTTAGGGATTTTTTGTAAGATTGTCATTAAAGGATTCAAATATTAAATTTGTGGTAAGATGGATACATGGGCTGTGTCCAATCTTACTCTATTACGCTTTCAGACTGCAAATGGTATATAGTTTGGTCTATGCACTGATGTTGAAGGATTTTAGGAGCTCATGCATTGAGACAATACTAGCCTTGTACCAATACCTGCCCAGTAGAGATGTGAGGTAATAATATCAGGTATATACTTGCCGTATACTAATCTCAATATCAAATATATACCTTCCTCATACCAACCAAAAATTCAGTCTTGGGAACAAATATGAGGACCAGACTACTCCGAAAGGTTGAAAAAGGACTGAATACCAAGATGAGGCTGTTATGAAGATTTTAAAAGGTGTTCCATACTAGGACCAGACTGGTGGTATGTCCAAAAGTTGATATTAGACCAACATTTTTTGTTTCCTTTTTCCGGTCAAAGAATGTTTTGGTAATTTGGCACTCTTTTCAGTACATCATCCTTGCAAGTTGCAAGAATACACAAGAGTGAATGAAGCTTACTTGCCAATATTGCCAAGTAATGATCAGTATAAGCTTGAGCAGTGGCTTTCAATGTTGCCAGAATTGTTGTAAACCTATCAAACTTCATTAAGACAAGCACGGGTTTAAAGAACAAGAATTGGGTGAAACATGGATTTCTCTCTTTGCTTTAGACTGTGCGACTATCCTGATAGTAAAATAAATCTCATATTTGAGTTGAGTAAATTTTCAACAACTGGTCTCTTTTTACTATAAGTAGTAGAGATTGTTCCATTGTAGCCAGCCTTTTGGATAGGATAGTACAAGGCCAGCTTCAACACATGTCTGTCAAATAAATAAATAAATAATTTTGAAGAATCCATATCAAAAAATAGAATATTTGAGAACATTCTTGAAGATTTTAGAAAAATTCTTCACAACATTTTGTTGTTTGAAATCCTTTTGGGTGAAAATCCTAACATTTTTGAAAATAATATAATTATTGTCAAAGCTGCCATGGTACTATGGTCATTTGATTCCTCAGGCTTCCCACTTGGAATTTGGCATACTTGTCCTTTGGCTATACCCCCCCCCCCCATGATCCTACAGACAGCTCCCATTCACCAACCCAATGGGGCCCAAATGCTGTATCTGCATGGAAATTTTTAGACCTTCACATGATTTCAACTTGAGCAATACTGGAAATGATAATATATTGCACTAATTGTAAATTGGAGTAAACACTAAACACCACAAATACTTTACATTGGTGTGGCCTGTGCCAATGAGCACATGTTCTAATATATATCTATAGAATGAATTTGAAAAGGGGAAATGCTACACCTTTTTAAGCCTAAAGTAAATAGTCAAATTTACATTAAAATTTGGTTCTTAATGTTTTATTGAGTTTTTAGTGACAAAAGTTGTTCAAAATTCAATACTTTCCTCGTCTTTTGATCTATAAATTACAATGCCACCTCCATAGAATTCTTTTCATCAAGGGCTTTCCAATAGCATGAAGTGCACATCTCAATTTCCCAAATTTTTTTGATTCTATTGAATTTTCAATGACCACATTATTCAATAACTTATACTTTGTAGGTCTAAACATCACAAAACCACCTTGATGCCACCCCCACTCATCAAGGGCTTTCAAATAGTGACAAGAGAAAGGCAAGGGGCATTGTTGTTTGGGAGAGGGAGATCTCAACATGACAAAACAAGACATTGAACTACAAAACTTCCTCAATACTAGGATAGTTCAATGGATGAAACCACAAAGTTTATGACACAAATGTGTTGTAAACAATATCCCTATTACATGTGTCACTTGTTTCACATGAATATGTGTCACAATTGATGTATGTTGGTGTGATAGTTGTGTTGATAGCTGTCATTTGTGGTGTTGCAAAGTAGGAGGTTGTCATGGATGAATCACAACTATATCTAAACTTTATGTGAGAGGTTCTCCTTCCTTCTTGTATAATCTTGCTATGATTAGCACAAAGCTAGATTTAAGAAACATTGATCTTGTGTTTACATTAAGATTAACTAGGGGCGTGTCACACTGTGGCCTTGCCATTTACATTAAAAAGTATCTCAAGGCAAAAGAAGAATTATGGAAACTCAAATATTTCACCATGCAAAGAAAGATATGATCTTCAAAAAATCCTCTAAAAGAAACCCAAAATCATACTAGATTTTGGCAACCTGCTAGAACATATTGTCTAAATATGGCAATTTCAGGGGGGAAAAAACAATCCTTGAAATTTTCAACTTTTGCAAAAAAAAACTTCACAAAAATCCTTTGTATGAGTCACGTTGGATTTTTTTTGGTCACCAATTGGTGAAAATTTGCAAAAGAAAACCCCGGTTCAAGGGAGAATAGGTTCAGTTTACCAAGACAAACTTATTCAAATTCAACACCTGAAGCTATGCTATGCTCAGAAATTTCAGTGTTGCGATATATACATATTTACCTACATCAAATGTAGGGAATATATAGGAGCTTTGCATAAGCTCTATGCCATGATGATATGATATGCAGACGTTCAACTTCTCATGCAAAAAGTCATAATTTATCAGACCTATTCACACAAAGTTGTTGAATCCAATTCTGTCATGGAAAACTACATGGATCGATGATCACAAAAACCTAATGCCAGCAGCAGCACATTTTTATGACCTGGCTAAATTTGGCCAGTTTGCTTAAATTATGTTCAAAATAGCTAAAAAATGTGTTTCTTTTGTTTTTCTAGTCACCAAATTTCAAAATGAGGATTTTTTAAAAAAAGGTGGGGAAATCTCCAGATTTCTCTATTGGGTTCTTAGCATGTAGCAAAGATGTGAAGGATTCTTAAACTTTTTTAATTTTCATATGTTTATAGCCAAATATGGCTAAACTGGCTGATAGCATCTCCATTTTTAAAAAGGTGGGGAAATCTCCAGATTTCTCTATTGGGTTCTTAGCATGTAGCCAAAAATGTGAAGGATTCTTAAACTTTTTAAATTTTCATATGTTTATAGCCAAATATGGCTAAACTAGCTGATAGCATCTCCACTGACACTCAATATGTGGCCCTGCATGAGAAAACTTGAACCAGGTGCAGCGGTCAAATCCAGTGGATTCACTGGACGATTGCTATGACCCTCGCAAAATGCACATCTTTCAAAGGCTCTCTACAAGTCCTGGGATTATGAACGGTCTAATAACCACAGTCAAAATCGTATGTATTGATTGCTCCCTCTTTCTGATTCAATAGATAGTTTGATTGGTCCAGGTGAGTTGCTATCAGTAGTCTCCCACCTATTTGCAGTCCCAATTTTAGTTTTATGAGTGGGGTTGAGGAAAAAGTGAGTAAATAAAACTTGGATGTGAAAAATATTTTTGCAGGGTCACACACTGAGCACCACTGGAGACACTCATAGGAATGATTACCATTTTAGCTACATCACAAAACCGCAACCAAAAAAAAAAACACACTGAGCACCCCACTTTTCTGGGAATAGAGAAGCAATAGGTACTGTACTGTAGAGGAGCTCAAGGTTGCCTACTCACAAAGAATTGCAAACCATGAACCTTGAGAGAATGAGGCTTTTAGCCTAAGGAATAAAGCTGGGAGTTGTTTAGAATTGAGAACTCACAGGCAGGATTCAGAGAAGGAATAAAGGCAGCTAAGGAGGAGTGAGTGCACTAGAAAAAGAGAAGAGGTTCATAGTCAAGCCAGTAGTAGTTAGTTCTGGGGGTATCAATTTTTTCATGTTTTCAGAACATTGACTGTTCAAGTTGTTGGTGTAGATTGTTATAAGAAGATCCTTTCAAGTGCAAAAAGGGGAAAAAAAAAAATTTCACTCCATGCATTCATCATCCTTTTGTCATTGATTCCACAAAGATGGTGGTGGGCTCTGGAGGTGGCCTCCTCCGAGTTGTGATTTTCTATCATGATTGCCTTCGGGTCCCAGAAATATACCTCCTGCAACTAACTCATCACAGCTTGGAACAACATGTGAACACAAAATTTCAGCACTTTTGATCATTGTGCAAGGATTGATTTTAATCATCAGCACTTCACTCTGGAATGAATCATCATGACTGTTAGCACAAGTGTTCTTGCTTTTTTTTTCGCTTCTTTGTTTTTTTTCAGTGTTACATGATAGTTTTTAGTTGTGGAAGTAATTGAGTATGTTTTGGCACTGCAGGTTTTTAGGTGTTGTGTAATAATTTGTAGTTGTGGAAGCAATCGGGTGATCTGTTTTGGCTCTGCAGTGGAGTGCCTGCTGCTTGCTGCTCTGGTGGATTTCTGGTTTCTTTTTCAAAGACCAAAGGAGTTGTAGAACATTATACATAGTTGCTAGCCATCTGAGTTCAGGAACAGCTGATATGGAATGTTCAAATGAACTCTGAGTTCAGCTTCACTATCAGGCAAGAGCCAAATCCTTGATTTAATGTTCAACCTTCTGGGCGAGAAGGTGCACTGGTCAGGGTTTTTTTTTCCCAATTTTGTGAGGTAGGTGGACTGGCAATTATCCATGAGAGGACTTAGCCAAATTTGGCTACAGGTCAGAGAGGAAAGTAGATTTTTTTTGGAATGGTGCTGTATCTTGGCAACATACTTCAACATATGATTTAAATCTGGCAACTTCAGAAAAAATCCTGGAATTATGGCAACTTTGGGTCATTTTTCACAAAAAAACCCTTTGTATGATTCACAGCTCTTTATTTTTCTGTCAATTTTACCACAAAAGAAACTGCTGTTACTGGTGGTTTTCCAAACAAGTGCCAATTGTTGACAAATTATCACTAGATCTCATGTTATGATAGATGGATGCTGCAACATGAGATGTGAAAAGCATATGAAAAATGTGGAAAGCAGCATACATTTCATCTGGAAAGCAATTCTCAAAATGGGTTGTGCAGAAAATTTTGCCCCTGTCATTCAATGGAAGGAAAATGAAAAATCCATTTGGTGAAAATACAAAGAGTCATCAACTGTGTTTCAGATTTGCTATGTCAGTTTTTTTATTTCCCAATTCAAGTGATGTGCTCAGGACTACAGAAAAGAAAACCAGCTATGGTACAAGGAGGCAGAAGAAGTTCCACCTTCTTCTAAACACTCCATCCTCCTCGTTGCATAGTTACCCTTAAATCTCATGTACAAAAAACAGGATGAACAACCACCTAGACAAAACTTGCATTGTGAAGTTTTAGCAGCACTAAGTAGTATGCTTCCCCCTCCATCCCCCTCTCCAAATGAAAATTGTAGTTCAACACTAAACTCACAAAAACTCAAGGATTAGCACTAAGTGTTTTCTCCCTCTATTTACCAAGATCATGATGTGATTCTAGTCAAAGTGACAAAAGTTCCTGAAAATCAGTTCTCCAAAAGGGGCTCTACTTAGTTTTCAAAATTTCTTGGGAAGGGTGGAGTGGGTTGGAAAATATGAAATCAGTAGTTATCTAAACTGCTGGTGCTGGTGCTGCTGAGGGACAGGTTGAACTCGGTTATGAGATTCAAGCTCAGCTGCAAAGAACAGTTGGCTGATGTCCTGTGCAATGTTTTGGGCATCAAAGGCAGCTCCCAAAATTCCTTTCCTGCCCAAACCAGCAACATACAGACCTGTCTCCCCCTTCCAACCTTCTGCTGATGAGTTCTTTGGGAACCCTTCCTCTGAGAAGAAGTTGCTCTTATCCTGCCCCATTCATTGCAACATAGATGACACAGCAAGTAGCATCAGATTGCAGCTAAATTGGGTTATCACTCACTCCCTCCATTCCATTCTTCACCAGAAATAATGAGAAAAAAATCGTGAATTGAGCTGCTATAGCATGCATGTCCCCCAACCCCCAAAAAACTCCCCCCAAGGAAAATTGCAACTTAGGCAGCAAAAAAAAGCTTACATGTAGCCATTGGGGGACATTGCTTCTGTACCCAGTAGCCAAGATGATAGCATCAAACTGTTGGACTTGGCCATCGGCAAACTGTGCTCCATCTGATGTCAGGTGATCAATAGCTGGTACAACCTGCAAAAGACAACTGAAACTTCTGAGCTCCATTGCTGGATCCATACCTGAAGAAGTGAGTGGCAGTTGGGATTTCTGATTTGCTATGGGGAAGCTTTTTCAATCGATGGTAGTGAAAGAAGAGAGTAGAAATTAGACAAACAGGAATTATATATGTGTGCTTGTTGTTACCTTGATGTCTCCATTCTTGACTTTAGCAAAGGTGCCAACATCGAGAACTGGAGTCTTGCCAAACTTAAGCTTGAGGGTCATGGGACCTTGAGCTGGCCTGTGAAAGCCATAGCTGGAGGTGTCACCCATCAAAGCCCAAGTGTACCACACCAGGAAGGAGTCTGCGAACCACAGTGGAAAATTCTTCACTAGCTTCATGGCAACAGCAAAAGTCGACTTCCCAAACACTTCCCGTGGCAAAATATGCACCTGTCAATTCATTCACCAAGACCCCTCAGAAATACAAAAAATGCACAATCACAAGGGAAGGAAGGAAAGGAAGAAGTGGCAGCAATAGACCCACTCTACTGGAAACCTGGCCATGGACAAAAAGCACAAACCCAGTGAAGACCCAAGAATCAATAAGTTGTAAATAATCTGTTGAAGAACCCAAAGCAGCAACAGCAGCAGATCAGCACAAAATCCATGTGAGGAAGATCAAGCAGAAGAAGAAACAAGAAACTCATGACAAAAGCTCATGAAAACAATCTGAGCAAAAGGCCGGGAAAAAAAAAATCTTTCGAGAAGAACCCAAAGAAGCAGATCTCACATGAAATTGAACCCATGTGAAGAAGAAGATGAAACAGAAAAAACCCAGAAAAGCTCATGAAAAAAATCTTAGCAAAAGCACAAAATTTGTGTCAAGAAGAACCCAAAGAAGCAGGAGGAGGCAGCAGATCGATCACATATAAACCCAAGTGAAGAAGATGAAGCAGAAGAAGCAAACAAGAAACTCATGACAAAAGCTCATGAAAACCAATCTCAAGAAATGGAGCCAAAAATGCTCGGCTCAGCTCAGGCCGGCGGCATTCTTCTTATCAGTCCAGGAGTTCGTACCGGACTGCGCACAACGAGAGAGGGTCTGGCATTGAAGTTGGAGAGATCGAGCGCAATCTCCATCCCGGAGTTTCCAGCGCCCACGACGAGAACATTACGGCCCTTGTAATCCGCGCCGCTCTTGTACTGGGAAGAATGCACGACAGTTCCCTTGAAGTGGCCGGCGCCAGGGATGACGGGACATACGGCCTCCGCATTCTCACCGGAAGCAACGACCAGCCAACGCGCGCGGAATTCCGACAACACTCCTCCTCGGCCGCCGCCGCTTTCCAGTACAGTGTTGTTGTGTTTGCAGTGCGTGGTGGTGACCTTCCAGTAGCCTGCAGCAGTGTCGAAGGCAGCCGCAATCACTTTCTCGTTGAAGCGGAAGTGGAGATCGAAGCGCGCCGCGTACCTGTCCAAGTACTCTACGAATTGCTGCCTGTTTGGGTAGGTTGGGAAATCTTCAGGAAACGGCAGATGCGGTAGCTCGCAGAACTGCTTGGGTATGTGCAGGTGCAGACGGTTGTACGTGTTGTGCTTCCACAGAGACGCAATGCCATCGGATTTCTCCACAATCAGACATGGCACACCCTTCAGCTCCAGGCACGCAGCCGTGGCCAGCCCCGCAGGTCCAGCACCCACCACGATTGCCCCTTTCCAGAACGTCGGCGAAGAAGAATCTAGCGACACCGCCTGCGACACCCGCGTGCTGCTGCTGCTGCAGAACAACAGCTTGGTGTCATGCTCGTCGCCGGCTTTTCTCCCCTTGTCCAGGAGCTCCTCCTGTTGCTCCTGGCAGCTGCTGTATGCCTCTGCTACGTAGGAGGAATAAGGCGGCATTGTTGTTGTTGTTCTTCTCCCCAGCTCCCTTCTCTTCACACTTTCAGCTGGAGTTCAGACTGTGATCAGTGAGGACTATGCAATTGTGGAAGCTGCAAAGTTTTTCTTCAAATTGGTGTAGCACTGCAGCTAGCAAAGTGCAGGAGAATCCGCGAGCTGAAATCTTGTAGAATTGCGACAGTGCCAAAAGCATGCAACAAAGGATGGATCGGCGCTGGTGTCCGGAGGAATTCTTGCAGCACAAGATGGTCAGCTCTTGGAGCTTCTTGCAATTCTTATATGCTAACAACAACACAACAGTTCAAAACTACCGGAAGAAATTCTATGGCATGCAGCCGGCTCTTTGTCTCTGTTTCTCTCTACAAACAACATGAGATGATTCAAAAAACACTTCCAAGCCTGAGCACCAACAGTTACAGGGAATGTGAAAATGGGTGCTCCTGAGGAGTTCTGAGGCAGCTCTAGACGAGATTGCAACCCCAACAAACAAAATGCAAATGATCACAACAACAACAACAAAAACCTCCAACTACCACTACAATGACTGTACGAAAGGCTGAGACTAATTGTTCCGCCTTCTGACTTCCACTCCAGAACTTTGCTGCAATCAAAATTGCAACTAGAACTCAAGAACTCAACTACGGAGGCCAAACACACACACACACACACACACAAACACTCTCTCTCTCTCTCAAACACCGTCAAAATGCGTTACTGTCCGAAGTATTAGAGAAACACCCAAAGATTCAAAACCAAATCCAAGCTAGCAGCCTGCAAGTGTAGCAAAATTCTCTCTCACAGAAGAAACTCCAAAATGCGTTACTGTCCGAAGGGGTAGAGAACCACCCAGTGAGAGATTCAAAACCAGAAAAACCCAAGCTTGATGAAGCAAGCCCCAAGTTATAGCAAAAATTCTTCTCTGACAAAAGACCAAGAGCACATCAAGAAGAGATAGGATTCAAAACTCATTTACCAAGTGAACAATTTAATGCAACAAAACCAAAACCAAACAAAATACCAACAACAACAACAACAACAACAATAACAGTTGACAACAAACTTGAGGAGAGTAGTTGTTTAGAAGATTTGAAAAAAACACAAAAACTGCTCGGAGAAGAGGAGAGAAGAGGACTTGGAACTAGTTAGCTACTTACTTTGTGAGACACAGAGAGAGAGAGAATGAGGAAGCTGGAAACACAGAAGGGTTCTAACATGGATCCAGGAAAAAAACAAGGTGGGTACAGAAGACAAGAGTCTTGGAAGAGAGTCTGGATGAGATTCAAGTGCAAATCCTTCACAAGCTCAAATAACAACCACAACACTAGAGAAGTATATGAGGGATGCAACCAACACTTGAAAGAGATCTTTGAATTGTAGACACAACAGGTTGGTTGGTTGGTAGCTAGGTAAAGACAGGTTGGTTAGTACCTAGCTAGGTAGGTACCTAGCTTGTAGCTAATATCAACACTTATGTACCTACCAACTTGAAGAGAGTGTAGAAGGTAGAGAGAGAGAGGTAGGTAGGTAGGTTGGTGGGTTGGTTGGTTGGTTATGTGAACCTGAGGATTTCTAGATGTTAGCCTGTAAGGTCGTCAGTAAGAGCAGGGTTTTTTTTTAATTTTTTTTTAAAATTAAATTATTTTTTAATTTAATTTTGTGATACCAAAACTTTGGTGAATTTTTTTTTTCCAAATAATTAGTGTAATATTAGTCTAATTTACACTAGAGAAGTATTTCACAAGTTTTTTTTGGTCGAATGAACAAAATGTCAGAAAAAATGCATAAATAAATTCTAAAAATTGAACATTTAGATGTATTTTACACCTCTTGTACATTTTTGTACAGTTTGTGATTTTTGAAAATAAATTGGGAGTGATGGATGCTCTTTTTTTCTTTCTTTCTTTTTGCCCTCACCTTTTTGGTTTTGAAATTTCGACAAAAATTTATAAAACTTTAGCCAAAATTAGTTGAATTTACACTAGAAAAACTGAATTTTTGTAAATTTTCTATTGTCAACATGTGGTGACAATAGAATTTCTAGATCTGACAATACCCTTTTTTTATTAAAAAATCCTTCTATATTGTTGGACTGTATGGTAAATACTAGAAATCTGACAGTTTTCTTAAATGTCAAATTTAGGTCAATTTTTTCAAGCAAATCCTTTGTTAATGTTGCTAGACCCTTTTTCTTTTTTAATTTTACAAGTGGTGAAAATTTGACCAGAAAAAAAAAGACATTGATTAGGAGGGTTTGGAATTATGGAATTCTTATTATGTAGGGTAGTTGATACCAACACTCTTGAGTAGTGGAACACCCTCATAACAAGGCATTCCTGGAATAAGTGCGTGCTTGAGAGGTTGCTTATGTGAAAAAATTAGATATTAGCTTTGGGTACATAGGAGTAGAGCTTTTCATTATTTTTCTAATATTCAAATTTATTTTATACTTTTTAATACATTTTGTAAGCTTTGTGATTTCAAAATAAATGAATTTAAAAAAAAAGATTAACAAAATTTTGTGTGTAAACTTAAGCCACCCATTCCACCTTCCTGCTTACCTATCGTTTACCTACCTACGTACTTATTTACCTACCCACCCACCATGCACCCATTCACATATGAAAGTGCTCCATGGGTTTGAACACCTGAGGCAACAACCTTGTCCTTCCTTTCAAGGCCCTAGGAATGAAAGAGTCCCTTAACCTTTCTTTTATAAAGAATTTTTGAATTGTTTTGTTTTGGAGAAAAGAGATGGGTTTTACTAAAGCACAGTGTAAAGTACTCAGAAAATTTTGTTTAGTTTATTTGGAAGGGCACTTTATATAAGTTGTTGTTGTTTGTTGTTGCTGCCTGCTGCTGCTGCTGCTGCTGCTGCTGCTCTAGACTTTTTGGTTTTGTGATTGGAAAGTGTCAGTCAGATTTCTAACAAAGAAACCCTCTCTCACTTTTCTTTGAGATTGAGTGAAGATTATGGTTTTCATTCCCTTCATTGGTTCTGGAATCTGAATATGTCACCCATCCATGTAAAGGAGTGAAAGATATTTTCTTCATTTTTAAATTTTAAAAAAAAAAAATTCCAGAATAATGTTATGGATACAATAGGACAATGCAGAGCTTCAGGAGCAATTCCTATGTATGCACACAGACACACACATTCACAGAGAGAGAGAGAGAGAGAGCTACTACACCCTCTTTTTTTGTTTGAGGTACCACCCACTTGCTCTGTCCTTCTTCATACACATGGTCCTCAAATTGGCAGCATTGTGGGGGTTAATATTAAGAAGATTGCTGTGGCAATTGGGGCATGTGGTGCACTGGACCACTTTGTTAGCTTTGTGTCAGATGCTCTATATTCCCTACCTGCAAGATGCATCAATATGTCAAGGCCCACTAGAAAAGCTGCAAAAGCACATGAAGAACGTCATTTATGGATTGATTGCAGCCAGATTATGAATCATAACCCCCAATCCTGGGGTTGTGAGTAGACCCCTTAGAAATGATCAGCTTTCTAGTAGTGTGCAATGCAATTCAATCCTGAGCTACATACCAAAAAATTGGTCCCTTCCAGACTTCAGTCCTGAGCTGGAACTGGAAATGCAAATCTCAATATGGACACATTTTTAGCGGGAGATTGAAGCTTCATCTCTGCTGGTGCTGGTGCTGCAGCACTAGCAAACTCAGCAGCACATTGTTTGGATTTTCATGACAACCCAATTTACTAATCTTGTGGTTTAGGGTTTTGATTATGCCCATTTGTTAACGTAGTAGTCTGGATTTTGACTATACGCCATTTAATGTTAAGTTTCTTATAGTTTTGACTTTCAGTATAATCACTTTTCTTAACCTTATAGTTTGGATTGTTATTGTACCCTCTTGTTTTTTGGTTTAACTTTATAGATCCTCCTCCTCAGTGTTTTTAAATTTAAAGAGATCGGATTATCTGAGAAATTGCAAAGCTCAACCACTACCACAAAAATCAATGGCTGGGTGAACCTGGGATGCATGCATGATGTTAGTTGCTATTGCATGATTCTTATTATCTTGCTATGGAGAGGTCTCTCACTTTACAAAATGATCAATCCCCTTTGTGGGCTCTCTGCCTCTGAGGGATGAGACTTTGCAACAACCACTGTGGGATTCTGACTCCTGAGATGAAATTTTAGCTTGAACTTGAGGTTTATTTATTCTTTAGGCTGCTTTCGATTATTATTATTAATTTCATTTTTTCATTTAGATTACCTAATCATATTTCAAAGTTTCCATTATCACTCATGATTTTGTTTGAACCTACCATAATGAGCAAAACCATTGTGCGTGCAATAGGCCTCTTGTTTGCCATGGACTGAACTTAAAGCAAATTTCAAGAATATATATACATATGTTGCGTCTAGTGTTGGAGAGAGAATAGGATGGAGGCTAAGTCTTGGTATTTAGAAACCCTTTAAATTGATTGAAAGCTTGTTTTAAAAAAATTATGTGCTGAATTCTCAACTAGAGTTATTCTTCAATCTTATACTAGTCTCCCTTGTTTTTTTCCTCTTACAACCTGATCCAAGTTTTAAGTTTGAGTTTCAACGAGAGACAAGTTGCACGGTCCAAATCCAAATCTGATTCCAGCAAAATTCTAAACACATTCGATATCCAGATACCGAGCCTAGTACACTGAATCAGCCAACACTAGTAGTTTTTCTCTAATCACATTCATTGTTTTTTCCCAGGTGTGACAAGTGATCATTTGCTAGTTCTATTTTTGGTTTTGCCAGTTCCACTTGTGATGCAAAACACCCATAATGAACACTATAGTGATGTGAATCAAATAGTGACAAACACAAGTTATGCTTTGAAGGAGGCGCCTAATGAACAGCTTTGAGAGAAAGGAAAGCATCTCAAGTGTCTCTCATCCTATAGTGGTTCTTACTGGCCTCAAATTTCAACTAGTTTTGAGCTGGAATGGTTACCAGGATCAACATGTTCGTACTAATACTAGTACTACTACAAAGTAGTACGTGAAATGGGTCCTACGGTGCCGTCCAGGTCCCATAGTACTCTAAAGAAATCAAAATGTGGGCGTTGAGCTTTTATGACATTATGTGAGGATTAACACACAATGAAGTGGAGCTTTTACTTATTAGCCTGGACTTGATGGCCAATGACCGGTTGTATCACAAGAGATGATTGGATCGGTGGCACGATGAGTATCTAGCAAAATCATAATGAAATCATAAGGTAGCCATGAAATCCCACTCATTTTTTATTCCCCTTATTAAACATTTTTTGTTCATTACCAAATTCCACTCAATACCTTCCATGGCCCATCATGGTTTTGCCCGTGAGAGTTGGATGTGAGAACCAAATTGTTCATCATTGTAGCTGTTTGTGAGCTTTGTTCTTTGAGTGTGACCGTTGATGGTTCATCGCCCTCAAATCTCAATTGAATCTCAATCCTCCCTCATACAAACATGGCGTTGCTTTGCCTTTGCCAAGAACACCGTGAGAAGGAAGGAAGTCTCTCTCATTACAAATAGCAATGCCCTCAACAACTGATTTATGTTTTCACCTAACCTCTCATTCCGAGGGAGGGAACTTCGATAGGGGGTGGGTTTCACCATTCTTATTGCACATGATTGAAAGTACTTCAAGTTTATTGTTAGGGTACATTGAGAGATTTTGAGTATTTTGGGAGTACTTGTTGGGATTTGGGAATGCCACAATTGCTGTTAGCTATCAGGACAAACTATCTCTTATTCGGCTTCGTAATGACCAAGTCGGTACAAAATATATAATTTTATTTCTTTGTCTTTCCATTCAAAATTAGGGTTTCTTCCTAGGACACCAACCACTTAGGTATTTAGCTTTGTAGTGACCAGGTACAACATAACTATTTTTTCTTTTCCTTTCCTTTCCTTTCAGCCAGGCCTTTTTTTTCTTAATCATATTTTTTACCAATTTTGTGAGGTATCCACAAGAGGACTTAGCCAAATATTTTGTCTCAATCTGGGGACTTTGGGTCACTTTTTCCCCCAAAAAATCCTATGTATAAGTTGCCTTCTGATTTGTCACCAAGAAAAAAAATAAGGCTGCCCTCAAGTTTCAACTCAATAGAGTTTTCATTAAAGTAAGGAAAACACAGCAACCAGAACCCTGAGTTTGGTCCAAAACCGGGTGAGATTAAAAAAAAACCTGCAAAAAAGTACATTAGCACTCAAGCGGGGTGAAACTCAGAAATGCACCACCCATTTTTAGTTTGTGGTAAACTGAGTTTCATGCTATCTTGAGGCTTGACCAACCCCCCTCTTTCCTTTTTCTTGAGCGCAGCCTCCACTGCTGCTACGTATATTTTCCACTGCTCCTACCTGTACAACTACTATAATTACTCTCGAACCTTGTGCATTAAATTTCATACCCAGATTTAATAAAATTTTCGTACTTTGCCGACCTCACTCAAAGAAGGGATAGTGAGTGAAAGGAGGCCCAAAAACCAGGGTGAAGACAGGGTGACTTTAAGGAAAACTCTAATAGTTGGGACTAGGTAGTTTCAATTGGAATCTAGAATGCCGTATTTGTGTCCTCATTCTAATTGCAATTAGAAGAGGGCATAAAGGCTGGGTGTCAAATTGCTCTGGGACATCACTATTCTTCCTAAATTTTTCAAAACGTTTAAGATGAAGAGGGGAGGGGGGGGAGGGAGTTTCTTTTCTCTTAATTTCTTTCTTTTTCAAATGCTTAAAATAATGAAATATTAAAAGAACATTTCATTGCAATTGAGAATATTAAAAAAATATTTTAAATCTATTCTCATAGTAATATTTAGGCACCCTATTTATAATATTTTAGTAAATTATAAAATTTATTTCCTAGTGAATTAGTTGCACCCTCCGTGTTTTTGCATGCCATTTGGGAAGGGAAAAAAAAAATGGAAATGACTTCCCAAGGTTGAATCAATCAACATGGGTGAAAGAAGGGAAAATATAAGATCGTCCTTTCACTTACAAGTTACGAGTGGAATGCATTTTATAATGTTCACTCATCTCAAGGTATTTGGGGTTGCTGCACAAAGCCAGTGTTTTATTGAGGGGTTTCATGTTACTGAATTTCAGGAAAATCTTTTAAACTTTAAAAAAAATATTCACAGATTCTACATCAGTTTCTGATAGAGATAGTCAACAAAATAAAAACATGCTTTTTTAAAATTAAAAAAAGTTCATTAATTTTTTAAAATCCCAGTTTAACCAAATTTAATCAAAATTTCTTATAATGATCACCACTCATACTACATCCCAAAATTAGAAATTTTAATAATTTTTAAAATTTTATTAAAAATTAAAATTAGAAGAAAACTGCTGCACTTATTACTCAACTCCCCAAGTGTATTTTGTCAGTTGGATTTGCAAGCTGATTTCTGCCCTTTTTCCTGGAACCCAAGGATTTGAACTCAGAATCAAAACACTCACTCAAACCTTTGTCAATCTATTTATTTATCACTCAAACCTCTGTCAATCAATATGGGAGATTGTTTTGTACTTGTCAGTATGGAAAACTCAATTTTGTACTCAAATTTTCAATTGAATCAATCTAAGAGTGTTACTTGTGTGGACTCTTGTAAGACTTTAAGAATATTTATTTATTTATTTATTTATTATTATTATTATTGTATTTGTTTCAATCTCAACAAGTTTTGGGATTTTCAATTTTCTGACTCTCCTCCTGTGTTTTTGCATGGTGTAATTTATGTTAAAATGCAGGTGCAAGTACAGTAGTTTTGCATACCTAGGCAGGTATTTGACATGTTTTGCATATATATATATATATGTACTTATTTATTTATTATTATTTTTTAAATTTTTTTTCTTTTTTTTTCTTTTTTTTGCATACTTTTCTCACTAATTATTTATGTAAGCTATTTGGGTAATTCTGACATCCATCCACAATGCACATAGTAATGTAATATTAGGTGATGGGGGGAATGTTTTTTTTTAATTTTAAAAAAATAATTGATGTTGCATTTATAGCTCGGGATTTAGCATTAAATGGAAATGGGTTGATAAATAATAAAACCTGTCTAAATAATAAAAAACACTATTTGAAAAGATGCTACCAAAGTAAAATTAGAGATCAAATGTGAAGAATTATTATTTTTTTGATGTTTTTGATGATTTTTTTAACCGAGAATTTTATTGTAACAATTTTTTTTTAAAAAAAAATTCATGAAATTTCGCACCAAAAAAACACTGAATCAGGGGTCCTTATTCATGCTTCTATTAATTAATTAATTAATTAATTAATAAGGGGTGCATACATAGAAGCCTACTAGATACCATAGTACCTTTACCATTCAGGAAGTAATTAAAATGTTTTTCACTAAATGTCCATTTTCTCAAAATCAGCTGCTCACAATGCCAAAAGTTCTCGAAATTTCTTTCACATTACTCTTGATTGCCTCCCTTAAAAACTTAGGTGGTGTGGTGTGCCCCCTAAGTAGTGAAAACTTACTTGGTATTTTTTTTCTCACATCAACCATACAAATTTCAAGAAAATTTTATTTTTATTACCAAATAAAAAATAAAAATATATATTTTTTTATTTTTTTCAATTTTAATTTTAATTTTTTACATTTTTTTTTCATCAAGAAGATGCCTAGATAACCTTCGTTGCCACCCCCATATACAATTTATATACGAGGAAGTTGGAGCTGGGGCCAAGTAAAATGCGATAAACTGAAGTGTTATTGGGAACATCTTAGGGAACACATTGCAACCGTGAGAGACTACTACAATTTACTAACAAAGTAAGTTTTGTCCGTCCTCCTCACCCAGTACACTTGCTGCCTTCTGGTCGGTCGGCAATGGACACTTAAGTATGTAATGGTGGAAACCATGACGACATGAACAACGGAATTCCCCCGCCAAGACAACATAGCAACCGATAGGTTCCCACCACCACCCCCTATCGCCACCCCACCCCGCCCTTTTCAACCAGTAGTGCTTTCCCCCCCTTTCGGCAAGGTAAAAAGTTTGTATTAGATGATGATGAGTTCTTGATTCCGGAAGTAAAAAAAAATAGATGTGGCTGAATTTTTTATTATTTTATTATTTTTGAAGACCAAATTTGAGACGAAGGAAAGAAAAGGGTTCCAATTTATCTATCCATCTTTTCCGCACCATAGTTCAACTAGTTAGTTAGCCATCTATCGGAAGAAACCAATCGCGTGAGATGAATTCGGGAAGGGGGAGGAGGAGGCCGGGGGGGGGGGCGGTTGTGTGAGATTACATAACTAAATGGATGAATGAAATGGACAATGGATGGATGGATGGATGCACAATGGAAAATGGATTGATGGGTGAACTATGGACAATCAATGGATGCACAATGGAAAATGGATTGATGGCTTAACTCTGGACAATCAATGGATGCACAATGGAAAATGGATTGATGGCTTAACTCTGGACAATCAATGGATGGATGGATGGATGGGTGGATGAATGGAACATGGCACTTTGTCCTTGAAAGTAGAGATCCTACTGGACCTGAAAATGGGTACAACTGCCAACACAATCTAGGAAACACGTGAGTCAGATCCGGATCAGGAAGGGGAGCAGCCAAAGATTTGGGGATGATGAGTTAACAAAGCCTTTTCCTTCACACTCAGTGCACAGTGCAAAGCTCCTCCTCCTCCTCCCTCCCTCCCTCCCTCCTTTTCTCCCCCCCCCCCCCCCCCCCCCCCCGGGGTGGCCAGAAACGGGGGGGGGGGGGGGGCGGTTGCCAAAGCAATTATCTAAATATATCTATCTTATATCTACACATGTATATATGTAGAGAGA
>Ga0116231_10001069_pt1 | contig 54302 bp, 56 predicted proteins | sample S1TSphgellanicum_2_FD_89695 | JGI IMG/M metagenome (GOLD analysis project Ga0116231, IMG submission 89695) | Host-associated microbial communities from peat moss isolated from Minnesota, USA - S1T2_Fd - Sphagnum magellanicum MG | ecosystem: Host-associated > Plants > Peat moss > Unclassified...
CAATCAGAACATCGCGAACGTGAATACCACGGGCTTCCGTTCCGACACCTTCTCGTTCGACAGCCAGCCGATCTATGGCCCGGGCTACGCCACCCGGGTCAACTCGGTTGCGGCGAGCGCCGGTACGGACCTGTCTTCCGGGGTGCTCGGCAGCACGGGTCGGTCGCTCGACATTGCGGTCGATGGCCCCGGTTTCATTGCGGTGCGCGGCGCGGACGGCCAGGAAGCTTACACCCGCGCCGGCAACCTACGTGTCAGCGAGACCGGGGACGTAACCACGGCCAACGGGCTCACCGTGATGTCCGATCAAGGTCCCGTCGTGATTCCGCCGGCCACCCAGGTGACCATCGGCAACGACGGTACGGTGTCGGTCGTGCCACTCGGCTTGGGGCCGGAGTCGCAGTCGCAGGTCGACCGCATCAAACTCGTCAATCCCAGCCCCAAGGACTTGCGCAAGGGCGACGACGGTTTGCTGCGCCTGAAGTCGGGCGGGAAATCGCCGACCGATGAGACGGTGACGGTCAGCTCCGGGATGCTCGAATCCAGCAACGTCAACGCGGCGCAGTCCCTGGTCAACATGATCGAGCTGCAGCGGCTCTATGAGTTCCAAATCAAGAGCATCAACTCCAGCGATCAAAACGAACAGACCGCCGAGCGCATGATGCAAAGCTCGTCGTAAACACAGGAAACACCGACTATGAATCTCGCCTTGTGGACAGCCAAGACCGGCCTGGATGCGCAGAACACGCAGATGTCCGTGATCGCCAACAACCTCGCGAACGCCAATACTACCGGCTATAAAGCGAGCCGCGCGGCGTTCCAAGACTTGCTCTATCAGAACGTTCAGCAGGTCGGCGCCCAAAGCACGCAGAACACGCAGTACTCGACTGGTTTGTCGCTGGGCACAGGTGTGCGTATTGCCCAGACGGAGAAGAACTACACGCAAGGCAGCGTCCTGCAAACCGGCGGAACGCTGGACCTCTCAGTCAACGGCGAGGGGTTCTTTCAGATCACGATGCCCGATGGGACTCTCGCGTACACGCGCGACGGCTCCTTTTCGATGGACTCTTCCGGCAATGTGGTGACTGCAAGCGGCTATCCCGTATCGCCCGCGATCACGATCCCGATCACCGCGCAGTCGGTCACGATCGGTAACGACGGTACGGTCTCGATCACCACCGCCGGCAGCGCCAAGGCGACCACGCTGGGCCAGATTCAGCTCGCGAACTTCATCAACGTTGAGGGTCTGCAGCCCACCGGCAACAACCTGCTGATCGAATCGGCGGCGAGCGGTGCGCCGCAGGTCGGTACAGCCGGCACGAACGGTCTCGGTACGATCACGCAAGGGTCGCTCGAGACCTCCAACGTCAATACGGTCACGGAGCTCGTCAATATGATCGAGTGTCAACGCGCCTATGAGATGAATTCGAAGGCCATCACCACCACCGATCAGATGCTGCAGTATCTGACCCAGAACCTGTGATGCGTACGCCGCAGATCCTCGCGCTGGTCCTAGTCGCGCAAGGGCTCGCCGGCTGCGGCTTGTTGCCGCAAAAGGAGAGCAAGCAGGAGCCGGCCACGCCGCATGTACTTGCGCCACCTGTACCGCGTACCGATGGTGCGATCTACCAAGCCGGGCAACAGATGGAGTTGTTCGCGGACCTGAAGGCGCGTCGCGTCGGCGATGTGCTCACGATCACGCTCAACGAACTCACCGCGGCAAGCAAGAACGCGATCACAAAGACCGCGAAGACCACGTCGGCAATCACGACCGGTCCCACGCTGTTCGGACGTACGATCACGACCGGCGGGGTGCCGATCATGAACACCACCTTGAACGGTGCGGATTCCTTTGACGGTGAGGGCCAGAGCTCACAGAGCAACAGCCTGGCGGGTAGTTTGACCGTGACGGTGATCGCGGTCGAGGCCAACGGCAATCTGGTCGTGCAGGGCGACAAGAACCTGAAGTTGAATCAGGGCGATGAGATCGTCCGAATCTCGGGAGTCGTTCGTCCCGCCGATATTGCCACCAACAATACGGTTACCTCGGACAAACTGGCCGACGCGCGCATCAGCTACTCAGGGAAGGGAGTCGTGAACAGCAGCAACCAAATGGGTTGGCTGGCGCGCTTCTTCAATTCGCCGTTTTCGCCTTTCTAGTGAACAACCGAGGGCGGCTAGCCATGAAAATCACGCTTCCCATGATGGCCTTGCTGTTGCTGGTCGCGACCGGCGCACCCGCGGAACGCATCAAAGACATGGCCGAGGTGCAGGGCGTGCGCACGAATCAGCTCGTCGGTTACGGTCTCGTCGTTGGTTTGAACGGCACCGGCGATCAGACCAGCCAGGCGCCGTTCACAGTGCAATCGCTGACCAATATGTTGGCGCAGCTCGGGGTCACGGTCCCCGCGAATGTGACGCCACAGCTGAAGAACGTCGCCGCCGTGTCCGTCCATGCCGTGCTGCCGCCGTTCTTCAAACCCGGTCAGACGATCGATGTCACGGTCAATTCCATCGCCAACGCCAAGAGCTTGCGCGGCGGCTCGCTGCTGGTCACGGCGCTGCATGGCCTCGATGGGCAAATCTATGCGATTGCGCAGGGGAACTTGCTGGTCAGCGGCTTCGGTGTCGAAGGCACGGACGGCTCGAAGCTGACCGTCAATGTGCCGAGTTCCGGGCGCATTCCGAATGGCGCAACCGTGGAGCGTGCCGTCCCCACACAGCTAGTCCAAGGCGATTCGATCATGCTGAATCTCGACAATCCGGATTTTACGACGGCGACCCGCCTCGTCGACAGCATCAATACGGGTATCGGGCCCGGGACCGCCAGCATCGTCGACGGCGGATCTGTCCGCGTACTCGCGCCGCCTGACATCACGCAACGCGTCGCGTTTCTGTCGAAGGTCGAAAACCTCCAGGTTCAGCCCGCGAGTGCGCGCGCCCGTGTGATCATCAATTCGCGCACCGGTACCGTCGTCATCAGCAGCAATGTGACCGTAAGTCCGGCAGCCGTCTCGCACGGCTCGCTCTCGGTCACTATCAAGGAGGACAAGCAAGTCAGTCAGCCCGGACCGTTTTCGAATGGTCAGACGACTGTGGTCACCAATTCGACCATCAACGTCGACCAGGGGTCGAATCGCATGTTCCTGTTCAAACCGGGCGTCGAACTCGAACAGATCGTGCGTGCGGTCAACGAGGTCGGTGCGGCGCCCGGGGATCTGGTCGCCATTCTCGAGGCGCTGCGAGAGGCGGGAGCCTTGCAAGCAGAATTGGTGGTCATCTAGCATGACGACCTCCCTCACCTCGACCCAGCACTTGCCTCAGGGCGCGAGCGCCGCCCAGTCCGGGGCGACGGCTGCGACGACGAGCGCGGCCAACACTTACAGCGACCTCAAGGGTTTGGCAGCACTCAATGCGGATGCGCACTCACCGCAGACTTTGCATGTAGTCGCCCAGCAAGTCGATGCATTGTTCTTGCAGATGATGTTGCAAAGCATGCGCGAGGCGAGCGCCGACGCGGGCGACCCGTCCAGCAATGAGATGGGCATGTACCAGGACATGTTCGACAAACAAGTGGCCTTGACCATGAGTCAACATCAGGATTTAGGCTTGGGCTCGATGCTGACGCGAAGGATCGGTGCGATTTCGTCCGCCACGCCGACTGCGGCGGCCTCGAGTGCTCGGGGCGCGGGTGCGCCCACGGGCAGCGCGGCAACAGGTAGCCCACCAACCGCGGGCGCCGCGACCGGCGCGCCGAGTGCGAGCGCCATTGCGCACTCGCCGGCCGACTTCGTGAGTCAGGTGTTGCCGGCGATTCGGGTCGCCGCCAATGCGCTCGGCGTGAGTCCGCTCGGAATGCTCGCGCAGGCGGCACTCGAAACGGGTTGGGGCCAGCGGGTCCCCACGACTGCCGATGGCAATTCGAGCCTCAACTTGTTCGGCGTCAAGGCCGGCGAGAACTGGACGGGCGGTCGCGCGAGCGCCGCAACCATGGAATTCAGCGGCGGGGTCGCGACACCGCGGCGTGCGGTGTTTAGGACCTACGGCTCAGTACAGCAAAGCGTCAGCGATTTCGCCAAGGTGCTGGGTTCGCCGCGCTATCGCGATGCCGTGGCCGGTGGTGCCGATGCGCGCAGCTATATCGACGGCATCGGCAAGTCAGGCTACGCGACCGACCCCCAATACGCGGACAAATTGTCCAAGGTATTGAATAGCAGGACATTTCGTCAGGCCATTGCCGGCAGCGGGAGCAAGCTTTAGGAATCATTTCTGCGGCCGATACTCCCCCGGAGGGGACAGGCCTGAGCTTCAGCGCGGAGAGTCGATTTGTCCGATTTATTCTCAATCAGCACGACCGCATTGCAGGCGTTTGAAGCCGCAATCAACGTCACTAGCAACAATATCGCGAACGCGAACACGCCCGGCTATGCGCGCGAAATCGTGGATCTGTCGGCAACCGCGCCGCAAACCATCGGGCAGGCGGCCGTGGGCACCGGCGTTGCGATTTCCGGGATCAATCGCGCCTACAGTCAGTCGGCCGAGAACCAGTTGAATACCTCGCAGAGCACCCTGAGTCAGCTCACGAGTCTGCAGACCTTCACCAGTCAAATCGACAATATCGTCGGCACGACCGCCGGCGGCGTGACGACCGCCTTGCAGAATTACTACAACGCCTGGTCGACCGTGGCCGCCGATCCAACGTCGACGCCGTCGCGTCAAGCCCTGCTGAGCAGCGCTCAGGCGCTGGCACAGACCTTTCAGACGACCTCGAGTCAGCTCCAAGGGCTCAATTCACAGATCAATGCCGGCATCGCCGCGGACGTTCAGCAGATCAATTCCGACGCCACGTCGATTGCGTCTCTCAACCAACAGATCGTGATTGGCACGGCCCAGGCGAACGGCCAGCCGCCCAATGCGCTGCTGGATCAACGCGATGCATTGATCTCGAATTTGTCCCAGCTCGCGGGCGTATCGACGACGACCGACAGCAACGGCGCGGTCAATGTATTCATCGGCAATGGACAGCCCTTGGTTCTCCAGGGAAACGTCACTCAGCTGACCACGGTCCCGAATCAATTCAATGCCTCGCAACTGGAAGTCTCGACGAGCACCAACGGCAACAACGCGATCAGCTCGTCGATCACCTCGGGCGATCTTGGCGGTTTGTTTGCCGCCCGCACGCAGGCCATCGATCCGACTTTGAATCAATTGGGGCAGCTCGCGGTGGGTCTCGCGCAGTCGGCCAACACCCAGCAGAATTCGGGCTTGAACCTCAGCGGCCAGTTCGGCGCCAATCTATTCTCGCTCGCGGGGCCCTCGGCCACGGCCTCGAGCAACAATGCCGATAACACCACGGCGACGGCAACCATCACGAATGTCGGTGCCTTGACCTCCAATGATTACCTGCTCAGTCAAACGACTGCCGGCCTCAGTTTGACCAACGCGGCGACGGGTGCCGCGGTCAGCTTCACAGGGTCAGGCACAGCCGCGAATCCGATCGTTGCGGACGGTGTGTCGATCGTGCTGTCGCAGACCCCCGCGACCGGCGATCAATTCCTGATTCAACCCACCGCGAGCGCCGCGGGCAGCCTCAATGTCGCGCTTGAAGACCCGTCGCAGTTCGCCGCGGCCGGCGCCTTGCAGACGGCGGCCGGCGCAAACAACTCGGGCAGCGCCACGATCGGAGCCGCAACTGTATTGGATGCCGCCAACGCGAACGTGCTCGCGCCGACCACGATCAGCTTCACGAGCCCGACGAGCTATACGGTTGGCGGAACGACCTATGCCTACACCTCGGGCGCGAACATCAGCTTGAACGGCTGGCAGGTGGCCATCACCGGCACGCCGGCCGCCGGCGATAGCTTTACCGTGCAGCCGGGGGCGAGCGGCAACAACCTGAACGCGCTCGCCGCCGCCGCTCAGCAGACCCAAGGCGTTTTGTCGAACGGCACGATCAGCATCAACGGCGGGGCAGGCGATCTCGTGACCAGCGTCGGCAGTCAGGCCCAACAGGTCAACACCTCGCAAACGGCGCAAACCGCGCTCAACACGCAGGCGCAGCAAACGGTTCAGTCCATCTCCGGCGTCGATCTCAATGAGGAGGCCGCCAATTTGCTGCAGTGGCAGCAGGCCTATCAGGCGTCCGCGCAGGCCTTCGCGATCGGCAACACGACGTTCACGACCTTCATGGACTCCATCAACGGCACTTACACCTAGGCGATCGCAGCATGCGCGTCACGCAAAGTTTGGAGCAGAGTCAGTTCATCGCGGCCATCGACCAGCTGCAGTCGACTATTTCGCAAAACGAGAATGAGGTCTCCAGCGGGCTTGCGTTCACTGCTCCCTCGCAAGATCCAACGGCGGCCGGCGAGGTCATCAACTTGGATCAGGCTCTGTCCCAGAGCCAGCAGTACACTAGTAACGCGAACAGCGCGCAGACCAGCCTACAGACCGAGAATACGGCGCTCACCCAGCTGCAAAATCAGCTGCAGAGTCTCTCCAGTCTCGCGCTCGAGGCGAATTCGGGCACGGAGTCGAGCCAAAATCTCAGCGCGATCGCCGCGCAGATCACCCAGATTCAGAGCAGCTTGTTGGGGCTCGCAAACACGCAAGACGGCAATGGCAACTATATCTTCGCGGGTTATGCGACACAGACGCAGCCCTTCGCTTTGACGGCGAGTGGTGCAAGTTACGCGGGCGACCAAGGCCAGCCGCAGATCCAGGTCGCGGCCGGTCAGACCATTGCCATCGGCGACAACGGCAGCGCGGTGTTCAACGAGATCAAGACCGGCAACGGGACGTTCACGGTGACTGCGGCCGGCGGCAATACCGGCACCGGCGTCGTCGGCACGAGCACGGTCGCCGATCCCTCCGCCGTGACCGGCACCGACTATACGATCAAGTTTTCCAATCCCACGACCTATCAGGTGCTCGACCCGAACAATGCGGTCGTCGCCGCAGGGACTTATACGTCAGGCCAAACGATCGCCTTTGGGGGCTTGCAAGTCACGCTCAGCGGGGCGCCGGCGGCCGGCGATACGTTTGCGGTCGCGCCCAGCACGAATCAAAGCATTTTCACGACCGTTCAGAATCTTGTCACTGCCTTGCAGGCAGGCACCGGGACACCCGCATTGCAAACCCAACTCAGCAACGCAGTGAACGCCGCGCTCGGTAACATCGACCAGGCGATTACGCATACCTCGACCGTCGAGGCGAGTGTCGGCGGACGACTCAATGCCGTAACGACGCAGCTCTCGGTCGCCAGCAGTCAGCAAACCCAGCTGCAGAAATCCGTGTCCTCTCTGCAAGGGCTGGACTATGCGTCTGCGATCACGACCTTGGATTCCGAAAATACGCAGCTAAGTGCGGCGATGCAGGCGTACACGCTGACTCAAGGTCTGTCGCTGTTCAAGTACATCGGCTGAATCCTATCGTCGACTGAGGCGCGCGTTGCGCGAGCCTCAGCGGAGGCAAATCAATGGTGATGACCACCGGCGCCGTGGACGTGGCCATGCTCGAGCTCTTCCGTGGTGGCCTCACGCACACCGACGACGTCGATGTCGAAATGCAGCGTCTGATCCGCGAGCGGATGATTGCCGTCCAAGGTGACCATGTCCGCGACGACGCCCGTGACCGTGAACAAGCGCATACCGTCTTCGGTACGAGCTTGAAATTGCATGCCCTTCTTGATGTCGCCTGCCCCTTGCAGGGCGCGCTTCGCGACGCGCTGAATGAGCTTCTCGTCGCGCGTGCCGTAGCCTTCCGCCGGCGGAACGACGACTTGGAGTTTGCTGCCCTCGGGTTTGCCCTCGAGCGCCTTCTCCAATCCGGACACGAGATTGCCGTGCCCTTGGATGTATGCAAGCGGCTCGCCGCCCGCGGAGCTGTCGAGTACCGTGCCGCTGTCGTCTTTGAGAGTGTAATGAATCGTCACCACTCGATCTGCCGTTATTTCCACGTCTGAATCTCCCCGCTTGCTGAACGTAACTGGCTAATCTTGACCGTCTAAACGTAACTGCTCAAATGTAACGGGCTTCGAGATCGTAGGCATCCGCGCGCTCGATGCGCACCTCGGCCCAATCGCCGACCTTCGCGTGCTTGGCGCGGCGAATGCGTACGACACCGTCGATTTCCGGCGCATCGCCACTCGAGCGGGCGATCGCCACGTCGCCATCAATGCGATCGACCAGTACACGCATCTTGCGGCCAACCTTCTGCGCGAGCCGTTCCGCACTGATTTTTGCCGCGAGTTCCATGAAGCGTTCGCGGCGTTCCCGTTTGACTTCGTCCGGCACCGTGGCCTCCCCCAAGGAATTGGCCGTCGCGCCGGCGACCGGCGAATACTCGAAACTGCCGACGCGATCGAGCTTGGCGACCCGGAGCCACGCCAGCAATTCCTCGAAGTCCTGTTCGGTCTCACCCGGAAAACCGATGATGAAGGTGCTGCGCAGCGTGATATCGGGCACAAGAGCGCGCCAGGCCGCGATACGTTCCAGCGTATCCTCGGCCGCCGCGGGCCGCTTCATGAGCTTCAAGATACGGGCGCTCGCATGTTGAAATGGAACATCCAGGTATGGGAGCACGTTGCCCTCTGCCATCAACTCGATCACTTGATCGACATGCGGATACGGGTATACGTAGTGCATACGAATCCACACGCCGAGTTCGCCGAGCGCGGCGGCGAGATCGTAGAACTTGGCGCGGCGATCCACCTCGCGCCAGCGCTCCGCGGCAAACTTGAGATCGACCCCATAGGCACTCGTGTCCTGCGAGATCACCAGGATTTCCTTGACACCCGCCCGCACGAGCTGCTCCGCCTCGCGTAGGACTTCACCGATGGGCCGACTCACGAGGTCGCCGCGCATCGAGGGAATGATGCAGAAACTGCAGCGATGATTGCAGCCCTCAGAGATCTTCAAGTAAGCATAGTGACGCGGTGTGAGCTTCACGCCCTGTGCCGGAATCAAGTCCACGAAGGGTTCGTGCAGGGGCGGCAGGTGCTCGTGGACCGAGGCCATGACCTCTTCGTAGCGCTGCGGGCCGGTGATCTTCAGAACCTGCGGGTGGCGATCGAGAATGCGCTGCGGTTGTGCGCCGAGGCAGCCCGTAACGATCACCTTGCCGTTCTCGGCGAGTGCTTCCCCGATCGCATCCAGGGATTCATCGACCGCCGAATCGATGAAGCCGCAGGTGTTGACGACCACGAGGTCCGCCGAGCCGTAATTCGACGCGACTTGATAGCCCTCCGCGCGCAGGCGAGTCAGGATCCGTTCGGAATCCACCAAGGCTTTCGGGCAGCCGAGACTGACGAAGCCGATTTTCGGCGTTTTGCGTTTGACGGTTTTCAAGGGCCGCGGATTCTACTCCAAAAACGCGTTTTCCGGTCGATATTGCCCGTCTGGGCCGTGAATTTCAGCAAATATTCCCCTAAAGAAGCGCCGAACCCTTCCGATAAACCCTCTACAGGTGCTCACCGGTCCGACTGCAAAGGCGGGAGGCGGGAACACGCGGGTATCGTGGCCTACGGTGGGCCGGTGGTTTAACTTTCAGGAGTTGCAGACATGGCATTGACCCTCAATACGAATATCGACTCACTCACTGCGCAGAATAATCTCAGCGGTTCTCAGGCGCTATTGTCGCAGTCCTTGACACGGCTGTCCTCGGGCTTGCGCATCAACAGCGCCGCCGACGACGCCGCCGGCCTCGCGATCAGCCAACAGTTCACGACTCAGATCAACGGCACCAACCAAGCAATCAACAACGCCAATGACGCCGTCTCCGAGGCCCAGACCACGTCCGGCGCCTTGTCGACCATCGTCAATAATCTGCAGAGCATCCGCACGCTGGCGGTTGAAGCCGCGAACGGCTCGAACAGCGCCTCGGACCGCTCCGCTCTGAATAGCCAGGTGCAGCAGCAGATCGCTGAAATCACGCAGATCGCGCAGCAAACCACCTTCAACGGCTTGAACGTGTTGAACGGCTCGAGCGGCACCACGGTCTACCAGGTCGGTGCGAACGTCGGCGACACGATCGCGGTAAGCCTGCAGCAGGGCGTTGCGGCCGACCAAATCGGTCAGTACTCTACCTCGACGACCAACGCGGTCACCGGCGCGGGCTTGACAACCACTTCGACGATACAAGTCTCCGACGGTTCGTCGACCGTCACTGTTGGTCCCACTGCGAATTACGTGGGCGCGAACACATATCAAGGCGCGAGTTCAGCTTACGCAGCCGCGGGGGCCATCAACGGCGCAGGTCTGCAAGGATTGACCGCGAGCGCGGCCACGAGTGTCACCGACGGCACGGCCTTCGGGACGATCTATGCCGCCGCGGCCGGCACGCCGACGAGCTATAGCCTGAACATCAATGGCACCAACGTTTACAGCAACTATTCGGTCGCGGGATCGACCGCAGCGACCGGCCTCACGGCGAACGACGTCGCTTCCCAGATCAACTTGTACACGGGCACCACCGGTGTGAGCGCCTCGGTCAACACGTCCAATGAACTCACGCTCTCCAACACCGACGGTAGCAACATCGTCGTCAGCCAGTCGGTCGGCACCGGCGCAAACGCCGCGAGCACGGGTCTCTCCGGCACCGTCGCGGGCTCGGTTGCGACGCCGGTGACGACCTACGGCAAGGTCACGCTGACGGACTCGAATCCGGTTACGCTGACTGACGTCGGATCCGCTGGCGGCTTGGCTGCGATCGGTATCGCCGGAACTGCGAATGCCTCCGGCGCGAAGTCTTTCACGACAGCGCTGGCGCAGTCGACCAGTGGTAATGCGACACTCGCGAACCAAGACGTGTTGACGGTGGCCGACGCCAACAACACGATCGCCTCGGTCGATGCGGCGCTCACGACAGTGAGCGCATTCCAGAGCCAATTGGGCGCGATCCAGAATCGCTTCACGGCCGCGGTCAGCAACCTGACGTCCACGAGTCAGAACCTGACGCAGTCGCGCAGCACGATTCAGGATGCGAACTTCGCGCAGGAAACGGCGAACCTGACCCAGGCCCAGGTCTTGGAACAGGCCGGCATCTCGGTCTTGGCCCAGGCCAACCAGGAACCGCAGCTGATTCTGAAGTTGTTGCAATAAGCCAAAGCGGTCCGGGCAAAGCATCGCCCGGACCGTTCTCGCGACAGGTGGCGATATGGTGAGTGAGACAAATTCTCTGCCCCCATCGCTGGCGCCGATCGGCCAAGGAAGCGCGATTTCGCCGGCGGCGAAGGTCTCAGGCCTTGACGGCAGCAACTTGCCGCCCGGCGGCAATTCGGCGGCTACTTCGGTCGCCGGTGCCGCTACGGTCACGAGGACTACGGCATCAACGCCGGTCCCGGACGCGTACGACGCCAACTCGCTCGTCGCGTTCCTCAATAAATTCCTCAATGATTCGGGGCTACCGGATCAGTTTCGCGTCGATCCCGCTTCCGGCGGCAAATTCATCCAGGAAATCAATCCCGCGTCGGGCAAAGTCCTTGCTGAGTATGCGATTGCCGAGTTTCCGGCGCTCGCGCGCAGCATCGGCGCGTCGGGTCTGCTCATCGATGGAGTTGCCTGAACCCACGCCTTGCCGGTGTCGGCCGAGGCGGGGCTGATTTGGTACGACTCTTGCTGAAGCCTTGGATGAAGTCTTGGCTCAAGTCTTGGGCTGACAGGCCGACACCAGGCCTATCTGACAAGGTGAGATTAGCACTATGAGTTCATCGGTTTCTTCGACGACGCCGAGCACCAGCTCTGCGAGCACAGCCGCATCGGCCGCCAATGCCCTGATCACGTCCACGGGCATCGGCTCGGGTCTCAACATATCCGGGATCGTCACGGCCCTCACGAATGCGGAGGGCGCCCCCCAGCAGACGCAGCTGACCAATCAGCAGGACAGCTTGAATGCGCAGGTGTCGGCGTTCGGCACGTTCAGCAGCGCGCTCAGCACCTTGCAGGCGACGCTGTCGACGCTCGAGACGCCGAGCGATCTCGCCGGATTCACGGCAACGGTGGGCAATTCGTCGGTCGCCTCCGCAACGGCTGACAATACGGCCGTTGGTGGGAGCTATTCGCTGGCGGTTCAAAATCTCGCAACCACTTCCATCCTGACCTCGCAACCGGTGACGAATGCGTCGGCGCAGGTCGGCACGGGCACTCTGCAGCTCTCTGTCGGTGGCAAGTCGACGTCGATCTCGATCGATTCCAGCGACAATACGCTTGCCGGCATCGCCGCCGCGATCAACGCCGCCTCCGGTAATCCCGGCGTTAGCGCTAGCATCATCACGTCGACCGACGGCTCCCGGTTGGTCCTCTCCGGCACGGCGACAGGCGCTGCCAACGCGGTCAGCGTGACCGAAACGGATGGCAGCACAGGGCTCGCTGCGATCACGAATCTCACGCAAACCCAAGCCGCGCAGGATGCGAATTTCACGATCAACGGGTATGCGGGCACGAGTGCAAGCAATGTCGTGGCCGGTGCGATCAGCGGCGTCACGATCAATCTGATTCAGCCGACCGCGGCGAATTCACCAACGACGCTGACGGTCGCCGCGGACACCAGCGCTGCGCAAACCTCGATTGGCACTTTTGTCACGGCGGTCAACGGTGTGCTCGCGAGCATTCAGTCGCTGACCGGTTATGACGCGTCGACCCAGACTGCCGGCCCGCTCAACGGCAACGCGACGCTGCAGTCGTTTCAGAACCAACTGGAAAACATTCTCGACGAATTCACCACCGGTGGTTCGGGCGGCATCAATTCGCTCGCCGATCTAGGCATCACGGCCAACGCCCAGGGCAGCCTAGATTCCGATACGACGACGCTCAGCAATGCCCTGTCGTCCAATTTGACGGCCGTTGGCAACCTGCTCGGCGGCACGAACGGTATCGCAACGAAGATCAATAGCTTGGTGAACAGTTATACGGGACCCGGCGGTTTGATTGCGACCATCAACCAAGGCTTGCAGACGGGCCTGACCGATGTTTCGCAGCAGCAAACGCAGCTCAACGCGGAATTGGCAACCTACTCCGCAACCCTGACCGCTCAGTACAATGCGATGGACGCGGCGGTGGCTGCGCTCAAACAAACCCAAACCTACCTAACCGCCGAATTCAATCCGAGCTCGAGCACGAGTAGCTCGAGCAGCAGCAATAGCTCATTGAGCAGCGGCACGTTGAGCACGGGCTAGGGCGGCGGTGACATATGATGTCTTCGCAAAATGGGGCCGCCCGCTATCGCATCGTCCGTAGTCATGGACTGGTGGCTGATTCCAGTCCGACCCGGCTGGTGCAAGTGTCGTATGAGCATATTCTCGCGGCCCTTGCAGTCACAGACGGCTGCATGCAGCGAATTCAGGGCAATTTACCTCTGCACGAGGTTATCGCCAAGGGCAACGCGATCGGTAAGGCGATTCGGCTAGTCGACCATTTGAATGCCTGTCTGGACATGCAGCGCGGCGGTGCCGTCGCGGCGAACCTGCGCAACCTGTACTTGTATATGCTCGAGCAGCTGACTATCGCAAACGTAAATAACGACCGGCTTATCATTGCCGAGGTCGTCCGATTGGTGCGCACCGTCAAGACGGGTTGGGACAAAATCGTCGAGGACCAGAAATGAGCGCGGACGCCGGACGCGGTGGGTTACAGCGTGCGCTCGAGATCTCGCAGGCGGTCGCGGCCGCAGCGGCCGATGGAGATGTCGAAAGGGCCGTGCGGCTCGACGCGGAGCGGCTCAAAGCGCTCGAAGCGGCCCGCGGTGCCTGCTTCATGGTAGGCGCCGAGGTTGGCCAAATATTGGCCGAGATCGCGGCGCTCAATGCGCAGGCGATCGGTAATCTGCTGCATCGGCAACGTGTACTCGCGCGCAATCTGGACATGCTCGCGGTGGGGCAGCGTGCGGTGCGCGCTTACGGTGCCACGACTGCGCGTCGCTGATTTCGCATGAGCGGCGCATTCCTAGGCGACGGATTGATCTTCGAAGACTGCTTGCCGATGGTTTGGGTGCCGGGCAGTTTGTTGCAGGGACCCGAACTCGCGCGTTTGAACGCCGATAATCAGCAATTGCTCGGCGCGGAGTCTTCGCTCGAAGAGGCGCGTCTCCACGAGCCGCTCAAGGACGAGTCTGCCGCCATGGTGCATGAGCTGCAGCGCCTGGAATTCAAGCTCAATATCGTCTTGCGCCTGCTCTCGGATCTGTCCTTGCGTCAGAATGCCTTGCCGGTACCGCAGCGTCTGCGCTTGTCGTCCGCCGGCCTGGAATGGTTCGCGCCGCAAGCCGAGCAAACTCCCGGCAGCAGCGGCATCCTGCACTTGTACATCAATCCCGCCTTGCCGCAGGCCTTGAAGCTGCAGTGCACGATTGTAGGTGAACAGCTCGCGAACTCAGTACGCATCAGGCAATTCAAGTTCGTCGCGATCAGCGAGCCGGTGGTCGCCCTGATCGAAAAACTCATCTTTCGACATCATCGGCGCTTGATCGCCGGCAGCCGACATAGCGCGCACTAAGGCGTCGGCAGTAAATTGCTGCACTGTTTTTTGGGGGAACTCCTTACAGTTAATGCGGGTGTTTGCCAACTCCAATTGCGCAAAGCGCTTCGGTTAGTATGATTCCGCCTAGACTTTGATCGAGCAATGTCAAAGGGTTAGCGGAATTAATTGAGGCAAAACTAGAAAGACGCGGCAGTGTGCCTCTATGGAAATAAGGGAAGGAGTCCCAAAGACGTGGATGACATAAAATCTTTGGCGATCGAACCTAAGGATTCTGGACATTCTGCCGAACACAATTCGCAAGCGGCGCGAACGTTGCCCGCATCACCCACCAATTATCGGCCCACGGGCAATTCCCGGGCCATGCGCGCCATCCATCGTTTGATCGAACAAGTCGCACCGCACGATAGCAACGTGCTGATCCTGGGCGAATCCGGGACCGGCAAGGAATTGGCCGCGCGCCATATTCACGAACTATCCGGACGTGCGCAGCAACCGTTCGTGCCGGTCAATTGTGGCGCAATTCCCGCCGAGCTGCTTGAAAGTGAACTGTTCGGTCACGAGAAGGGCGCCTTCACAGGCGCCCTGACGATGCGCATGGGGCGCTTCGAGTTTGCCGAGGGGGGCACGCTGTTTCTCGACGAGATCGGCGATATGTCGCTGCAAATGCAGGTCAAGCTGCTGCGCGTGCTGCAGGAGCGCAGTTTCGAGCGCATCGGCAGCAATCGGACACTGCGTTGCAATGTGCGCATCGTTGCCGCGACCCATCGCAATCTCGAGGCGGCGATCCTCGCCGGCACTTTCCGCGAAGATCTGTACTACCGGCTCAACGTCTTTCCTCTCCAGATGCCGCCCCTGCGCGATCGGTGCGAGGATCTGGCCGCGCTGCTCGAGCATTTGGTCGCCCGCAACGCGCATGCGCCCAGCCGCGCCATCCGCTTCGATCGATCAGCTGTTGCTTGCCTGTCGCGGCATCCCTGGCCCGGCAACGTGCGTGAACTCGCCAACCTCGTGGAAAGACTCACGATTCTCTTTCCGGGCCACTGCATTCGTGCCGAGGACCTGCCGGAACGCTATCGCGGCAAAGACATGGCGATCGATCGCGCCGCGCCGTCCGAACAGGAAATGATGACCGCTGACCTGCTCGAGCCGCAGATCGAATTCCCGGAAGCTCTGGAGGCGATCTCCTTGCCGCAGACTGCCGCAGCCGAATCAGTCCTGCCGCGTGGCGGCCTCGACCTCAAAGATCATCTCTCGGCCATCGAGCGCGGCCTCATTCGCAGTGCCTTGCTCGAAGCCGACGGTACGATAGCCGAAGCGGCGCGCCTGCTGCGCATGCGGCGCACGACCTTGGTCGAGAAGCTGCGCAAGTATCGACTCAGCGCCTGACGCTTGTTTGACGGCTTGCGCCGCACGCAGGCGCCGCCGCCACGGCGTCACGGCAAGAGCGCCGAAAAATTGACGCCGGCCCGCTCCGGACGCCGACAGAAACTCTTAACACCATGATCGATTGAGGAAAACCTCCCGCGGCACGGAATTTGCAAATTGCACTCCCATGCACAGCGCGATCACTGAACGCCTCGACAATCCACACGCCGATCTACAAACGGCCTTCTTAAGCTTCGGCGCGCTCTCGCAGCATTTATCCGGCGCTTTCGAGGCTTTGACGGCCGAGGTCGGCAAACTTCGGCTCGAACTTTGCTCGGCGCGCGCCGACAAAGAACACGTGGCGGCCCGGCTCACCGCGCTGTTGCACGCCTTGCCCGCCGGCGTCTTGGTATTGGGTCCGCTCGGCGTGATCACCGACGGCAACGCCGCCGCGCGCGAGCTGCTCGGCGAACCCCTGCTGGGGCAGTCCTTCACGGCGGTCCTGGAGCGCGCCACCGTCACGAGCGGCGATCTGCCGGAGCACGTCGAGTTGCGCAGCGGCCGCTTCGTCAGCATCTCGCGGCGCGAGCTGGACGGCGATGCCGACGTCGTCTTGATAGCCGACGTCACGGAGTCGCGCATGTCGCAGTTGCTGCTGGCGCGTCAGCAGCGCCTCGCGACCCTGGGCGAGCTCGCCGCCGGGCTTGCGCATCAAATCCGGACGCCGCTCGCGACCGCCTTGCTGTATGCCTCGCAAATGAACCTGCCGGACCGCAATCCGGCCGATCTGCGGCGGTGCGCCGACAAGACGGTCGCAAGCTTGGAGCAGTTGGAGAAATTGGTGCACGACATGCTCGCCTTCACGCGTGGCGGCGAGCCACGTGAGCTCGTGAATGTCGCCGCCGTGCTCGAGCAAGTGGCGCAGTGGCTGCGTCCGGCGCTGGGCGGCGGAGTGCGCCTCACGATTCGCACCGACGCGCCCTCGCTGATGGTCCGCGCCAATGCCTCATCGCTGATTTCAGCGGTTCTCAATCTGGCAACGAATGCCCTGCAGTCGGCCCGCGGTGAACTGCACCTCGAGTTGCTGGCCCGACACGGCAATCCGGGCCGCGCGCAAATCGTGGTCAGCGACGACGGTCCGGGTGTGCCCGTCGAACTGCGCGAGCGCATCTTCGAACGATTTTTCACGACGCGCACCCGCGGCAACGGCATCGGTCTCGCGATCGTCAAATCGGTGGTCGAGGCGCACCAGGGAAGTGTGCGCCTGGCCGACTCCGCGCGCGGCGCGTCCTTCGTCATCGATTTACCGGCAGAGGAGCAGACATGATCGAGCCCACAGAAGCGGTTCTCGTCGTCGAAGACGATGCGGCCTTGCGCGAGGCCCTGATCGATACGCTGAGCCTGGCCGGCATCGAGACACGCGGTGCCGCGGATGCTGCGAGTGCACTGCATGCCCTCGAACAGGGGCCAGTAGCGCTCGTTATTTCGGACATCCAAATGCCCGGCATCGACGGCTACCGGCTCTTGTCGCTGATCAAGCAGCGCCGCCCGGATCTGGCGGTCGTGCTCATGACGGCCTATGGCACGGTCTCGCAGGCGGTCGCCGCCATGCGTGAAGGCGCGACGGACTACCTCGTCAAGCCGTTTGCGGCGCAGGCTTTGATCGAGATGGCCCAGAGGCATTTGCGCGAGCGTGTTGCACCCGAAAATCTGATCGCCGTGGACCCGGAATCCCGGCGGCTGCTCGTGCTCGCGAAACGGATTGCCGAGACCGAGGCCACGGTCCTGATCACGGGCGAGAGCGGCACCGGCAAGGAAGTGTACGCGCGCTTTATCCACGATCACTCGCCGCGTGCGGACGCACCCTATGTCGCGATCAACTGCGCGGCAATCCCGGAGAACATGCTCGAGGCAACGCTGTTCGGGTACGAAAAAGGCGCGTTCACGGGCGCGCTCGCCGCGCATGCCGGCAAGTTCGAGCAGGCGCAAGGGGGCAGCTTGCTACTCGACGAGATCTCGGAAATGAGCTTGGGATTGCAGGCCAAGATCCTGCGGGTCCTGCAAGAGCGCGAGGTCGAGCGTCTCGGCAGCACGCGCACGATCCGTCTCGACGTCCGCGTGCTTGCCACCTCGAATCGCGATCTTGCGGCCGAGTCGCGCGCCGCACGGTTCCGTGCCGATCTCTATTACCGGCTCAACGTCATGTCCCTGCGGCTTGCGCCGCTGCGCGAGCGGCGCGGCGACGTGCTGCCCCTGGCGCGACGCGCGCTGCAGGCCTGCGCGCGCAGCGGACACCCCGAACTCGGCTTCGATGCCGACGCGGAGCGCAAGCTGCTCACCTACGACTGGCCGGGCAATGCGCGCGAATTGACGAACATCGTGCAGCGTGCGGGCTGGCTTGCGCCGGGCGGGCAAATCACGGCCGCAGCACTCGACATCGGCGGCGGCTCGGGCCATACACCAGCAAACGCAAGCGCGGATCTCGGTGTGCAGCCCCTGGTTGCCGAGGCGCCCCGCGATGCGGGCTTGGATCAGGATCTGAAGGAGCGGGAGCGGGATCTGATCATTGCGACGCTGCGCGTGACCGCTGGCAGCCGCAAGCTCGCCGCCGAGCGCTTGGGGATCAGTCCGCGCACCCTGCGGCACAAGCTGCAGCAGCTCAAAGCCTCGGGCGTGCAAGTCCCGGGCTGGCATGACCAACAATTCGTGAGTGCGTGAACCATGAGCAGTATCCAGATTTCCCAAGTCTTGGCCGAAATGCGTGCGCTGCAGGCGCGCGTCGGCGGCGCGCCCGCAGAAGTGTCGACCTCGGTCGCGCAATCGTCGGACTTCGCGAAGATGATCAAGGGCCAGATCGATAGCGTCGCCGCCATGCAAAATAACGCCACCTCTCTTGCCAACGCGTATGAGGCCGGCGACAAGAACGTCGATCTGACCAAGGTCATGCTGGAAGTGCAGAAGGCCGGCATTGCCTTCCACGCGATCACCGAAGTGCGCAACAAGCTCGTCGACGCCTATACCCAAGTCATGAACATGTCGGTCTGAACGGAACCTGAGGCTCTAGATCATGGCGGAAACCGTACCCTTACCTCGCAGAGGCTTGTCGGACATCGTCCCGGCGCTCAAGCCCGCCGGGCTGCTCGTCGGTGTAGCGGCGGCGGTCGCGGCCGCCATTTGGTTGGTGCTCTGGTCCCAAGGACAAAACTACGTCGTGCTGTATGGACAGCTGTCGGACCGTGAAAGCGGCCAGGTCATGGACGCGCTCACGGCCGCCGGCATCGAGTTCAAATTGAATCCGTCGGGCGCGGTTTCCGTGCCGGACTCCAAGGTCCAAGAGGCCCGCATCCGTCTCGCGAGCCAAGGCCTGCCGCAAAGCGATGCGATGGGCATCGAGATGATTCAAAAGGAGTCCTCGCTCGGCACGAGTTCGATGATGGAGTCGGCGCGCTATCAGTCCGTGCTCGAAACGGAACTCGCGCGCACGATCGTCAAGGTCCAGGGCGTGCAAAGCGCGCGCGTCCATCTGGCGCTGCCGAAGCCCTCGGTGTTCCTGCGCGATTCGCACAAGGCGACCGCCTCGGTCCTTCTGCAGCTGTACGCGGGTCGGCGACTCGAGCCGGGCCAGGTTGCAGCGATCGTCCATCTGGTCGCCTCCAGCGTACCGGAACTGGGGCCAAGCGACGTCACGCTCGTCGACCAAGCGGGTACCCTGTTGAACTCGCCCGACGACAACTCGGAGGCCGCGGTCAGCACGCGACAATTCGAATACACGCGCAAGCTCGAGGACAGCTATCGGCAGCGCATCGTCGAATTGCTCGAGCCCCTGGTCGGGCCCGGCCGCGTGCGTGCGACCGTGACGGCGGATCTGGATTTCACGGTCGCCGAAGAGACGCGCGAGAATTACGACCCGCAGAAGACCGCCGTGCGCAGCGAGCAAACCAGCAACGAGTCGCGCAAGGGCGGCGACGGTCCCGAGGGGATTCCCGGAGCGCTCAGCAACGAGCCCCCCGGAACGTCGGGTGCACCGGCAATCCGGGCCGCAGCACCGGCCGCTGCGGCTCCTGGCGCAAACGGTGCAAACGGTGCAAACGGCGCAACGCAAACCGCGGCCGCGACCAGCGGCCCGAGTTCGACCGCGGCGCGCAGCACGCGCAACTTCGAAATCGATCGGACGCTGCAATACATCAAGCAGCCCGTCGGTACCCTCAAGCGCCTCGGCATCGGCGTCGTGCTCGACGATTGGCAACGCGTCGACAAGACCGGCAAAGTGACTACCGTGCCGATGAGCGACACCGACATCAAACGCTTCACCGAACTTGTGCGTCAGGCCATCGGTGTCAAGGACGACCGCGGCGATCAATTGAGCGTCCTCAACCAAGCGTTCAAGACCGATGCGCCGCCGCCGCCGATGGAGGCAACGCCCCTCTGGCAGCAGCCTTGGGTCATTCCGCTGGCCAAGCAGATCGTCGGCGGCTTGCTCGTGCTGCTGCTCGCCTTGTTCGTGCTCAAACCCTTGATGAAGTCGTTGACTAAGCCGAGCCCCGCGCGGCTCCTGGCCGGCGTCGATGCAGAGGCGGGCGGCGATCAGGTGACGCTCTCGGGCAAGGCGGACGGCGCGCAGCCCAAGCTCGCGCCCAGCTTCGAACAGCAGATCGCGGCGGCGCGCTCCCTGGTCATCCAAGATCCCCGACGAGCGGCCCAAGTCGTGCGCGACTGGGTCTCGGCCGATGGCTAGCGGACCCGGGCAGCTTCCAGGTACGCAACGCGCCGCCATCCTGTTGATGGGCCTCGGCGAGCAGGATGCGGCCAATCTGCTGAAACAGCTCGACGCCGACGAAGTCCAGAAGCTGGGTCTCGCCATGGCCGAGCTGCAGGAAGTCTCGCGCGAGCAAATGACCTCGGTATTCGCGAATTTCATCGGCATCGTCGACGGCAAGCCCGACACAGCCGCATCCTCGCTCGACTATGTGCGCCGCGTGCTGACCCAGGCGGTCGGCAAGCCCAAGGCCGACTTGCTGCTGGATCGTGTCGCCACCGGCCAGCCAGGCCAGGGGATCGAGTCCTTGAAGTGGATGGAGGCCAAAGCCGTGGCGCAAATCGTGACTGCGGAACATCCGCAAATCGGCGCCCTCGTTTTGTCGCACCTGTCGCCTGAACAAAGCGCCGGCATTCTCGCGCTGCTGCCCGAAGCGATGCGCACCGAAGTGTTGCTGCGCATCGCGACGCTGGCGGAGGTGCCGCAATCCGCGCTCAATGAGCTCGATCAGCTGGTCGCGAAGCAGGCGAATGCGCCGGCCCCGGTCCCGCTGCGCCAGATCGGCGGCGCGAAGACCGTTGCCAGCATCCTGAATGCAATGAGCAAGGACAAGAGCAGCGAGGAACTCGGCAAGATCGAACAAGCCGACGGCGAGTTGCACCAGGCCATCAAAGACTTGCTGTTCATCTTCGACAACCTGCTCTCGGTCGACGACCGGGGCATCCAAACCATTTTGCGGGACGTCGGGTCAGATACCTTGGCGCTCGCTCTGCGCGGCGCCGAGCCGGACGTGCAAGACAAGATCATGCGCAACATGTCGAAGCGAGCCGCGGAAATCCTGCGCGACGACATGGAGGCGCGTGGGCCCGTCAAACTCGCCGAGGTCGAGGCGGCGCAAAAAGAGATCGTCGTGATCGCGCAGCGCCTTGCCGAAGAAGGCACGATCAACCTCGGCGGCAAGGATGCAGGCGACTATGTCTAAGGTCGAAGTCTGGGCGCCGCCCGAGATGGGCACGGTCGGCAACGAAGTCAAAATGGCGACGGTTGGCGGCCTCGCCGATTTGCAGGCCGAGGCCTACAAGGAGGCCTTCGATCAAGGGCTCGCCGAAGGCCGCGAGGCTGGGCAACGCGAAGTGCGTGCCCAAGTCGAGCGTCTGGCGGGCATGTTCTACGATCTCGCCAAGCCCTTCGACGCCTTGGATGAGGAAGTCGAGCGCGAATTGCTGACGCTCGCAATGGCGCTCGCGCGACAAATCGTGCGACGCGAACTCAAGGCCGATCCCACCCAAATCATCGGGATCATTCGCGAGGCGATCGCCGCTCTGCCGGTTGCCGCGCGCGAAGTGCGCGTGCATCTGCATCCCGAGGATGCGGCCGTCGTGCGCCAGCATCTGGCGCCGACGGAAAGTGAGCGGGCTTGGACCCTGGTCGAAGATCCCGTCATGGCGAGGGGCGGCTGCCAGGTGACCACGGCGACTTCGCGCATCGATGCGCGTTTGGAGACCCGCTTGGGTGCGATCCTGGTCGAGCTGCTCGGCACGGAGCGGCAGCCATCCGGTTCGCGCACGGGTGCCGCACCATGACCCCGGTTCCCGCCGCGCGGTCCGCAGCGAAAAAATGGGCCGGTCAGCTCGTGCGCGCGCGCGAACGCATGGCCAAGTCCGGGCGCATCGTTGTCGAGGGCACGCTCAACCGCATGGTCGGCATGACCCTCGAGGCGGTCGGCTGCGAGGCTGCCGTCGGTGCCCGTTGTCTGATCGACACGGCGGAAGGCCGGCAGATCGAAGCGGAGGTCGTGGGCTTCTCGGGTGACAAATTATTTCTCATGCCGACCGGAGACATGCGCGGACTCATGCCGGGCGCCCGGGTCATCCCGATCGAAGGGATCACTACGATTCCCGTTGGTGACGAATTGTTGGGCCGGGTGCTCGACGGCGCGGGTCGACCGATCGACGGCCTTGGTGAATTGCGTTGCTCGGATCGACTGCCGACGAGCTCGGAACCCCTGAATCCGCTGATGCGGCGTGCGATCCGCGATCCGCTGGACGTCGGTGTTCGCTCGATCAATGCCTTGCTCACGGTCGGCGGCGGCCAGCGCATCGGCTTGTTCGCAGGCTCCGGCGTCGGCAAGTCCGTGCTGCTTGGCATGATGACCCGGTACACGAAAGCCGACGTCACGGTGGTCGGGCTGATCGGCGAGCGAGGCCGCGAGGTGCAAGACTTCGTCAGTAACACACTCGGCCCCGACGGCATGCGCCGCGCGGTCGTCATCGCGACGCCTGCGGATCATCCGCCCCTGATGCGACTGCACGGCGCCTGGCTCGCGACCGCAATCGCAGAGTATTTTCGCGATCGTGGCCTCAAGGTCCTGCTGCTGCTTGATTCGCTGACGAGATTCGCGCAAGCACAGCGAGAAATCGCCTTGGCGATCGGTGAGCCGCCGGCCACCAAGGGGTATCCGCCCTCGGTGTTTGCGCGGCTGCCGCAATTGGTCGAACGCGCCGGAAACAGCGATCGTGGCGTGGGATCGATCACGGCGTTCTACACCGTGCTCGCCGAGGGCGACGACCAGAACGATCCGATTGCCGATGCGGCACGCGCGATTCTCGACGGACACATCGTACTGTCGCGTCGCCTGGCCGAGAACGGCCTTTATCCGGCGATCGACATCGAAGCCTCGATCAGCCGCGCGATGCACCAGATCGCGAGCCGCGAGCAGCTCGATTGGGCCATGAAGTTCAAGCAGGTCTATTCCATCTACCAACAGAATCGCGATCTGATCACGGTCGGGGCCTATCGCCGCGGCGCCGACCCGCGCGTCGATCTTGCGGTCGATCAATGGCCGAAGATACTCGAGTTCCTGCGGCAAGACATGTACGAGCCGGTCGGGTTCGAGCGCAGCTATGCCGATCTGCAACAGCTCGTGACGCAATTCGCGGCGCCGGCGGCCGGCCTCGCCCGATAGTGTGTAGGCGCGTATGAAATCGAAACGCCTGCAGCCCATTCAGGAAATAGCCGCCCGCTCGGCCGACGACTTGAGCGTTGCCATGGCCGAAGCGGCGCGCCGCGTCGCCGAATTGGAGCGCCAGCACGAGCAGCTCAAAACGTATCGTGAGGACTATATCCGCAAGTCCGGCAACTCGACCGCGGTCATGGATGCGGTCCGTTTGCAGAATTATCGCGCGTTTCTCGACCGGCTCGCCGAGGTGCTGCGCTTGCACGTGCAAAAGCTCGGCGTAGCGCGTGCCGAGTACGAGTCACGGCGCGCGCAATGGAGCCACAAGCGCATCGAGGCGGAATCGCTCAGCAAGGCGATGGAGCGATTGCGCCGCGAGGAGCAACAGGAGGCGGAACGACGCGAACAGATCGAGGGAGACGAGACCGCCGCGCGTCTATCGCGCGCGCGGGAGCCCCATCTGCGGCGCTGATGCCGGGCCTTTGGCACGCCGTTTGCTAATCCGGTCTGCATGGATGCCAGATTGCCCACGATTCCCACATCGCCTGTCATTGTCGCCGCCCCGAAGACGAGTTCGCCTACACCGGCCAGCCCGTTAAACACGCCAAACGCGCCGGCAAGCGACAAGCCGACGGATTTCGCGTCGACCTTGAGCGCTGCCGGCAACCCGACGGGTCGCCGTGCGCCCAAACCTGCGGCCGCTGAAGCGAGTACCCGCGGCACGAGCATGCCTCCAAGCGGCAATCCGCCGCCCACACTGCCGCAGGCAGACACGCTGTTGGCGACCTTGGGCGGCCTCGCGGCAACGATGTCGGCGGCATCGGCCGCTGCCGCCGGCATAGCCGGTGCGGGCGATGCAAGGGACTCGCCCGGCGCAGCCGGCGCGGCAGCGGCAGTCGGCGCGACCGGCGCTGCCGGCGCCGATCGTCTGTCCAGTGCCGCCGATGCCGCAAGCGTCTCAGTCTTGTCATCGGCGACCGGGTCCGCGCAATTGGGCGGCGGTGGCGCGCAGGCGCTCGCGCCGGCCGAGCTTGTGGCGCAGTCATGGGCGACGGCCGCCGGCGCACTGCCGGATATTGCGGGCCTGGCTGCTAACACCAGCGCCGGCGCCGCGCTCAAGCAACTCGCCGCGACCAACGTGGCCGATGCAGCCGAACCGGCCGCGCGCTCCGATGCGACCAGCCGCGCCGAGTCCGCGGCGACCGAGACGGCGACGACACCATTTTCCACTCTGAATGCGGCGGAGGCTGCCAAGCCGGCGGCCGCGGACGTGGGCGCAGCCGTCATGGTGAGCCAGGCCCCGAGCAACCGCGGCGCCGTGACGCGAACCGCTACGATCTCCGGCTCGAGTGCGGCGGCCTCGGCGCAGGCCCTCAGCGGGGCGGGCGGCGATGCGGCTCCGCTCGATGCGCCATCGCCCTTGCCCGTCGCGCCGTTTCAACTCGATGTGTCGGCCGTACTCGGACTCCAGGACAAACACGCGCGCGGCGCCAATGATTCGCTGACTGCGTCCGCGTCGCCGACCGCTGGCGTCGATGGCGCGGCCGCAGCGACCGGGACCACGGCGGGCACAGGCTTTGCGGCGGCCACCAGTGTCGCGCTGGCCGCGCCTGGGGTGGGCGACGCCAAGTCTGCGCCCGCGCTCAATACACCGGAATTCACGCAGGCGCTCGGCGAGCGCGTCAGCTATCTCATCGACAACAATCTGAACGGCGCGACCCTGCAGGTCAGCCCGCCGCAGCTTGGTCCGATCGAACTACGCGTGACGGTCGAGGCCGGCCACGCCCAGGTCTGGATGAGCGCTCACAATCCGGCGACGCTCGACGCGCTGCAGAACAGTTCCGCGAAGTTGCGCGAGATGCTGAGCTCACAGGGATTCGCTCAGGTCAGTGTCGATATTTCCCAGCGTTCCTTCCACGACGGCTCACCGTACTCGCAGAATCGTGCCTGGAGTCCACCCGCGGACAGCACGGCTGGCGCGTCGGCCGAGGTGCAGCCCACGGCCCTCGCGTCGTCCCGGACGGCCGACGGTGCGCTCGACGCCTATGCGTAGGCGAGATTGGAGCGCCGTAGGAAGTAGCGTAGTGCCGGCGTCGTCGCGACCGTGCTCACGATTGCCATGATCACGAGCATCGTGAACATCTTTTGCGAGATCACGCCGAGATCGAGTCCCACATTGATCACGATCAACTCCATGAGCGCGCGCGTATTCATCATGAAGCCCAGGATCGCTGATTCTGAATGGTCGAGTCCCGAGCGACGCGCACCAAGATAAGCGCCGCCGATCTTGCCGGCGGTTGCGAGCACGATGACCACCAGGCACCATCCCCAGTCGGCGGCCTGATCGAGTCCGCCGATCGAGGTGCGTAGACCCGTGTAGGTGAAGAAGATCGGCAGGAAGAACACCAGCACGAATTGCCCGACGCGCTCGCGCCACGCGGCCACGAACGCGGTTTCGTCGAACAGCACGACGCCGAGCATGAAGCCCCCAAAAATAGCGAATATCCCAATCTGGTAGGTGGTCATCGCAGCCACGAATATAGCCGCAAGCACGCCGCCCAACAGATTGGCGGAGAGCGTGGCGCCTGCCGCCGCCGATCGTGCAATTGCACGCTTGAGCAGAGGTCGCGCGATTTTCAAACATAGGAGCGCAAACAGGGCGACGGCGAACACCCGCAATGCAAAACGGCCGCCGTCGAAATTGCTGACCACGAGCGTCGTGATCAGCGCCAGCAACAACCAGCCGACGACGTCGTTGACGGCGGCCGAGCTGATCGCGATGACACCTAGTCGCGTTCGCGTGAGATCGAAATCAATCATGATCCGACCCAGGATCGGCAGGGCCGTGATCGAAAATGCCGTCGCGACGAACAAGGCCGAATAGAGCGGCACCGCCTTCGGCGAGAGGTACGGCGCCGACCAGTAGCCGAATGCAAACCCGAAGCCGAAGGGCAGGGCGAGGCAGGCGATCGAGACCCGGGCCACGGCGGCGCGATTCGTGCGTTCGACGAGATGATTGAAATCGAATTCCAGGCCCACCTGGAACATCAGCAGGACCAGTCCCAAGCTCGACAGGATCAGCATGGGCTCGGGCGGTGCCGAATGAAATACGAAGGCGAATCCCGCCGGTGACAGCGCTCCGAACAGCGATGGCCCTAGAAGTATGCCGAGAATGATCTCGCCGACGGCGGCGGTTTGGCCGCAACGCCTCGCCAGGGCCCCGCCGAGCCGACCCGCGAGTACGATGATCGCGAGTTCGAGCAAGATGAAAAACAGCAGCTTTTCATTCGAATGCATGTCAAGCCAATCCACCGCTGATCGCGATCACCTGGCCGCTGATGTAGGCCGCCGCCTCGGAGGCGAGGAAGGCGACCAGGGCGGCGACCTCGTCCGCTGTACCGGCGCGCTTCATCGGTACTAGGTTGGCGATGGTGGCAGCGTCGAAACTCGCGCTGGCCATGCCGGATGCGATGATGCCGGGGGCCACTGCGTTGACCGTGATGCCGCGGCTCGCGACTTCCAGGCACAGAGATTTCGTGGCGGCGTTCAACGCGCCTTTCGCAGCCGCGTAATTGACCTGGCCGCGATTGCCGATCAAGGCCGTGATCGACGAGATGTTCACGATTCTGCCCCAGCGTGTGCGGATCATCGGTAATAGCAGCGGTTGCGTGACGTGATAGAAGCCGCCCACCGACACGTCGATGACGCCGTGCCATTGGGTACTGCTCATACCCGGGAAGGCGGCGTCATCATGGGTGCCGGCGTTGTTGACGAGAATCTGGATCGCGCCGGTCTCGACCACGGCGTCGAGCGCGGTGCGCGTCTGTGCCTCATCGGTGACGTCGAAGTGCAGCGCCTCAGCGCTGCCGCCGGCGGCGACGATCTCCGCGGCGACGCGCTCGGCCGCGGCCAGGCCGCGGTTCGCGTGCACATAGACATGATGGCCGGCTGCGCCCAGCTTGCGACACACGGCCGCCCCGATGCCGCCGCTGCCGCCCGTCACGAGCGCGCGTCTTGCCGTTGCCGTCATGGCTGTCGTCATGAATGGGACCTTACGGAATCTTGGAGGGCTATGGTAGCGCGGCCGCTTACGAGAGTCTGAAAGTCTGCACCGGGTGTCGTCGCGCCCGCCACCCGGAAATCGTAGACCACCGTGTCGCGATCGCCGGCGACGCGCGTTGCCGCGCAGATCAGATCACCCGGCACATCGTCGATACGTAGGACCGCGAACCGTACGCCGCGGACACTGGCGAGGAATCCGCCTCGCGCCGCTGACTCCTGATCGCTCGCGACCAGCGCGCCGTGCAAGGCCATCGCCTGCGCCGCGTATTCGATACCGCAGGCTGCGCCGAGACGACCGCGCGCGCGCAGCGCATGGTCCGGCGCCGCGTGCGACGCGCTCCGGCAGCGAATGTGCACGGGGTCCCAGTCCAGCACCTCATCGAGCAGGCACATACGTCCCTGATGCGGTAAATGGTTCTCGATCCAAGTCCGATCTAAACGCATGGTGCGACCAGCACGCCGAGGCGCGTGTCTTCGAAGTAGTCGAGAATCGTTTGCCGCGGCAGGCGCAGCGCAAGTGCGCGCAGCAAGGGCAGGCCGCGAGCCGACGGAATCGAGCGACGCAGCGCCTCGAGTTGCGGGTCCGACATCGGTTCGGCGGCTTGCTGTGTCAGCGCCACGGTCAGCTTTGCGAGCGAACAGCGGGATCGTTCGGGGGACAAGACCAGGCTGATGCCGAAGCCGTCGGGGATGGCCCGCTTGGCATTCAAGGGCGCCGGGTATTCGGTGTCATAGGTGACCAAGAGGATGTCGCGGCGTTCGACGCTCGTCTGCGTCACGGCCTCGAGCAATCCCGCGCAGAAGCTGGCATCGAAGGCGCACAGTACGTTGGAGGGAGCCATTGCGCTGGTGGCGATACTCCAGTAACCCGATGCCGCGTTATGCACGGAGTTTGCGAAGCGGGTTGGCGAGATGTCGCGCGCCGCGGCCGCAAGGGTCGCGCAAATCTCGTGGCAATTGTGTCCGTCGCCGCCCGACGAAGAAAAAATGCTCGCGAGTTCCGCGGGATTCGCCTCGGCGCGCGTGGCCGCTTCCAAGGCCACGGCAATCGCCAATTTCACGACGCGACCCGTGCGCCGCCGCTCTGCCGGGGGCAAGAGATGCGGTACCGGCAGGTTGGTCGCGGCCGGCACATAGGGTGCGGCGCCGGTGAGCACCGCAGAAGTCGCAAGCCAGTCGGTGAGGCCCGGTCCCAAGACACCGACGCCATTCACATAGGCACTCAAATTCATCCTGCGCTGCCGAAGATCAAGCTGCAGTTGGCGCCGCCGAAGCCGAACGAGTTGCTGAGCACGCGGCGCGCGGCCTGGCGGCAATTCTCGCGCAAATAATGCACGGCCAGAGTGGGATCCAGCTCGTCCGTGCCGACGCCGCCCGGCAGCAACTGCTGCTGCAAGGCCAGCGCGCTGATCACAGCTTCCAGCGCGCCGGCGGCGCCGAGCGTATGGCCGGTGGCGCCCTTGGTCGAACTGCAGGGAGGGTTCGCTGCGAACACCGCGCTCACGGCGAGACTCTCGGCGCGATCATTGCTCGGGGTCGCCGTGCCATGCAGATTCACGTAGTCGATCTCGGCCGGGTCGAGCTGTGCCGCGGACAAGGCGGCGAGCATTGCCCGGCGCGCGCCCAGGCCTTCCGGGTGCGGCGCGGACATGTGATGCGCATCGCTCGATTCGCCGACGCCGAGCAGCAGGATCGCGTCGGCAGCGACGCTCCCGGGCAGGCGCTCGAGCAGGGCGAAGGCCGCGGCCTCGCCGATCGAGATTCCGTCGCGATTGCGATCGAAGGGGCGGCAGGGCAACGCGGAAGTCAGCTGCAAGGAGTGAAACCCATAGAGCGTCGTCAGGCACAGCGAGTCCACACCACCCACGACCGCGGCATCGATGACGCCGGCCGCGATCATGCGCTGCGCCGAGGCAAACACCTTGGCGCTCGACGCACAGGCGCTCGAGACCGCGGCTGCCGGTCCCGTAAGACCGGTTCGGCGGCGTACGTAGTCGGCGACGGAATACGAATTGTGGGTCGCGCCGTAATCGAAATCCGCGGGCAGCGCGCCGCTCTCGGGGTCACGCCGCCGGTAGGCGAGCTCCGTCTGCAGAATACCGGCCGTGCTGGTGCCGATGAAGACGCCGACGCGTTGCGCGCCGTAGCGATGCCCAGCCGACTGCACGGCTTCCAAGAAGCCGTCCTGTTGTAGCCCCAGTTCGGCGAGCCGGTTGTTGCGACAGTCGTAGCGATGCAGCTTGGCAGGCAGGCTCACGGCATCGACTCCCGCGACTTCGCCGATATAGGTGGCGAGGTCGACGGTCTCGAATCGGCAGGCCTGCAAACCGCTGCGTTGCCGCTGCAGGGACTCGCGGGTCGCGGCGAGCCCGTTGCCGATGCAACTGGTCGCCGTAAATCGCGACATCAGCAGCGGCGTCGTCATGCGCCCACCGCCAAGGATCCGCGCAGCGTCACAGGCTCGAGCGCCCGCTCGGCAACGGCGTCGAGCAGTCTCGGCAGCACCTCGAGAATCACCGGAACGCCGGCACGCGAGCGCGCGGCATGCCCATCGTGCAGCAATACGATATCGCCGGCCGCGAGCGATCGCGTCAGGCGCCCGAGCACCGCGGTCGCGTCGCCATTGACGGTATCGAAGCCGCGTCGTGTCCAACTCGCCAATTGCAGTCCGAGACGCGCCAGGATCGGCTGCAGAAACGGATTGCGCAGGCCGGCAGGCGCACGAAAGAAACGCGGTGCCGTGCCGATCGTCTTCAAGATACAGTCCTGCCCGCGCGCAACCTCCGCGGCCATGGCGGCAGGCCCGAGCAGAGAGAACGTGTTCGGATGTCGATAACTGTGATTCTCGATCGCGTGACCGCGGGCGTGGATCTCACGCGCGATATCCGGGTGCCGCTCGAGCTGCGCACCGATACAAAAGAAGGTCGCCGTCACGCCGCGCGCGTCCAGCAGCGCCAAGACCTTGGGCGTCACCTCGGGGTCCGGGCCATCGTCGATCGTGATGGCGATGCCACCGCGCGCCGCCGCCGCCGCCGGCAGCCGCGTCCAGTTCGGACCGAGCAAGCCGCTGCGCGGCCACAGGCCTGCGGCGGTGAGTGCGATGTGATCCGCGAGCACGGCGCCGAGCGCCCAGGGCCAGATGCGCGGACGCGCGAGCACGGCCGCCGCGGCCGCGACATGCAGCGCCACAGAGGCGCTGATGAATGGCGACGCTCGCCAAGCTCTACTCGTCAAGCCTGTCATTGGAACCCTTTGTCCAAGAAATTCTCCCAGAGTGCGCGCCATGTGTCCCAGTCGTGAGCGCCCGTCACGACATCGACGCGGGCCGGCGGCAGCGTAGCGGCCAAGAGCCCCTGTGCCCTCGCAAATCGGTCCTCACGTCCATAGGCTAGATACAGGCGCGGTCCCGAGTTGGCGCAGTTACCCAAAAACTGCCATATTCGCTGCTCCTCCTCGATCTCCGCAAGACTCCCGGCGCCCAGTCGCCCGCTCCACGCGCGCAAGCCGCCGGCCTTTGCAATCACGGCCGTCAGCATGCGGTTGCCCAGATAGGGCGCGAGCAGACAAAGGTCGTCGACCTCGCCCGCGTGACGACTTGCATAGTCGAGCGCGACGAAGGCGCCGAGCGAGATGCCGCCCAGGTAAATTCGGCGGCAGCCTTGCGCGCGCGCCGGCAGGATGAGCTTCTCGCGCAGCTCGGCGAGCGGGCGGCGATCGGTCAAATCCCGCGCTTCGATGTCGACCAGCGATAGATCCGCAGCGATGCGCCTGGCGCGCATCGCCTCCAAAAAACCCGCCCGCAAAAAATCTTCGGGTGTCTGGTAGGCGCCCGGCAACAGGATCACGCGCGCCGGCGCAACCGAGCCGATCGCGGCCGCTGCGAACACCTCACGCATGGCGCTCGGGCGCCGACAGCAGTGCGGAGAAGACCAGCGCCAGGAAGGCGCCCGGCGCCACGGTCATGCCGAGCGCCTCGAGCACAGGCACCCGCGAGAACGACAGCAGACCGAAGCCGATCACGGTCGCGACGTTGGCGATCACGAGGGCCGCGATCGTGAGCGGCGCATGGCCGCGCTCGACATGCGCGAAGAACAGCGCGTAGTTCGAACCCACGGCCACGACCAGCAGCATGCCGACCAGATGCAGGATCGTGAGCTCTTGGCCGGCGAGGCTCAGGGCTGCGGCGACACAGACCACGGCGATCACGAGCGGCGCGAGCACGCGCAGCGACTGCGTGATCGAACGCAGGGCGACGCACAGCAGCAGCACGATCGCGGCGACACCGGCCAGGGAGAGCTGGATGGCCTCGCGCAAGTAGGCCGAGTACAGAGAGTCAGACTCCTGCTTGAGATCCAAAATGGTGGCCGAGGCGATGCCGTCCGAGTGCAATGCCGCGGCAACCCGAGCCGTGTCGATGTCGCCGGCACCGCCGGCGCCCGGCCCATGCAAGGGCAGCAGCGCACTCCAGCGTGTTCCCTCGTGCAGAATCAGCGCATCGAACGCGGCCGCGAACGAGGTACCCCGCAAGCTCGTCGCGGCAATCGGCGCTGCGTGGCGCGCGGCCTCGACGTCCGCGACGAACGGCGTCAAGCTGGCGGCGTCGAGGGCGGACTCCGCGGTGGCCAGCGACAGGCGGGTGCGCAACTCCGCTGCCACCGGCAGGCTCTCGCGACGGCGTGTCTGCGTGGCGAGGCTCGGGAGGATGTTCGCGGGGCTGTCGAAGCCGGCAATCAGTCCGTCGTCGACGAGTCGATCGAGGGTCATGGCGACACGCTCCGCGTCTTGCAACACGGCTTCGAGGCTGGGTCCGGTGACTACGATGAGATCCCGCACATCGGCGGTGCCCAAGTCTGCGCGCAAGCCGGCATCGTAGCGTTGCTCCGCGAGCGAGACGGGGCTCAAGGCGGAGAGCTCGCGGTTCCAGAGCGTCGTGCGATGCACGGCCAAGATCGATACCGCGGCGACGAGCACGACGCCGGCAAGGCTGCGCGGGTAGGGGATCGCTGCCAGGGCACGGCCTGCGCGCCTGCCCCAGGGTGCGACATCGCGAATCGCCAGTGTCGCAGGCACGAGCTCGGGCAGGACGAAGCGAGTCACGAGCGCGGCCGCGATCAAGCCGCTGATGGAATACGCGCCGAGTTGCGCGAGACCCGGGAAGCCGGACGCCAACAGCGACGCGAACCCGCAAATCGATGTCAGCACACCCAGACGCACGGTGGGCCAAACATCGCGGCGCCACGCGCCGGCGCTGTTGCGCGCGGCGTTGCCGCCCTGCGACTGCACGAAGAAGTAGATCGAGTAATCGACCGACTCGCCGATCAGCGTGATGCCAAAGCCCAAGGTAATGCCGTGCACGGTCCCGAAACCGAGTGCGACCGCGGCGACGCCGGCCAGAGCACCGGAGGCGACCGGCAACAGCCCTAGAGCGACGGCCGGTAGCGAGCGGTAAACGACCAGGAGCAGGAGCACGATCAGGATCGAACTCGCGAGCGACAAGCGCACGGCGGCTTCTTGAATATGACTGCGGGCGCGCACGGCGAAGACCCCGGGGCCGCTCATGTTCAAGCTCAAGGCGGCCGCGGCGGGACCGGCGGCATCGCGCGCGGCGGTGAAGGCCTTGGACAGCGTTGCCATGGCCTGCTGTTGCGCATCCGTGTCGGAGCCCGCCGCGCGTGTCTCCGCGAACAGCAGTGCGCGCCGGCCATCGCGCGAGCTCCAGGCGCCGTCGGTGTTTTGGGGTCCCGGGCCGTGCTGGAACCGCGCGATGATTTGCAGGGTCTCGCCGGTCGGGTCGCGGGGCACGAGCGACTTCAGCAGTAGCCCCGCGGGCGACGCCAGGTCGTCGATGGTCTGGGCGATCGCCTGCTGCAGACCGTTCACGGAGAAACGCTCCGCATCGATCCGCGGGCTCAGGGCGTAGCGGTGTTCGAACAGAAATTCACGATCCCGCTCGGTCGTCGTCGCCGCGCCGTTGTCGACGGCCAGGAATTGCGGCGAGGCGCGCAATCGGTTTGCGGTTGCGATCGAGACCTTGGCGCGAAGCGCTGCGTCGCCGCCCTCGATTCCGCACAGGATCAGACGCGAGGCGGGGCCGTCACGCAGCTGGTCGACGAGCAGCTGCTGGGCCGGCGTCGGGTGCGCGGGCAGAAACGCTGAGAGATCAGAGACGTAGTTTGCGCGCGCGACGATCCATGACGCCGTGCCGATACACAACAGCCAACACGCGACCACCGCCGCGCCGCGCTGGGTCATGGCGCCGCAGCACGACGCATCGTCATGAGCGAGCGGTCGCCGTCCGGCTGCAGAATCTCGATGCGCAGCAGATCGTCCTGCGTGCCGTCGATTTGGATGCGTGCCACGGATTTCGCCACGTCGGCATTCAAAGGCACGAGCATCAGGGTCCAGCGCGACAAACTGCCCGTGAAACTCACGTCGAAGAGCCGCTCGAGCGCGGCGCGGTCGCCGGCGAGCGTCGCGCGGACGCCTTCGATGAAGGGGGCGAGCGCCGGATAGTCGCGCAGACTCAGAACCTGGCGGCGGTGCCCGCGTTCGATCGTCAGCACATCGCCGTCGACCAGCAAGGTCTCCGTGCGCGGTTCGATGGTCTTTTTCTCGAGTCGATTCGGCGCCTCGTAAGTCAATTCGCCGCGCGATTCCAACGGCCGCTTGAGCAGCTTCAGGAACTGCTGCTCGATGAAACTCGAGCGCGCGTGCGTGCGCGTCGCGAGCAGCTGCATGAGGGCCCCGAAATCATCCTCGGCCGCGCTCGCCCGCAAGCAGCCCAAGGCGAGCACGACGAGCAGAATTCGGGCGCGGATCACGGCGCCTTTTTCCCAGACTCGGCGGGCCAGAAGTCGAAAAAATTGAACCAGTTGTACGGGTCGCTGCGGCAGTATTGGTCGAGCAGGAGCGCATAGCGATCGACCGCCGCGGCGACCGCGGCCGCGCGCGTGCCCGCGGGGGTCTGGCTAAAGTCGGCGAGCGGCGCGAACACCACATGGTAGCGATTCCCGCCGCGGTACAGCCCGGCCATGAAGATCACGGAGCGGCCCAGTATCGCCGCCGTGCGCATCGGGCCCGTCGGCAGTTTTGTGCGCACGCCGAGCACGGTCACCTCCTGCATGGGTTCGTCGCCCAGGGTGCGGTCGCCCAACACGCCGACGAAGGAGCCGCGCTCGAGGCGCTCCGAGATGTTCAGCATCGAGTCGACTCGACCGAGCGGTATGACATCGGCCTTGGCGCCCGGATTGATCGCGCGGAGGATGGCGTTGATTTTGCGCGCGTTGGCTTCGTACATGGTCATGACCACGTGCAGGCCGGGTTGGCGTCTGCCAACCGTGCTCACGACTTCGAAGCTCCCCATGTGGCTGCCCATCAGAAATGCGCCGTGCCCGGAGGCCAATTGCGCTTCCATCAAGGCCGTCCCCTCGATGGAAATCTCGAACTGCGCGTCGAGTTCGTTGATCAAGAACACGCGGTCGTGGATGGTGGTCGAGAAATACAGCAGGTGGCGGTAGCGCTCGGCCGCCGTCGGCGGTCGACCCAGCACGAGACCTAAGTAGCGGCGCGAATAGCGACGCGCACTCGGCGCGAACAAGAAAAAATAAAGTGCAATTAAATAGAGCGGCACGCGGCTCACGCGCCGCCCGAGGCGCAGCGATACGTAGGCCATCAGACGCAACATGCGCGGGCTGCCGCGCTCTTGTCTGGCGAGCCATTCGGCCGTGTGCGCCTCGATGCGGGCTTTCTCGCCTATGCTCATGGGTTGGCCGCGAGCACACCGCTGGCAACGGCTTGCTCGGCGTTGCGGATCGTGAAGCGCACCGATCGGTTGGCGAGGGCCTCGTACTCGATCGCGAGCCGCTCGCCGGGGCGCACGATGGCGAGGAATTTTGCCGAGGCCAGTTGGTATTCGCGCAGATCGAGCCGGAGTGCGGTCTCGATCTGCGCCAGTGCGGCATCGAGCAGCACGACCCCCGGTACGATCGGATTGCCGGGAAAGTGCCCCGGCAATGCCGGATGATCGGCTGGAATCTCCAGCGTGGCGGTATCGGGCACTTAGGCGAGTCCCGGCCTGCGTGCCTGTTCTTCGATGAGTTGACGCAATGCCTGCTGCGGTAATTTGCCGGTCGCATTGCGCGGCAGCTGATCCACCAGCAGCAGCGGGCGCGGCAGGAAGACCGAGTCGATGCATTGGCGCAAGCGTTCGCTGAGATCGGCCGCCGACCAGCCCGGCGCAACCACGGCCGCTGCGAGCCGCGTCACGCCGGTCGCGCCGGCGCTCTGTTCGTCACGCAGGAAAAATGCGCCGTCGATGACGCCGGGGATGGAGTTGAGTTGGTGGTTCAAATAGGCGAAGGAGCTGCGCTTGCCCGCAATGTTGACCAGATCCGCCGTGCGCCCATGCAGCAGGAACTTGTCCTGCCCCAGAATCTCGATGACGTCGCAAAGCGGCGTGCGCTGCTCGATATGGCCGCCGTGCGCAAGCGTGGAATCGGCCTCAGCACGGAGCTCCACGCCCGGCCATAGCTGCCAGGCATCGGTCAGGGCGGTGCGGCGCGTAGCAATCTGGCCGGTTTCCGTCGAGCCGTAAATTTCAATCAAGCGGCTCTGGAAGCCGCGCTCGACCTCGCGCGCGAGGTCGCGTGCGAGCGGCGCCGTTGCCGAGATGACCAAGTCGACCGCCGGTAGCTGCGCTTGCGCGGCGAGCAGGGTACGCAGATGAATCGGCGTCGACACCAGCACGCGCGGCGTCGCAGCCGCCTCCAGGCAGCTGCAGATATCGGCCGGATAGAACGGACGCTCGGCGCTGAACGCGTTTCCGGTCAGCAGCGCGAGCAGCACGGTCGACTCGAAGCCGTACATATGTTGCGCCGGAACCGTACCGATCAGCGTGTAGCTGCGCCCATCGCTGAGACCCAGTCGCGGCGCGCCGCTCAGCACACAGCTTGCCAGAGGACCCCAGGACTTACGATACGGCAGCGGCATGCCGGTCGACCCGGACGTGAACACGATCGCGGCGAGTTGGCCGACGTCGATGCGCGGCACGCGCCACTCCGGATCGGATCCGAGCAGATCGACCCCGCGCCAGGCGGCGGGGTATTGCATGCGCGGCAACTCGATGTCGCAGTGTTCGTCGTCCGTGAGGCAAAACGCATCCGGCGCCCATTCGCCCAACTGCCGGATGACTTCGCGCGTATAGGTCGAGGGCAGCAGGCTGACGCGCCCGGTCGTGAGACAGGCGGCGAGGCCGACCGCAAATCGGTAGCGGTCGGCACAGACATTGAGCATATGTTTGGCCGCGGGCAGCCGTGCCGCCAGGCGCCGCACGTCGAGCAGAAATTGCCGCGCGGTGATCGCGGTCGCGCCGCGGTAAGCCACGATGCCGCTCGGCGCGGAATGCGACAGCAGCGGAATCGCCGACGCGGTCGATGCGTCAAGCCGAGCGGACAAAATAAGTCCTCATCGTGGCCAATAGTCCGGCCGGCGTCTCTTGCGGCAGCACGCGGCGTCGGATCGCGTATTCGGCACAAAACATCAGGAGCACGAGGGGTAATACGCAGAAGTTGCTGAAGAATGACCATTCGATCAAGGGTCGATTGAAGAACAGCAGCAACTCGGTCAGCACGATCGCGGCGAAGAATAGCGCCCAGGCGGCCGTGACCTGGCGCGTGTAGCGGATTTCAGCGGCAGTGAGCGTGCCATGCACGCGTTCCGCCAACAGGGTGCAGATCGGCGTGGCACCGGCGCGTAGGGAGCGCGTGAAGGTCGCGCCGAGGACGCCGTACAGCCCGCATTCCTGCAGCAGATAAATCCACGGGTAGTGTTCCTTGAGCAGGGGCCAAGCCCGATAAACGCCGACGAAGAGGGCGATACCGAGAGCGGCGGCGAAAACTGGGGGCCTCAAGCGCCAGGCGCCCAGCAGCGCGATTGCGACCAGGGGCGCGAGCGCGAGGCCTGCGCCCAACTGACTCGGCGCCTTCAGGGAATTGCTGTAGTGACAGAGGACCGGGTAGCCGATCAAACACAGGGCGACCGCAGCGTACTGCAGATTCGCCGACCAGCGCCGGTTCACTTCGTTCTCTGTACGGCGATGTACTCCGCAAGATGCCGCAAAGAGCGGAATATTTGTTGGTTCTCCTCGCTGTTCGCGCGTAACTGGACCCCGTATTGCTTCGAGACGATCAAGGCGACTTCCAGAATGTCGATCGAATCCAAACCGAGCCCTGTGCCGTACAGGGGTGCTTCGGGATCGATCTCATCCGGCGCGACGCCCAGATTCAGGGCCGAGACGAACAATGCCGCCAGTTCCCGCTCCAGGCCTTTGTCGGCGAGCGGTCCGGCCTCTTGTATTTGCGACGCGTTATCGGGCATGAGGCATATTATAATGAATTATGAGTGCACCGCACCCGCCCTTGAAGGACTACTACTCTTCGGAAACCGAACGGGTGGGTTGGGTTCAGCATATATTCGATCGGACCGCCGGCGATTACAACCGTGTCGAGCGTTTCATGGCGCTCGGGAGCGGATCGTGGTATCGGCGGCGTGCACTCGCTCGCGGCGGCTTAGGTCGCGGCATGCGAGTCTTGGATATCGGTGTCGGCACCGGGCTCACGGCCTGCGAGGCCGCCCATCTCGTCGGCGATCCCAAGCTCGTCATCGGCGTCGATCCCTCCCCCGGCATGGTCGAATGCGCCGAAGTGCCGCCGCAGCTGCAATTGAAGATCGGCAGGGCCGAGGAGATTCCTGTCGAGGCCAATTCCGCCGACTTTCTGTCGATGGGCTATGCCTTGCGCCATGTCGGCGACCTGTCGGCCGCCTTCAGGGAATTCATGCGTGTGCTCGTACCAGGCGGCCGAATCTGCCTGCTGGAAATCACGCGGCCGGAAGGGCGCACGGCGCGCGTGCTGCTCAAGGCATATATGCGTGGGATCGTGCCGCTGTTCGCCCGCGGGATCGCAAGACATCGCGATACGCCCGAATTGATGCGCTATTACTGGGATACGATCGATGCCTGCGCGCCCCCGGAGCAGATCATGGCCGCAATCCGAGCGGTCGGTTTCCAGGATGTACGTCGGCACGTCGAGCTGGGCGTATTCTCGGAGTATTGCGCGCGCAAGCCCGGCTAGGGCTCAGACTGCGGGCGCATCGATGTCCGCACACGCCGCGCGATCAGCATCGGCAGGCGCAGCAGGAAGCCGGCCAAGAGCCGCAGATGCATCCAGGTCAACAGTGTGTTGTCGCGCCAATATTTGAAATGGGAGACGCCATCGTCGGCCGCGGAAAAATATTGGACGGGGGCCGGTAAATTGACCACGGGGATGCCGCGCCAGCACAAGCGCACGACCGCCTCGACATCGAAATCGAACCGGCGCATCCACGGCTGGCCGCGCATCACGGCGACCAGCGGTGCGATCGGGTAGACGCGAAACCCGAACAGGGAATCGCCGATCCCGGACCAAAGAGTCTCGAGGCCCACCCACCAATTGCAGATCTTACGGCCCTGGACGCGCAGGTTCGGGGCACTTGCATCGAAGACCGGCCGCCCCAGAATCATCGCGCGCCCTTGCGACTGCGAGGCCGCCATGAAAGCGCCGATCCGCTCCGCCGGGTGTTGGCCGTCCGAATCCATGGTCAGCACGTGGGTATAGCCCTGGGCGAGCGCCGCGCCCAGGCCGTGCAGAACCGCGGCGCCTTTGCCCTGGTTGCGCGCCAAGACCAAGACCAGCAGATTCGGGTCTGCTGCCGCCATCGCGACGAGTTGTTGCGTGGATCCATCGGTGCTGCCGTCGACGACGACCATGACCGGCGCCCAGTGGGAACGCGCGGCCCGAACGGTCTCGAAGACACGGCGGCCGGGGTTGTAGCTCGGAATCAGGATCAAATGGGTCGCCGAACGTTGCGGCGCGGCCAGACTCATGTCAGCCACTTCGCCTGCAGCGCGCCCTGCAGCGTCGCGCGAAAATAGTCGTCTAGCTCCGCAGTGAACGCGGCCGCATCCACGGGTGCCGCGAAGCGCTTGCCGAGTCGCACGCGATAGGTGATCGGCAAGTTCGGTCTGCGGAACAGCGGCCAGCCCTTGCTCAAATAGGGGGAGTCCGTCTCGATCAAGAGTGTCTGTACCGGGACATTCGCGAGTTTTGCGATCAGACCGACGCTCGGCGTCAGAGAATTGATGGGCGAGCGCGTCGTGCGCGTGCCCTCCGGAAACAGCAATAGAATGCAACCGCGACGCAAGTTATCGACCGACTCCCGAATCATCTGGCGAGGCGAATCGTTCTTGATGTAGCGCGCCAGGCGTGAGCCCGATCCCAGGAACACGTTGTTCATCAGTGCCGATTTCATGACGCAGGCGATGTTCGGGTGACGCGTGAGGATCAGCAGCGCATCGATCAGATTCGGATGATTGGGCGCCAGCACGACCGGCGGTCCGCCGCGCAGCGCGTCGATTTCGCGTAAGTCCAGCCGGTAGGCGCGGGTGAGCGAGAGTGACCAGGCATACAGCCTGAATCCAGCCATGATGCCGCGACGTCCGATGATCGTCCCGTAGCGCGCCGGTAGCAAGAAATAAAGAGGCAGTGCCACGAGCGACCAGGTCAGGCAGATCAACCCCAGCCAGGTCAAGGAGCCATAAAGCGCGACATATTCGTAAATCGTCTTCAAAAAACGCGTCATGGACTTCGCAAGTCAGTTCGGTACTTCGACGCTCTGCGTGGATCGGCCGATCGTCCAGGCAATCCCGAATCCCCCCGACCAATCGTGGCGGCGCTCGACCAAGGGACTATCCACGAAACTTGCCCCCGCCAGCGTATCGTAGTGCAGATAGGCCGCAATGCGAAACCGGGGGAAACGCTTGGTCACGACGGTCACGAACTGAGATCCGGAATAGCCGCCGGGCGCCGCGTACTCGGGCCGTGTCGCCGTTGCGTACTGAGCCGCCACTGAATAAAAGTAGTCGTGATAGCGCGCATTGGCATACATCGGACCCGCGGCGAGACCTAGATGCCAGTCGGGCAAATGCGGCAGCTGGTCGAAATCCAGATCGAGATTCGGCTCGAACACCCAGCCGATCGAGCGCGGTGGGAATTCGATCGTGAACGCCGAGCGCAGCGGCAGGTTAAAATCCAGTTTGACGCGGCCGGCATCCGAGCGGAACAAATGAAAGTTCAAGGAGGGGCCGATCTCCACGGTCGAACGCAATTCGGGCATGCCGTTGCGCGCCGCGTTGTTTCGGACCGGTGCGGTCAAATTCGCGCTGACGTTGAGTTCGACCCAGGACTGATTGAGCAGCAGCCCACGGACCCCGTCGCGATCGGACTTGAGATACTTGCCGTTGTAGATCAGGTACCCGAAGGGCACGGGATAGGCATGTGAGCTCGATGCGCCCGGGTAATCGTTGAGGAGGACGGCGCCGCCGCCGAGGCCATATTCCCATAACGGCGCCTCGTGGACGTCCCTTGCCGGCACAGCGTCCGCCGGCACGTCGCTCGCGGTCGCGTCAGCCGAAGCAAGCCGGCAGGCGGCGATCAGCAAGAGCGCCAGCAGCCGGTGGCGGCTGCGACCGGCGGATGCGCCGGTCATCAGGCGCCGGTCATGGGTTCGCGCGCGATCGCCTCTGCGGGCTGCTCGACGATGGGACGGATATTCTGCGTTCGACGGCGCAGCGCGCCGAGCGTACGTCGCCAGTGGAAGATCGAGATCAAATAGTAAAGCGCCTTGAAGCTCCGCAGCGCGCCCCAAATCGGTGTCTTGCCGAAGATATCGCCGGCGAGCACCGACATCAGCGCCTCCTGCATGCGCAGCACATTGCGCGGTCCCAGAAACAATTCGCGCATGGTCGGGTTCGTGACGCGATAAATGAACCAGGAGAATTCCTTGGGACCGTGGCGCATCAAGCGGTCGAATTTCTCGAGAGCTTGGGGCCGGCGGGCGGGGTCTTTGATGCACTCGTCGATGGTGTCGGCGGCCGCCATGCCGCTGTTCATGGCCAGCATCACGCCGGATGAGAAAACCGGGTCGATGAAAGCATACGCGTCCCCGACCAGCAAATAGTTGTCGCCGTGTGTGCGGTCGCAAGAGTACGAGTAGTTACCGGTCGCTTCGACCTCGGAAATGAGTTCGGCATCCGTGAGAAGTTCGGCGAGCGGCGGACAAAGCGCGATCGTCTGCAGAAAGAACTCGCGCACGGGAATCTTGCGGGACTTCAAATAGCTGGGCCAGACCACGGCACCGACACTGGTGGCGCCGTCGGCGAGCGGAATGAACCAAAACCAGCCATGGTCGAACCAGAAGATCGAAATATTGCCTTCGCGCTTGCCCGTGTGGCGGCGCGCGCCGCTGAAATGCGCGTACATAGCCGCGCTATTGTGTTTCTTGTTGCGGGTCTTCGCCCGTAGGCGATTGCCCAGGAAGGTATCGCGACCCGAGGCATCGACCAGGAACCGCGGGCGCCACGACCGTTGTTGGCCGTCATCGGTGCTCGCCTGCACGGCCGCGACGCGGCCGTCCGCACCGAACTCCACATCGGTGACCCGACAGCCCTCGATGACCTTGGCGCCCAGGCTGCCGGCGCGGCGGATCAGGATTGCGTCGAATTCGGAGCGCCGGACCTGGTAGGCGTAGGGCATGGACTTATCCCAGGCGCCAGCAAATTCAAACTCCTGGCGCCTGCCGTCCCAGGGAGAGATGAACTCGGCGCCCCATTTTTCCATGCCGATGGCCCGAACCTCGTCGGCCACGCCCAGGCGTTCCAAGAGGGGCAGATTCGCCGGTAACAGCGATTCCCCGATGTGAAAGCGCGGATGGTGCGCCTTCTCCAAGAGCACGACGGAGAGGCCGCGTTCGGCCAGCATGCTCGCTGTGGTCGAGCCTGCCGGACCGCCGCCGATGACCACCACATCGCAGGTTTCTTGCCCGTCAGAATGTTGCATGCGCCTGAGTCTATCGCGCTGACAAAGATCGGTCCAACGTCTGTAATATGGGACCATGCATATCTTAGTCGTCGAAGATGACCAGGTTGCTCGCGATGCCCTGGCCAAGGCGCTGGCCGAAGCCGGCCACACCGTGGAGGTTGCGGATAACGGCCTCGAGGGGTTGCAAATGGCCTCCTCGGCCGCCGTCGAACTTGCCATCGTCGACCGCATGCTGCCGAAACTCGATGGGCTCGCCCTGGTTCAGTCTTTGCGGGCCACCGGCCGCAAGACGCCGGTACTTATCTTGAGCGCGCTCGGCGAGGTCGACGATCGCATCACGGGCTTGCGTGCCGGGGGTGACGACTATCTGACCAAGCCCTATCACATGTCCGAATTGCTGGCCCGAATCGATGCCCTGGCGCGGCGCGGGGATGCCGGCAACGCGGAGGCGAACACCAGGCTCAAGCTTGCCGATCTCGAAGTCGACCGGATGACGCGACGCGTGACGCGCAACGGCAAGAAGATCGAGCTGACCGCCCGGGAGTTTCAACTGCTCGAGTTCATGATGCGCCACAGCGGACAGGTCGTGACGCGCACGATGTTGCTGGAGGGCGTCTGGGACTACCATTTCGATCCGCAAACGAACGTGATCGATGTGCACATCAGTCGTTTGCGCCAGGCAATCGACAAGGATTTCGACAAGCCCCTGCTGCATACGGTGCGCGGCGCGGGCTATAGCCTGCGCGAAGACGAATAGTGGAGCCGGAACAGCGATTTCTCGGCGTGCTGGGAAGTTCGCCGTTCAGAATCGCCGTTGTCTATTCGCTCGTATTTGCATTCGGCGCCGTCGCCCTGCTCGGGGGCGTCTATTTCGCGGTGTCGGAAGTCGTCGACGGTAGCACGGACAACCTGATCGAGGCCGAGGTCCAGGGTCTGCGTGAACAAGTGCTGGTCTTGTCGCGCAGCGACTTCATCGAGTTGGTCGAGCAGCGCTCACAAGATCAGGACGTGCGCGGCGCGGTCTATTTGATGGTGGATCCGCAGTTGCGCCCGGTCGCGGGCAATGTTCCCGCGTGGCCGAAGATCGCCGCGAACCAAGGCAAATGGATTCAATTCAAGGTGTCTGTGCCGTTCGGCGACGCGACGCGCGAACACGAGATGCGCGCCGAAAACTTTCCGCTGCCCGGCGGCTATCGCATGCTCGTGGGACACGACGTCCAGGAGCGCCAAGACGTCAAGAATTTGATGCTGCGGGGCTTGATCGCCGCGGTCGTGCTGACGATGTTGCTGGGTCTGGGGGGCGGCTTCTGGATGGGCCGGCGCATTCTGGCCCAGGCCGGCGCCATCTCCGCCGTGGCGACCCAAATCATGCGTGGCGACCTCTCGCAGCGCCTCCCCGTGCGCGATGCCGAGGATGAGATCAACACCCTGGCGCGCGAAATCAACAGCATGCTCGACAAGATCGAACAACTCACGCTCGGCATGCGCACAGTGCTCGACAGCGCCGCGCACGACCTGCGGACACCGCTCAATCGTCTGCAGGCTACGGCCGAAGCGGCGATGACCGGCTTGGCGCCGGCCTCGACCGAGCGCCGGGTGCTGGAGCGCGTCACGACCGAAGTCGACCGCATGCGCAGTACGCTGGATGCGCTGCTGCGCATCGCGCTCGCCGAAACCGGCACGGTGGCGCGCGAGGCGGTCGATTTGTCGGCACTCGTGGCCAGCATGGTCGAGTTATACGAGCCAGTCAGCGAGGAGCGCCATATTCAGCTGGAGAGCTCGGTGATTCCGGGCGCGCAAGTGCAGGGCAGTCGCCAGTTGCTCGCCCAGGCATTGGCGAATCTGCTCGATAACGCGCTGAAGTTCACGCCCGAAGGCGGCCATATCCGCGTCCTGTTGCGTCGCGCGGGTTCGGGTCCCGAGGTCGTCGTTGAAGACGATGGGCCGGGGATTCCCGCCGACAAGCGCGAACTCGTGCTCGGACGACGGGTGCGACTCGATGAGGCGCGTAAACTCCCGGGTTCGGGACTCGGCTTGTCCCTGGTCGCGGCAGTCACCAAGCTGCACGGCGCCAAATTGGTTCTGGACGATGCGAATCCTGGCTTGCGCGTCACCTTACAGTTCTAAGCGCGCGTCAAAATCCTGACACCTGGTCGTCCGCCCCTCGCTCTCATGTCGCATGCCGGCAGTAAGGCCCTGAGGAATCTCGCCAAATAGCGGCCCGAGCCGACTGGCACAGAAATTGCTTTGCTCCTCATACCGCAACTATCTGCGTATGAGGAATCAACATCATGGCTGACGCCACCGAAGCAGCTTCGAACCCGCCGCCCAAAGCCTCCGGTGGGCTCATGGGCACGATGATCAACGCGATCGGCATCTTCGTGCTGACTCTCGGCGCCGTCGTCGCCGGAGGCTTCGTCAACGCGATGCTACATCCCCAGCCGAATTACAAACTGGGGGCAGACGGCAGCATTACCGCAGTCAAGCCTACGCCGTCCGCGCATGACGCCGAGAGCGCCGCCAAGGCCGAAATCTATTTTGCGATCGATCCGCCCTTGGTCGTCAATTTCGAGGACGGCGCCGCTGTCCGCTTCCTGCAAATCACGATGGAAGTGATGGCGAAGGACCAAAAAGCCATCGACAGCGTGCAGAAGAACGTGCCGCTGGTGCGCAATAACTTGCTGCTGCTGATGAGCAATCGCGACTACCAGACGCTGATGACCCGCGAAGGCAAGGAGAAACTTCGCCAGGAGGCGCTGGCGGAAATTCACTCGATTCAAAAAAAGGAAGGCAGCCCCGCCATCGACGACCTGCTGTTCACCAGTTTCGTGGTGCAGTAATGAGCACACCTGAAAATGCCATGAGTCCACCCGAGGATTCGGCGCGCGTCGCGATCTCGGCCGAAGAGGTCTCGGCGCTGCTGGAGAAGGGTCCGACCGGCGCGGCTGTGCCCTTCGATTTCAGCCAGCGACGCGTCAGCCGCACGCAGCTGCCGATGCTGGAGTATCTCTGCAAGAGTTTTGCTGAACGCGTCGGCCCGACGCTGTCGGGCTTGATCGGCCGGGAAGCCGCCATGCAGTTCGAGAGCCTGCGGTATGCCAAGGCGGGCGACCTGCAGGCGGCATTGCCCGCTCCCGCGACGATTTCGCTCGTGCGGCTCAAGCCGTTGCCCAATCTGGCGTTCATCAGCATCGATCCCGCGCTCTTGCTGGTGTTGCTCGACGGGTTTTTCGGTGGCTCGGGACGCGCGGCCGGCGATCCACAGGCGGTCGTCGCACCGGCGGCACAGCGCTTTTGCGCGCTCCTGATCCGCAGCTTCGCGGCGGATCTGGGCGCCGCCTGGACTCCGGTCACGCCGGTCGAGCTGGAGCTGGTTCGTCAGGAGACGAACCCGCGCTTCTTACGGCTGGGCGAACCCCAAGACAAAATGGTGGTCGCGAGCTTCACCGTCGTATTTGGCGCGCACAGCGGCCGCATCGAATGGATTCTGCCGGAGAGCCTATTGTCCCCGATTCGCGAGGCATTGGCCTCCGACAGCGGCAAAGCACCCGAGCGCCCGCAGGCGCCCTGGGCGCCCGTGCTCGGTGCAAGCCTGCAGCACGCACTGCTCGAAGCCCGCGCGGTGCTCGCGCATGCGCAGATCAGTCTCGGTGAGCTCGTTCGGCTCGCGCCCGGCGACATCATTCCGATCGATGCGCCTCAACAAGTCAGCCTGTTTGCCGGCGATGTGCCTTTGTATCACGGCAAGTTCGGAATCTCGCAAGGGCGCAACGCGCTGAAAATCATCGCAAGAGGTGTCGCATGAGTACGGTCGATCCGAAAGCCGCCGCCGCCGCGCGCGCGCAGTTTGGCGAACTGGGCGCCAGCGCGCCCACGGGCGCCGGTGCGGAAATCAACTTGAATTTGATTCTCGAAGTCATGGTCACGCTGTCTCTGGAGGTCGGTCGCGTACAGATGTCGGTGCGCGATTTGCTGCAGCTTGCGCCGGGCGGAATCGTCGAATTGAACCGTCTTGCGACCGAGCCGCTCGATGTGCTCGTCAATGGCGTGCGCATCGCGCGCGGCGAGCTCGTCGTCGTGGAGGAGAAGTTCGGAATCCGCCTGACCGAGGTCGTGAGCCCCGATGAACGCATGGAACAGGTCGGCTGAGGCGCATGGCAAATCCCGGATCGCCGCTTTCGCCGAGCAGTTTGACGCAACTCACGCTGAGTCTGCTGCTCGTCGTGGCACTGATTTTCGTGATTTCCTGGGTGATCAAGCGGTTTCGGATCGCGACACCGCGCGGGCGGGGCGACATGGTCATCCTCGATCAGCTGGCTTTGAGTCCGCGCGACCGCATCGTCTTGGTCAAAGTGGGCGACGCGCAGCTCCTCGTCGGCGTGGGTACGGCCGGAATGGTCGCCCTGACTCCGCTCGCGACGCCGATCGCGCAGGCACCCATGGCCGCGGCGCCGGTCTTTGCCGACAAGATGCGCGACTTGATGAAGTGGCCGGGCAACAAGGCATGAACACGAAGCTCATTGGACGCCGCTCGAGGGTGCGTGCGGGCTGCCTGCTCACCACGGTCCTGGTGCTCCTGCCGATGATGGCCGTGCACGCCCAGGCAGCGTTGCCCGCGCTCGCGATCAAGACCGCAGCGGACGGCGCGCAGACCTACTCCTTGACGTTCCAGATCCTGATCTTGATGACGGTCCTGACCTTGTTGCCGGCGATTTTGCTCGCGATGACGGCGTTTACCCGAATCATCATCGTGCTTTCCATTCTGCGTCAGGCGCTCGGCATGGCGACGACGCCGTCCAACCAGGTCCTCACGGGTCTGGCGTTGTTCATGACGTTTTTCATCATGGGTCCGGCGCTCGATCAGTGCTACAACAACGGGGTCAAGCCCTATCTCGACGGCCAGCTCGCGGGCGAGGTCGCGATCGACCGGACAATTCAGCCCCTCAGAAAGTTCATGCTGGCGCAGACCCGCGAGAATGACCTGCAGCTCTTCTCCAAACTCTCGGGCAAGCCGCCGTTTGCGACGCCCGACGACGTGCCGCTGACCGTCTTGATTCCGACCTTTCTCACCAGTGAATTGAAGACCGCGTTTCAGATCGGCTTCATGATTTTCATCCCGTTCCTCGTCATCGATCTGGTCGTCGCGAGCGTCCTGATGTCCATGGGCATGATGATGCTGTCGCCGATGCTCATTTCCCTGCCGTTCAAGATCATGCTGTTCGTGCTCGTCGACGGCTGGACGCTGCTCATGGGAACGCTTGCCGCGAGTTTCCACCAATGACGCCCGAGAGCGTCATGGAGCTCGCCCGGCACACGCTGCTGGTCACGGCCATGATTGCCGCGCCCTTGCTGCTGGTCGCGCTGGTCGCGGGCCTCGTGATCGGCATGCTCCAGGCCGCGACCCAGATCCACGAGGCGACCTTGAGCTTCATCCCGAAGCTCGTGCTCCTGGTGCTGACCATATTCGCGGTCGGTCCGTGGATGCTGCGCATGTTGATCGATTTCACCCGCGACCTCTATAACAGCATTCCAAGCCTGATCGGCTGATGCAAGTCATCACGCTGAATGCCGCCGATGTCATACAGACGGTGTCGAAACTCTGGTGGCCGGTGCTGCGCATCAGCGGCTTCGTCGCGACCGCGCCTCTGATCAGCGGCAGCATGGTGCCGCCGCGCGTCAAGATTCTGATCACGCTCGGCCTGCTGGTGCTGATCGCGCCGCTTGCCCCCCTGCCTGACTCCCTGTCGTTCTTTTCGGCCGCAGGCCTGCTCGCGGCCTTGGAGGAGCTGCTGATCGGTGTGGCGATCGGCATGGTGGTGCAGCTGACGTTCGAGGCGTTGACGCTCGCGGGTCAGACGGTGTCGATGACGATGGGTCTCGGCTTCGCGACCTTGATCGATCCGCAGCACGGCGCGAATACGACGGTAGTCGGGCAGTTGTTCTCCATTTTCGCCATGTTGGTCTATCTCGCGGTGAACGGCCATCTCGTGTTGATCGGGGCGCTCGTCGACAGCTTTCAGAGTCTGCCGATCGGCGCGGTGCACATCGATCGTGATTTTCCGCTGTCGCTCGCCAGCTGGGGTGGCAGCGTATTCGAGGCCGGGTTGCTGATCGCGCTGCCGGCCGTCGTAGCGCTCGTGATCGTGAACCTGGCGCTCGGCGTCGTGACCCGGGCTGCGCCGCAGTTGAACCTGTTCGGTGTGGGCTTTCCGCTCACGATGTTGGCGGGCTATTTCATTCTTTTCGTGGGTTGCGACGGCATCATGGTCGGCATCTCCAGTCTGATCCAGAGCGCGCTGTCCGTCGCCGCGAATATTGCCTCTCTGCCGCCGGCGGGAGTGCATTGATGGCCGAGAGCGAGCAAGGCGAACGCACCGAACCGGCCTCGGCGAAGCGCCTCCAGGAGGCGCGCGAGCGCGGTCAGATACCCCGTTCCCAGGAACTCGGTAACTTTGCGACCATGATCGGCGGGAGTGCCGTGCTGGTCGTGCTCGGCCGCAGCCTCGTCTCCCGGCTCGCGGACATGATGCATCGAGATCTGAGTTTCAGTGCCGCGAGCCTCGCCGACCCGCAGTCGATGTTGGCCTGCCTCGGGACAGACAGCGTCGCGGCCCTGCTGATCCTGGCGCCGATCTTCGGCGTGCTCATCGTCCTGGCCCTGCTCGCGGCGATCGCCTTGGGCGGCTGGAATTTCTCGCCGCAGGCGCTCGTGCCCGATTTCACACGCATGAGCCCGCTCGCCGGCCTGCAAAGACTGTTCGGCCTGCGCGGTGCGTCGGAATTGGCAAAGGCCTTGCTCAAGTGTCTGGTCGTCGGTGGCGTCTGCGCAGCCGTGGCGAGCGGGCTGTTCCACGATGTCATCGCTCTGGGTCATATGTCTCCCAAGGCTGCGATCGGCCGCGCCGCGAGCCTGCTCTCCGGTGCCTTCGTGTGGTTGTGCGCATCGCTCGCGATCGTCGCCATCATCGACGTGCCCTTGCAGCTGTTCCAATTCAATCGCTCGATGCGCATGTCGCGCCAGGAGTTGCGCGACGAGTCCAAGGAGACCGACGGCCGTCCGGAGACGAAGCGTCGCATCCGACAAATGCAGCAGCAACTCGCGCGGCGACGCATGCTGCACAAGGTGCCGGCGGCCGACGTCGTGATCGTCAATCCGACCCACTTCGCGGTGGCCTTGAAATACGATCCGAACAAAATGCGTGCCCCGCGCGTGCTCGCCAAGGGCGTCGACTTGGTGGCGCTCAACATCCGCCGGATCGCCACCGAAAATCATGTGCCGATTTTCGACTCGCCGAAGCTCGCGCGCGCGCTGTACCGGTCCACCGATCTCGATCGCGAAATTCCTGCCGGTCTGTACATGGCGGTTGCGCAGGTGCTGTCCTATGTGTTCCGCGTCAAGACGATGAACCCCACGGTCGCGGCCCGGGTCCTGCGTCCCGACCCGCAGGTCGGCGACGAGTACGAGGAGGCTTAGAGGTGCGCGATGTAGCCTCAACCGTCGGAGAATTCCTGCGCAACGGACTCGGTGTCCCGCTGCTCGTGATGGCGGTGCTCGCGATGATGGTGCTGCCGCTGCCGGCCATCGTTCTCGACCTGTTCTTCACGTTCAATATTTCGCTGTCCCTGATCATTCTCCTCGCGGTCATGTACGTGCGGCGGGCCATGGAGTTCGCGACGTTCCCGACCGTGTTGCTGGGCGCCACGCTGCTGCGCCTCGGTTTGAACGTCGCGTCCACGCGCGTCGTCTTGATCAACGGTCACACCGGGGCGCACGCGGCGGGCAACGTCATTGCGGCCTTCGGCGAGTTCGTGGTCGGCGGCAACTACGCGGTCGGCATGGTCGTCTTCACCGTGCTCGTGATCATCAATTTCGTCGTGATCACGAAGGGTGCGGGACGCATTTCGGAGGTCAGCGCGCGGTTCACCCTGGATGCTATGCCGGGGCGACAAATGGCGATCGATGCGGACTTGAACGCCGGCATCATCACGCAGGCCGAAGCGATCCAGCGCCGCCAGGAAATCCGCGAGGAAGCGGACTTCTACGGCGCGATGGACGGTGCCAGCAAATTCGTGCGCGGCGATGCGGTCGCCGGCATCTTGATCGTCTTCATCAATCTGTTCGGCGGAACGATCATCGGCGCCGCGCAACACGGGATGTCGATCGCTGAGGCCGGCAAGACCTACGCGCTCTTGACCATCGGTGACGGCTTGGTGGCGCAGATCCCGGCGCTCTTGCTCTCGGTCGCGGTGGCGATTCTGGTGACCCGCGTATCCAAGGCGCACGACATGAGTCAGCAGATCATGTCGCAGGTCCTCAGTCAGCCGCGCGCGCTAGCCGTGACCGGCGGCATTCTTGCGCTGCTCGGTGTGATTCCCGGCATGCCGAATCTCGTGTTTCTCGGCATGGCGGGGCTCTGCGGCACGGGCGCTTATTTTCTCGGCAAGAAGCGCGCCGGCGAGAAAATAGCGGCAGCCGCGCCGGCGCCCGTGGTCAAGGTGCCTGCGGATCAGCGCGAACTATCATGGGACGACGTCGAGCAGGTCGATTTGATCGGCTTGGAGGTTGGCTACCGTTTGATTCCGTTGGTCGATCGCAACCAAGGCGGCGAACTCATGAGTCGCATCAAGGGTGTGCGCAAGAAATTATCCGAGGAACTCGGCTTCCTCGTGCAGGCCGTCCATATTCGCGACAACCTGGAATTGGCGCCGAACTCCTACCGGATCACGATTCTCGGCGCACCGGTCGGTGAGTCGGAAGTGTTTCCCGACAAGGAGATGGCGATCAATCCCGGCCAGGTGTCCGGCACCATTCCGGGCACGGTGACCAAGGACCCGGCCTTCGGTCTCGCCGCCGTTTGGATCGACAAGGCAAGACGCGAACAGGCGCAGGCGCAGGGCTACACGGTCGTGGATGCCAGCAGCGTGATCGCGACGCACCTGAGCCATCTGCTGCAGCTGCATGCGCAAGAACTGCTCGGTCACGAAGAAGTCCAACAGCTGCTCGCGCGGCTCGGCAAGAGCGTCCCCAAGTTGGTCGAGGATCTCGTGCCTAAACTGCTGCCGATGAGCGTCGTCGTCAAAGTCCTGCAGTGTCTGCTGCTCGAGCGCGTGCCGATCCGCAATCTGCGCACCATCTGCGAAACACTTTCCGAACTCGCGCCCAAGACGCAGGACCCGATGACCTTGGTCGCCGGCGTGCGCGTCGCGCTCGGCCGCAGCATCGTGCAGGGCATCGCGGGCCTTCGCGAGGAGTTGCCCGTGATCACCTTGGACGCAACGCTCGAGCAGACTCTGCAGGACTCGATGATCGCCGGCGGCGACGCGGGCCCGGGATTCGAACCCGGCCTCGCCGATCGTATTCAGCAGTCGCTCGCCGAAAGCGCCGGCCGGCAGGAGGCCGCGGGGGAGCCGGCGGTGCTGTTGGTGGCGCCCAAGATTCGGCCCTGGATCGCGCGCTTGATGCGCTATGCCACGCCGAACCTGGCGGTGCTGGCCTACACGGAAATTCCTGAGAACCGGCGGATTCGCGTAATCGCCGCTGTTGGGCGTTGAGCCAGGATTTGGAACCAATGAGGTCATCATGAAAATTAAACGCTATACGGCTCCGAGCATGCGCATCGCCCTGGATCAGGTGCGCATCGAGCAGGGAGCCGACGCTGTGATTCTCTCCAGCCGCCGCATACCGGAAGGCATCGAGGTCATCGCCGCCGTCGACTACGACGAAACTCTGATGGCCGCCGCCAGGCCGCAACCACCGATGCCGACGCCGACCGCGGCCCCGGCGCAAGCGCCGGCAGTGGCGCGCAAGCCGGCACCTGAGGCGCCCCGGCCCGCAACCCCGACGGTCGCGCACCCGGCGCACCCGGCTGTCCCATCCGCGCGTCACGCGGCTGTCGAGTCGCGGCCGGTCGCCGCGAGCGTGCGCGACCCGGCGGTTGCGGCGATCGGTCGCGAAGTACAAGGATTGCGGCAGCTTCTCGAGACCGAACTCGCCGGTCTTAAGTCGCACAACCGGCGACTGCGCGAGCCGCAGGAGGCCCGCGTGCACGATGCGCTAGCGGCGCTGGACATTGCGCCAGACATCGCTGCGAAGCTTTCGGCGCTCACGCCGCGCGCACCGCGCTTACGCGATGCTGCACATTTGCCCGCGGCGCTGCTCGCGGCGCACATGCCCGTTGTCGCCGACCGAACCTTGAGCGAGGGCGGCATCGTTGCAGTCGTCGGGCCCACGGGCGTCGGCAAGACGACCACGATCGCAAAATTGGCGGCGCGCTGGAGCCTGCAACACGGAAGCGCCGACTTGGCGCTGATCAGCACCGACGATTACCGCATCGGCGCGCGCGAACAATTATCCACTTATGCCCGAATTCTCGGAGCACCCATGTACGCCGCCAATAGCGGCAAGGAGCTGGCCGACGTGCTTGCAAGACTTAGAGCCAAGAAATTGATACTCATCGATACCGCCGGCATGGGCCCACGGGATAGCCGCCTCAGGGGACAGCTCGCCGCCTTACGCGCCGGTGCTCCGCAGGCCCGCGTGCTCCTGGCCTTGCCGGCGCAGGGTGAGCGGCATGCGCTCGAGGAGATCGCGACTTCGTTTGCGCGCTTGGCGCCGGTCGCGTGCATTCTCACCAAAGTCGACGAGGCGGCGAGTCTAGGCGCGGCGATCTCGACGGCGATGCGCCACCAGCTGCCGATCGCCTATCTGTGCAACGGCCAACGAGTCCCCGAGGACCTGCATGGTGCCGCTACTCGCCGCGTCTGGTTGGTCCGTGCAGCGATGCTGCTCAAGGATCGTGAGGCGCGCAATACGAAGAAGCCCAAAGTGGCAAACCGTCAGAGCGAGGGCCAGGCCCATGCATGACTCGCACTTGCCACGCAGCAAAGCGGCCGAATTGGCCCGGATCAACGCCTCCCGACCGGTCAAGGTGCTCGCCGTCACCAGCGGTAAAGGGGGTGTCGGCAAGACCACCGTGTCGACCAATCTCGCCGTTGCGATTGCGGCCAAGGGCCGGGAAGTCATGTTGGTCGATGCCGATCTAGGCCTTGCCAACGTCGATGTCCTGCTCGGCGTATCCAGCCGATTTCATCTCGGCCACGTGATCAGCGGCGAATGCCGGCTCGAGGACGCCATCGTCATGGGCCCGCATGGACTGCAGATCGTTCCGGCCGCATCGGGGATCAAGCGCATGGCAAACCTGACAGCCGCCGAACATGCCGGACTGATTCAATCGTTCAGCGAGCTTTATCACAGCATCGATGTGCTCATCATCGATACCGCCGCCGGGCTGCACGACAGCGTCGTGACGTTCACGCAGGCGGCACACCATGTGCTCGTCGTCGTTTGCGATGAGCCGGCCTCGATCACGGATGCCTATGCCTTGATCAAGGTGTTGAGCCGGGAACACGGCGTCAGCCGCTTTCAGATCCTCGCCAGCCAAACCCGGCGTTCCGCCGAAGGGCCGGATTTGTTCCAGAAGCTGCGGCGCGTCTGTGACCGGTTTCTCAATGTGACTCTTGAATTTGCCGGTTCCGTGCCGTTCGACGACTACCTTCGGCGTGCCGTACAGCGGCAAACCGCGGTCGTCGACGCATACCCCAGCGCAATTTCATCGCTGGCCCTCAAGAATCTGGCCGTGAGGGCCGATACCTGGTCTGTGCCACAAGGTGCACGAGGTCATCTTGAGTTCTTTATCGAACGCATGGTGGGGCCCCGGATCGGTCCCATGACGGTATTGCAATGAGAGCAACTACACATTACTCAGACACGCTGAGGCGCA
>Ga0116231_10001070_pt1 | contig 54291 bp, 37 predicted proteins | sample S1TSphgellanicum_2_FD_89695 | JGI IMG/M metagenome (GOLD analysis project Ga0116231, IMG submission 89695) | Host-associated microbial communities from peat moss isolated from Minnesota, USA - S1T2_Fd - Sphagnum magellanicum MG | ecosystem: Host-associated > Plants > Peat moss > Unclassified...
AAAAAAAAAAAAAAAAAAAAAAAAAAAAGGTCCGGGCAGTTTAACTGACACAGAAAACAAAACCCATCAAAAAAAAAGAAAAGAAAAAAAAAAACAAAGGTCCATGCTGGCCCGAGCAGTGCCCGGAAACTGCCCGGACAGACGGACAGACAGACAAACATGTAACTTTAATATATAAGATTATGAAAATGTTTTTCAACTCTTTCCAAAACAACAATCTCATAAGAAGGTTGTTAAACATGACACACCCATTTTGGGTCTATTGTCATGTTAGTGTTTGTTCAGATGCATCAATTTTGTCAATTAATCTTTAGGTGAAACATCAACCATTTTTTTGACAATCAAATTTTTTTGATAACCCAATTTTTTAGTCACTAAATTAGGTGATTGAAAATTTTTGGTCACCAAATTGACTAACCAAAAAACTTAAAGCGCCAAACTATGTGACCAAATAATTTCAATTGTCAAATTAAGCAATTGAAATTTTTTCGTCACCATCCAAATTTTTTTTTGGTCATCTCCCAAAAACATTTTGATTGTTGCCCACAAATGTTTTAGTCATTTGGTCAATAGTAGTTCAATTTCCACCATTGATCCAATGACTATTTTTTTTTCATTGGCCAAAAAACTTTTGGTTATTGCTTGGAAATTTTTATTGCTACCCAAAAAGTTTGGTCACATATTTTCATTTGCCAAATTATGTGGCAGGTGATTGAAAATTGGATGATTAAAGTTTTTTAGTTGTCACCCAATTATTTTTTTTATAATCACTGTGGAAATTGTTTTTGGTCATTGTCCAAAAAATTGTAGTTATCCAATCAACAATGATTCAATCTTCACCATTGATTTAACAATCAAATTTTTTTAGTTACTACCCAAATTGTTTTCGATGATTGTTCATAAAGTGTTTGGATGTTATTCAAATTTTTTTTAGTTATTAACCAAAAACTTTTTGGTCACCATAGGACTATGGCACCCAATCATATTTTTAATCACCATAGGGTTTAGGGCGACCAAATGACACAATTTTTAATCGCCTTTAGCTTTTCATCTGGCAGCCCAACCTGATTTTTACTTAAGTTGACCCTATTCTAACATGACATTGTGCAATATTAGTGTTCAAAGGGATGCCTAGACATTGTGGCGCCATGTGACACAAATGAAACATCAATATTTCAAAACTCTTCCCATGATTTTCCCATTATAAAACTATGAACATTAACTTCATGTTCCCATGAATGACATTTTTCCCAAAACCCATGTATTGGAAATTTTTACATGTGAGGTGCTATGCACCCAATTTCTACTCCTAGATTTGATAAAACTATACAATGATCCCATGATAATTACTAAATTCCCACCATGTGTACAAAAACTCCACTCAAAGCTCCTTTGAAAAAAAGTATTCACTTCCTTTTTTCAATCACAATTTTTCCAAAAAACCTAAATTCATTTGATAGACCCAATCATATCAAGATTGAGAAAACAAATCTATCATAGACAAACTATTAAATCCCCTAGGAATCTTCATCATCTCCACATATACCTCTACCCTAAACATCTTAATATTTACCTTTAATTTAAAACAAAAAATTCTAATGTAATGAAAATCTCGCAATTTTTAGGATCAAGGCTACAAAATATCTTGTTATGAGCATTATTCTCATTAATACAAGGAGAGAATAATTGATGACCACAAAAAACATGTGTTCAATTTTTCATTGTTCTAATGTTGTCCTTGTATTCCATCATCTCTTTATATCTTGAGAGCTTCACCACCTAGAGATTGCAAGTGCATCTCCTCCATAAATTGCAAACAACAGATGGCAATAATAAAAAAGACTTGTTGTAGCCACGATTGCCAAACACCGTAAACTTCACAATAAAATAAACAAAACATCTATTGACAAAACACAATGCACAACACATTCATGAACATTCGAAAAACAACACGAACAAACTGCCATCTTGCATTCACCTATAAACAAACAAAGCACATAGTATAATCCAAAGAAATGTATCCATCTGTGTTAACTGCCTTTGATCTTGTCATTTAAACCTATTCCCACTTCACCAAAAACAATTTTGTCATCATTCCAATTATGTTGTTTTAATAGGTTTCTTTTGATGAATTTTCTTGAAATGGCAATTTTTTTTAAAGTGGCAAAAACTTTATGTTTTTTGGATTTTTTAGTTGCCAAAATTTGAAAACATATTGATTTTTTGAAAATTGCAAGATTTAATCTTAAGTTTTAATAGTTGACCAAAAATATAGAGAGATGTTAATCTTTTTTAATTGCATAATATTTAATTGTCAAATTCTAGTGAAATTGATTCATTGAAACTAGTTTAGGTTTCATGAGTTGTCATTTTGGATGATTATTTTAAATTAAAATCTATTTAGCTAATTCCCAAGTAAAGAGGAATAGAGAGGTGTGTTTTCAAATCTACATCTTTTCAAAGTTTTTTCCCCAACGCCATAGTCATGAGCAAATTTTCAATACCTTATGTAGCAATTTGCATCCCATTTCACTTCAATTGTATTTGAATTCAATTCACTAGCCTACCTATTTAAGTGAACTTAACATGTTAAGATATTACAAGTAAGAGTTGAACCCCTCACCTTCACAAAGACAAATGAAGTCCTCAATCAATGCACCACACCTTTGGTGGTGACATAAGATGTCACAGTGAAAGATATGAACACAAAAAACCTCTACCATTTGTGTAGTAGGTCAGTACTATCTCTACTAGATACTTTGAAGGTAACAAGTAGGAGGTAGATGGGTACAAGTTATAGGTAATTAGAATAGGTATTACAAGTAGGTATGTAGTACTAGGTAAGTCAAAGGTAGTCACATGAACCTACTACCTCTGACCTACACATATAAACCTATCTACCTATCTAGACCTATCTATGTATCTACATACCTACTTCCATATTTTTCCACCTACCTTTAATTTACATACCTATTTATTGTTCTACATATGTACCTACCTACCTATCCACCTATTTGTCTATCAATCTACTTACCTTTCTACGAAAGTATTGCGCTCATCAAAAGAAGAAGAAGAAAAAAATTACACCAAGTCAAGTATGACATACAAAAATTGCCCCAAAAAAGCTCCCACATGGAGAGGCAGGGTGAGATAATGCTTCATGATCTTGTCCTATGATTTAGGCAGTTTGCAAAAACTTGGAAAAAAGAATCAAGGTGTTGCCCATTGTGTGTATAGGGTGGTATCTTTCAGAACAAGGAAAGTTTTTCAAGATAAGGGAAGGTTTGGAAAAAACAATATGTTCCTTGCAAAACAATGGAATTATTAATTGAAAACAAGATGTTAGCTCACTTTGAGAGGACCGATTGCACCCTATAACAGGGCCTCCATTAACACTAAAAACAGCAAGGTCTTTATGAAAACTACAAACTAATGCCCACTTTACACAAAGAGTCAAGGCCAAGGTTCAACTCAAATCAAATCATTCCTATTGGTGCGAAAGTTGAAATCAGCCACGAGGGCTTTAGGGCTGAAATAGAAAAAATCTTTTCAATCTGCCCCAAGTTACTAATAAATGCTGAACTTTATGGCCTTATATTGGCCCAAAGGCTTAAAAAAGGAAACCAACTAATTTGCAAAGCCAATTCACAACCCTTGGGGCCAATGTTCCAGCATTTGTTAATATCTGAACATCAATGTAGTAGCATTTAGTGATAATTTGGGGCCAAACAACAAGCCAAAAATGCTTGAAGTTGGCCCCAAGTTTTTTCAGCCCTGACTTCTAGTCTAAAGTGGGCCTAGAGGGGCATTCACACTTGGTATTAGGGACTCTAGTGTTGAGTCCCCTAACACCATGCTAGTCATTTAGGACTTACACCTACTTACCATGAACATTTTATGTTAAGCTACCATTCACTTAACATTAAGCTATCACCCCATGTAACATTGGGTGCCACGTAGAATGCCACCTAGATTTTCATTTAACATTGACTTAACATCAAGTATGAATGCACCATAAGTATTGTAAAAAAACATAATAGGTGTCGAAGTTTTAACTGTTGGTGTAGAAAATCAAATGCCCAAAAGTAATGTGGAATAATGAATGTAAATCCTAGGAAATTTATGGTTATTTAAAAATTATTAAAAAGCATGTAACATGCCCAACATTTGGATTGCATTAGGAATTTCACAATGTCAGGTCAACACTCTTTTGTGATGTGGGTCCTTTTACTCCTAAAGTCTAAGGCCCAAAGCACATAGGACTTTAGTATGGGCCTTTTTACCTTGGCCTAAAACCAAAAACACTAGAAAATTGGAGTGCTTTGCAAAAATATGCCTATCTAGTGAATGGTGGAACTTTAACAAGGTCCACAATAAGCTCAAAGCTACTAAAAGGGGGATAAAATAACACAAAGTACAAAACTTCAAAAATTTAAATGTCTTATGGACAGGCTTACCTGAATGAATGGGGCCTCTCATCTCAAATGTCATCCAATCCAATGCCTTCTTTGATCATGCAAGGCGGAAGGTGACCTCTCCCTCAAGTACTTTAAAGAAAACATCAAGAAGCTTTAATATCAAGACAAACTAGATGTGCTGGCTTCTCTTCTCATCCTTGATTTTTGCATCTAGGACCCAACAAGCATGTGCATCTTCTCTTCTTGTCGTTGATTGTTGCATCTAGGACCAAAGAAGCATGTGCATTGTGGAGCAAGTTGCCAATGCTACGTGCTGGATGCGTAATGTGGTCCTGGGAAGACAAAGTAAGTGACCTGGGAAGACAAAGTACAACTTGAATTATCACTCAACTTTGGTTTAGGGTCGAACTTTGGTACATTTTCATTGTCATCCCCAAAACTTCCCACATTCAACTCAATAGGCTTTTGCACTACCCAGGAATTTGAATTTGGATGAAGGGTTGAGGGTTTGGAGTACAAGCATGAAGCTTAGGACCAGCGTTTTCTTTTAGGTGAAAATTTGCATCCTGGCAACCAAAAGAAAAAAAAAAGAAAAAGAGCCAGTGCCACTGATACAAATGCTTTTTTTTGAAAAAAATTGGCCAAAAGTTGCCACATTATGGGGAGTTTTTTTTCTGAAGTCATCAGATGTAGACAATAGGTTCCAGCATGTTGCCAAAATTCGACAAAGTTCCCAAACTTTTCTACCAATTTCCTCTCTGACTTGTAGGCAAAGTTGAATAAAAAAAGATAGTTAGGTTGCTTCAACTTTAGACTTGGAAGTATTTACTGTAATCTTTTTTCTGTTTCAAAGTCTGTTGAGAGATGCAAAATCTGATTAAGTCACCCTGTCTTTGGGCCTCCTTTCACCCCCTAACCCTTGAATTTTATGTTCAAACTCTTCTTTTGCTTGAATTTTAATGCATTTAAGTGAGAGACATTTGGCGCAATCTAGTTTTTCCTTTGAGGGGAAGGTATAACAGGTTTCAAATACAATTGGGTGTGGTTTCCAATTTGGTCAACCTTTTTGCATACCCCCTTTCCTTTGAACAAGTGATATTTTGGGTCAATTTTGTGATGTAGCTAAAGTGGTGATGATCCACAGGACAACTCGACCAACTTTGGTTACAAGCTAAACATGAAAGTAGAAATTTGAAACATTCTTCTATATTTTTGGCTACCTACTTGAACTGTGTATACAAATCTGGCAAATTTTCTGAAGCTTTGGTTAAATTTTGGCTATTGAAATTTTTTAAGTTACTTAATTTTATCATTTTTAGTTTTTAATAAAGCTTTTTGGCTATATGTAGCCAGCAAAAGAAAGGCTAAGGTCCCCTTGTGCAAGATACTTAAGTTTTTTTTGATGGATGAAACCAAGGAAGTTCTAAATTGATTAGAACTCAAAGGGGTTTGACAACGGATGAACACAAGAAAGTTAAAAAAATGGATGAACTTGGAGATCAAGTTGGACAATTGATGAATCAAAACAAGTTGAAAAAAATGGATGAATTTGGGTTTAGGGATTATTATTGGGAAAAATAAAATTGAAAATTGTGAGAAAAGTGGATCATAATGGATGAAATGGAAAAGAGTTGGGAAGGATGATCGAGCTTGTGAAATGTAGATAAATATTCCACTTCTTTTGCCAAAGTTGCATGGATCTTATTTAGAAACCTTCGTAGTCTTTAGATTACATAGAGGTACAATTCTCATTGTGTTTTGAAGTGTTTACAAACTTCTTGTAAAAGTTGACCTTGAAGGGAGTTTATTTTTAAAAAAGCTTGAAGGTTTTTGTAATCACAATATTTATTTGTTTTATTTTTCTTTTGCATTTTTCATTTGTTTCATGATGAACCCCTTGCAACTTCCTTTGGGTTTTAGATCTAAGTTTTTCCTTAGTGACCAAGGGCCAAATCCAGTAAACACAACTTCATTGTCTTGAAACTCCCCTACCTTTGACCATTTATCACCATCATCATTTCTTGATTCTATCAAACTTTCTATTGATCTTGATATTAAATCTTTAGAGCCAAAAATTAAAAGTCCAAAGAAAAAATGTAGGAAGAAAGAATGGAAGTTGAATCATGTTTTCCAAGAACTATGGGTTGAAAAATTCCCATGGGCTAAAGTAATGTTAGGGTGTGATTGGAAATTGATTATGGTTTGTTACAAAGTGTGTAGTGAGATCAAGGGTAGGGAAAAAAATTAGTGTTTAAATTTGATAGTTTGCAAAAACATGTAGGTAGGCACAAATGCAAGGTTGCATGCCTTAGATGTGTTGTGGGCCAATATTCATGTCAACAAAGAGCGAACATATGAAGAATAAATGTTTGTGGGTTAGCAAGGTTTGAAATGTTATTATTGGGTTGGTTTGTGTTGTTGGAGTTGTTATAAACAAAAATCGTAAAATCATTTAGTTTGTTGCCATTTTTTAGCTCTTAAAACTTGGTTGGCCCTTGATAGATTTCAAGAAGTTGAAACATTTGTTTGAGTTTTTGAAAATGAAGAACATGCTGCACAAGCATTGGTTTGATTACATTAGTTAAAAATTGGTTGAGACCATGCATTGGATTATCATGAGATTGATCAAAGTTGTGCAAAAAATCAAGTACCTTGTTGGTAGTTGTGATGAAATTACAATAATTGACATTCAATCTTTGTGTAATCAGCATGCTTATATTGTTGATGATTTTAAGAGGATGCCATTGTTGAATTTTGAAAGGGTGGTTGACAAAGGTTTTGTGGATAACCTTGCTCTTTCAATTTTGAAGTCATGGATGAAATATGGGTGTTTAATAGTTGAGCAAATTGGTAGCAAAATGGTTTGTTTTGGGTTAGATGGGGTTGCAACATATAAGGTTCATTAGTATGCATATAGATGTTGTTATTTCATTAATTGAGGTCTAAATTTGTAACTTTCATGATTGCAATGCATTGCATGACAAATTGAACTAACCTAGCCATGCAAATTCTTTCTATTTTGCCCCTAATTTTTAAATTAAAAGGATTGGTGTAGATTATTTATAATTATTTTTCATCTTCATTAAAAAGGCACCTTGAGCAATGTGCTCATGCTGCATTATTATAAACCACATGATTGGAACTACTACATAATGTAAAGACTATGTGGATTTCCATGTTGTCCTTTGCTAAATGAATTCTTGTAGAGTACAACATTTTGGTGGTGAAGATGAATGATGACATGAACATGTTAGTAGTAGCAAAGAGAAATCCAAGGTATGTTTAATTTGTGACATTGAGGTGGTCATGGGTTTGATTTGCATCATGCCACTATTGACAGTAGTGTGTAGGGTCGAAACATTTTTATATGTGATTTTGTTATTTTTGTCAAGATGTCTTGTGTTGAGTTGTACAACACATATTTTGATCCAGAAAAAAAAATACAATCAAAAGCACTTCAAGACTTTGTTAGACCTACATGAATGTCTAAATGACTAATTCCTAATTGAAGGTGGATTTAACCTACAACAAATATACAATTTACACAATCTTTTACTTCATGGGCAAGTAATATTAATTGCATAAAAAGTGCCTTTTTATTTGTGTGTTCACTTGAACCACACAAGATGATTAGACAACAATTTTTGAAGTAATCAAGGTTTAGTGTTCACATTTTGTTTCTTTGATCTTTGGACAAAGGTGCCCAAGCTAGGAATTGATGAATGCAATTGGCATCATCTATCCTCAACATTAGTTAAATCTTCATGTTGAAGAAATGTTTTGAGGACATTTGGCTTTACTAAAAGTTCATTTCTATTTTGAGAAGTTCAAATTAGCCCAAAATTTGATTAAATGAAGATCCCTACCTTCCTTGATGAAATGAAATTTGATTTTTCAACTTTTCTTTTCACGATTATTATGCACAACAACCATGCTTTTAAACTAAACCCCCATTGGTGTGCAACCCTATCATTTGACTATGGTTTAAAGTAACATCCTACTGCCTTTTGCAAAATGTGTGACTTTCTAAATATTTTGCATTGGTATTTTTGTAATTATAATTTTAGAGAATGTAATAGATAAATACTAATTGCTGGCCTTGTCATTTATGAAATCCAAGTTGCGTAACTAGTTAACTATGCATTTGGATTTGGTTATGAGGATGTTTGCGTGGGATGATTATAGTTTAAATATATATTTCCTTTTGGGATGCCATCAAGGATTGGACAAAGAATAAAATGAAATATAGAGTGAATTGGTAGAAGTTTTATAGCTTCAATTAGTAGTTTATGATGCAAGTTTTTCAAATTCTTTATTACACCAACAATTTGCAATGGAATGAAACTGTTATAATTGTTGATAGTTGAAACATTTTAGTTTCATACTTGATGTATGCCAATTTTTGGCAAGGTTCATAAGTAAAAATATAAACTAATCTGTGGAGATTTGATTTTCACCCTCACTTTCTTTTGCCTTGTTGGGAGTGTTTTTTTCTAGAATTTTATATATTGCATGATTGTTGATGTATTTTGTTTGTACTATTGTTAAATTTTGGGTTGATGTTTTGTAATTGTTTATGCAACTTGTATTGGTAATACATATTGATGTGAGCATGTAGGTATGGTTCTAATGTGTGTGGCTTGTGTGGGACCCAACTAGGTTGCAATCAATAGGATCCAAAAGGATCAATTTTCGACCTTCTCCAAATCCATCAATTTTCTTAGTTTCATGTCTATGGTGTTTTGTTTTGTCAATGTGAAATTGAGGTTATGTTCATGATGTTTTTTTAAAATTTAGGTTTTCGTTGTTGAGGTCTTATTTCCAAGCTCACCAATTTGCCAAAAGCTCCAATGCAACCTACAAATGCTTGCCACATTTCATGCCTTTCCATCTATTTGATTGTCAAATAAACTGTCCCTTAAAACATGGTTTCACCAATGTATGTTATCACTTCTTTTTTAACATCATTGCCCATATTTAATTACTTAAGTGCTTAAGTCATTAAAATGCACGCCTTAATCTGGTGGGCTTACCCTTGGCATTTCCAACGTGCCATCACTCCCTTTGCATTAAATTTTTTGAAGCCATTTAATACACCTTGGATTTCTGGAAAAAAAACATTACCTCAAGGTCAGATTTTACAGTTATATTATTTTTAGTGTGTATGTAAGTTCAATGGAAACTTTTGACAATTCAATGAGTGCAATAGATGTAAATAAATGTTAGTTAATTACTTACAAAACTGTTGTGGAATTTAAAGCCATTTTAGATTAAGTGCAGGGTCTAATGAAATAGAACAATCTTATTGAACGAGAGCCATAAATTGGACCCACAGCCATCATAGGAAGGTCCAAGACCAAAAAGTGACAAATTGAGGCTAAACCTACATGGCACCATTTTGGAGGGAAAATCAATTGGTTCAGACAGCAAAATGAGCTCAGGATTTGGAGAATCAAGATGCAAGCTAGGCTCCAAGGCATGGTCCAACTCAAGGATTCAATTTGTTTCAAATGAGTCCAAATTGGTTCCTAGGAATTTGAACCCTGAACCCCCCCCCCCCCCAAATCCAAAGTGGGCCTGAGTCGTCAATGGAAATCCAATCCTTACAGATGGACCTACTTCCTTGATGATCAAGACTCAGTACTAGCAGCCCTTTTTTAATTGATGCAATTTTGTCCAAAAAAAATTCAAAATAAAAAAGTGAAGTGATTTTGGGTGTTTTCAATTGCCAGAGGTGAGGAAAAAAACAAGTAAAAATCAACAGATTTCTATATTTGGTTTTCAGTGTCTAGCCAAAAATATAGAAATATGATTAAATTTTTTAATTTCATATATGGTTTATAGCCAGATTGGCTAAATCTTCCCAGGGATGATCCCCATTTTTTCAACATCTTCCTATGCATGATGGCCACCTTGGCTAAAATTCAAGTTCCAAAAAAACCAATGTTCAATAGTTGCACCTGATAGGCTAGCGATTGAGTCACCGAATGAAAACTCCATTTGGTGCGCTCCAGCTTTTTTCTACTGCGGAAATTTCGTCAAGAAGAAAAAATATATAAAATCAGAAAATTTGAAAATGAAGTGATTTTCAATCTCCAAAATTGAGAAAAAAAATAATAATCGTCAAATTTCTACAGTTAGTTTTCTGTATGTAGCCATGAATGTAAACTGTTGATTAACAAAATGTGTACTTCATATTTGGTTGTTAACCATATTTGGCTAAATCTTCACAGGGGCTGATCGCTACATTTAGAAATTCCTAAAAGAACACTCCGCTTGACTGAATTCCTTGAAGAATATTCCAGTTTCTCGTTGAGGGGGGCGTTCCGGCCGGGATTCATGCGTGGTGTACGAATGAATGTCCTGGTGTCACTAGTGATCCTGTCGCTACTCAGTACTTACCGCCAAAAACAAAATTGCTCTATCGATTTGAGCGATTAATCTCCCCCGAGCAAACGCCTAATTATAACTATTTACTGGACAACAATTAACCACAGAATCTGTGATCACAACAACATAATGGAAAGATGTCCTCAGGCACACATGATCGATCGGGACGACCGATAGACTGACTGCAGCAGATCAAGCTTCAGTCAACTCATGATTAATGCGATGTTCATTCTAGTGGTTGAGAAGCTGCTGGAGGAGCCAACTTCGAACAACAGTTTTAGGACAGGCTCCTCAAACATAGGCACCAAATGAGGGGAATTACGGAGAGAGAGAGTGAGAGAGAGGATAGATGGGGCCCTGGATGAAATGGGAACTGAGAAGAAAAAGGGGTCCTCATGATGCCAGGGACCACCACCACCCAAGTACTCATGGCGTGGTTGATCACGAAAGGATAGAATGGCTTACAGTATATACGCATGATGGCCTCCGTGCGTGCGTGCACTAGTAGTAAACGTGTTATGAGCGGCAACAAAAGAAAGAAAGAAAGCTAGCTAGGATGAACCTCGAAAAAGAAACGAAAGGGACAAACTCAGAAGTCCTGTTGAATAAACTAGTCTAGTCCCAGAGGCGACTTCAACAACAAGGTGGGTGCAGTGGACGGTATGACTCGATCAACGCGAGGAGGGACAGAGGGTACAGTAGCTGGGTAACGACAAGCTGCAGTGCTAGTAGCTAGCTAGTTACTGGGTAGCAGCTCGAGGGAAGGGTGGAAGGTGCGGGGGAAAAGGTGAGGTAGCTCAATTGGGGGCAGCAGCAGCTGCAGAAATTACGTCTGCTGCGGGAATTCTTCCAGCCTAGGTTATAGGAAAATCAAATTGGGTCACAGTGTTTGCACGGATGATCGCAGGAGCAGTGGCTTGGAATTTCAAGCTGTGAAACAAAAGTGGATTAAAGAAGATCGAATGCAGCAAAGAAATTGACGGGGGTAGGGGGGGGAATCGGAGCTGATGTGCACTTCCATGACTGCCCACCAGCTCCATGCGCATGCGGCGCAAATCCTCCGGCTCAGCGGTGGCTGTGATGATATACATCCTATAACTAATGCTGCAGTGATTACCTTGCAGAAAAACTCGCCTGCTGCAGATTCGCCTGGTAGTGGTGATCAGTACAGCAATGTCGGCGATCATCCCAGCCATGACTCCCTGCAGCTGGCTGCCACTCCAGCGAACTCGGGCGGCAACAACAAGCGCAGGCGACGGCCTGCGGGGACACCTGGTACGCGGCTACTATCACCAGCATATAGATAATTCCAAGTTTTCTTAATTAAGAAGCAGCTTCTTGCGCCTGCAGTTAAATTATATCTTCTAAGTTTTCTATAGCCAGACTCGATGGTCACCGCGAGAGCATTCGTCCTGAGATGCATTGAATCTCGTGCTGTATCCTCAGCTAGCTGGCTCTCACGGACGTCGTTCTCGAGTCCTCCACTTCCTTTTGCCATGTTGTCCGAAGGTTCAAGCTGGAACCGACATATGTCTCACATATGTGACATGTGGTTTTAGTTCTCACGGGCGCCAGACCTTAGTTTCAGCCTAGTATTAGTTCATCACCCAGCTGTAAGATGACTGTGAGCACAGGTAGTTGAAAAAAAATAATGGGAAGCTGCTCTGATCACACAGCAACATGATGGAAAGATGTCCTAATACCTATGCATCTGCCCCAGAAAGTGCTACTTACCTGTAATTATTTCGCACGAAGAGTCAGTCTAGACCAAGTTACGATGTGTCTTCTTCCTCGTCGAGCAGTGGACAACTTGTAAAAGGAAACGACATCATACATACATGTGTGAACTCTTGTACTTCCAATTGTAAAAGATTTCAAATTGTTGTTCAAGCGAAACTTAGGAAGCACGTATCATTTACATTGTTTCCTAGGAAGCTTGTTATATTCAGTCCAAAACTGTTCTTGAAGCTCTTTGCCAGTCACATGAGCCTTATCCGTGGATTAGACTCGAGATTCGTCGAAGGGAGAGGTTAAGTTCGACAGTTCTAAAGTTCATGGTGTCATTTCTATGCTTCGTTATAGACAAAGCGTTCAAAAATAATACTGCTTGCTCTTCTGTCACTATAGACTCTAAATGCAGCAATCTCCAAGCTGTAGGTAAGCTGTGTCTAGTGTTCGGCTTCTAATGGGGAGTAGTATTCAGGAGCAGCAGCCCTAACATAGTGGGGGAGTACTCGGAAGCACCAGACCTGCTTCTGTAATGCCCAACTGCTACTAAAGAGTACACAAGAAACAGGACTCAGACCTTGATTTTCAAGGATTTCAATATCCCTAATTGAAAATCGAAGCTTTAACTTTCATGGCAATCTATTGCTCTCTCTCACACACAATCTGTGTACTAGATGCGTAGCTCCAGAATTTTGAGGTTCAGAGAGTGGCCACTTGGAGAGAGTGCAGGCGTCTTAAACTGTGCAATATTCACATGAATTCATTCTTGCTGCAAGCAAACGTCTTGGCTGGAATGTTCAAGTGCAAACAGCCGCGCTAGAGACGCTCCCTGTTTGGGTGATCATGAGTCCAGGACTCCAAATTCCTATATCGTAATAAGAATGGTCAGTCATGACTGAAAGATCTTCAGGTCCTAACTTTGCAACAGCTTCACGACGACTAAAGCGCATTAGAATCACAAGCTAAGTTCTATTTCGATTTTGTACACCACCTAAGGATGGGCGTAGACGTTATAAATGCAAGCTCTGTGCAGCTTCCCATTGCTTACATATCCGAACTGCTGCCAATTACTATTGTGCAACTTTCAAGAATCTTCCGTGTCGCGCAATAGTGAGTGGCGTCGTGAGCTGCATGTTATAAGCTGTACTGATTGTGGTTCCAGCTAAAAAATTGCTCGCTCGGATTAAGGCGGAGAGTAAGATTTCAAGGCAAAGTCTCTGAAAGTGTAGTCTTGCGGGATACGCGGGCAAGAGTAGATGAGCAGCGGATTGATCAGCAGGCGCGTTGACTTACGCGGTCAGAATGATGATGGCAAAATATCATAATTTTGCAGATCCAGATGCGGAAGTGGTGGCCCTGTCTCCAAAAACGTTGATGGAATCGGACAGATTTATCTGTGAAATTTGCAATCAGGGCTTCCAACGGGATCAGAACCTGCAGATGCACAGACGACGCCACAAGGTAACTGGTTCAATCCTGTGTCTCGACTGGATTCATATTGCAGTTCTAAGTAGCTGCTGGAAGTTTCTCAGGATCTGCATCAGGCTGCAGTATAAGTCTCGTCCAGTTGCAGCACGAATGTTGATGCACCCTAGTGCAGGTCTGATATAATTGTTTTCGTGATTGGCATGCTGCAGGTACCATGGAAGCTGCTCAAGAACACCAGCAGCAGCAGGTTAGCTACCCACAAGAAGCGTGTGTATGTTTGCCCGGAGCTAACGTGCTTGCACCACGAGCCACAACATGCACTAGGCGATCTAGTTGGTATCAAGAAACACTTCCGGAGGAAGCACTGCAGCAAGGAGCAATGGATATGTGACAGGTGCTCCAAAGGTTATGCTGTGCAATCGGATTACAAAGCCCACTTGAAAACCTGTGGCACACGCGGTCATTGTTGTGAGTGCGGAAGGGTATTCTCAAGGTACGTACGAACTTCGTGATTACTAGATCAGCATGTTGCGAAACCCATATTTTCGATCATCTGCAACTCATATTATACTGCAGAAGTCTTGATTATTCAAAGGATTGCATGCAGCTAACAATCTAGAGATTGATGGATATTCATCTTGATGGGTGCAATAGGGTAGAGAGTTTCATTGAGCACCAGGATAGCTGCAGTGCAGCTGCCGAAGTACAGAAGGGTACTAACATGCGAAGTGGAAGTGGAAAGAAGCTGTCGATCACCTTGCAGCAGCGGCGCAGTACTCTGATGACTACTCGCGGCAGAAATGGTGTATCTAGCACTGACATCACTAGTCCCAGCCGTGAATCCAGAGACACAGGTATTGTTCCATTTGCGAACTCCGCCAGCATCGAGTCAGACAATACAGCTGCAGCTCGCGGTTCCGCGGATTCCTCCACATTTATGAATGAGCAAGTCATGACTCGTACTACCAGCAGCTGCTGTAGGTTCGATCAGAGTTCTAATCATAATATTACGGGGAGCAGTAATGTGATTCCCACCTGGGTTCTGGAACGACGCAGTGAATTGCAGCAGCTCCTACCACTTCCCGGGATTGATCAGGTCCAGTCGAGACTGCAGGAATCGTATAATAATGCGGACGTCACATTAGCATCTAGCACCGTGGAGCAGGCCGGGCATGATATGCAACTGCAAGCTTTAGCTTCCCATAACTTCTTAGCTCGTTGTAGCACTAAAAACTCGGCAATATGCCCGGAAGTCATCTCGAACTTCACCAGAGATTGCAGATCTCTAGTGCGTCCCGTGAGCTCCGACAGCTGCTGCGTGGTCGTCGATGTACCTTCACTGCAGTTGACGATTGGCCACTTTAGTGAGTCTCCTCGAGATCCTCAGATGATATCGACAAGTGATCGCAGATCTAAGTACGTGATTGTCGATGCTGCTGGGAGTAGGGACACAAAACCCAATCCAAAAGCAGACGTTGATCAGACTAGATCACTACATGGTGTTGCAATGTCAGACTATCAACTGCAGACGGTGCAAGAAGCAAATCCGGATGCTGAAGCAGCAGCATCTGGTGATCATCATGCAGCACTCATAATGCAGAGGGCCGCTTCCAACAAAGGAATCGGCGAAGACTTGGCTCTCATGTCGACCTTCCCTGCAATAACTGCTTCACTGCCCCCGCGTCAAACAGCGCAGGATTCAGGACCAGCTGCAGGGGTGCCTGATCACAATAGCGGTCCCGACGTTATAGACAAGCATATTGCAAAATGTGCAGATCACCACCAGCAGGAGGTGATCTCCCAATCCGAGTTGCCAATTGTGGCGCGTACGTCACGCATCGAAGGGGCTTTGACAAGGCAAAAGGAGTTAGCTGCGACTACTTGCGCTGAAGCAAACAAGGCGAGAGAACAGGTGAGATCAGCAGTGTATCTATATCCGTGTCTCCCTCTTCCTTGTGCTTCTAACTTAGGGTCTCTTTCGATTAGGCTGCTATGATCACAACACACTGTGTGCAACTGTGTGTGACTGACTCACAGTTCTCACACCTCTTGCAACTGGTCAATGCTTGACCGTAAAGCTGCGACATGACTGTGAGCACAGCTAGCTACAAAAACATAATGAAAAGCACATAATGGAAAGCCAGTATGATCACAAAATATGTGATCACAGCATAGCAATACAAAGATGTCCTTATTAGGCATCTGTGAAGTACTAGCTACTCTTGATTATCCAGTTATGACCAGTGACGCTATGGTGATCGGTGGATAACTCATCCAGGCGAGGACGGAAATGAAGTTGGCGTTGTCAGACCTGGCTGCAGCGAGGCGAACCAAGGAACAGGCCCGCCTGGAAAGCACTGAAGCGGAAAACGAAATCGCAAGAGCAGAACTCATAAAGCACCAAGCTCGAGAGCAGCTTCAGCAAGCCTCGGCTGAGAAAGCATTCGCAGAACACGCCCGGGACGTGGCCAAACGACAGAAGGATATGGCAGAAACCGAGCTCGCAGATGCTAAAAGAATGCGGGAGCGGGCTCAAGCTGAGATCGACAAATCACGACTTCTTCAACTCAAGGCGCGATCATCCCGCGATGATCAATGCAGCCCCGGCGCCGTGAATGCGATCACTAGGCTCATGAGCTCTCCGCGTGATCATCATAACTTACAAAATTCGACTGAAATTTGTCAAGTATGCAAATCAGAGTCGGCCGTGGGAAGCGACTTGACTTTGGGACTGCACCAGACAAACCGCGGTAATACACCGATACGTCCTTCTAGCGCCGTTAATGCTTCCCGGCCTGTACCACCCGATCACAAGATTCGCGTCACACAAACTGCTTCGCACGAAATCAGCAGTACATCAGCAGCAGGTCTTGTAAGCTATTCTAAACGTGGGGAAAGTATTAAGGTGCGCCTGGAGGACGCCACTTGTAGTGACAAGTCACAATTGGTGCTTGAGCAATCCCACGGTATAAACTGATGTTTCACCGGTAGAGTTGTGAGATGATTGTGAGCACAACTAGTTGAAAGAGCTTAATGGAAAGAGAGCAGCCTAATGGAGAGATGTCGTTATTCCACACGTCGCAGATAGTGGATCGTTGTGAGCATGCAAGCGGTTGGGCAGCTAGTCTAGCACTAATTATTGCAGGAGACGGCACATCTTTTTGTCCTGGGCATTTAGATGCCAATAGTATTGCGCCGCTCACTGTTGCAATTACGTTTGCTACTAGAGCCTAAAGCTCCAGGTCCTTTGAATCCTAGAAGCAGAAATGACGGTTCGCAATTTGGAAGCTAGATCGAGGAGGACACAATCAGCTGCAGCTTGATCTAGTTACTACGCAATCACCACGAGCAGGTGGCTTATCTAGATCCGTTCTTGTCAATTACCCTCACCAACGCCAGATTACGAGTCCCGGCCCGTCGGCGAGACACAGTTAAATCTAGGACATGAAATGCTGACTCAATCTTTTAATGCAAATTTAATGTCTAGAGCCAGCAGCAGGTCAGGATGTTATTGTCAGTGGACTCGGTGCCTGCAGGGAATTTGGGTTTCTACTGTAGGAGCTAGACTAGAGCTAGCTAGGGATGTGGTCTAGTTTTGATCGAGTGCTCGACCATGTGCACAGTTACACTTCGTGAACACATTCAAGTTTCGTTATCTAGTTCGGACTTTGATTAAGAGTTCCAAAGTTCTAGATTAAGAACCTGCTTGTTCTGATCCTAGTCGACGTTCAACGTCTTTCTCGACTCTGATGAGCACAAAGAACACAAATTATTAGTCTGATCAGATTATCACAGACACTCCACGAATCCACATAGCAATTTGTATATATACAGATCGCATGATGCACTCATGATCATAGAGTTCAGACCTATAACTAATCCCGCTATTACAAGTAGTTACTTCCCACATTTCACATTTTGAGTTGAATATCACAAGTTGCAAAACACAATTCTGCTTAGTAGATAATGTAAACTTGTGCAATAATAGGACGTTTGAATTGCAGATTTATTTATTACTGATAGGATGGATAATGCTAGCACTCGTACATATGGTTTTGTGCGTATTTATGTATATATATATATATATGTCTTGTGGGTCAAGTAAGTAATTAATGTCTTCTGATTTATCTCTTCTGAGTTACAAGATTGCTAACAAACTGATAACTAGATCAAGGGCAGACTTAAATGAACATAAGTGGGTGAGCTGTTAAAGCTGAGACAGCTAGTTATGTTTGACGTGCTGCAAAGGTTTTTAGGTAGATACATCCGTTGTCATGTGCACTAATATTAATGTGTACAACTATCACCCTGTCATCACCTTCATAACACATTAATACCCTAAATGATACATCACATCATCATCACCTCTAGTTGAAAAATAGATTACCACATGCATATATTCAAATGAACCTTTGAAAATGCATTAGACAGGTCACTGTTAGCAAATCTTAACGTCTCATTTGACTATCTGCTTACTTTCCTTTCAGCACTAACATTCTCCCTTGCATGTTTGAACCTTCTCACTATGAAAGAAGTAAAACCTATGGTGTGATCTACCCATGTCGTCCAGTTATATTTTATAATAATTTATTATTGAGTGGGAGCATGATAAAGTGGACCAAAGGCCAAAGAAAAAAAGAAAAAAAAAGGAAAACAAAAGTCTGCAAGTCTCACTGATCAACATTGATCTGCTTTGAAAATTGTTGAAGAGTCGACTTTGCTCATAAGAGACCCCAAGAAAAGCACTCACTAGCCCTAAAGCTCCAACTAGCAATAAAGCACCCACATATGGGCAAGTGGGCCCTCAAAGAACCTCAAAGAAAGAAGGTTCCTGATCATTTATTTTTCCCAATTTTTGGGGGAAATTTTTGTAAGAGAAAATTAAGCCACCCATAATGAGGCCAACCCTTGCATAGAAAACTAGTCAAATTGCCCATTTGGGGATTCTTCATCTCCAAAGCCTAAGGAAGGGACCTAATTTCGAGCCCTTCTCCTGTGTGAAGAATTTACAATTAGAAAATAAACTCTGGAAATGGGACCTATTTGGAGTCCTCCTGTGTAAAAAAACATATTTAAAAAATTTGATGTAGCGACCTGTTTTGGAGCCCTTCTACTATGTGAAGAAAATAATTTTAAAAATTCCATTTTTTGTTCAAAACAAGTAATCTTACAATTTGTAAGCTTGACCCTATTCCAGACAAGAATGTTGAGGATTTTATGTACTATAGAACAGGCTGAATAGGGTACATTCCACCTGTTCTCTTCAGTGGTAATGGGTTCTCCTGAGGCTTGTCCCAAAGTGTAACATGTTTTTCACCATTCACGTTTGAAATGATTTTATTAATCATCAATTTGCATTAAAATTAACACCAACAGCACAAAAATTAAAGCCAGTAAACGGCTGCCCATCCCACCTAAGAAAACACATGTAAAAGTGCCTAACTGGTAACAAAATTTGAAAATTTGAAAACTTGAATTTCATGAACGGCATAATAAAATGTGAAAATTTTGTGATTTTTTACCTTAAGAGAAGCATTATAACTGCTCTAAGTGGGCACCCATTGCAATTACATCAGTTGTAAAGAACATGTGTTTATGAAAAATTGGCAAGCACTTGCAATTTTCATCTTTAAGTCATGAATCAATTGTGCAGCAGGCATCCCTGAATTCATTACATTGGTTTCCATTTGGAAATGAGCATGGCCATTTTGTAACCTAAATCATCTCATCCTTTTCCTCTCAAATATGGAACTCCCTGGACAATGGTCATAATGTTGTAGGGTAAATTGACCCATCATTGATCACCTGCCTATGACCGAACCTTTGGCAGATTGTTCTCAATTCTTCATTTCGATTGATCTGCATTTTCAGTGATTTAAAATGTTATAGGAGCACCTTCTCAAGCTTTACAAATTATCTTTGAAATGCAAAGCCAAGTGACCAGACAAAAAAGAGCAGTAAAAAAATTACATTTTCTTAATTGCAAAAGGAGTTTTTTTTATAAAAATAATTCATTTTGATCCCCCCTACTTTCAAACCTCATAACTTTCTTATTTCTTATTCATTTAAATGATTTAATGCGTTATATGAGCATCACCTGAAGCTTTACAAATCATCTTGGATCTTTAATAGCAATAGAGTAACATACAAGGAATTTTTTGAGTGCTTAGGAATCGACCTTTGTAGTGTTCGGTTTTAGACAATTTTTAGCGCGCCAAATATGCGAATAGGAAGGGTTCAAGTTTTGTTTGGACACCAGAAATAACAGAGCCCTCCCCTTGGATCTGGCTTGCCCTGAGCACTTGAGTGTTCAGTCACTGGCTCATTTACCCTAGAATTAGAAATATATATGCACACGAGAAAAACCTTGGGTTCTTCTGGAGAATTTGAGCATCTGCAAAAACCTGGCTAAAAAAAATCTTAGTTATAGACGACTAATCTTAGGTTAGAATGTGATCTAAAAAATCTTAATTATAGACGACTATTTTCATGATCATTTTGTTTCACAAAGGTCCCCTTTTTTTGCATGTCAATGTAGGCCCAAATGTTTTTTTTCCCTTGGATTTTAGGAAGAAATTAATGACACTCCATCAGTGGGTTTGTTTTTTCGTTTGTGCTGTAGTGGAAGTGACAGTCATCCACAAAAACATTCAGTCAAATTTAACTATAAACTAGTTATGAAAGTCGAAAAAATTCAGAAGCCTTGTTTATTTTTAACAACCCAGTAGAAAATTTTATAGAAACCTGGAAAACTTTCTATTTCAGAATCATACAAGCATTATTCATTTGAAAGTACAACAATATGTGTGGTAATTGGTAGTTGCATTAATATGAACAGAGAATGAGCCCAATACAACAAACTACCATTGATATTATGACATTCTGACAATGGGCATATAGAATTGCCATAGATCACTATACCAGAAAATTAAATATTTCTCCAAAAAAACAATAATTTACCTCATCATGTTATCTTTTCACAACCTTATGTATTTGCCAATTAGTAAAGGAATGTTGACAGCAGGCCCAAGATGGCCAGTCGTCTATGGGAGGATATTTGCAAACATGTATAAAATGGACCTATTTGATATATTTACATATACACAATGCACATCCTCCCTCTTAAGGAAAATAATCATAATTACTCACTTCTGAAATTTCTAAAGGTGTAAAATTTTGAATTAACCCTGTCTATCATCTATTCTCAATGACAAAGAATGTGTATTGTTTCTTGAATTTGCAACAACCTGATAACAGAAAATGGAGTTCGGAATGTTCCTGCTTGCAAAAAGTGCAGAGACAACAGAGATAATATCACTTCAAATAACATGAGATTTAAGAAAAGCTATACACTGTAAAAAAAAAAAAAAACTATATAAACACCACTGGTATGAATGAAATGCCCATAAATACAGTGGAGGACACAAGAAACTAGTGGCTAGCATCCAAAATATCAGAAGCCTTTTGGTCCACAGTTAAGCATTCACCAATTTCTTTATATCCTTCTGCACATTCAAAAGAGGTAAAGACCCATCATCAACAACATGTCAAACTAAGTCCCCCTTTTCACTTTCAAAGGTTTAGGGTTTAGGGTTTAGACTAGAAAATTGAATGCAAGAACATGAACTCACACCTACAAAAACAGGCATGGATTTTAAATGAAATCACCTCAATCTTAGATGGAGAAGTAGTAGGCGCATATCGTTCCACCACTTTCCCATTCTTGTCAACCAAGAATTTAGCAAAGTTCCATTTGATACTGTCACCAAAGAGTCCTCCTCCCTTTTGTGACTTCAAATACTTGTACAGGGGCGCCTGATTGTGCCCATTCACATCAATCTACCAAATCCCACCAACAGAAGGTCATATATTTTACTCTTATTTCACACACCAGACTCCACAAACCCGTCCATCAAACAAGAATATTAAGAATTTGTATTTGAAGACTTGACATGGTTATACTTACACAACACTCATGTTTCAGGACTTGGATGCTTCCTTTACAGAATTATGACTTTCTGATTTGAATAACTCTTTAGGTATATTGAACCAAGCCTTCAATATAAAGCCTTGCGTTTTTTAAGGCAAAAAACATGGCAAAGTAGTATTATTGTACCTTATCAAAGAGTGGAAACTCAGCCTTAAACCTGGTGCATGCAAACTCCTTAATTTGTTCATTTGAGCCGGGCTCTTGACCTGCAAACTGGTTGGATGGAAATCCCAGAATTTCAAAGTCTGCAAAAGAATACAGCATCATCCACATGTCATTTCATTAGTTCACTTCACCTTTGCACTGATGTAACCCAAAGAATTACAAATACAGGTGATAACAAGAGTCTTGATCAACTTCCAAACTTTTGAGAAAAACCTCTATCCAAGTTTCTACCAGTGTTGGACCGGTATATAGGCCTAAGCCTGGTATCAACATTGGTATCAAGGACCCTACCAGGCTGTTATGAACTCAGGAAATATCCACCTTATACCTGCACCAGCCTGGTAGGGATCTGAGGAAATACCAGGTATATATGCATATACCTGCCTTATACGAATTTCAATACCAGGTTTATAACTGCCTCATACCAGGCAAAAATCAGTCTTGGACCCAATACCAGGGCCAGGTCAGTATGAAATTGAAACAGGAACCAAATACCAAGACCAGGCTTTCTTAAAAGTACCCCATACAAGGACCAGACTGATAAGTTCAAAACTCAATACCAGTCCAGCACTTGTTTCTACTGCTGGGAGAAACCAGCTGCAAAAATTCAGTCAAACATTTAAGGGAAAGAGCTCATACCACTCCCTTTATACTGGTTGTACAAATCTGTGAGCTCCTTGTAGTTGCTTTGTGTCAACCCACTGTAATTCAGCCCATTCCAAACCCATCCCATGCAAGCATATTGTAAGCAAAATACAACCAAATCCTTCAGAAAATGATGAGCCCAAAAACTGGAGAACCAGACAAAGAAACATCAAAAAGTGTAATTGGAAACCCTAAAACCTAAACCCTGAACTGTGGTCGTTCCAAAATGCTTCCTGAACTCGTGGTTCCAATGTTGTGATGCAAAGATAGGGACAGAACCCATCAAAGGTTTTGCCATCATGGCGCTTGTCATTCAGAAAGAGAGAGATAGAACCCATCAAAGATTTTGCCATTATCAAGCTTGTGATACAAAGAGAGAGAATCCATCAAAGGTTCTGGACATCATGCAAAGGAGCCACATACACATGGTTATTAAGTGAGATGAAGTTGAAGGACTGTTGTTACCAACCATTGAGATGCGACATTAACAATGAGAAGAACCTTGCCCTTGTATGTACTGAGAGAAACATCATTCCCATCAATGTCCTGTTACACAAATACCACAACCCAATTATGTCAAAAATAATTTAATGCACTCACAAAATCTCTAATTAATTATCTAGTGATCTCAAGAAGCTGAATAATCTGAATTCAGAAGCTCCAGAATCAGATCTCCTAAACCCTAAACCCTAAAGAGAAGCTCCTTCACATAATAACATGTCTAGCACACAAAGTTGACAAGATTTGCATGAGCCTGAATTGCAGCCTGCAAGTCTGATATGGTGTGAGAGTCGAGAGAACTTACCTTGACAACGAAATCATAGATACTCTGGACTTCAGCAGGCGAACTCATGATTGAAGACGAAACTCTTCTCACACAGAGAATTGGACAAAAATACCACAAAAAAATAGCTAATAAGAGAAGATCAAGATCCGTGCGGGGGAGGTGTGAAGATGTGAGCTTAGTCGAGACCCAGACGCACAAAAGAAAGAAACGGTTTGCAAGTTGAAAAAAACAAGATATCAGATATTAGGTGTAAAGCGGCAGCAGAGAGAGAGAGACAGAGACAGAGAGATGGAGACACGACTGAAAAGATCGATCACTTGCTTGTGATTGTTGCTGATGATGCTGCTGCGATTTATGCAGGTTTGTTTCCAATATATTTACTTACGAGGGAAATTTCCGATGAAGATGATGGGTCAAGATGCAGATGGGTTTGGTCGTCCTTTGATTGGTCGACATACAACAACGTCACTCGCTTTTTTTCCGCCTTGCTTTCGTGAGTTTCTTGCGTTGAGGGTCAAGACAAAGAAAAACAACAAAATGGGTGGCCGGCAGAAGGGCACAGGAAAGAAAGGAATCTGTAGATTCGAGTGCGGGTGCTCTGGGCTACAGTTGCCGCTGCTGCTACAACAACAATTTTCGATTCTTCTTGAACCGCAACTCTTGATCTTCACGTCTCAGCGATTCTCGATGTTTCTTTACTGCACTTTGGCAGCTGTCATTTCCCTTGTGGGATCCACCAGCAGTAGAGCACGCAGCTGCCGCAGCGACAACAGCGAAGTCACGACAAATCTCTGCTTTCACACAGCAACAGCCACAATTCTGCTTTCACACCACACGACTAACTTTCTGCTTTCACACACCAACAGTTTCACACCGCAACACCTACCTTTCTCCTTTCACACCAGAACAACAGCCAGATTTTCAATAGACCTTGGGAGGACCTTGCTGAGACTTGACAGAATGGCTGTTAGCCAGGGCTGACCAATGGCCATTAGGAGGACTTGGCCAGCTGACCAGTGGTGGGACGTGGCCGTAAGCTTGGGTCTGATCAATGGTGATTGGGAGACCATTGGGAGGATCAGCTGGCTAAGGGGGTGCCAAGTGGTCATTGTAGGCCGATTCTGATCAATGGCCATTATCTGATGGAATTGGCACTTCGAAATGATTCTGTTTGCCACATTATTTAATTAAGAGCTTTTTTTGTAGACTATTAACTATTAGACCTTGTGATGTTTTAGGATTGTGCTGGTCCTATGTGTAGGATAAAGCCATAGGGTGAGGGGCATTGTAAATGTTAAATTTGGACTCAGAGACCCTGATTCAGTCTTACCATGAGATATTTACCATGGTCAAAAGCAACATTTTAAAAAAATTGGGATTTTTACCATGGTACAAGTACAAGTGCTGGTTCACCCTCTGTTTTTAGAACATCCCTCACCATCAGGTTTTACCCATTGTAAAGTACAAGGTGAGGGTTATCATGAACCTAACCATAGGTAGATCACAAGGCATATAGGATGGGGATGGTTCTAACACCTGCTCCTCTTGAGCGTAAGATCTCTCTCAATCTTAGGGATTTCAGGTGCATTCACACTTAATGTTAAAGTCAGTGTTAAGTGAAAATCTAGGTGGCATCTTGGGTGGTACCCAATGTTAAATGAATGATTGTTTAATATTTAAGTGAATGTTAACTTAACATAAAATCTTCATGGTAATTAGGTTTAGGTTCTAAATGACTAGCTTGGTCTTAAGGGACTTAATACTAGAGTCCTTAACACCAAGTGTGAATGCACCTGAAGTAGATGTAACTGGTTTCATGGGGATTAGGCTGGCATGGCAGCATAGGAGTGCCTAGCCAGGAGTCAGTTTCAACTGATAACCCCACCCTCTTCACACATGTGGACGGCACTTCCTCCATGTGATATTCTTTGTCTACTATGTCCCATCACCGGACATCTTAGTATGCATGCTGGAGCCGTTCTGAAAACCAGTTACATCTCATAACCAGCAAGAGCAACTGAGTTACCAAACATAGTCTCAGCATACATGCCTCAACTACAAATAACACAGTTGCTCTCATCAGTTACCTAATACATAATAAAGTTATCTATAAAGTTGGGCAAACATGGTGTCAAAAGCGTGCCAGTGCTCGCCCAATTCACAGGATGGGATCAAGACTACAGCACAACAAAAAAAAGTATGCCCAACGACGCCCCAAACCCAAAATACCTCCTTGACTTCATGCTAAGTTTCTTGCCCATGTGTTGAAGTCCAAAACGAAGGTAGAGCTAAAATGAGCTCCTTATCATGTGGAGTTCTTCTAGTTTTGACTTCCCTATCTCACATAAACTTCTTTTTGTTTTTTCTTCATGTCATTGTTTTCTTCTTCCTTGAGTGTTGATGCTAGTTGCAAAAGAGGACTTTGTGCCTAGTCTAGAATTCGCATGTTGGGTGAAGAAGGCAAAACTCCTTGTTTTTTTTCATTTTGTTGCTCTTTCTGTCCTTAAGTGTTGATCTTAACTGTGAAAGAGGAGTTCACAACCAATTTAAAGTTTACATGTTGGGAAGAAAAGGTTGCATTTTATTGGAGACCAACGCAAGCCTAAAAGAGCTTTTATTGGAAACCAACAATGCACTCAAGAGTTCACATGAAAGGCAAGAAGTTTCAAGCTTCACAACACCCCATTTTTGCAAGTTTTTTTTGAAGGTGAGGTTTAACCCTAACTTAGGAGACAGGAGTTTTATTCCAATCGGTTTGCCCAAAGTTCAACTCTAGGGTATATAAAGTGAAAACGTCAATCACAGGGGCTCACGTTTGTTTCTATTTTGGGACCAGGGGTCCAAAGAGGTGCTTCTATGTATCTGGGACTGCCCAATGTTCCAAAAAAGAAACTTGATGATGAGCCAATCAATATGGCTCCTTCAAAAATTAAATTAAATTGTGAGCACAGCCAAGAACTAAGTAATACACCCAATCACACTATGTCCCACTCAAAGCAAAGTTTTGCAAACTTGGTAAAGTCCTTAATACCCACAGTGAGCCCTGTGTGAACCAGGCTAGAGTCAATTGAACAGATGCATTCTTGGAGCTGCATTTCCCATTATTTTGTTTACCATATTTCAAAGAATCTTTCAAAATCGGCAAGTTCCTCCAAAGTATGTGACGATTGTAGAAAATGGGTAAGTCATAAAGTCCTCAATGTACATTAATTGCAAAAAATCGATAAAGTCCTCAATAGACCCAATGAGACTGTACGAAAAGTCGTAAAGCATTGTCATTTTAATTTTTTTTAATTTTTATCCCTCATTGGGTTGAAAGAATTTAGGTTGTTGATGTTGTAATGATGTTGCAAGAACAATAATTTATACAATTCAAAAGATCTGCTGATAAATGTTTCTATACATAAATTTCTCGTCAATGAACACTAAAAGCAAAGTTTTGCAAAATCAATAGCCCGAGTCAGGATTGTACAAAATAGTAAGTCATAAACTTCTCCTCAATGTGCTAACACTAAAGGCAAAGCTTTGCAAAATTGGTAAGGTCCTCCAGGGCTAATAGCCTGGTACAAAATGGGTGAACAGTATGTGAAAACCAGTGTTGGATGGTAAGTCTTTTACCCTGATATTCCTGTTGGTAAACCATCAGTGTACATGTATGCCTTCCTTGCCCACTAAATATTTTTCTGCTACCCTCCTTCTAATTACCCTATCCAGCTGATGAATATTTTGAATTTGCCATGTCTTTAGTCTTGACCAGAGTGAGCTAGCACCCACGCTGGTACCTTCACTTTGAGTGAGGCCTCTCAACAGTCCTTTAAGCCCAAACAAGAGCTCTTGGGCCTGCGGGCCTGGCTAGTGGGTGGAGGCAGCCTATGGGATAGGTGATATAATTGATTGGTTGGTTTTTTACAAAGGAGGTTTTTTTAAAAACTCAGTCCATTAAAGTGGATTGTTACACAACAAGCAAATTAATTTTTTATTTTAAAAATTAACGTTTGTTTATAAATTAATAGGAAATTTTATTGAACTTATGGAAAAGCAACAAGAGTAGTTTACACAAAGATGGAATGAATTGGACTATAAAATGAGAGTAATTGAATCTGGAAATATAGAAAGCAAATTAGACAAAGTGTATATACATTGATAAAAAAATGTTACAACATGTTTCGACGACAAAATCATCAGTACTTGTAGTCCAACAAGAGGGTGCTTCTTAGGTTATTGTAGTCTTTGGGTCCGATAGCCTATAGGGTGGGATATGTTTATGTTCAACTCTATCAACTTGGTATTTATGAAAATTATTAAAGATCACATCTAGCTTGAAGTGATTTTCAAAGGGCTAAAAATTTCTCACATCAAAAAACATACGAGATGGCAGCTTTATACAATGTTGTTGAAATCTACGAAGTGGATCGATGTTTTGTCCAACATAGATCCTAACAGTGGGTATGCACACGATTGTATAGACATGGTATTGGTGTTGTTGCTTCATTGGTGGAGCACAGCTTTTCCCTTTTGTGTGCTTGATTTGGATGTTGAGAGTGTTGAGTTTGGGTGAAAGATGTCATCATTTTGTTTTGTGATCAACAGAGGTTGTCGTCACTAGTTTGTAGGTTGTCATATAGTTGTTTTGCTTGGTCAGAAGAAAGGTCAAACTATATTGAAACATTTGTGATGTTGAAATCAATCAAGAACGGAGCCACCTAATATGGTGCCAAGGTGTCAGGCACAATTTTGCGGATCGTGCCTATTGCAATGTATGCCAGCTCCTTTTCAATATCACCATAAAGGATATTCATGAAGTCCATGATGAATTTTGTGTGCCCTATAATGAGATGGATGGGACGAAAATTAATTTGAAAGTATTGGGGAAAAAAATGATTAATTTTGATAAAAAGGTAGAGAAATTTGAACCTAGGGCAAGCATCTTGTCGTGTTGTTCGACGAACCTGTTTTTCTTGATTGTGTAACCATCTACAAATTGATTAACTTCCATTGAAAATGCAAAACTAATGGGTGCATTGTATCCCTTGTAGCCACAAACATCCAAAAGGCATAATTGGTTTTTCGTCAAGAAATATGTTTGTTGATCATTTCTAGGTTTCTTGTCAATTGGTGGGGTGTGGAGTCAACAAGCTCCTGCTTCAATTTTTTTAGCAAAGTGGCATAATCCGCCATCTTGGTTGGCACCATTTTGAATATACAGGTATGTGGAACTAGGATTATGTATAAATAAAGAGAGTGCAACATAGCTTTGAAGAAGGTTGGCTAGGAATGTAGCAATTTTTTTCAAAGGATTTGTTTTATATGCGAGGGGTGGATTCAAAAATTTGGCCGATGGTATGTGTTGTCCGTGACATAGAAAAAGGTGACGAGGACTTGAACGGATTGGACATGTTTGTAGTGGATGGAAGTGGAGTGCATCGTCTTTGAGTTGTTTGCAATGTTGTATATGATGATAAGGTGATTAAAGAGTCAAAAACAAAGTCGATGTGTAAGGTTGGTCTACATAGTTTCTATTTTAATTTGTGTGGTGTTGTGTAAAATTGTGTTTATAATGAAAGATGAAAGGAAGCAAAGGCAGTGTGTGATCTTTTTATTTTCGACATTGTTGATAAGCTTTAAGTTTAGGTGGGGTAGGGGGGATGATGACTAATTGTATTATTTCTTCTTGTGGCGAGTTCGGTTTTTCCCATTGTTTATTCCTTTGGTGACAAATAGGTTGTTTTCTCCTTTCAGTGTTATTACGTTTTCTCTCTCCCTATCTCAATTTCTTCCTTCTCATCTTGTTGCACTCAAACTTGATGTGTGCCACAAATATGAGGGTGGTTATAACAAAAAAAGTCTCAATTAGGATTTAACATCTTTCTCTAGTTATTATTTCTATTTACTTACTTCTAGATTTGCCATGATGAAAAATTATGTTGTCAAGAGGCTCAACTCTTGTCAATTACGAGGTTTTCTATCCTCGTGATTTGTTTCTTGGACATTTGAAGCTATTGTATGATTTATTGACTCAAGGTTTAGAAAGGTCCTTTTTAATTTTAGAAAAATTAAAGATTTTATCACCATATGTTATTTGTATTGATTGTCTACTAAAAGTGATGAACTATGGGTCTGTTCAAGGTCCATTGTCTTATACATTTCCAGTTGAAAATCGTCAACAATTTTCAAGTCTCAAAGCATTCAAAGTTCATCTAGGGCGCAACAAGAACAAGCCATATGTAAAACGGATTGTAGACTTCCATCTCCTCCTGATGTTGTCCAACTACTTGGATGTAATAATAGATGACCCTTGGTTAATGGAATGCATTTGAGCTCAAGAATTTGTACCAAATGGGTACCAACTTATCATTGAATCTCTTGGAAGTGATTTATAAATTCTCTTTTCACTAAACTAGTTGAGGAAAGATCAAGTAAGGGTAGGGAACACTAATCCCTCTCTTGTACATTCTATATAACAAAAGATACATGGTACATACATTGTTGTGGATAATTATTGTGCATTGAATATAATGACACAAGAAATTGGGAAGGTTTTTGAGCACAACTGAATATTGGATGGTTAGAGTATCTGCAATGTTATGGATAGCCATAAAGGCAATTGTAACCATATGATTGTCAATATATATCACAACTATTGTACAGCTTGCCACTTGCATCTAAAACTCTTGAAAAAAAATTGGTCATAAAGGTTGATTAGCTCATTATTGTCCAATTGCATCTAATGAGTTGTTTCCAATTGAATTTCTTGTTAGATTGTGTGGGTTTCGATCCGCCCAAGAATGTCCTCATGCCCAATTACTTGTAGTGTATTGGAAGGTTGAGACTACTTCTTCTCCTTTATACGAACATCAATGTTTGTCTGAGGCATTTACAATAGCTCTACCTCCATTTTTTCAAACCTTAAAAACTCTTATAGCCCCAACTTGATTTGCCCTTTTTTTTGTGATTAATAGTTGCATCCTAAAATTCTCTTAGTCTTTCTTTGTTTTGGAACTTATGAATATCTTGGTTCATGGTTTTCATGTGTCAATTTTTAAAATTTTCAAAATTGTTATGCCTGTAGTGCACATTTACTTCCACTTTCATGAGCACTCCATGTATGTGTGGACCTCTACTTAGACATAATTAATTTCTTTGATTATTTGGTGCAGTACAAGGTCCAAATGTTTTTCAATACAATAATGGCTACACACATGCCATGGCTTCAGGTTTTTAAGAACTAAATCTATTGAAAATATTGATTTTCAGTTTTTGATAAATTGATGTTTAGTTGTTTTCTATTAAGAAAAATCCCTTTCTCTTGTTTAATCTTGAAGAAGGCATTGTAAAATATATGCATATTGTCTCCTAGCCTACCTTTGCCACATTATTCCTTTGCTACTTTTCTTTTTTCCTTGGAAGCATTTGTGCAACTCATGCTTTATTATTATGTTTTTTATGTCATTCTATTATTTTTTTCAAAACCCACAGGAAAACCATTGTGTTGTGGATCACACCAGGTATAGTCCATTGCACCAATTTCAACATTTGTGTTAAATCATTTGAAATATATATTTATTAATCTTCTTTCTTATTGGAATAATAACATGGATTATTTTTTTGAATGACAAGATAAAACATAAAATTATCATGGATTATATTTATAGCTAATAATTAGTTAATAAATTATCAAAACATTCTAAAATATAAAATTATAGAATATTCATTTAAAGAGTTCATTTAACCTATAGTTTTCAAAACCTTTAGGTAGTTTTAAACAACCTTAGGATAATCAACTTAAAGAATGGTCATTATTTTTATAGGATTTGCACACAATGTACCAAGACATTTATATATTTAATTATAAATATATAATCATGACATATAAAAATATATAATTATCATTTTAATACTTCTAGTCAATATTCAAACATGTGTGATAGTTTATTTAAACATATGTTCTTTAAATTTATAAAATATGCTTAACATTGATTTTTAAATGAATATGAAATTGAGCCTTTCAACTCATAGTTCCTAAAATTTATAATTACACTTTAGATCCTTTGCCTTTTATGTAGAGATTTTATAGTGAATTCTTTGAAGAATGTTTATTCTATTTTGCATGTACATATATGTAACATGTATTGCAAATGTGTTGTAATGTAAATATTCATGAGTTAATTATGTAATTTCTTACATATAATGTATACATCTAGAGGTGTTCAACACCAATCCTCATCCTTTGACTTCAAAGGACACAATTTGCAAGTGGAAGTGTTCCACATTTATAATAATTTGTAAACAAGATTCATTGCCTTTTGTGAATGAATATGTATTTTCGAATTTTTTAAAATAATTTGAAATTAAATTAATTTCTAAATATGAATCTTAAAGACATTAATAAGAGAATACATGACAAATAAAATTGGAAGTTTTGTTGATAGCACATAATCGATCAATTTTTAAATCCATTTCAATATAAGAGGAATTTTACAAAGATATCTAAATGTAATACTTGGAATTTCAAACTACTTTATCATTTCAACAAAGCTTTTAACCATTAAATAATTTATGAACTTTTATTTACTCTTTTGATTAATTTGAGTTTGTAAGTTATTTGGGCATAATCACAATTAGGGTAACACGTTTTCACCACAAGATTCAAGGACTTTGTTTTTGCTATCTTCCAAATATAAAATCTAAATGAAATAAATTTAAGTGAGAGATATTGGATAATTCAAATTATGATCATTTTCATGGTGGTGGTGGTTTTTCACATGCGTATGTAATTATGCATAAATATTTTGTTAACAAACCAAAAATTCAAAAAAATGAATACATAAGTTTTTATATACAACTTAATGTGTTTCCTTGCATGAAAATTTCTTGTACATTTTGCCATCACTTGGGCCATAGATTCTAAGCCGAGTGAATAGAAAAAATCAACCTAATGAAAAATAAATTTTAAAAAAAAATCATTTTGCTTGTAACCTTTTAGGATGGATTTTGTAACCTTCAAAAGTTTAATATCCTACATTATTTAATCAAATGCATTATAATTCTGAAACATATAATCATTTGACTACTTTGACAACATCACAAGATTGATCCCCTCCACTGCCCACTGTAAAAAAACAAAAACTGACTTGGTCATCACATAAGTAAGCATCCTCGTTAACTACTTGAGATGAATTAAACAACAAAAATGTTTCTTCTCTACGGACCATCCATCCTGTATGGGGTAGCATTAACTGGTGAGGTTGCTTCAAAATGATTAAAGTACTATAGTAAATGTTTAGGCTAAGTATTATATCTTTCATTTTTCAATTCATTAGCCTAAGTAAACTTTCACATGCATGACATATGTGTGACAAAGTAGGAATTTATGATAGTGGTTGAAATTTTATGGGTGATTGGGTGGGGGCCACAAATGTTTGTGTACATTTTTTTAATTTGAATTTTCTTTTAATGGCATAAATCAACAAATTTATCATGTAATTTGTGTACATTTAAATCAGTGTTGTGCAGTTCTTCCTTTTTAAGAAAACCTCTGGTCCTAGTTTTCACATTATAAATTCATGTCCAAGTTGTTTGAGTGGGGGTTTGAATCTAGTTTTTCTAATCTCTAGATCTTTCGATTTTGGTTCATGCATAATTTTCAAATTCAAAAACCTTCGGTTCCAGTTAAAAAATTGAGTCTACGTTTACATACCCATTACTGACTCCCCTTTACTAAAAATGACATGAGTATAAAATTTTACAACACATTACATCACAATCTATATAGGTACAAAGTTCAAAACTAATATTTAACTGTAAGTTCAAATTACTTATTAACTCTTTTTTTTAAATCAATTGTTTTCCCCAAATACCTTGACCTTGCCTTTAAGAATGTTTATCCAAGGTTTACATTCTGATTCTAGATCTAACAAAGGAACAATTCTATGGTCCGGTTCTTGTCCTGGTTCTAACAAAATGGGGTCAACTTGGGTTCGGGTCTGAAAAACCTTACCTTGAACCTCTGATTCTTACCCTAAAGAGTGGATACCCACCCAATATTAATTTAAATGTCCATTGTTCCCTTTTTATTCAATTTGTTTGAGCATCTCTTACAATTGTGAGTGTATTTCTTGTGTAAGCCAATGTCTTCAGATGAAAATATTAATTAGAGTAAAGGGCCAAACTTGGCAATGATCATCAAGTCACCTACTTCACAAAATTGGAAAAAAGTTTTTCATGACCTACCACTGTCCAATTTCAATACCCTGTCCTTTAGCCATATGGCAGAAGAAAAGATTTGCTCCCTTTTTTTTGTTCTGGAAACACAAAACAAGCTTGACCTGCAAAAAATGTAATATGAAAAGAAATAAACATAAAGTCATGACATTATGATGACATTTTTTAAACTTTTGAACTTATACTCATGATTTATGCCATGTGAATATTCTTTAATTATAAGAACCGACCTTCTAATGTAATAACAATACTTAGGCAAAGTTGATGTGAATCAAGCATAAAAATCTGAACAAAAACAACATATGCCTTTTTCAGTTTTTTTTAATTGACAAAAAAGATTAAATTGTGTTATCTCAGTTATGAATTTTTTTGCACTAATTTTCAACCATAGTTTTGTTATTACTTGATGGAAATTTTATCTTTCATTATATTCGTTATTTAATTATAAGTATAGGTTCCTTTTCTTTGAAAAGAGTCAAATTAGGTTGTAAAAAGTAAAAACACAATACCTGTAAAATTTTGCCAAGATTTTAAAGCATTTGCCCATATGGATACAAACACCTACAATCAAATCAATTCCAATTCAAATGTTAAACACTTTATAATTGGGCAAGAATTTCATTAAAAGCACATGAAGATAAACATAAAGAAATGGAATATATGATTTTTTCCATAAATCTATACCTGAATTTATTTATTTGGCTTTGATTAAACACTTTCAATTTATATTTTCTATTTGTTGTTAAAATATGTAAATTGCAATTCTAATGTGTTATCAAAATGGAATGAAATTTCATTATTATTGATCAATGCATGTAAAATCTGATGGTTTTAAACTATCTCAAATCATGAAATTTGCATGATTTGTAACTATTGATAACATAACATAACATATGTAAAACCATGAACAAATGATTATCTAATGTGAGCAAGGACTTTAGATGTGGGCCAACCACACTATTAAGAGTCAGACGTGCCCCCTTAGATCATATTTTATTCTTAAAATCTTTTTAATACATCTTTCAAAAAAACATTAAAGTTTTTTTTTTAAATTTTAATATTATTATGTTAAGGTGTATATTAAAAAATATCCCAAAATATGTCATTAAAAAATATTTTCAAATTGTGTTTTTACTGTCAAAATTGCTTTTAAACTACTTTTATGCAACTTTTAAACAATGGTTACAAGAGGTTAAATGTTTTTATATGCATTTTTCATTCATTAGATTGATTTCAAATTTTTATGATATGTACATAATGTATTCACAATAACATTTTATAAAAAATTATCCGACTTTGTATCATTCACATAATCCATCATCATCAATAACATTAAACAATAAGAAATCCAAATATTCAAAAACATCAACAATATTAATAAATGATGAAATAGTAAATTTTTAATAAACTACAAACAAAAGATTAAAATTCTTGTGAACATTAAACAAACTTTAATCTAAACCCCTTTCGGGCATTCCATCTAAGGGTACCATGGTCATTTTTATATTTGCATATTTCAATAGTTTTGAGGTGTGGAATGCAATTTTTTTTTGTTTTTTAAAAAAATCATTTGGCTTGAAATCCTTCAAATGTTGTCATTTGGCATTTGTTCTTTCTTTCCTTCAATGGGGTTTTTTCTTCCTTTTTCAAAGGGGAATTGTGGAACATAAAGAAACCAAGGCACGTTTACAACGTTTTCTTTTAGGCAATTGGGAGTTGAAGCTTCAAAGAAAACCTTTATTCCACACCTATGCCTTTGCTTCATCATTACCTTGAAACAAACCCCATTTGAAAGACACATCCCCTTTGGGTATCAACATGCCCTAACATTATTATTTTGGATGAAGTTAACCTTGCTAAATAGGAAATTCAAATTACTAGAACCTTTACTCCCTTAGCCTCAACCTTTGCATCAACTAAGACTATTTGCGAATTGTAAACCTTAAACCCATCATATTCATCATCAACAGGCCAAGATTATTTGATGGAGTTTCAACCAGACCTAAATTAAGACCTCTCTTTTAATTCTTTTAGGTTTGCATTAATCCACATGTCCCATCTTTCAGGAGGTGGACCGTCTAGCATGGTATATGAATACTTTCAATATTCATTTGACCCTAAATATTCAACTAATGGTTTTTTGAATTGTTCCTAATGTGCTCCTTTATAATAATAGGGCATATTCCTAAGAGCATAACTTGAACATGAGGAATTACTTGGTTTCTAAATTTTGCCAAACCTTCCAAATGCATTTGGCCCATTGCAATGGGTGAAATTTTATATTGGTTGGCGAACACAATTCTGTGCCTTCAATTTCATGACACATTTTCAACTCATTTTGTCCTTCATCAATTTAGCATTGTAGTTATAAGGGTTGTGAAATAATGGTGCACAATATTTGAATATCCCTAAATATGCATCCTAAATGGGTGGTGTTACAAGTAGACAATGCAAATGTTTTCAACATAATTTCTCATAGGGTCATCTTCTAAGAGCTTCGAATAACAAATGACTAGGTGGCCCAATTCTTCACATTGTTTGAACATTTTATGTTACACAATTATCCCCATTTTTTAGTCATCATTTCCCTTTGGTGAACCTCATAATCATCCATTCTTCCATTGGTATGCAATAGGGTGATTTTTTTTAAAAACCTTTTTTTTGTTTTCGAATTCATTTTTGAACTTTACATAGCTTGGTGGACCTTTCCCCCCCTATTTGTTCCCTTCCATAGTCAATGTCACTCACATCATTGGTCTCACCTTAATGGTTCCTTATGTTTTTGGTCACTTCATGTCCCAATTAGCATTGGTGGGGTTAATAATGTATCCCACAAGTGTGCAGTTTGTCCCCTTTTGGCTTATCTTCTAACTTTTCCCCTTTGATTAAATTTTGCACCCCTAAGGATGGTATTATAAGGTTTTAGGAGTGCCCTTTAATTCACTTAGCTTTACTTATTTTTTCCAAAAAGCTTTGGATGAAGATGTGTGGCATGTAAAACCATTCCCAAGGTTGAAAAACATCTAAATGGCCTTTGGGATTTTTTTGTGGTGTTTTGCCCAAAGACCATATTCATTATTAACTTCCCCCCCATTTCCAAACTTCCAACATCAACTTTCATCTTTTGATTTGACTTTCATCCAAATATTTGGGAGGTTTTTGATCCAAGCTCGTTGAAATATCTAAAGTGCTTTTTGGTTCATCAAAAAATCGAATTCCCCAATTCTAGAAAGGTGTGGGATTCATTTTAGTTCAAACCATTACTTTAGCATCCTATCTAAGGAATTGGGTTCATGTGGCCCTAGTAATTACCTTTTCACTTTTGTAGGACCATTACCCTTTTTTATTAAAAATTATGAAACCATGTAGTTCAAAGATGTTTCCAATCTAAACACATTCAAGATGGCTTGAATTTTTTTTCCCCCTATAGTCCAAGCTTGCATCTTTTTTTTCTTAGTAATTTTCAAATGGAAAAATTGATCACCTTTAGCAAAACATATTTTAAAAATTGCATGAACATAACTTTTCCAACATCATTCAAACATCATTTCTCATCCTCATCGCATTTGTTTGAGATCATGCATAGGCCTAGGTGCCCTTGATTCTTTGCATACCCAATCATCCCATCATTTTGTATGATGCCTTTTGAAATAATTTTTGCAACAATAATTATGCACTAGGTTGGGTCTCCTCCACCCAATGGTTAAAGGGTTTAGCTCATTGCATTTGTGGCTAGCCCATAAATTTGATGGGGATACACCTTTTGTGATGTTCAAATGGAGGGGAACATCTTGTTTCCCATGATGTCATTCAAAATGTCTTTGGAAATATCAAGTTTCACACTTTTCATGAATAAACACATGTTTTCAATGTTTTTTTCCTTGCTTTAGTTCTTGTGATGACATGTTGACATTGTGTTATTCACAAATGGGGTTCACATTTTGATTAATGTTATCTTGTTAATCACATTTAAACAAATCTAGTTTTGAAACTGGCCACAATTTTTAAGGGGCTTATTGCAACAATCACAATCCAAATAAAGGGTGTGATCACAATCCAACGAGCCAAAAAAGGCATTGGATCACCTCAAAAAAAAGTCAAAATTGGATAAATATTTTTTTTTCTATTTAAAGCCATGGTAATTATGACAAATTATTATTTTTTCAATCATATAAATGTCAAGGAATTCAAACCAAAAATTCATTTAATGAAATTTAAATTTTATTTTTAATTTAAAACCTCTAAAAATGAACACCTATAATGTAAAATGGAAGTCAATTTTGCAAAGGATTATCAAAAGGATTCATACAATAAAACGCATTTGATGAGAAAAAAAAAGAGGATAAAAACCTATTAGCCACATTGAAAAAACATTCATACCTTAAAATATGTCAAATTCTAGAACTTTAAAAATTCAAAAAACTCTTCAAAATTGATTAAAATTTTTAAACTTTGAAAGTCTTTTACCACATATAAATGAAGTATATTTTACATGATGTGTTAAGAAAAGTTGTAGCTTATTATTTAAAAAAACAAAAAAATGGATCTACATACGAGAGAGCATTGTAGCAACCCTATGGTCACTCAATCAGGCTCAATCAGGTCTTCATTAACCCTTTGTGCATATTTTAATAATTCAGAAAGACTTCACCATGGCCAAGACTTATGTGGGATCATTTCTATGCCTAACCTATCTCCAATCATTCATTGTCTCAGATCTAAGCCTGACCCACATTTGAGAAATGATGTTGGTAGTCTTCCTTTGGACATGGATTTCATACAAAGAAATGCAAAGGAATTGCATTCTTAGAACAGATTTGAGCATGTTGTTCTTAAGGGTTGGCATTTACATACTTTCAATTGAAGATACCTTCAACAATATCCCTCCTAAGAATTGAGAAATCTCCATTATGACAATTAAGAAAAAGCAAAGCAAGGTTAACACTTCTTCAACAAGCCACAGAGAATTCCAAAGAAGTAAAGACAAAACAGAATACGAAGGACCAAGAAACGAAAACCAAAAAAGAACCAAATACAAAATAAAACACAAAAGCAGTATGAACAATAGTGCCAGTCTCACACCTGTTCAGGGACCATCAACATTAGCATGTATAATAGTGACTTCTCTATCATTACTTCCCCACCAACTTCATCAGCTCCCTACAGTGGGTCAAGGCCAGTGAAAACACTAACCTGTGTACTGAGTTTCTGCTGCAAATCCAGAAGCAACAGGAAGACTAAGCCATGCTACTGGCTAGCAACAAACAACACAAGGAGATAACAAAAACAGAAAGACACAACAGGACATACGACAAACAGAAAAGGACAGCAGGGAAGAACAAAGACCAACTTTTGGAAAGGTTTAGTACATACCTTCAACAGGCTGAACTATTGGCAGACATTGTGAATGTCAACTTGTAATTTGGTCTAATCTATTGCATGCAGTCTCTGCTATTACTCTCCTACTTAAGGGTACAGTGAAAGACATTCCAAACAGTATGAGGAATACATTCAAGTATTGAGTTTCTACAGTTTATGAATGGATGCTAAATGAACCTTGTCAAATTTAGGTTTTGCAAAGCAAACACACTTAAACTTCCAAAAATGGGTCCTTAAATGGCTGCCCTAAAATCCAATGAACCAAAACAAGAGCTGCACAATCACAGAATTTGGTACTGGAAGTGACCTCATCTCTTCAACTCTCATGACTAAACAATACTATGGATAGATACTAGGTAGGTAAGGATAATCAATGTGTTACTAAAAAGACAATCTGAACAAGTATGATCCTGCCAATGAATGGACACTCAATGAAATTAGAAGGTACAGAGCCTCAGAAAATTCTTACAGCTCGCCCTTCAAAACCAGACTTCCAGCTTTGCAGCACTGTAACCTGGTGACAGCAAGATCTCTTTAGTTGTGGCAGAACAAAAGCAAGTCAAAAAGATAATTGTTCAGAGAAAGACATGATTAGGAACTAAATCACCTCTATACATCATGAGATACAACTACTGCTGTACTGTTATGGAATAAGCAGACACCTAAACTAAAAGTCTTAGCTGCGATTATACCTCATGAAGCTTTGGGCTTTGAACCCAATGCTTTCTTTCGTTGCCGGATCATATGTGTATACATACCAGGGCTCCCTGCAACCATGAACCCGAAGATATGTGAAGATATGTGAACCTTAAAACATAAACTACCCATCTGAAGGCAACCCCACTCGAGTGAATAGTTCCGGGAAATTCATGTCAGAGACTAGTTTCTTGAAATAAAACATCAGAGAGTTGTAAGTTCAATCAAAATTCATGACCATGAGAGTATACACACTGCAGTGTTGAAGTATTTATTGGTTCTTGGGAACCACACTATCAAACCAACTCTGCATTACTCCCTCTAGTGAGCCTATATTTAACCCTTGGAGACAACAATCTTCTGGCAACCACACATACTTTCCAGCAGTAGGTTACTTACAGGTGCATCCCTCAGACTGCTCCAACATTCACATTTCATTTGAGCAGTCAGCACTAACTTTGTGACTAGTTATGATGATGGATCTCCAATCCTGGGAGGCATCTATTGGAAAATTCCATTCAACAAGAAGCAAGCTGGGTATACCATAAGCTAAATGGAAGGAATGTGCATGGGTCTCACAGTGAAAAAGAGAGAAGTTATACCTGGAATGTATGCAAGAAGAGCCACAATGGACATATAGTAGTAATCAAAACCGAAGTTCAGCTTGTTTGGCATCCGTAAACAATACAGATCTGACAACTATTCCACAAATCATGGTCATAAGCATACATCTATAGTGCACTCACTGGCATAAACATCCTACTTGAAGCAATTTCAGCACTCTACAGTGAGAATTTTCAGCAATATCTGGTTAAAAGTTTGGCATATTCAAGATGTGCATGTCCAGAATTGCAATCACTAGCCTGTTCATTGACATACACAAGTTCCTTCCAGTCAACAAGCCATATTGGCAATGGAATGTCACTCATCTTATTCACTGTCCAGCTACATAGCATAGGGATATATTCAAGCAAATGAACATTCAGGCATACACAAAAACAAGAGAGCACAGCAAGTAGTCCTTATAGAGCATCCTCACACAACAAATGCAAAACTTGCCAACCTGCTCACTGTTAAAGCTGACCTGCTAAAGTTACCACTGATCTTTTTCAGTGTTAAAAGTGAGGCAGAAAAAAGTCCCAAACTGTGAGTCAAAAAGGAATAGCAACTTACTTGCATGAATGGGAGAGTGACAAAAACAAGGCCAGCTTCACTACAGATTCCTGTGGGGTACAGTACAAAGAAGGTAGTGTACCTGCCAGCCATTCCTCAAAAATATGAGAGAAATTGATATGTCTTACTGCCACTATCTACTTCAGCATGTCTCAGGATTGTGATGTGTCCTTTGATAACAAAGCAAACCACCTGGAAAACAAAAGAAAGGGTTCTTTTGCACAAGGTGATAAGTATGTTTCTGAATGCCAAGACAAATGTTTTGTGAAAAAAGCAACAAGAAATCTGATAATCATGATACTAGAGAAATCTCCATACTCATGATTAAGAAAGCTAGGATAAGGTGAAACTTTTCCTTTTAAGTAAAAGAAAGACTTCAAGATAAGGATTGAAGAACCAGGAAGATGAAAAGCACAGAAGGGTAGAATGTGAATAAAGCACAATAAAACTACAATAGTGACAGTATTGAGAGTTCACAGACTGTCAACAGTAACATGTATGATGGCAACTTATCTATCAAAACTACCCACTGACTTCATCAGCAGTGACAAAGAGCACATTAGCTAACACTCTGTGAGGTGTAATGTAAGAACTCTAGCATACTGGATTTCACTTGGGATGTGACATCTAAAACTCCAAGCTCTCAAAGCAACAGAGGGATAGAAACAATGATATTGAGATAACAAGGCACTAACCTTAGCCAAAGGAGAAAACGAGGGGTGTAACCAAAGGTTTCCTTCAAGGCAAAGAATGAATAGCGGATAACCTAGCCACACAAGATCAATGTCAACTAACTGATCAGCTCAACAACATTGAGGAGCTGTACAATACACAACACACTGAGGTTTTCTTCAGCAGCAGAAGACAGAATAAAATCTAACCAGTTTTTCTCATACTCAAGCTTTGGAGTGACCCAGTAGGACAAGGTCCTGTTTGAGCTTACCAACCTGTACATCTCATAAACAACTACTAACTTCTGTCTGCAAACTAAAGATTGTCCCTGAATTATTTCATTATCTGTCCCTTCTTTGTCTACCAACAGGTAATATGTCCCAGAACAAATTCCAATTGTGTTACTTCACCAAAAGAAGGGAATTGGATAACTGCAAAATGCACACCTCAGTGATGGACCAGCTCAAGACCAAAGATGTCACTAACCAGTGCTCCTGCACCTGCACTCGTGCACCACATCCCATTTATGCATCTGTTGACTCAAGGAAAATGTAATGATAATACAAAAAGTTTTTCAGTTCATCAGTTCAAATTGATATTCAAGAAATCACTAGATTTTGACATGAAAAGTAGCTAACACTGAGACAGTGCACCCTAACCAGTTTTCTACCTTAAAATGTGGGCAAATCTAGACTTCTAATGCCACTGTGCAGATTTCCACCAATGACATTGTCAGCAAGAGATATTTCATGCATTTTTATACTGACAGCTTTGTGTGGCAGGAGACAATCATTCACATCTGGTGAAATGATTGTGACAAGTCTGGAACAGTCTTGGAAATTCACATGAAGTGGGATGTCCTCTGATGCATTTTCAAGTTACTCTGGAATGCTAGAAGTTCCCATTCATCTGCCATATTCATGGTAGCCAAGTAGGATCGATCATTTTTTTCCCCAGAACAAACAGTGAAATGAAGGCAGATGAACTCCACTGGTTTGAAAGGTGACCAGAATAGAAATTTGTGGCACACCCAAGTAGGAAATGAGGTGATGGACTTCTTACCTGAGGAAAACTAAAGAGAATACCCCAAGTGAGGTAGATGCGTGATCCTATCTGTGGAAGTGTGGCCATCACCGGTGATCGCACAATGCCTGCATTCAAGGTGCCCTGATGAAAATCTGAAACCCTTGGGAGGATTATTAAGCTATATTATTTGATGGGAAAACTTTCTCTGACAAGCTTCAAACACAACAAGTGGCATTATATTCTCATTTCAGAACTCCAGGAGACACACAGACACACAGACAGAGAAGGAGGGAGGGAGGCAGTTTGACTAATGGTTTGAAAAACCAGAAAGAATAAAGGACAGGAATGCAAACACCAAGATGGAGAGCTGGGCAGGCTGCAGAATGTCACAACGATCACTCACCCACAATGCTGTTGAAAATCTATATAAACGCAACCCCCAATTCCGGCAGATCGACATGTACGCGGCACAAACGGTCAAAACGCGACCACATCCCCTGGAGTGTTAGTTCTCACTGAGAGAAACTCATCAATTGTCCAGCATAGTTTGTCGATCTATATGTGAGCAGCTGTGTGCGTGTATTATTATCCCTCTCTCCCTTTCGAACACTCAAAATGACGCAAATAAAGAAGAGAATCACGTGCTACCAGATTGAAACGTGCTTCTAAGAATGTGATCGAAGCCTACACCATAAACGATTTGCCGTAGAACGAGAAACCAAAGGAAGGAAAAGACAAGGGGACAAAAAACCTCTAAAAGAGCAGCAGTTTGCCATATCTGTAATGGTTTCTCCACGGCCGTGTACACCCCAGACGGCCCTGACTGCTGAAGCGCTTTTACCGCGGACACCAGTATCTGTAGCCTGGTCCATCCACACACCAAAAATCACACACTCTTCCTCTTCTCCCTGCCTTCCTTCTTCTTCTTCTTCTGCAGCAGAACTTACACATGTGAAAATGAAGCAAAACTTCAGTGAAAAGACTCCGATCAATCTGCCCCCAAAGAAGAGAATAAAACAACTAAATATTGAAGGAAATTACCATCCTGCGAAAAGCAGCCAGTTGTAGACACACAAATAAACTTTCACAACCCCCATTGCTCCTTCCTCTCCCTCCGTTTGTTGCACACGAAGTCGCTTCTCTCCTCTTCTCTCTCTCTCTCTCTCCCGTTCCTGCGCGCACTGAACTGCACTGAAACAGGAGCTTGCTTGCTTGGACGGGGGGCGGGGAACCTTTTTCCTTCACTTTGTTATCGTCGCCAGCGCAACCGTCGGATCTAGATCGTGGCAACTCTAAGTCCGTCGATGCTGAAAAATAGTGACCTGACCACGGCTTGAGTGACCCAGCACCCACCAGTGCACCATCCAAAAAATCCCGTTCTGGGATTTCATGGATGGGATGAAACTGCCCCCCAGGGGTCAGTTTATTTGGTCAGTAGTTTTTTTATTCCTCGCTCTCATTTTTTTCCTGGGCCTTTTTTTCCTGCGCCTTTTTTTCTCTCGCTTTTTCTTTTTTGTCCCGCCATCCTTGAACCCAAATTTTTTTCCTGAGAACTTCTACTTACTCCTCCAACCTACCTACCTCCCTTCCACCACCCAACCCATCTACCTCCCCCTACCTACCCCACCACCCATTTGCGCTCCCCTACGCAAAACTTCAGAACCACAGAGACCTTGATTCAATTCTTTGCTCCACCTTTCTCCTCCATCAAATGTTTGATTAAAAATTTTACTAAGTTAAAATAATTATGCAAACATTATATCTCTAGAATTGCAAAAATATAAAATTTCACATATTATTAAACTAAATATATCATCATTTCGTACATTGTAAACTAAAATTTACATAAAATAAATTTATACAAACTAAACTTACATAATATTAGTAACTTATATTTCAAACTTCAATTAAAATATTCAATTTACACAGAAATAATATTAAATTATATGCATCAATAAAATATACAACGTTAATAACTTATTTTTGAAATTTTTAATTTTCATTAAAACTTATTTTACAAATAAGGGATATTGCAGGTGTATTGTGTAGTTTTAAGCATGAGCAATACCCTCCAATAGTGTAGACCCATGGTGTTTAATTATTGAATACCCTAGTAACGATATTGATTTTCATATATGATTATGCAATACCGCTACAAGTTTCAAAATATATATTTCAAAACCCAATGTATTTTTGGCTATTAGGGGGTAATGCATCTACATTGAGTATTCCTTGCCATAAGCAATACCCCTTTGATAGTTTAAAGTGAAATAATTTAGCCCATGGAGTTTACTTGTAGGTTTTGGTAGGGTTATGTAATATCTTTTTACGTTTTAAGTTATGGAGCCAATGTATTTTTTGGGACAACCTATGAGGGGTATTGTAGGTGTATTGTGTAGTTTTAAGGATGAGCATTACCCCTCCAATAGTTTAAACCCATGGTGTTTAATTACAAAATATTTTAATGAGAGTATTCATTTCCTTGTTTCCTACGAAATACCCCTCCACATGTTAAAGAGATATGTTATGGAGCCTAATGTATTTCTGGGATACCTAGAGAAGTAATGCATGTTCATTGAATCTTTTTGGGCATGAACAATACATGGTGTTTAATTATAGAATATCCTAATGAGGGTATTAGTTTCCTTGTAGGTTTTGGTAGAGTTACGCAATACCCCATCATGTGTCAAAAGATATGTTATGAAGCACAATGTACTTATGAGGTACCTCGAGAGGGGTATTGTAGGTGTATTAGGTAGTTTTGGGCATGACCAATACCCTTGTGATAATCTAAACCAAAATAATTCAACCCATGGTGTTTATAGTATAGCACAATGAAGGTATTGAAATCCTTCTAGGTTTTGGTAGGGCTAGGCATTATCCTTTCAAATGTCAAAAGATATTTTACAAACCCAATGTATTTTTGGGATACCTTGAGAGGGGTATTGTTGTGTGGCCCAATGAAGGTATTACATTTCTTCTAAGTTTTGAAAAGGCTATACAATACCTTCGAAAGATATGATATGGAGCCCAAACTATTTCAGGGGTACCTAGAATGGGGTATTGCACGTTCATTGAATATTTTACTTTATGAACCTAAGTACAACATGCATTAAATGCATCTAAATTGAATTGAAGCTTTTTATCATTTTGGTTATCCACTTGATTTTGCAATACCTTTATATGGGGGTTGTTAAATATTTTAATTGTCTCTTTATTTATTTGTTTTAATGAACAAGAACAAACTCCGTGTAATATTTTATTTTTTCTTCATCATTTTCAACCATTGGGGCTCTATTGCAGTGGCAACCATGTAAGTAGGTGTAGCCAGGTAGGTGGGGTTTGGTAAATACCTACTTAAAGTGTTGGTAGGTAGGTCAGTGGTAGGGCAGGTAGGTGGGTGGGGATGAGAGTAGCACATTTTAAATTTATAGGTGAGTAGGTAGATGGGGAAGGGTCTACTTTTAATTTAAATATATAGGCGAGTAGGTCGGTGGGGGACAGTGGGGGGGGAGTAAGTGGGTGGGTAGGAAAAGTTTCAAAAGCCAAAAAAAGAATAAACCGCGGGGAGGGGAGAAAATAAAGTTTAAAAAAAAAAAAACTGAGATCAGGGCTGAGAAAGGGAAAAGAAAAAACGTCAACCTGGGATGGCACAGGGATAGAAAAGAGAATCCTATCAGTGCACCATCCATCCACGTTGGTGCACTGGTGGGTGCTGGTTCACTCTAGCCACCTGACCACGACTGTTGTGCAGTCACATGAACCAGGCATGGATGGCGGTGTAATGATAGCTTAGCCACTTGCGGATGTACATTGGATAATTTACAAGAAGAAGAAAAATGCTTTGTTTGTATATGTGTTAAAATCTATTTATTATTTAGTTGAAGTAAATAGTCGACTCTATCTCTTACAAATTATCTCTTTGTTGCACCTTCAGATCAACATAAGATAGGTCCATTCAAAAGTGGATAAGTGGTCAGAAAATCCTTTCTACTGGTGCATTCACACTTGATGTTAAGTCACTGTTAAATGAAATTCTAGGTGACATCCCAGGTGGCACTCAATGTCAAATGGGCAATAGCTTAATGTTAAGTGAACATTAGCTTAACATAAAACTTTCATGGTAACTAAGTTTAATTCCTAAATGGCTGGCATGATGTTAGATGACTCAGCACTAGTCCCTAACACCAAGTGTGAACGGACCTTAAATTATGAATCTTATCTTAAGTAAGTTTAATGTCCCATGGGGCATTGTGTCTTTCAGAAATGGCCCCCCTCTTTTCTTTTTTTTAGCTTTTTCCTGTGATACCTGGTGGTGTAGCCTACCATTGGAACAAATAAATAAATAATCTGAGCAGGGACTTTTGCCTATGGTAAACCCCACAGGCTTTTACGTACCACATATGTAATTAGGCCTGAAGTTGTTTTTTTTTTTCCTTTCCTAATGAGCACATCTGCATAAGATAATAAAAGACAGTTCCAATTAGGTATACATACTATAAAGAATCTTGGCAAAAACTTTACTTTTCGTTTTGAGTAATAACAGAGGACATGTTTAATAGGGGATTTTGCCTCCCAACATTGGAGGCACTGTTTCACAAAATGGAGCTGATGTTCTTTTTGCTTCAAAGCCAGTTCTCCTGTTTCCTATGTTGTTTTTACATCAGGTAACACGGTTTGATGAGGAAATGACCAGAAACAGGGACACACCTGACTATCACCTCGTGTGGGCCACTTATTCTGGCAATGCCCTAGTCCTTACACTTTAGCCACTTCTCTTTTCATTGGATATTGGCCTTGTTGACAGGGGCTCAACCTTGAAGCTGCCCCTTGCATGCATGTTTTACCATACATGTTAACCACTCTTGATAGGGTTTAAAATGTTGTTGTTAGTGACATTTTTCATAGTGGTCTGGGGTTTTTTCCATCACATTATATGACATAATATTCCAGTGATAATCATACACACATAATAATAGTGACCAAAATGTGTGTGTTGAACATAGTTTTTTTTCTGGATTGTTGCAATCTGCCACCCAGACCCTAAGGTCATGGAATGGCTCCCCCTTGTTGCGCTAGTCATCTAGCTTTCCCTAAAACATTGTCATTCAATGAAGAACCAAGGAAAGGATTTGCTTTAAGTCTGACATGCCATTATGTAGGCAGGCACTGCCATCAAATGGTGCCTCTCCACCTTCATCAGCAGAGATTGCTGCAATGGTAAGCAATGTGGCTGTGTGTTTAGTCAGGACTCAGAGGGTTGGTGAGTTTCATAAATTGAAGCAAGGTTTGGTAATGAAGCATGCACAGTATGTGCCAGTAAAGACTTTTGCTCAGTTTTCTTCGAGTTGTAGCCTACCCTTTATTTTACCATAATCAATTGTAAGGAGCATCTTGCTAGTGTGGCAGCATGCCATTGGATGAGAGATTCTCAATCATATCATGTATCTTGCTGCCTTTTCGCATTTTCATACCTCCTTAAGTCTTTTTGGGTGTTTTGTGGTTGCTATTGGAAGAATCCCATAACTCATACTCTTCTATTTTCAATACCCAACTGAAATGTGGTCGTTACTGTGAATAATCTTGTAACTTGAGCACCAAGCCTGTTCACGGTAACCAGCACATTTGAGGCAGTCAACTAGTCCATAAATTCGAGTTTTTGTCTGCTGAGATTAAACTACAAAACTACACTATCTTATGATCTCAAAGATGATTCACAATAGATGTGCAAGTTCAATCAGATGACTCCTGGTAGCTTTGAGAATCTGCAGGAAGTCTACATTCTTGGCCTGTGCTGTTAGTGTTGAGCTTGGATAACTGGTTTGCTTTACTCATGCTCTTAAGAGCATGCAAGAGGGTCATGACTCATGACCGGTGTGTACCCAGTATGTCCCTTATCACATACCAGTTGGGTACTAATAGTGAGTACTTTCATACCAGCCCGATAGTAGTATTGGAACAATATTAACACTTTCATGCTGGCCTTGTTGGGGTACTGGGTTTAAGGCTGCTGATTTTGGCCTGGTATGTGGTAGGTATAAAACTGATATTAGACCTGCTTTTACCTCAGGTTCATGCCAGTCTGGTTCTGGCATAAGATTGATATTGCCTGAGGTGATATCAGACTAAAATGTTCTTCCATACCAGTAGACACCCAAAGACTATATAATTCTGTTGCTCTCTATATACTTGTGTAACCAAAAAGAGGGGTCATACAAAGTTCTACAAATACCATGTCTACCGCTTATAAATTGTGGTGCACCATATTCATCTCAACATAAATTTTCATGATAAATGTTCATACAAACATCACAAATCACAGCAACCAAACATAATGCTGATCTTAAACTAAGACAGATGATGGATCAAAACATTGTGGATCTCCTCTCTATGGCTATCTTGGTCACCATGTTATGAATTTCTACAAATTGACTCATAAACCCTTAATTTCCCAGTCAGAGGTTAATTAGAGTTTGAATGAGTTTAACAAGCAATGATCCTTTCATTGGTAGAACTTCAAAAATCATCCTAGAAAACACCCAATCTTCCCATGAAGCAATAACTATTCGGAGCTCCTAGCAAGAAAGTACTCATCCCTCCCCAACAATGAGTGACTGATGCTTGACTCAAATTTACCAAATTTGAGTGGTGAATTCCACAACAAACCAACCATTTAATCCTCTAGAGCCCCTCATCATTTCCATCATTTCCATCATCTACCTTTAAAGACTTATTAAGAACTAACATTTTGTTACTACTCCAATGTAGCGAAATTTTTGGAGGCAACAAAACGTCATTCACATCTTATGAGCATTCATCTCGAAATCCACTAATGTTGAGCAACAAAACATCAAAGCATTTGACAATTGAAAAAAAAACAAATTGAAAAACATGTTTAGCTTGGAAATCTCAACGTCTCTTGTAGTCTTGCATCCATGTTTGGTTCCCTTGTTCGCACCATTTTCCACCACACATAAAAAAAACAAAGAACATAACAATAATTCCTAATCTTTTGCACCTTCTTAATAACATATTTATCATCAACACCAAACCTTCCCATTAAAGTGCTCCAATGTATGACAATATGATAAGATAAAAGTTGGATTACAATGCCAAAACAACAACAAAAAACACCCATTTCACACTAAAACCCTAAATCCATATCCTTTTGCCACATTAATATATATCATAATGGTCATGATTCTTCAGCTATGGCACCATATTCTTGAAGAATTGAGAGCACCATGCCACTTGGTAATATGTTTTAGTATGACAAATTAGTTTATTGGCTCAATATGTAAGGGAGAGACTACAAAACTATTTAGGTTTCATTTGGTCACACATTTTAAAGAATGTTCACTAGTTGTTATGGTGAGTTCATTTTTTGGGAACTAAAGAACTTTTCTTATTTTATATGTTTTGTAGTTTCAACTTCCAACTTTCCATAATGGGCAAAACAATTATGTTTCACTTTGCACCACAACCAAACTTTTAACCACATGACAATCTTGTCTCCTTTCTGCACCTAGTGCAAGTAATGATTAATAAACATCAATTTGATTAGCTTGTGATCCAATTACAAGATGATGAAGCATCAAGATTGACAACACAAACACCATAACACTGCACCCAATTTTTTTTCCAATAAGATTTGTCACCTTTTTCACCAAAAAGTTGGGAATTTTTGGAATTTTTCTTTATCAATTGTTAATTCACTTAATTTTGCAAAAATTGGAAAAAGAATACTAACTTTTTTAATGTCACAAAATTGGAGAAAAAAACTCTAATTGCACCTTGCTAAATCATCTATAAGTATATAACTTTTTATTATGATTAGGAAATATTATAACCATATTTTAGAAGCCCTTGCAATGAAAAGGATCCAAAGTTCTAAGATATCACCAAAACTTGGAAAGAGAGATGACTTCCCACCGATATCTTTCCAACACACGCATGAAAGCCAACATGGTTTTGTGTGTACACCTACCAAAAATTCAACAAAGCATATTCAACTTCTTGTTCTAGTTGTGGTTCATTGAGAAAGAGTAGCATGTTTGTTGTAGAAACAATATAACAATATGTTGTTGCTTGTTAAGCGAATGGTAGAAGTTCTCATATCCATGGCTAAAATTATTAAAAAATGGAAATAAAAAGTGCCATTGTAACCTAAAATGATGTATTGGATGAAAGTACAAGTTGCTTTTGGATCATGATGTGTGAACATGATCAACATGTGTGTTAAAAAGGGGTAGTGTTCTTATGGAATAAGACTTCGTTTTGTTATGTTTTATGTTGTGCAAATGTTGGACGACAATAGAAGGCAAAGTGTGGGCATTTGGTCTATTGTCAACCATGTATGTGTGGTGTGGGTTGTGGTTATTATCTTATGTGGAAGTTTTCTCTTGATGGAAAATATGGAAGATTGGTTATGGTGGTTGGTGAAAAGTTTTTGGTGATGGTGGAAGAGGCAATTTAAAGAGGTTGCAGTTTTGGATGGGGGCATTCTTTAAACTTTGGAAAAAGCTAAATGTTTTTTTGTGTCTCTATGAATACTTAAGTTGTTGGATTGCATACTAATTGCATTCGAAGGAGATGTTTCGGTTGTAACATCAATGTGCATCTTGAAAAAATAAAATCACCATGACTTCTTTGCTACATTCATGATTGTTGATTTATAGAAGACTCCATCTAGCACGCAAAAAATTGTAGTAAAAAAAAGATCATAGAGAAATGGAAATGGATTAGGACTTGTTAATCAAGTCTACTACCGAGTATGTAGTCCATTATTAAACACGCACTTGTGCTTTGTTTGGCACTGTACACTAACATAAAAGAAAAGGATAATTTTATTGATCTTTAGCATGCATTATATACAACTCAATCAATTAATACACCTAGAAAAATCAAAGACAAGTCATGTAGCAAAATAATAGGAATAACAATGAATATCATGAAGCCTTCAGAAAAATCAATTAACACCACAGAAATCAACTAATTGTAGATAAACTTGACAACTCATTGCAATCTTAACACTCCCATTCAATGATGTCGAGCTGGTATTTAAGGTGTATTAATCCTAACTTGCTCCTACAAGTTTTAAACTTATCTCTACCAATCCCGTTCATAAAAATATCGATAGTCATCTCCTTTGTTGGAAGATATTGAAATTCAACCTTGTTGGCGGAGATGTGTTCCTTGACAAAATGGAATTGTATGTCTATATGCTTTGTGTGAAAATGGTGCACTAATTTTTTTAACGAGGCCAAACTTCCTTGATTGTCAGAAAATATCAAGGTTGGTTTTTCTTGTTTGTATCCAACCTTTCGTAAGAATCTTCTAAGCCAAAGAACCTCTTTAGTTGCTTGAGTACAAGCCATGTACTCTACTTCTATAGAAAAAAGAGTTAATGTAGCTTGCTTCTTACTTGCCTAAGAAACAACTACTCCACCAAGAATATACACATGGCCGTTTGTTGATCTTCTAGTGTCTACGTGACCTCCTTAGCCAAAATCACAAAAATCATACAACTTTATGTTAATGTTCTTTTCAAAGGAATCTAGTGAGTATCATAATGCAAGGTTTTGAGTACCTTGCAAGTATCTAAATAGTTGTTTAACAATTTGCCAATCTGATAGTCCAAGATTATTAAAGAACTAAACAACAATTCCAATAATCACAATTTTGTTTAGTCTTATGCTAACCATGTAGTACATGACACTGCCTACAACCCTCTTGTATGGAACATTAGGCATTTCATGTTCTTCTTTATTGAACTTGGACTTTGACAATTTGAAAGTCTAACACTCGAATCTAAAGGTGTAGTGATGGGTTTGCATGCATCCATCTCAAACTTGGTTAAAACTCCTACAATATAACTAGGCTAACCCAATGTAATGTTTCTTTGGGATCTATCCCTAGTTATGTGAAGTCCTAAAATGAACTGCATTTCTAAGTCTCTCATTGAGAATCTACTACAAAGAATGTTTCTCAACCAATGAAAAACCTTTACATCTTGTGCGAAAACGAAAAGATCATCAAAATACATAGTGATGATTACACCTTCATGTGTATTGATGTAAAACTATGGCCAGACTCCAACCTAGTAAAAATTTTTTTTGCAAGGAAACTATTTAGCTTTTAGTACCAACTTCTTGAACTCTACGTTAGCCCATATAGACTTTTGCAATTTGCAAACAAATTCCTCTTCTCCTTTGAAAACTTGTCCATCAAGTTGTTTCATGAAAATGGTTTCATCTAGATCTCCATTCATGAATGCATTTTTGAAATCAACCTAATATATCTCCAAGACATTTATTGCAACTATGGCTAACAACACTTTAATGGAGGTGAATTTCACCATTGGACCAAACATATCATTAAAAACTATGCCATGTTTTTGTTGCATAACCTTTAGCCATGAGTCTTGCCTTGTGGTGGACAACTTGTCCTTGAGTGTTCTTTTTAGTTTGGAATACCCATTTGTAGCTAATGGGTTTCCAATCCTTCGATAGCTTAAAAACATGTGTTGTTCTCTTTAACACCCATGTGTTGTTCTCCTTCAAAAAATTCATTTCTATGCATCATATCTAGCCGGAGCTTCAACAAAAGTTTTTGGATCCTCCAAATAACTTGCAATGTTTGCGAATTCAGCTATGGTAACAAAATCTTCCAATTTTTTTTAAGGTCTCTACTCCCTAATTAGTCTTTGAAGAACTTGTGTTGGTTTCATCTCTTTACTAACATCATCTTCAATAACAACCTCGAATTAAAAATCCTTGTTGTTTTGATAAATTTCATTGCCATGAATTCCATTTGTGGGATTTGTGGCTTGAAATTGTGGTGAGCTTTCAACCACCAAACATCTCTGCTAATGCACAACCATCTTTCAAATGGGATTCACATTTTGTAAGATTTGCTTACATAGCCCACCAAAAGACCTAGAGTGTTTTTGTTATTTGGCTTTGACTTCTGCTCCTTTGGTTTATGGACAAAGGCATCACTACCAAAAACCTCAAGGTGCTCAACATTTGGTTTTTCTCCGTTCCAAACTTTTAATGGAGAGTTGTTTTCCAAGTAACTTTTAGGACTCCTATTTTTCAAGTAGGTAGTTGTCACCACTACTTCTACCCACAAGCTATGGGTTACATTTTTGTTTGAAGTATGCACCTAACCATTTCAACCAAAGTTTAATTGAGCCTTTCAACAACACCATTGGATTGTGGGTTGTATGGTGGAATGAATTGTTGTTGAATACATTTTGCTTTGCAATGACCTTTGAAAGTTTTTTAAATGAACTCACCACCATTGTCACTCCAGATGGACTTGATCTTTTTCCCTAAGTTAGTTTCTGCCATAGTTTGGAATTCCTTGAATGGTACCAAAGCTTTTGATTTTTGTTTTAGAAAGTGGGCCTACACCATCTTGGTGTTGTCATTTATGAAAGTCACAAAGAATCGGGCTCCTCCCACTAAGGTGATTTTCATAAGGCCACATAGGCATGTGTGCACCAATTCTAAAAGAATTTTGAGCATTTTCTTTGGGTCTCCTTTTTGGAAAAAAATCTTGCATTGCCT